>WNGP01001780.1_pt1 | contig 18224 bp, 11 predicted proteins | sample 5407671 | NCBI WGS metagenome assembly WNGP01 (sample SAMN13153381, study PRJNA577476) | soil metagenome | isolation source: 40 cm soil or saprolite under Garry oak tree replicate 2 | place: USA:California | collected 2016-06-15 | reverse complement strand
GCCGACTTCCCGCCGATGATGCTGCAGTCGCTCGTCGAGAACGCGATCAAGCACGGCCTCGAGCCGAAAGCCGACGGCGGCTCGCTCACCGTGAGCGCCGAGGTGGCGCACGGCAAGCTGCACGTGAGCGTCGCCGATACCGGCGTCGGCTTCGCACGCGCGGCGACCGCGGGAACCGGCACCGGCCTCGCCAACATCCGCGAGCGGCTGAAGCTCATCTACGGCGACGCGGCGGAGCTGCGCATCGCGCCGAATGCCCCGACTGGCACGCGGGTGACCATCGTCGTACCCTATAAGGCGACATGACCCGTGCGGTGATCGCCGACGACGAAGCCTTGATGCGCGAGCAGCTGCGCGCGCGCCTCTCCGAGCTCTGGCCCGAGCTCGAGATCGTGGCGGAAGCGAAGAACGGGGTCGAAGCGGTCGAGCGGGTCGCCGCGCTCCGCCCCGAAGTGGTCTTCCTGGACATCCGCATGCCGGCGAAGACCGGCATCGAGGCCGCGCGCGAGATCGCCGCGCTCGACGGCCGCCTGCCGGAGATCGTGTTCGTAACCGCCTACGACCAGTACGCGATCGACGCCTTTGAGCAGGGCGTGATCGACTACGTGCTGAAGCCGGCCGAGCGCGAGCGCCTAGTCGTCACGGTCGAGCGCTTGCGCAAGCGCCTCGCCGCGCCGTCGCCGTCGTCGGACGCGCTGCAGCAGGCGCTCGCCAGCCTGGCGGAGAAGCTGGAGCCGGCGTCGCGGCTGAAGTGGATCCAGGCCTCCGTCGGCAGCCAGATCCAGATGATCCCGGTCGACGAGGTGCTGTTCTTCGTCTCCGACGAGAAGTACACGCGCGTGCAGACCGCGCAGCAGGAAGCGCTGATTAGGAAATCCATCAAGGAGCTCCTCGCCGAGCTCGACCCGGCGCAGTTCTGGCAGATCCACCGCTCGACGCTGATCAACGCGCGCGCCATCGCCGGCATCACCCGCGACGAGCGCGGGCGCCAGCTCGTGGCGGTCAAGGGAAGGCCCGAGAAGCTGGAAGTCAGCCGCAGCTACGCCCACCTGTTCAAAGGCATGTGACCCGCACCGGCCGGGACGCCGGGCTCGGCCCGTTCTGATGGCGCGCCGTCAGCACGAACGCCTTCAGTTGCCGCGACCCGATATTCATGCATAAATAGCGGATAAATGGGGACGGACCCGATTTTCCACCTAGGAGAAGAAATGACAGCAACAGCCAGTAACGGGCGGCGGTCGGCGCTTGCGCTCGCATGCGCGGCCGCCTTCGGCCTTGCAGCGCCCGTCGCCGAAGCGCGCATCACGAAGATCGAGATCACGAGCATCGAATCACCTACTTTCGAAGGCACGACCTTCGGTGCCGTGGGCGCTTACGAAAAGCTGCGCGGCAAGGCCTCCGGCGAAGTCGACCCGGCCGATGCGCGAAACGCCCTGATCACGGACATCGAGCTCGCGCCGCGCACGCCCGGCGGCAAGGTGGCCTACTCGATGGACATCTACATCCTCAAGCCGCTCGACCTCGGCAAGGGCAATCAGAAGCTCTTCATGGAAGTGAACAACCGCGGCAACAAGCTGTATGCCGACTTCAACCGCTCGAGCGGCGGCAACAATCCCACCACCGCCGCGCACGCGGGAGACGCGTTCCTCATGCATATGGGCTATAGCCTGGCGTGGACCGGCTGGGACATCTCGGCCGCGCCCGGAGGCGACCGGCTCACGATCTCGGTGCCGGTCGCGACCAACCCTGACGGCAGCACGATCAGCGGACCGTCGTACGAGTACATCGTGTTCGACAACGCCACCACGGCGACGAGCGTGCTCGCCTACGCCGCCGCGACGCTCGACAAGTCGCGCGCGAAGCTCACGCTGAAGCCGCACCTCACCGACATTCCCGTGGAGATCCCGGCCTCCGGATGGGACTACACCTCCCCGGCCGGCACCGCGATCAAGCTCGCGAGCGGTGCATTCCAGCAGGGCTGGATCTACGAGTTCACCTACGTCGCCAAGAATCCCCTGGTCGCCGGCCTCGGGCTTGCGGCGACGCGCGACTTTGTCTCCTTCCTGCGGCACGCGCTTGCCGACGACTTCGGCAATCCGAATCCGCTGGCAGGGCATGTCCGCTACACCGAAGCCTTCACCATCTCGCAGCCGGCGCGCTACATGAACGACTTCAACAAGCTCGGCTTCAACGAGGACGAGGCCGGCCGGCCGGTGTTCGACGGCTTGCTTAACTGGCTGGGCGGCGGAAGCGGGGTCGCCATCAACTACCGCTTCGCGCAGACCGGGCGCACCGAGCGCAATCGCCAGAACCACCGCTACCCCGAGGCGCCGTTCCCGTTCGCGTGGCCCGAGCTCACCGACCCCTACACCGGCAAGACGGCCGGCCGCGGCGTGCGCTGCAACGCGACGGGCACCTGCCCGAAGGTGTTCGAGAGCAATTCATCGAATGAGTACTGGGTGAAGACCGGCTCGCTGCTGCACAGCTATCCGACCGGCAGGGATCTGCCGCGCGATCCCGAGAATGTGCGCTTCTATCTCCTTTCCGGCGTCGAGCACACCGTGGCCGGAGCGCCGCCGCGCAGCGCCGGCACCTGCCGGCAGTTTCGCAACAGCACCAACCCCAACCCGGTGCTGCGTGCGCTGTTTGTCTCCCTCGATGAATGGGTCACCGGCAACGTGAAGCCGCCGAAGAGCGAGGTGCCCGGACCGGGAATGCGCGCGTTCTCGGTTGGGCTTTCGGACGGCATCGGCCACGTGCCGCAGAACGAGCTCGGCTGGCCCGACATCCCGGGCGTCACCTATTCCGGCCTGATCACGGTCCGGCACCTCTTCGACTTCGGCCCGCGCTTCGGCGAGGGCATCATGGACATCAACCCGCCCGATTTCTCGGGTCCGGTCTATCCTTCCTACGTTTCGAAGGTGGACCACGACGGCAACGAGATCGCGGGCATCCGCCTGCCGGATGTTGCGGCGCCGGTCGCGACCACCACCGGCTGGGGCCTGCGCGCCGCAGCCTTCGGCGGCGGGCCGTGGGACGGATGCGAATCCTCGGGCCAGTGGATTCCGTTCAAGACCACGAAGGCCGAGCGCCTGGAGGCCCGCGACTCGCGGCCGTCACTCGAAGAGCGCTACAAGAACCACGACGGCTACGTGAAGGCCGTCGCCAAGGAAGCGCGCAAGCTCGAGCAGCGGCGCCTGCTGCTGCCGGAAGACGTGCAGCGTTATGTCGAGGCAGCCGAAGCGAGCGACGTGCTGCGATAACCAGGAGGAGACCATGAAGCAAGAGCTCAGCCGCCGCGAGTTTCTGCGGTTGGGCGCGGCCGCCGCCGCGGTCGGCGCGCTTTATCCCGCGCTGCCGGCGCTCGCGCAGATGCCGCCCCCCGACGGCGGACCGATCATCTACAACGGCATGACGCAGAACCAGCTCGATGCCGCCTACGACCAGAACTTCTGGGACAACGATCCGCCCGAAACCGGCCAGCGCAGCACGGCAAACGGCGATCCGGTGCGCGCGCGCTACGGCGTGGAGCGCATCCAATACGGTCCGTCGCAGTTCGAATTCCTCGACCTTTACCGCACGAGCGCCCCGCACGCCCCCATCATGGTGTTCATCCACGGCGGCGCCTGGCGCGGCGGGTCGGCGCGCGGCGCGGCGGCGAACGCCGAGATGTTCCTGCTCGCCGGCGCGCATTTCATCGCGCTCGACTTCGTCAACGTGCTGCAGACCAGCCCGCTGGGTGACCTGAGGGCGATGGTCACCCAGGCGAGGCGCGGCGTGGCGTGGGCGTACAACAACGCAGATCGATTCGGCGGCGACCGCAAGCGGCTCTTCATCTCCGGCCATTCCTCAGGCGGGCATCTCGGCGGGTGCGTGATGGTCACCGATTGGGTGAAGGATTACGGCCTGCCCTGGGACACCGTGAAGGGCGGCGTCCTGATCAGCGGCATGTACGACCTGTATCCGGTCTCGCTCTCGGCACGCCGCCTGTACGTCAACTTCACGCCCGAAGTCGTGCAGGACCTGAGCGCGCAAAGGCACCTCGATCTGCTTAACGCCCCGCTCGTCATCGCCCACGGCACCAAGGAAAGCCCCGAGTTCATGCGCCAGAGCCGCGATTTTGTCGCTGCGGTGCGCGGGGCGGGCAAGCCGGTGGAGTACGTCATCGGCACGGGGTACAACCACTTCGAGATGCCCGAGACGCTTGGCAATCCGTACGGCGTGACGGGCCGCCCGGCGCTGGCGCTGATGGACCTGCCGGTGACCTGGGAGGGCCTGCGCGGAACGGAAAAAGCGCGCAGATGAGCCATGGAATAGAAGCCGCGCAAGACTGTTCTTACCGCATGGAGAGGAAAAACCGCAGCGCAACAAGCCTCGCCATCAGTATTTCCCTCAACCAGAAAGGAGTGCTCATGAGTAAGCTTCCGGTCCTCGTCGCAGTGTCCGCAGCCTTGGCGGCATCCACCGCCGCGCGCTCTGAGGAGATCCGCGCCCGGCTCATCGGCTACCAGGAGGTACCCTCGGTATCTACGGTCGCCCGTGGTGAATTCGCGGGTCACATCAGCCCCGACGATCAGTTTATTGACTACGAAATGACGTTCGACGGTCTGCAGGCGCCAATCACGCAATCGCACATTCACGTTGCGCAGCGCGCGGCGAACGGCAGCATCGTCATCTGGCTGTGCGGGACGGCGTCGAATCCAGGTCCCACTGGCACGCAGACCTGTCCGCAGTCCGGCACCATCACAGGCAGGATCACCGCAGCGAACGTCATAGCGGGCAGCATGGCCCCTCAACAGTTGACGGCCAACGACCTCGACGAGGTGCTCGCCGCCATACGCGCCGGAGTGGCATACGCGAACATCCACACTGTTGTCTCCTTCGGCGGTGAAATACGCGGCCAGATCCGCGCATCGCACAGAGACAGAGACTAACGACGGTTGAACTGGTCGAATGCCCGACCTTACGGGGTCGGGCTTTTTTTTGCCGCGCCGATCCATGCGGTTCGCTCGTGAACTGGGCGCGGTCAACGTTGACTGCCCCCTATTCCGATTTCCAGAAAAATTCTTCTTGCGTGTCGGGAAAACCCGACGTCGCGCGTAAGGCAATTCCTTTCACAGTTAGTAGCGTTTCAACGGCGAAGATGTCGTTGAAACACGCAGAATAAAGCGCTAGCATCTCCATAAGAACTAGATCAGCAGTTCATCGCGTCGCCGGCGTCACCTCGCCAAAGAGCGAGATGTCGGCAAGCTAGCAAGCGTTCTCGGGGCAAATCCCCTTGGGGACGAGGGAGAAATACATGAGCACTCGTCGCACGGGTAAGACCTCCGGCTTGTTGCTGCTTCTGGCTGGCCTGATCTTGGCTTTCACCGGGCGCTCCGCATTCGCCACCGATTGCGTCGAGGACGACCCGGTCAACGGCCGTTCTATTTGCTTCGAGCAGCAGCCCCTCAAATGGGTGGTCGGGAAGTGCGAGGACGCGCCGGACAGTGCCCAGAACCAGAAAGCGTGGTGTGAGGCCGGTGGCGGAGCATACGCCGGGCAGTTTGCCGACCCACAATGCCCCGGGTTCATTCCGTATTCCGAGGAGGACATCCCGGAGCGCTCGCTCTCGTTCCTGAATCGTCTGACCGCATCGGGCTGCACTCTCGTCAGCGACACCGGCTGGAACGCGCCCTTCGCCGCGACGAGCTTCTGCAACGGGGGTGCCGGCCAGGTCTTCGAGGAAGGCCATCTGATTCGCGATTCGCGCCGCATCATCGGCGCGTGCCCGAACGCCAACACCGGCTACAACGGCGGGTCGCTGGACATCCGCTGGTACAAGAGCAGGGGTTTGGGATGCCCGTTCGGATCCTCGGCCACTTCGGTCTTCCGCAACGGGGCCTTCGTCGCTGCCTGCACGCTGCCGGTCGATTGCCCGTATTGCAACAACCAAGTCGGGAATCCGGTAACGGCCGCAGTCGGCACCAAGATAGAAACCGAAACCGACTACCGCGGGGCGGGCGGGCTCGTTTTCACGCGCCACTATCAATCCTGGCACTTTCCCGACCCGGTCACGCTCACGCCGGACGCACACTCGCAGCTGCAACTGGGGGCGACGTGGCGCTCCAATTTCGACAAACGGGTCATCCCCGTAGGCAACACGCCGGGCATCAACGCGCTCACCTTCCCCGACGGACAGATCCAATACTTCGATACTCTGGGCGCAGAGATTTTCAACTACAACGGCGCGCGCGCGAACCTCGTCACCCCTCCCGGCGGCGGCTACGTCTACCAAGGGCCGGACGTCGTGGAGACTTACCGCGCCGACGGCCGGCTGCAGAGCATCACGCAGCGCTCGGGGGAAACCCTCACCCTCACCTACAGCGGCGGCAGCTTCGGCGGGGTGTTCGTCGATCGGGACGGCAACCCGAGGAGCGAGGCGCTCCCGCCCAACCTGCTCCTTCGCGTGACCGACTCCTACGGCAACACGCTCTCGTTCAACTACAGTGCCCCGGGGAAACTGGTCGTGATGACCAATCCTTCCGGCGGGCGCACTCTCTATAGGTACGATCTCTACGGGCTCGACGACAACCTCGCTTCGGTCACCTATCCGGACGGGCACACGAAGGGTTACCTCTACACCGAGACGGCGAATCTGCCCTCGAACATCGCCCCGCAGGTCTACCCGCACGCGCTCACCAGCATCGTGGACGAGAACGGCAGCCTGTACGGCACGTTCAAATACGATGCCGGTGGCCGGATACTTTCCTCCGAGCACGCCCTCGGGACAGAGCGCTACCAATTCACCCGTACCGCCACGACGACCAACATCACCGACCCCTTGGGCGCGGCGCGCACTTTCACTTTCCAGACCGTGGACGGGGTGCAGCGCTTGACCGCCAACTCGCTGCCCGGGGGCGCGGGCTTCGGGGTCGGCGTCCAGAACCAAACGTACGATACGACCGGCAACGTCTTGTCGCGGACCGATTTCAACAACAACAAGACCTGCTACGCCTACGACACCGCCAGGAATCTGGAGACGGTCCGGGTCGAAGGTCTGGCTTCCACGGTCAGTTGTACCGCGGTGACGGCAACGGGTGCGGCCTTGCCCACGGGAAGCCGCAAGATCACGACCGCGTGGCACGCGCGCTGGCGTATGCCGGTGCGTGCCGCCGAACCGCGAAGGATCACTACGTACGTCTACAACGGCGACGCGAGCTGCGCCCCGGCGAGCGCGGTGATCGCCGACGGCTCGGCGAACGGCCAGCCGATCGGGGTGCTGTGCACGAAGACCGTCCAGTCGAGCACCGACGCGGACGGCAGCCAGGGATTGGGCGCCACGCTCGAAGGGCAGCCGAGAACCTCAGCCTACACCTACGACGCGCACGGCCACGTGCTGACTGCCGACGGCCCGCGGACCGATGTGTCCGATATCACCACCACTACTTACTACACGGACACCGATCCGGATCTGGGCAAGCGCGGCAACGTCGCGACCATCACCAACGCTCTCGGGCATGTGACTTCGATCACCGCCTACAACGCCCACGGCCAGCCGCTCACCATCGTCGATCCGAACGGGCTCGCCACCAATCTCACCTACGACGAACGCCAGCGGCTGAAGTCGCGCAGCGTGGGCGGAGAGCTGACCACTTACGACTACGACAACGCGGGACAGCTCATCAAGGTGACGCTGCCCGACACGTCCTTCCTTTCCTACAGCTACGACGCGGCGCACCGGCTCGCCGGCATGAGCGACAACCTCGGCAACAGCATCGTCTACACGCTCGACGAGATGGGCAATAGGAAGAAGGAAGAGGTGTTCGATCCGGCCAACGCGCTCGCGCAGACCCGCAGCCGAGTCTACAACAATCTCAATCGCCTGTTCCAGGAGCTCGGGGCGCAGAGCCAGACCACGACCTACGGCTACGACAACCAGGGCAATCTCGCCTCGATCGACGGCCCGCTCGCAGGAACCGCGGACACCACGGTCAACGCCTACGACCCGCTCAACCGGCTGAAGCAGGTCACCGACCCGAACAGCGGCGTCACGCGGTACGAGTACGACGGTATCGACCAGCTCAGGAAGGTGACCGATCCGCGCAACCTCGAGACTACCTACAGCATCGACGGCCTCGCGAATCTCAACTCCCAGCAATCGCCCGACACGGGCTCCACCATCAACACCTACGACACGGCGGGGAATCTCAGCACCCAGAAGGATGCCAAGAACCAGATGACGACTTATGCGTATGACGCGCTGAATCGGGTCACGAGCATCACCTTCCACGACGGCTCCAAGCACACCTACGCCTACGACCAGGGCGCGAACGGCATCGGGCGGCTCAGCTCGATCACCGAAACGAACCCCAGCCAGCAAGTGACCAGCGTCCTCGCCTACGCCTACGACCAGCATGGCAGGACGACATCCGAGACGCGCACGATCGCGGGCGTCGCCTACGCGCTCGGCTACGGCTACGACAGCGCCGGACGCCTCTCGGGCATGACCTACCCGAGCGGCAGGACGATAGCGTATACGTTCGATGCGCTCGGCCGGATCAACCAGGTGAGCACGACGCCGCCGGGAGGAACGGCGCAAACCGTCGCGAGCAGCATCGCCTACCAGCCTTTCGGCGGCGTGAAGAGTTACACCTTCGGCAACGGCCAGAGCTACATACGCGGCTATGACCTAGACGGGCGCATCGCGAGCTACAGCCTCGGCAGCCAGACCTTTGCGCTGGGCTACGACGCGGCGAGCCGCGTCACCTTCATCAACGATACCGGCAACGCGCAGAACTCCAACACCTACGGCTACGACCTTCTGGACCGGCTGACGAGCGCGGTGCTGCCGAACCTGCCCTTTGCCTACAACTACGACCCGGTGGGGAACCGCAGCTCGAAGACCGTGGGCTCGTCGACAGACACCTACGCCTACGGCACGACGAGCAATCGCCTGGCGAGCATCACCGCGCAAGGGGGTGCGGTGCGCAACTTCAACTTCGATCCCGACGGCTCGACTACCAACGACGCCATCAACCAGTACGTCTACGACACGCGCGGGCGCATGGTGCAATCGACCGGCGCGCTGGGCGCGACTACTTACCAGGTGAACGCGCTCGGGCAGAGAATCCGCAAGACCAACTCGACCGAGGACCGCGTCTACCTCTATGACACGCGCGGGCGGCTGATCGCCGAGACCGATCCGGGCGGCGCGCTCAAGCGCGAGCTGATTTATCTCGGGGACATTCCGGTGGGGGTGGTGCAATGAACTCGACGATAAGCCGAGTTGCGTTCGTTGTCGCCGCCATGCTGCTAAGCGTAGCGCCTTCTTGGGGTGGAGTGACTGCTGCGCTTACAGCGCCCTCCAGCGGCGCGAAATACACGCCTCCCGCAAACATTACGCTTACGGCGAACGCGAGCGCCTCAGGCGGCTACACAGTTAGCAAAGTGGAGTTCTTCCGGGGCTCAACCCTTATCGGCGCTGATACCACTGCGCCCTATAGCATCAATTGGAACAACGTACCGCAAGGCAACTACGCGCTAACGGCAAAGGCGACCGCAATAAAGAAGGGTAATCCCGATCAGATGGCCACTTCGTCGACCGTCAATATCATAGTGACCGTACCGCCCTCCGTAAGTGTGACGGCTCCGGTGAATGGTGCGACCTTCGGTGCGCCGGACTTTGGTTCGTCGGCGAACGTTCCTGTGAGTGCCACGGCGACGGACAGCGACGGCACGATCTCTGAGGTGCGATTTGACTGGGTTAACGACTATGACCAGATATATGGCCAGACGACGGTCAATCAACCTCCTTTTAAGGCCATTTTGCCGATGATGGTAGGTCCGGGCTGCGGATTCACGGTGTGCGAGTACGTAATTACCGCGATGGCAGTCGACAATCAGGGCGCGGATACACTTTCCAACTCAGTGATGGTCAGAGTACTGAAAGACGCGCCGCCGACCGTTAGCTTGGCAAATCCCGCCCCGAACGCCGCCTTCACCGCACCGGCCAGCATCAATCTGCAGGCGCAGGCGTCAGATGCGGATGGCACGATCTCCCAAGTTGAGTTTTATCAGGGCGCTAGCCTTATAACAACGGTCACTTCGACTCCGTACAACTTTACGTGGACAGGGGTGCCACAGGGCAGCTACAGCCTGACGGCACGCGCAACCGACAATCTCGGTGTAGCTACAACCTCGGCACCGGTGAACATCACAGTAACCGCTTCTGCTGCAAAGCTGCATTTCATTCATCCGGATCATCTCAACACGCCGAGACTCATCGCAGACTCAACCGGTACGACGGTGTGGAGATGGGATCAGGGAGAACCGTTCGGCAACGACGTGCCGAACAACGATCCGTCAGGAGTTGGAGCGTTCGAGTTCAATATGAGATTCCCGGGGCAGTACTTCGACCGGGAGACGAATCTCGCGTACAACTCCTTCCGCGACTATGACTCGGCAATTGCGAGATACATCGAATCCGATCCGATTGGGTTGCGCGGCGGAATCAACACATACGTTTATGTGAGATCGAGTCCGCTCAGACTTATTGACCCGGAAGGTTTGCGAGTTCAACAGTGTTGCCGTCCGGCCGCCATTGCATACGGCCTTGTCGACCATTGCTGGATAAAGACCGATACCCTCGCTGGTGGTATGGATACCCGAGCGCAGTGCTCATTACCCGGAAAAGATCGCGCCGACCCGCCATACTCACCGGTTGTCGTATCGGATCATTCTTGCGACATACCGACCAACTGCCACGATATGGATGACATCGATGAGGATTGCGTGAATCGCCACATTGGGGCATTTGGTGCTTCGCTTGGCAGGTTTGGCCTATTTAACAACTGTCAGACGTTCACGTACGACGTGTTGGTCACATGCTCTAAGCGCAAACCTTGGGATCGGCCAAAACCACCCAAGACTCCACCAACTCCGCCGCCTTGCTGCAAAAAGTAGTATGTTCCGAAGCATAGTGGGTTTGATAGTATCGGCCGCGACTCTTCCGCTCGTGCTGATGTTCGTTGGCACTGCGAAGTTTGTTCTTGGGGTGCCCGGATTCCAGATGGATTTGGTCAACGCGGCATGGGCTGCATTGTTGACGATCCCGGCCGTCTTAGTTATCGCTGGTCCCGCGCACTTCATTGCAGCAAAAAAGAAAATTCGCGGCTTGAAGTGGTATCTGCTAGGTGGTGGAGTGGTGGGATTGCTTGTTGCCAGTTCGTTCTTTCTGATGTTCCCACTAGGGTTTCGAGTACTGCTGGTATATTCGTTGGGAGTTTTGATCGGGATTGTTTCGGCGGGCGTTCTGTGGCTGATCGCAGTTAATGGAAATCAGCCTAGTCTGGAACGCCAGACTGGCTCGACGTCGCAGTAAATTCCCGCAGCTTTAACGCCGACGCTTCTTTTAGCCGCTCGCTCGGCGCGCTGCGCGATTACAAATGTAAACATAGAACTCCAATGACGGCGGGGGTTTGCGTGCGATTTGTAGTGGCTTGGTAAACGCAGGTATACAAGGAACGCGAGCCGCGACGCGGCGTTAGCGGCGCCTTGTAGGTGCGTATGGTGTGGTGGGGTCTTCGGGCGTTAAAGACGCCCCGAAGAGCGTCCTCATTGCCGACGCTTCCAGCGTCGGCTGACTGATCTCGGGAAGCAGCTCCCTAGTGTGCAAACAGTGTGCAACTGGTGTGCACTTAGTGTGCATTGACTGGACAAAAACTGGACGTTTACTGGACAACGGCTCGGGCATGACCGGAATCCGCACGCGAGGCGAAGACCGACGCCAAGCACGGCGTGGAACAGTTCAGCCCGAGCGACAAGCCGCCCGCAAAACGCCGGAGCTAGTCGAGGTAGCGCGCCTGATTCAGTCCCACGGAATTATTGATGTCTGTCAAGCTTTTATGGGACCAGCCGCTGCTGAAGGAACTTTCCCAGGCGATGATGGACGCATTCATATGCGGCGATCTGTCCTGCGTGGCCGCTTGACGCGGGTCAATGAGCGTCCGCGCCGCATGCGGCGATGATTGCGGCTACCATCCGGGACGCCAAGAAATGAAAATCCACGAGTACCAGGCGAAGGAGATCCTGCGCAGGTACGGCGTTGCCACGCCGCGCGGCGTCGCCTGCTTTTCGGCCGATGAAGCCGTGACAGCGGCGCGCGAGCTGGGCGGCAAGGTCTGGGTGGTGAAGGCGCAGATCCACGCAGGCGGCCGCGGCAAGGGCGGCGGCGTGAAGGTGGCGAAGTCCGAAAGCGAAGTGCGCGAATGGGCAGGGAAAATCCTCGGCATGATGCTCAGGACGCACCAGACCGGACCCGAAGGACAGAAAGTCAGAAGGCTGCTCGTGGAAGAAGGCGCCGACATCAGGAAGGAGCTCTACGCCGGCATGGTGGTGGACCGCGGCACGCAGCGCGTCGCGCTCATGGCCTCGAGCGAGGGCGGCGTGGATATCGAGGAAGTCGCGGCGAAGACGCCCGACAGGATCCACAAGGTGTTCGTCGATCCTGGCACCGGCCTGAAGGACGCCGAGGCCGACGCCATCGCGAAGAAAATCGGCATACCGGAGGCGAGCGTGCCGCAGGCGCGCACGATCCTGAAAGGACTGTACCAGGCCTTCGACGAGACCGACTCCAGCCTCGCCGAGATCAATCCGCTCATCCTCACCGGCGACGGCCAAGTCGTCGCGCTCGACGCCAAGATCAATTTCGACGACAACGCGGCCTTCCGCCATCCGGAGTGGCAGCAGCTGCGCGACCTCGACGAGGAAGACCCCGCCGAAGTCGAAGCCTCGAAGTACGATCTCAACTACATCCAGCTCGACGGGGACATCGGCTGCCTGGTAAACGGCGCGGGGCTCGCCATGGCCACCATGGACATCATCAAGCTCTACGGCGGCAGTCCCGCCAATTTTCTCGACGTGGGCGGCGGCGCCACCACCGAAAAGGTCACCGAGGCCTTCAAGATCATGCTGCGCATCCCGCACTTGAAGGCGATCCTGGTCAACATCTTCGGCGGCATCATGAAGTGCGACGTGATCGCCGCGGGCGTGGTCACGGCGGCGAAGCAGGTGAGCCTCAGGGTGCCGCTGGTGGTGCGCCTGGAAGGCACCAACGTCGATCTCGGCAAGAAAATCCTGGCCGAGTCCGGGCTGCCGATCATCTCGGGAAGCAACATGGCCGATGCTGCACAAAAAGTCGTCGCGGCGTCGAAGGGGAAACACTGATGTCCATCCTCATCAACAAGAACACCCGCGTGATGACGCAGGGCATCACCGGCAAGACCGGCCAGTTCCACACCAAGATGGGCAAGGAGTACGCGAACGGCGGGAACTGCTACGTCGCGGGCGTCAATCCGAAAAGACCGGGGGAAACGTACGAGGGCATTCCGATCTTCGCCACGGTGAAGGAGGCGAAGCACAAGACCGGTGCCAACGTCTCGGTGATCTACGTGCCGCCCCCGTTTGCCGCCGCGGCGATCGACGAGGCGGTGGAAGCGGATCTCGATCTCGTCGTCTGCATCACCGAGGGCATTCCGGTGCGCGACATGATCCGCACCAAGTACAGGATGCAAGGCAGGAGAACCAAGCTCGTCGGCCCCAACTGCCCCGGCGTGATCACCCCCGACGAGGTCAAGATCGGCATCATGCCCGGCCACATCCACAAGAAGGGCCGGATCGGCGTGGTGTCGCGCTCGGGCACGCTCACTTACGAAGCGGTGGGCCAGCTGATGGAGCTCGGTCTCGGGCAGTCTTCGTGCGTGGGTATCGGCGGCGACCCGGTGAACGGCTTGAAACACGTCGACGTCTTGAAGATGTTCAACGACGATCCGGAGACCGACGCCGTCGTGATGGTGGGCGAGATCGGCGGCTCGGACGAGGAGAACGCCGCGCTGTGGGTGAAGGCCAACATGAAAAAGCCCGTCGTCGGTTTCATCGCGGGGGTCACCGCGCCTCCGGGAAAGCGCATGGGCCACGCCGGTGCCATCATCTCGGGCGGCAAAGGCACCGCACAGGAGAAGCTCGCGGTCATGGAGGAATGCGGCATCAGGGTCACGAGGAATCCCGCCGAGATGGGCAGGCTGATGAAGTCGGTGCTGAAGTAGGGGAGGGCGGCGGATCGGGCGTCGTGGCTGAGGCGGCGCCGGTTGACATTGCGGGGCGGAAGTCTAGCATCTGATCGTGGCGTAACGCGAGGCGCCTCCATTCACGGCGACGGCACATGACCCACGGCCCCTCCCACAAGCCTGCGGTGGACGCGGAAGCGCTCGCCGGCGCGCTGCGCGCGCTGGGGATGCTCTACGGCGCGAGCCAGCCGCTCGCGGAGACGATCGCCGGGGCGAAGAGCGAGGCCGAGGCGATCCGCATGTACATCGAGCGCGAGCGCCCGCACCTGCTCTCAAGCTACGATCTGGATGCGCTTGTGAAAATGGTGCAGGCCGCGCTCGAGGAGAAGACCGACGCCAAGCACGGCGTGGAGCAGTACAGCCCGAGCGACAAGGCGCCCGCAAAACGCCGGAGCTAGTCGAGGTAGTGAATCTCCACGCTCGGCACGCCGCGCGCGCGTCCGCGTAGCTCGGGCATTGATTGATCCGAATCAAGAAATCGCCAACTGCCCTGCAGCGATTCTGGAGTTTCCCGGGTTGCCCGCGTAAGCTACGGATCGACGTCGGGAAGTGAGGGCATGTGAAGGGGCAGCAAGGAGGCAAGGTTCCGGCCAAGGCGCCGAGAGTGCGTTCCCAGCCCAAGGGCCGCCAGGTCGAACCGAAGGCGCGGGAGGAAATACGAGCGCTGCTCGGGAACGATCCGCGCCGGCGCGATCTCCTGATCGAATATCTGCACCGCATCCAGGACCGCTACGGGCATCTCTCGGCAGCGCATCTGGTCGCGCTCGCCGACGAGATGAAGCTTTCGATGACAGAGGTCTACGAGGTCGCGACTTTCTATCACCATTTCGACGTGATCAAGGAAGGCGGCGCGGCGCCGCCGGCGGTCACGGTGCGCGTGTGCGATTCGATCGCCTGCGAGATGGCCGGATCGAACGAGCTGCTCGCGAAACTCCCCGGCATTCTCGGCAAGGGGGTGCGCGTGCTGCACGCGCCCTGCATCGGGCGCTGCGAGACGGCGCCCGCCGCCGCCGTCGGCCAGAACCCGCTGCCGTACGCGAGCCTCGAAAAGATTTCCGCGCTGGTGCAAGCCAGGGCGGTGAAGCACCCCGCGCCCGGCTCGCGCGAATCGCATCCGCACCTGGACATCGTGAGCCCTGCGTACGTCGACTACGCCGCGTATCGCGCGAAGGGCGGCTACGCGCTCGCCCAATCGTGCATCGACGGCGCGAGGAAACGCGAGGACGTGATCGCCGTGATGGAAAACTCGGGCCTGCGCGGCCTGGGCGGCGCGGGCTTTCCGGCGGGGCGCAAATGGAAATCGGTCGCCGCGGAGCCGGCGCCGAGGCTGATGGCGATCAACATCGACGAGGGCGAGCCGGGCACGTTCAAGGACCGCTGGTACCTCGAGCGCGATCCGCACCGCTTCATCGAGGGCGCGCTCGTCGCCGCGTGGGCGGTCGGCATCGACGAGATCTATATCTACCTGCGCGACGAATACCACGGCTGCCGCGCGATCCTGGAGAAGGAGATCGCGGCGCTGCAAAAGAATCCGCCGTGCAAGATCCCGACCCTCCATCTTCGGCGCGGAGCAGGCGCCTACATCTGCGGCGAGGAATCCGCGATGATCGAGTCGATCGAGGGCAAGCGCGGCATGCCGCGCCTGCGCCCGCCCTACGTCGCGCAGGTGGGCCTGTTCAACCGCCCGACGCTCGAGCACAACATGGAGACGCTGCACTGGGTGCGTGAAATACTCGAGCGCGGCGCCGACTGGTTTGCCTCCCAGGGACGCAACGGCCGCAAGGGCCTGCGCTCCTTCTCGGTGAGCGGACGGGTGAACAAACCAGGCGTGCACCTCGCCCCCGCAGGCATCACCGTGAAGGAATTGATCGCCGAACACTGCGGCGGAATGCAGCACGGCCACGAGTTCTACGGCTACCTGCCGGGCGGCGCCTCGGGCGGGATTCTGCCCGCATCGATGGCGGATATCCCGCTCGATTTCGACACCCTGAACCAATACGGCTGCTTCATCGGCTCGGCGGCGGTGGTGATTCTCTCGGACAGGGACCGGGCGAGCGCCGCCGCGCGCAACCTGACGAAGTTCTTCTCCGAGGAGTCCTGCGGGCAGTGCACGCCCTGCCGCGTGGGCACCGCGAAAATGTTGAAGCTGATCGAGAAGGCGCCGATGGGGGAAGGGAAGGGGTCCCCCAAACATACCTGGGACCAGCCGCTGCTGAAGGAACTTTCCCAGGCGATGATGGACGCATCCATATGCGGGCTGGGACAGGCCGCCCCCAACCCGGTGCTTTCTGTGATGAAATACTTCCCGCAGGAAATCGAATAGGGCGAGGTGACCGATGGACCGCATGAGCACCGCGCAAGCGGCGACGATGCCCGTTGAGTTCAAGCTGAACGGCAAGACCGTCGTGGGCAGGTCGGACGAGACCCTCATCGAGACCGCGAAGCATTACGGCATCGAGATCCCGCACCTATGCTACAAGGAAGGCATGCGGCCGGACGGCAACTGCCGCGCCTGCATGGTCGAGATCAAAGGCGAGCGCGTGCTCGCGCCTTCCTGCTGCCGCTATCCCAAGGACGGGATGGAGGTGACCACCGACAATCCGCGCTCGGTCGCGAGCCAGAAGATGGTGCTGGAGCTCCTGCTCTCGGACATTCCCGAGAAGTCCTACACGCTCGATTCCGAGCTCGATCACTGGGCGAACGAGCTGAAAGTCGGCAAGCCGCGCTTCCAATCGCGGCACCAGCCGAAGTCCGATCTCTCGCACGCCGCGATCGCGGTGAACCTGGATGCATGCATCCAGTGCACGAGGTGCCTGCGCGCCTGCCGCGAGGAACAGGTGAACGACGTCATCGGCTATGCCTTCCGCGGCGAGCACTCGAAGATCGTGTTCGACTTCGACGATCCCATGGGCGAATCGACCTGCGTCGCCTGCGGCGAATGCGTGCAGGCCTGCCCGACCGGGGCGCTTAGCCCGGCGCGCGAACTCGGCAAGATCCAGGCGGACAAGACCGTGGACTCGGTCTGTCCGTATTGCGGCGTCGGCTGCCTCCTGACCTACAAGGTGAAGGGCAACAAGATCCTCTGGGTGCAGGGCCGCGAGGGGCCCGCGAACTCGAGCCGCCTGTGCGTGAAGGGGCGCTACGGGTTCGACTACGTGCAGCACAAGCACCGGCTCACCCGGCCGCTCATCCGCAAGCCGGGAGTCAAAAAGCACAAGGACTTCACCGTCGATCCGGACAACTGGTCGCAGGTATTCCGCGAAGCGAGCTGGGACGAGGCGCTCGATTTCGCCGCAAAAGGCCTGCGCGACATCCGCGACAAGTACGGGAAAAAATCGCTCGCCGGGTTCGGCTCGGCGAAAGGCACGAACGAAGAGGCCTACCTCTTCCAGAAGCTGGTGCGCACCGGCTTCGGCTCGAACAACGTCGATCACTGCACGCGGCTGTGCCACGCCTCGTCGGTCGCCGCGCTCATGGAGGGCATCAATTCCGGGGCGGTCTCGAACCAGGTGCGCGACGTGATGAAGGCGGAAGTGATTTTCCTGATCGGCGGGTCGCCGCGACCTGGATGAAGAACGCCGCGAAAGCGGGAGTGAAGCTCATCGTCGCCGATCCGCGCCGCAGCGAGCTCGCGCGCCATGCGACCTACAACCTGCAGTTCAAGGCCGACACCGACGTCGCGCTGCTGAACGCGATGCTCCATGTCATCGTCGAAGAGGGCCTCGCCAACGAGGTCTTCATCCGCGATCGTACTTCGGGGTACGAAGCTCTGGCCGAGAACGTGAAGAAATTTTCTCCCGAGGCGATGGCGCCCATCTGCGGCATCGACGCGAAAACGATCCGGGAAGTCGCGCGCCTGTACGCGACCTCCAGGGCCTCGATCATCATGTGGGGCATGGGCATCTCGCAGCACGTGCACGGCACCGACAACGCGCGCTGTCTGATCGCGCTCGCGCTCGCGACCGGGCAGATCGGCAAGCCGGGCTCGGGCCTGCACCCTTTGCGCGGCCAGAACAACGTGCAGGGCGCCTCCGACTCGGGGCTGATCCCGATGTTCTACCCGGACTATCAGCGCGTGGCCACGCCCGAGGCCAAGGCGCGCTTCGAGAAATTGTGGGG
>WNGP01001690.1_pt1 | contig 18230 bp, 16 predicted proteins | sample 5407671 | NCBI WGS metagenome assembly WNGP01 (sample SAMN13153381, study PRJNA577476) | soil metagenome | isolation source: 40 cm soil or saprolite under Garry oak tree replicate 2 | place: USA:California | collected 2016-06-15 | reverse complement strand
CGGCTGCGCCGCGAGGAGCGCTACGCCGTGCGGGAGTTGCGCGAGGTGCCGGGGCCGAGCTTTGGCGAAGGTCTTTCCCCCGAGCTCGAGCACGCGCTCGCAGAGCTGTCCCGGGCAGAACGCGAAGTCGTCGCGCTGCGAGTCGTGCTCGAGCTCGACGGGGAGACCGCGTCGCGTGTGCTCGGGATCAGTCCAAGCGCGTGCTCGACGCGGCTGAGCCGCGCGCTGCAGAAGCTGGAAGGGATGGTGAGCGCCGATGCTGTCGCCTGAGCTCGCAACCGAACTGCGCTCGGCCCGGCCGAGCGCTTCGCCGGAGTTGCGCAAGCGCGTGCTTGCGGTTGCCGCTCGACAGGAACCGCGGCGCCCGCGCCGCTTCACGCTGCCGCCGCTGCGGCGGGTCGCGCTGGTCGCGGCTCCCGCCCTGGTCGCCGTGGCTGTCGGAGGCGCGCTAGTGCACGGCTTGGTTCACTCGGGCAAAAGCGCTCAGACGCTTGCTCCCGAAGTCAAAACAGTTGCCGGCAGCTCGGCGGGCGCGGGTCAAGCCGTTCCGTTGCCGCAGCGTGGGGTGGGCAGGGACCGGGCCATCACCGAGAAGCAGCCGTTCAGCACGGCCTTGCCGAACACGACCACGCGCCTTCAGCAGTACGGGGCCTTCATGCGACTGCAGGTGAAGGACCTCGGCGCGCTCTCGGACACGACGAAGCGGGCGATGCGGTTCGCCCGCCTCGTCGGCGGTTACGTGGCGTACGTTCGCTACAACTCGCCCGCGCGAGGACAGGGATCGGCGTCGCTGATCGTCCGCGTGCCGATCGACCGCGTCCAGGATGTCATCGAGGAGTACTCGAACCTTGGCACGATCCTCTCGCAGAAGGTCTCCGTCGTCGACGTGACGAAGGCGGTCGAGGAAGAGTCGCGGGAGATCGCCCGGCTGCAGGCACTGATCGCGCGGCTCGAGGCCGGCGGTGTGAGTCCCGCAGAGCGGTATCGCCTGAACGAGGCGAAGGCCCGTCTCGACTACCTGACGAAGCACAGGGCCGCGACCGTCCGCCGCGCCCAGTTCGCGCGTGTCACGCTCGAGCTGGCGACGAAGCCGAAGCACGCAGCTGCCGCGGCCGGCCGCTTCGACCGGACGATGAGCGACGCCGGCGGCGTCTTGGTCCGTGAGGCCGAGATCCTGCTCTACGCGCTGATCGTTGCCGGACCGCTGCTTTTGGTCGGGCTTGGCGCACTAGCTTTCGGGCGAATGCAGCGCCGGCGTTTCGAAGACCGCGTCCTCGAGCGAACCTAGAAGGCGATCCAGCCCGGTAGCCGGCCGCTTCGGCCGACGGAGGCGTACTCGACACCGTACGGAACGCCGTTCAAGTTGCCGCTTGTGACAATGAGGGTGATCCGCCGACGCTCGCTCGAGTTTCGGAACAGAGTCGACAGCACGACTCCCCGGCCCGGCCTGAAGCGCCGCGCGGCGATCTGGCGCCCGTGCGGACCACCCACGAGAAGCGTGACCTCGGGCCGAGGGCCGCTGCCGTAGGGCACCGAGACTACGAGCCCACGCGAGTGCCGAGGCGCGCTGATCGCGATGTAGTGGGTCGAGAGGCCCAACACGCCGCGGATCGATGTCTTCCGAGGCGTGGTCGAGCTCTTGAGCGAGTACGCGTCGCCAAGGGGAAGCCCGCGGCGATAGAGGTTCACGGAGAAGCGTTTGAAGACGTGTTCGAGAGAGCCGACGCCGCTGCGTCTTAGGGCCGTGTCAAGTTGCGCTACGCCGACGCTCGTTGGCTTGTCCGCGCGATCGGCCGCCTCGAGCACGGCGAGGTAACGCGGCAGGATCTTCGGGCTAAGACGGGCAAGGTACGTCCACCACCACGCACCGCCGTAGCAGTGGACGCAGGACCCACGCTCGTCGTAGAGCGGCAGCCACGGCGTCTTCAGCCAGGCGTCCATGTAATTGGTCATCAGTCGGTCTTTCGCCTGCGGAAAGACGAGCATTGACATCGCGCTCGCGCTTCCTTCCAGCGCCCATGTCGGAACCTTGTCGCTCGTCACGTACGAGAACTGGATCAAGTGAAAGAGCTCGTGCGCAGCCGTGATGTCGAGCCCGCCGTTCGGCTTGGTGGCGCTCGTGTCGAGGTTCGGGGAGACGACGACGAACGTCCCTCCCTCCGCGTGCGCCTGCTTCAGCGTGAAGCCGAGCAGGCCCTTCGGGAGGGTGTCGATGTAGATGTCCGGCTTGGTGTCCGGGCCGGCGGTATCCGGGAGCGGCAGCTTGAAGCCGTGCCGCTCGTAATAGAGGAGAGCGATGTCCGCAGCCGCGCCAACCTGTTCGACGTAGTCGGGAAAGCCGTCTCCGTCCGCGTCCGCCAGCGGGGGCGCCTGCGGGCCGGAGGTGACGTAGTGGACGATCGCTCGGGCGGTGACGTACGGCGCCGCCTCGGGTGCCGTGTAGGCGAACTCGCCTCCGCTCGTAGGCCTCGGGACGACGATGGGCCCGGCAGCGAAGGCGGAATGGGCGCCGGCGAGGGCGCACGCGCACGCGAGCGCGAGGACGAAGATGCGGGCCACACGCATTCCATCAGAGGTGTCGGCAGACCCACGACGGTCGGACTCACTCGTTCGGGTGACTAGGGACTGTCCCCGGACGGGGACTGTCCCTGAAAGCGGTGGCCACCCTAGGCCGGTTGTAGGGACAGTCCCCCTGCTGGGGGACAGTCCCTACGTGAGCGCGCGCTCTAGCGCAGAACCGGCCGCGAGTACGAGCGCATCCTCGTCGGGCGGAGCGGCGAGCTGGACCGAGGCTGGCAGACCGTCCTCCGCGGGGCCGCAGGGCAGGGCCAGCGCAGGCCAGCCGATCAGGTTTAAGAGGGCGGTCAGCCTGGTCAGCACCATCCGGTTGCCTTCGCCGTACTTCGGAGCCACGCAGGGGAGCGTCGGCGTCAACAGCAAGTCGACGCCCGCGAGCGCCTCCGGCACCTCGTCGCGCAGGCGCTCTCTCAACCGACGGGCGGCCTCGACCTCCCCTTCCGTCAGCTCCATGGCGCCTTCGAGCGAGTTGCGTACGTCGTCGCCGTAGTCCTCGGCCCGCTCCGGGAAGAGCCCCGCGTGGGATTCGAGCGCCTCACGACGAAAGGCTGCGCCCCACTGCTCGCGGTCCGGGACGCCGAGCGCCAGTTCTCGCCGGTTCGGGAACTTCGCGGCCGCCTCTTGGACCCGAGCGCGGACGAGTGGGTCGGCCTCATCGAGCCAGGCGACGCCGACTACGACGTCGGCCGGCTCGACCTGGGTCGGTTCGAAGTCCGGAACGAGCGCTTCCATCATCCGCGCGCACTCGGCGACGTCTCGTGCCATCGGCCCCACGTGGTCGAAGCTCGGCGCGAGCGGGAAGCAGCCGTCGATCGGCACAAGCCCGAAGCTCGGCTTGAAGCCGACGACCCCGCAGCAGGCTGCCGGAATCCGGATCGAGCCGGCCGAGTCCGAGCCGAGCGCCGCGTCAGCCAGCCCCGCGGCAAGCGCCGCAGCAGAGCCGCCGCTGGAGCCCCCGGCGCTCCTCCCTTCGGCGAGCGGGTTGGGGACGCTGCCGTAGTGCGGATTCTCCGACGTGACGCCGTAGGCGAACTCGTGCAGGTTGGCCTTGCCGACGTTCGCGTAGCCGGCGGCCTCGAGCAGGAGCACCGATTCGGCCGTCCGCGCCGGGACGTGGTCGGCGAAGATCGCCGACCCGTAGGTCGTCCTCAGCCCGGCGGTGTCGAACAGGTCCTTGACGGCCAGGCGAGTCCCAGGTGGAGGCGACTCCACCGGGGTAATAAAAATTGCCTCAGTCGAGGGCGAGATAGACGTACGCGACGAGGATCGTGGCGCCGTAGAGGAGCAGGACGAAGCTGAAGAGCGCCAGGCCGAAGATCACGTTTCGCCTCGCGAGCGCGGCGTCCGGCTCGACAGGCTCTTCCATCGTCTGCGGGGGCATCGGCTCCGGGAGGCGCTCGGTCATAGCGCGGCGTCCACGGCCATCGCTGCGAAGAGCAGCGCCAGATAGAGGAGCGAGAAGTGGAAGAGCAGCGCCGCGCGGCGGGGAGTCGGCTTGCGGCGCAGGCCGAGCGCGAGCACGAAGAAGACCGCGCCGAGCACCAGCGCCGCGACGAGGTAGGGCACGCCGAGCGTCCCCCAGAGGAACGGCGACGCGGTAACCGCGACGAGCACGCCCGAGTAGAGGACGATCTGCTTCGTCGTCTCCCGTTCGCCGCGCACGACCGGCAGCATCGGCACGCCGGCGGCCTCGTAGTCGCGGCGGATCAACAGCGCGAGTGCCCAGAAGTGAGGCGGCGTCCAGAAGAAGACGATCGCGAAGAGCAGCAACGCCGGAACGGTGACGTTCCCGGTGGCTGCGGCCCAGCCGACCAGCGGCGGGATCGCGCCGGCGGCGCCGCCGATGACGATGTTCTGCGGTGTCGAGCGCTTCAGCCAGCGCGTGTAGACGAAGACGTAGAAGAGGTTGCCGGTCAGGGCCAGCAGCGCCGTCAGCACGTTGACGAGGCTTGCGAGTAGCACGAACGAGAGCGCCGAGAGCGCCAGGCCGAACTCGAGCGCCCGGGTCGGCGCGACGCGGTCGGCCGCGACGGGACGGCGGTCGGTTCGCCGCATGTGCCGGTCGATGTCCCGGTCGAGCACGTGGTTGAGCGCGCTGGCGCCGCCGCAGGCGAGCGCCAGGCCCGCCATCGTGACCACGAACAGCCACGCGGAGGGGAAACCCTCTGCCCCGACGATCATCCCGCATGCCCCGGTAAGCAGGAGCAGGCTCATGATCCGAGGCTTGGTCAACGTCAGGTAGTCCCGCCACGGCGCGGCGGCCACCGGCTCGCCCCGGAGCGTCTCCGCCGTTGCGACGAGCGCCGCTGCGAGGGCCAGCGCGGCGAAACCGATGTGCAGAGGCCGCCCGACCGCGAGCGCTGCTGCGAGGAAGAGTCCGAGCGCCGCGACGGACGGTGCGAGCAGACGGCGGTGCGCGACCCATGCGGCTGCGACGAGCGCGGCAAGCGGCGGCACCGCGAGCGCGGCGAGCGCCCGGTGCGCCGTGTGCAGCGACATCGCGCCCGAGACGACCGCGAGCGCGGCCGCCGCCGCGGCGCCGACGGCGATCAGGCGGAGCCAGGGACCGGGTCTCACGTCAAGCACGGACGGTAGCCCCCTCCTGCAGCCGCCGCCGCAGGTCTCGCAAAGGCCTCGCACTCGTCACGTACGGAACCTTGTCGAAGTTGTACGCCGGTGGCGGCGAGCTCGTGTACCACTCGAGCGTGTCCGCGACCCAGGGGTCGTGGCCGGCGCGCCGGCCGACGCGTGTCGTGCGAACCACGTTGATCAGGAAGAAGAGCGTGCCGAAGGCCATCACGAAGGCGCCGATCGTCGAGACCAGGTTCCACGCTGCCCACCAGCCGTGATGGTTGTACGTCCACACGCGACGCGGCATCCCGAGCAACCCGAGGAAGTGCTGCGGGAAGAAGGTCAGATTGATCCCGACGAAGTAGAGCCAGAAGTTGATCTTCCCAAGGCGCTCGTCGAGGAACCGCCCGAACATCTTCGGCCACCAGTAGTAGAAGGCCGCGAAGAGCGCGAACGCGGAGCCGCCGAAGAGCACGTAGTGCATGTGCGCGACGACGAAGTACGTGTCCGTGACCTGCCAGTCAAACGGGAAGGCGGCGAGGAAGATCCCCGAGAGGCCACCGATCGTGAAGACACCGACGGCGCCGAGCGCGAAGAGCATCGCGGAGTCGAGGATCACGTTGCCGCGCCAGGTGGTCGCGATCCAGTTGAAGATCTTGATCCCGGTCGGCACCGCGATCGCCATCGACGAAAGCATGAAGAAGATGTTGAGTCCCGTCGGCAACCCGACCGAGAACATGTGATGGGCCCAAACGAGCATCGAGTAGAAGCCGATCGCGATCGTCGAGAAGGCGATCGCCTTGTAGCCGAAGATCGGCTTACGCGAGAAGACCGGGATTACCTCGGAGAGGATCCCGAACGCAGGCAGCACCATGATGTACACCTCGGGGTGCCCGAAGAACCAGAACATGTGCTGGTAGAGCACGGCGCTGCCGCCCTCGCTCGGTAAGAAGAAGTGCGTTCCCGCCTTGCGGTCGAGGAGCAGCAGGGTCAGCGCCCCGGCGAGCTCGGTGACCGCAATCAGGATCAGGATCGAATAGACGTAGATCGACCAGACGAAGAGCGGAAGCCGCATCCAACCCATGCCGGGCGCGCGCATGTTGTGGATCGTGACGATGAAGTTGATTGCGCCGAGAATCGACGAGATCGTCGTCAGGTGGATCGCCAGGATCCAGAGGTCCTGGCCGTTCCCCGGCTCGAATGCGTGCTCCGAGAGCGGCGGATACGAGTACCAGCCCGCGCGCGCTGCGCCGCCGCCCGAGAACCAGCTCGCATAGAGGACGATCCCGCCGAGCAGGAAGAACCAGTACGAGAGCGCGTTCAGGCGCGGGAAAGCCATGTCCCGAGCGCCGATCATCAGTGGCACGAGGAAGTTTGCGAGCCCGGCGAAGACCGGCACGACGACGAGGAAGATCATCGTCGTCCCGTGCATCGTGAACATCTGGTCGTAGGTCTCGCGCGTGAAGACGTGCTCGTTCGGCCGCGCGAGCTGCGAGCGCATCAGCAGCGCGATGATCCCGCCGGCCACGAAGAAGACCAGGCTCGTGAGGATGTACATGATCCCGATCCGCTTGTGGTCGACTGTCGCGAGCCAGCTGGAGAAGCGGCCGCGCGAGACGATCGTCGCGGCGGGATCGGGCGCGACCTTAACCGCCATAGTGCTCGGCCTGTATTGCTCGAAGGGGCACTAACTACTCCCGGCGAAGCGTTTGACGTAGGCAAGTAGAGCGTTCAGCTGCCGGTCGCTCCAGGCTCGACCAACGGCGGGCATCTTGTTACGGCCGTTCTCCAGCAGGGTCTTCATCGCGGCCGGCTGCTGCAGGATTGGGTTGCCGCGCAGGTCTGGGCCGAACGCTCCCTGCGCCTGAAAGCCATGGCACGTCGCGCAGGCGCCGTCGAACGTCATCTTCCCGAGGTCGGAAGTGCCGTTCGCCTGCGCGGCGGCTTCGGTGTCGTACCAGCTCTGGAACTGGTCGTTCGGGACCGCCTGGACGGAGGCGAACATGTGCGCGTGCTCGTAGCCGCAGAACTCTCCGCACTGGCCCTTGAACGTCCCGGCTCGGTCGGCGCGGAACCAGAGGTGGTTCGTCTTGCCGGGGATCGCGTCGAACTTGCCCTGCAGCGCCGGGATCCACCAGCTGTGGTCGACGTCCTCGGAATTGATCACGAGCTTGACGTCGCGGTTGACCGGAACCCGCATCCGCTCGACCTGGATGACGCCGTTCGGGTAGACGAAGTTCCAGTAGAACTGGCGGCCCTCGACCTTGACGATCAAAGGTGGGCCGGCGGCTTTGGCCGAGTCGGCGCCGTTGATCCCGGGCAGCTTTACGAGCACGAAGGCGGCGATCGCCGCCAGGATCACGACCGGGATTGCCGTCCAGATCAGCTCGAGCCGCGTCGCGCCGTGGATCTCCGGTCCCTCCAAGGTGCGGGAGCGGCCGCGGTTGCGGAAGCGGAAGATGAAGAGGATCAGCGCGCCTTCGACGAGGACGAAGATCGCCCCTGTGATCGCGATCAGCACCCAGTAGATGTCCTCGATCTTCGCGGCCTGCGGCGAGTCCGGGCCTCGTGGCGAGAGGCCGGCCGGGTCGCCCGCAAACGCGACGTGTGCGAGAACGAGCCCGAGCAGGGCGACGAAGACGAGGGCTCCGACTCTCCTCCTCACGCGCGACGGCATTCTATGGAGGGTGGGCGAACGAACGCGTGTGCAACTTCCGGCTGGTATCGGGTCGCACTTTCAGGTCTTCGTCAACGGCGTCCCGCAGCAGGAAGGTCGTGATTTTCGGCGCTTGGGCAACGAGCTCGTCTTCGAGGCGCGGCTCACCCAAGAGGGGCGGCTCGGCTTCTGGCGCTGGCTCTCGCTCTTCCTCGGCGTCGCAGGGACGTACCGGCAGAACGACAGCGTCGACGTCGTCTACGACGCGGGCGGCCGGCGGGTGGTCGCCTCGGGCCTGCCGTTGAATCCGGACTGACCCTTGCTCAACCGGGCGTGTCCCCGTGCCAGACACCGGGACCTGGTTGCCAGGGACGGTCCCGTGCCATCCTTGACTTCTCGCCCGCGGTCTCGTTTTATCGTTCTACGAAAGCGAGGGGAGTGGGTTTGAGCAGGCAGGCGGTCGAATCCAGCGCGAGGGTTGCACCCGACGCACCCGTCCCGTCGGCGGGTACACCGGCCGTTCGCGCGGAGGCGATTCGCAAGAGCTTCGGCGACAACGTCGTCCTCGACGCAGTCGACCTCACCGTCGGCGCCGGGCAGGTACTCGTCGTCATCGGGCCGAGCGGGAGCGGCAAGAGCACGCTGCTTCGCTGCATCAACCTGCTCGAGCCGATCGACAGCGGCCGGATCTTCTTCGAGGGCCAGGAGATCACTGCGAGGGGAGTCAAGGTCGACCAGGTTCGCCAGCGGATCGGGATCGTCTTCCAGCAGTTCAACCTCTTCCCCCATCTGAAGGTGATCGACAACCTGACGCTGGCCGCACGACGCGTGGGCAAGGTACCGCGGGCCGAGGCCGGGCTGCGCGCGCTCGACCTGCTGAAGCTCGTCGGCCTCGAGGACAAGACCCGTCAATACCCGCACCAGCTCTCCGGCGGGCAGCAGCAGCGGGTCGCGATCGCCCGCGCGCTGATGATGGCGCCGCACGTGATGCTCTTCGACGAGGTCACGTCGGCGCTCGATCCCGAGCTCGTCGGCGAGGTGCTGATCGTGATGCGCGACCTGGCCCGCAGCGGGATGACGATGATCGTCGTCACGCATGAGATGCAGTTCGCCCGCGACGTGGGCGACCATCTGATGTTCATCGACGAGGGCCGGATCGTCGAGCAGGGAAAGCCGGCCGACGTGCTCGACCACCCCAAGGAGGAACGAACGCTGCGTTTCCTGCGCCGCTCGCTCCAACTGGCCGAGTCGCTCGAAGAGCTCACCGTCGGAGAAGTCGAAAGCCACGAAGAAGGAGGCAGGGAATGAAGAAGCTCCTAACCGCGGTCGGGGTCGCCACCCTGATCGCCGCTGCGAGTGCAGCATGGACGCTGGCCGCGCCGGCAGGCACCGGCAGGACGAAGGCGGAAAAGTCGGCTCACGCCTTGCCACCGCTGCCCGCCACCGTGAAGAGCCGAGGCAGGTGGGTGATCGGCGTCAAGTGCGATTTCCCGCCGTTCGGCTACATCACCGCGAGCGGTAAGAACGCCGGTTACGACGTCGAGGTGGCGAAGGCCTTTGCGCGGCTCGCCTTCGGCAAGGGAAGCCGTGTCAGCTACGTCTGCGTGACGACACCGAGCCGCATCCCGACGCTGCAGTCGAAGCGGGTCGACATCATCATCTCGACGCTGACGTTCACCAAGGCCCGCGCCCAGGTGATCGACTTCTCGGTCCCGTATTACGGGGCGACGGGGCGGTTGCTCGTCCCCAACAATTCCAACATCAGCAAGCTGAGCGACATGTCGGGGAAGACGATCTCGACGACCCGCGGCTCGATCTACGACCGCTGGCTGAGCAACTGCTTCAAGAACACGAAGGTGATCCTGACCGACACGACGAGCTCCGCGCTCCTGGCGGTGCAGGACAGGCGGGCGGCCGGATTCATGTTCGATGACGCCTTCCTCGTGGGCGTCGCGGCCAACGATCCGAACACGAAACTACTGGCAAGCAGGTTCCTGGCGATCCCCTGGGGAATCGGGATCCGCAAGGGCGAGAGCGACATGAGGGCGTGGGTGAACTCGCGCGTCAAGCTGATGAAGAAGCGAGATCAGTTCTGGGCGATCATGCAGCACACGATCCCGCGGCGGTTCTACGCGACCTTCAAGAAGAACGTGCCTCGCCCGACGAACACGCTCAAGTACCCGACGGGCGCCGATCCCGAGACGATCTGCTCGTAACGACCACTAGACGGAGTGGCCGCGTCTCAGGCGGCCACTCCGTCAGTCGCACATGAGCCTCATCGCAAGCTTCGAGTGGTCCTTCATCTGGGAGAACCGCGGCGTCTTTCTGGACGGCCTCTGGGAGACCCTGAAGGTCTCAGCGATCGGAGTTGTGGGCGCTTTCGGCGTCGGGGTCGTGCTGGGGGCCGCGCGCGCACACCGTGTTCCCGTCGTGAGCCAGCTCGCCGCGGTCTATGTCGAGGTGATCCGGAACACGCCGATTCTCGTCCAGGTCTTCTTCGTCTACTTCGGGCTCAGCGAGCCCCCGTTCAACATCAGGCTGCCGGCGTTCACGGCGGCCTGGCTGATGCTCGTGATCTGGGGCGGCGCCTTCAGCACGGAGAACTTCCGCGCCGGCTTCGAGGCGGTGCCCTATCGCTACCGCGAGGCCGGACGTGCTCTGGGTTTCGGCCGCCTCACGACCTTCCTGAACGTGACGCTGCCGATCGGGGGCCGGATCGCGCTCCCGTCCTCGATCAACACGTCCATCTCCGTACTCAAGAACAGTGCGCTGATCGGGCCGGCGATCAGCCTGCCTGAGCTCACGTACCAGGCGTACAGCCTCGAGAGCGTGAGCTTCCGGGCGACAGAGATCTACTTCACCCTCGCCCTCATCTACCTCGCCGTCGTTTGGGTCCTCTCGGGGCTGATCCGGGCTCTCGAGGCCAGGCTCGCCTTGCCTGAAGCCCGGCGGGTCCGGACCCGCCGGCAGCAACGGTTCCAGGAGGCCGTGTAGATGCCGGATTGGGCGGGACCCGTCGTCCGGTACATCATCGAGACCGGGCTGCCGTTCACGCTCAAGATCGCCGGGGCCTCCGTCGTCGGCAGCGCGGTGATCGGGATCGTCCTCGGCACCCTGCTCACGATCCGTTTCCTGCCGCTGCGTTCGTTGATCCGGCTCTACATCGAGGTCTGGCGAGGGTTGCCGCTGATCGTGACCCTGTTCCTGATCGTGTACGCGCTGCCGCAGACGACCTTCCACCTCACCTTTCAGCCCTGGGTCGGCGCCGCCATCGGCCTGACGCTCTGGGGGAGCGCCCAGGTGGCGGAGGCGACGAGAGGCGCGGTCGAGTCGATCCCGCGCGAGCAGCATGAGGCCGCTTCGGCGCTCGGCTTCGGCTGGCTGGGCAGGCACGTCTTCATCGTGCTTCCTCAGGCCGGGCGGCGCCTGCTGCCGCCGCTCGTGAGCTTGCTCGTGAACGTGATCCAGAACACGACGCTGGCCTCGCTCGTCGGCGTCACCGAGATCCTGTTCGCGGCGAAGCAGCAGGTCGAGCGCCTCGCAGCACCTCCGCCGGCCGGTCTTCTCCAGCAGCACGGATTCGCGATCTACGGCGCGGTGCTGGTCTTCTTCTTCGTCATCTCGTTTCCACTGACTCGCTTGGCGGCCTATCTCGAGCGTCGGCTGGTCTAAGGCGCTCGCTCGCGACGCCGACCCAGAGGGCGTCCGGGCTTCGCCCGGGCGTCCGTCTAATCCCGGGTGGCAAGGCCGGAACGGATTCGTCCTTCTGAAACCGACTTCTCTGCAGCACTCGCTCCGTTCGAGTCGGCTAGGCGGAGCCGCATTCGCGTCCCCCCGCCCTCTGCGCGCTCGGCGTCGACGCGGCCGCCGTGCGCCTCCGCCACCTGCTTCACGATCGCGAGCCCCAGGCCCGAGCCCGGGAGCTTGCGGGCGGCCGGCGCGCGGTAGAAGCGGTCGAAGACGTACGGTAGGTCGTCGTCTTCGATGCCGGGCCCGTGGTCGCGCACGATCACCTGCCCGTCGCCGACCATGATCTCCACTTTTCCGCCGGGCGGGCTCCACTTCGCGGCGTTGTCGAGCAGGTTCGAGACCGCGCGGGCGATCGTGTTCGGGACTCCGTGCAGCTCGGTGGGCTGGAGGTCGGACACGAACTCCACCTGCGGGAAGTCTCGCTGCGCTCGCGCCACCACTTCTTCGACGAGCAGGTCGAGACGGACGTCCTCGGCCTGCTGCGGCTGCGTCTCGCCGCGCGCGAGCTCGACGAGCTCGGTTACGAGCGCGGTCATCTCGGAGAGCTGGCTGACGACGTCGTTGAGCAGCTTCTCCCGCTCGTCGTCCGCCATGTTCCGGTCCCGAGCGAGCACCTCGATGTTCGTGCGCAGGCTGGTCAGCGGCGTTCTCAGCTCGTGAGAGGCATCCGAGACGAGCTGTCGCTTGGCGCGGTCGGACTCCTCGAGCGCCGCGAGCATTGTGTTGAAGCTCGCAGCCAGCCTGCTGAGCTCGTCCTCGCCGGTAGCCTCGATCCGCTCGGAGAGATCGCGGGTTTCGGCCACCTTCTCGGTCGCCCTGGTCAGCCGGCGAACCGGCGCAAGCGCCGCCTGGGAGACCACGAGGCCGAGGCCGCCGGCGATCGCGATTCCCCCAGCCGCAATCAGGATCAGGAAAATCGTTATTCGGCCCAGCGTGTGGTTGACCTCGCCGAGCGATCTCGCGACTTGCAGTGCGTACTGGTTGCCGTGCTCGTCCTGGACCGGAATCGTGAAGACCCGTACTTCCTCGCCGCCGATGCGCGCGTCGCTAAAGCTTGAACCCGGCCGGCCCTTGGCGGCGGCGAGCGCATCGTCGTTGGGTGGAAGCTTCCCGGCATCTGACAGCGTGCGGTATGTGTGACCGCTCGCGTCGACGACCTGGACAAAGTCACCGCTGCCGAATCCAAGTGGCCCGCCAACGTCGAGAATGCGCTGTCCGCCAGCGATCACCTCGAGATGCGGCGGAGGCCCGTTTTCAATCTGCCTGGCCCGCGTCGTGAGGGCGCTGTCGACCTGTCCACGCAGCTGGTTGCGGACGACGAGAAAGACGACCAGGGAAGCGGCCAGGATCGCGAACGCGACCGCCGCGGCCGCGACGAGGGTCAGACGGGTGCGAAAGCTCACGGCTCTCGCAGTGCGTAGCCGACGCCGCGTACCGTCTGGATCAGGCGCGGCTTGCCGCCTGCCTCGGTCTTCCGGCGCAGGTAGCCGATGTAGACGTCGAGCGAATTCGACGAGAGGCCGAAGTCGTAGCCCCAGACGCGCTCGAAGATCAACGAGCGCGTGAGCACCTGCCGCGGGTTGAGCATGAAGAGCTCCAGCAGCGAGAACTCCGTGCGCGTCAGCTCGATTGGCTCGACGTCCCGCTTGACCTCCCGGGTCGCCGGATCGAGCTCGAGGTCGGCGAAATGAAGTGTCTCTCCCGAGCCGTTCGTCGTCCGCCGCAGCAACGCGCGCAGTCGGGCGAGCAGTTCCGCGAGCGCGAAGGGCTTCACGACGTAGTCATCCGCACCGGCATCGAGGCCGGCGACACGCGCTTCGACCTCGTCGCGCGCCGTCAGCATCAGGATCGGAATCCTGTTGCCCGCGCCGCGCAGCCGGCGTGCGGTCTCGAGCCCATCGACGTTCGGCATCAGCACGTCGAGGACGATCGCGTCCGGCTGGACCTCGCCGATATCGAGCCGGTACAGCGCTTCAGCACCGTCGGCTGCGAGCTCGACGTCGTAACCCTCGAGGGCAAGCGCGCGCCGCAGCGACTCGCGGACGGCCGCTTCGTCGTCGACGACGAGGATCTGGGCGCTGTTCATGCGCACATTGTTGCGTGAAAGATTGAGAGGCGGCTAAGAGCCGTGGACCCCAGTTCTTGTCCCTGGCGGCTAACCCGCGGCCGCCAGGAGGCCGGCCGCGGGCTCGCCGCTATCCGCAGGGATCGGGGAAGGAGTCACACGACGCCAGGTTCGCACGCGAATCTGAGAAACCCCTAAGACGGCTGTAAGAAGTCTCTGAAGCCGTGTCTGCGGATTCTTAGGAGCCTCTTAGCCGTCCCTCATCGGGCTCTTACGCGTGACTGGTCTGATGCGGCGACACGGCAATTCGAATCAGCTCGAAAGGAATCCGAAATGCTTCAGAAGCGCACGCCCATTCTGATTGCAGCCGCCGCCCTCGTTGCCGGCGCCGGGGCCGGCGCCGGCAGCTATGCCGCCTTCGGCACGGACGGCGCCAACACGACAACGGTCCAGCAAACCGTCGCGGCGGGTTCCCCGGCCTCCTCGACGAAGACGATGTCGGTCAACGGCGTCTACAGGGCAGCCCGCGACGGCGTGGTCGAGATCACGGTGACGACCTCCGGAGGCTCCAACAACAACTCGCCCTTCCCCGGCTCGGGCTCGCAGCAATCGCAGGCTCAGGGCTCAGGCTGGGTCTACGACAGCTCAGGCCACATCGTCACGAACGACCATGTGGTCGCAAACGCGACCTCGATCTCGGTCATGTTCAGCGACGGCTCCAAATACAGCGCCAAGGTCGTCGGTACCGATGCCTCGACCGACCTCGCGGTCCTGAAGGTGAACGCGCCTTCGAGCAAGCTGCACCCGCTCACCCTCGGCGACTCGAGCAAGCTCGCAGTTGGAGACGGCGTCGTCGCGATCGGCGCCCCGTTCGGGCTCGACGAGACGGTCACGACCGGAATCGTCAGCGCGCTCGACCGCGACATCAGCTCGACGAACAACTTCACGATCTCGGGCGCGATCCAGACTGACGCCGCGATCAACCATGGCAACTCGGGTGGCCCGCTGCTGAACATGTCGGGCCAGGTCGTCGGCATCACGACGCAGATCGAGAGCGACTCCGGCGGAAACGAAGGCGTCGGCTTCGCGGTTCCCTCGAACACGATCTCGACGGTCGCTTCGAAGCTGGTCAGCGGCCAGACCGTCCAGCATCCCTATCTCGGCGTCTTCGTCCAGACGCCGGCGAACCGAAGCGGAGCTGAGGTCGCTCAGGTCAAGAGCGGCTCTCCCGCCGCCGATGCCGGGCTGAAGGCCGGCGACGTGATCACCTCTTTCGGAGGCGAGACGATCCAGAGCCCGGACGACCTCACCGCCGCGGTGGCTGCCAAGGCCCCGGGGAACAAGGTCTCCGTCACGTACGTTCGCAACGGGACGACGAAGACCACGCAGGTGACGATCGGTACCCGCCCGTCGTAACGAGCTTCTCCCCACAGAAGCGCGCCTCTCCCCTCACACCCGCACGGCGCGCAAATGAAAGTGACGGCCGCCTCCTCAAGGGCGGCCGTCGCGATTCTGAGGCAGGCATCTCTGGTCCCCGGCTCTTGATCCCTCGTTCGAGTGAATTGAGTTGTGTTCTCACCCGAACCTCGCTATCTCCAAAGGTAGGGGTAGGTTCGGCGCGACGGAGCGAGGGGGAACGCAACCGGTCTGCGCTCGAAGATCTCCCAGTGAGAGAACAGGCGGGGCCCCGCTGCGGCGAGGGCCTCGCCGCCTACCCCGACTCTCCTTCAGCCGGGTTTAGCGGCCGCGCCGCACATGTCGGCGCGGCCTTTGCAGTCGGCGTCGCAAGCGACGCCGACGGCTGCGGCGAGGGCCTCGCCGCCTACCCCACAGAACTAATCGAGCACCTCGTCGAGCACGCGGAGCCCTTCGTCGAGCTCGTCGCGTGTGATCGTCAGCGGCGGCGCGACGATGATCACGTTCCAGTGGGTCATCAGGTAGAGGCCGCGTTCCATCGCCGCCTTCGCGAGCTTCGCAACCGGGGCAAACGCCTCCCCGGTGGCATTGAACGGAACGAGCGGCTCGCGCGTCTCACGGTCGCGCACCAGCTCGATCCCCCAGAACAGCCCCTTGCCGCGCACCTCGCCGATCGACGGGTGCCGCTCCTGCAATTGGGGCAGTTCCTGGGCCAGCACCTCGCCCATCGCGGCCGAGTTCTCGACGATGCCCTCCTCCTGGAACGCCTCGATCGAGGCGATCGCCGAGGCGCACGCGAGCACGTGGCCGGAGTACGTCAGCCCGCCCGCGAAGTACTTGTCGCGCACCCAGTCGGCGATCTTCTCGCCGATCACCATCGCGCCGAGCGGGACGTACCCTGAATTGATCCCCTTCGCGACCGTGAGGATGTCCGGAACGACGTCCCAGTGCTCGCAGGCGAACCACTTGCCGGAGCGACCGAAGCCGGCCATCACCTCGTCGCAGATCAGCAGGATCCCGTGCCGGTCGCAGACCTCGCGGATCGACTGGAGGTAGCCGTCAGGCGGAACGATGATTCCGTTCGTGCCGACGATCGTCTCGAGGATGACGGCGGCGACGTTCTGCGGGCCTTCGTACTGGAGGATCTCCTCTAGGTGCGGGCCGCCGGTGCAGACCGGGCACGGATCCGGATGGCCGGCTGGGCAGCGGTAGGTGTACGGGTCGAGCATCCGCACGACCCCGGGGATCCCGGGCTCGGCCGGCCAGCGGCGCGGGTCGCCGGTGAGCGTGATCGCGCCCGCGGTCGCACCGTGGTACGAGCGGTAGCGCGCGACGATCTTGTTGCGGCCGGTGTACCAGCGGGCGAGCTTGATCGCGTTCTCGTTCGCCTCGGCTCCGCCGTTGGTGAAGAAGGACATCGTCAGGTCGCCGGGAGTCACCTCTGCCAGCAGCCGCGCGAGCTCCGAGCGCGCCTCGTGTGCCATCGGCGGGCCGATCGTCGTCAGCTTGTCCGCCTGCTCCTTGATCGCAGCGACCACCTTTGGGTGCTGGTGACCGATCGAGACGTTGACGAGCTGCGAGGCGAAGTCGAGGTAGCGGTTGCCGTCGGCGTCCCAGAAGTAGCGGCCCTCTCCGCCGGTGACCACGAGCGGCGAGATCTGGTTCTGCACCGACCAGGAGTGCAGGACGTACTGCTGGTCGAGCTCCTGGATCCGCTTTGTGTCGAGGCCTTGATCGACCGCCATGTTTCGATCCTAACGCGGGGGCGCTAGGCTGGCCCAGGACGAAGGAGGACGGATGACGGAAGTAGTGGAAGCCCCGGGCGCGGAGAGCGCGCAAGAGCTAAAGCGGATCACCCATTGGATCAACGGGACGTCGGTGGCCGGCGAGCCGGGCCGCAGCGGCCCGGTCTACAACCCGGCGGCGGGCATCCAGACGGGCGAGGTCGATTTCGCCTCCGCGGAAGAGGTCGATCGCGCCGTCCAGGCTGCGAATGAGGCCTTTGCCTCCTGGCGTGCCGTCTCGCTCTCGCGCAAGACTGAGATCTTCTTCCGCATCCGCGCACTCGTCGACGTGCACCGCGAGGACATCGCCAAGATCCTCACGGCCGAGCACGGCAAGGTGCTCTCGGACGCGAAGGGCGAGGTCGCGCGCGGGCTCGAGGTGATCGAGTTCTGCTGCGGGATCCCGGAGCTGTTGAAGGGCGGCTTCACCGAGCAGGCCTCGACCGGGATCGACGTCTATTCGATCCGGCAGCCGCTGGGCGTCTGCGCGGGGATCACGCCGTTCAACTTCCCGGCCATGGTCCCGATGTGGATGTGGGCGCCGGCGCTCGCCTGCGGCAACACGTTCGTCCTCAAGCCGTCCGAGAAGGACCCGTCTGCGTCGATCTACACGGCTGAGCTGCTGAAGGAGGCCGGTGTCCCGGACGGCGTCTTCAACGTCGTCCACGGCGACAAGGTCGCGGTCGACGCGATCCTCGAGCACCCCGAGATCGCCGCAGTCTCGTTCGTCGGCTCGACGCCGATCGCGCGCTACGTCTACGAGACGGGCACGTCACATGGGAAGCGCGTGCAGGCGCTCGGCGGCGCGAAGAATCACATGATCGTCCTGCCCGACGCCGATATCGACATGGCCGCCGACGCGGCCGTCTCGGCGGGCTACGGCTCGGCGGGCGAGCGCTGCATGGCGGTCTCGATGCTGGTTGCGGTCGGCGACGCGGGCGACGAGCTCGTTGGGGCGATCAAGGAGCGCCTGCCGAAGGTGAAGGTCGGCGACGGGATGCAGCCCGACTCAGAGATGGGGCCGCTCGTCACGCGCGAGCATCGCGACAAGGTCGCGTCGTACATCGACAAGGGCCGCGACGAGGGCGCCACCGTCGTCACCGACGGCCGTGAGACCGCACCCGACGCCGGAGGGTTCTTCCTCGGCGTCACGCTGCTCGACGAGGTCAAGCCGGAGATGGACGTCTACAAGGACGAGATCTTCGGCCCGGTGCTCGGCGTCACCCGCGTCTCGACCTACGACGAGGCCCTGCAGCTCGTGAACGAGAACCCTTACGGCAACGGGGTCGCGATCTTCACGCGCGACGGCGGCGTGGCTCGGCAGTTCCAGTTCGACGTCAACGTCGGGATGGTCGGGATCAACGTCCCGATCCCGGTGCCGGTCGCCTACTACTCGTTCGGCGGCTGGAAG
>WNGP01002041.1_pt1 | contig 18235 bp, 12 predicted proteins | sample 5407671 | NCBI WGS metagenome assembly WNGP01 (sample SAMN13153381, study PRJNA577476) | soil metagenome | isolation source: 40 cm soil or saprolite under Garry oak tree replicate 2 | place: USA:California | collected 2016-06-15 | reverse complement strand
GCCAGATTCCCCACTGCGACTTCGGTTCATTCGTTCCACGCAGCCCATGCATGGGCTGCGCAAAGAGGTGACAACGTTTCCTCAGTCATAGCTGAGGTTAAAAGAGGGCTTGACAAATTTTATGGCTTCTCGGTGAAGACTTTGCGCTCACAGTAGGGATTGCGACAGTAGAATTTACGCACCGTGAGGCACAGCTGGACTCGGCGTCCTGCACAGGGAGCATCACGCAAGACTCGTCGGTAGTGGCTATGTAGGGATGACGATGACGCTGAACAGAGTGGACAACAAGATGTGGGATGCGTGGCGACCACAGCAATGACCAAGCCGTTTTCGGTGATCTGAATCTGCGAAATTCGCATCCCTTCGGGAAGTGGAAGCAATGGGGTCTGTTCCATCACGACCTCGGATTTCGAGACACAGAGAGGGCCTACAAGCTTCTTCTGGAAGGGACTATATCACGTAGGGTCAACCTGTTGCCGGGAGCAAGCAGGCAGTATGCACCAAATCGCGCCATGAGCCGTTTTATTCGACAAACAACACTCAAGTCCTAAAAGCATGTAAAAAAGTATCAAAGCTGTATCATGCAGAACAAATAACAGATGTACAGATTATAACTTCTACTGTAAAATAACCGAAGTGACTTACTAGCGAAAAATCGATAAATAGAAATTTTGTTCTAATGTAACACTTGGCGTATCTCAACTGATCTTTAGCTAGAGAGAAACCACTAGCCCTCCTGTTGATCTGTGGGGTAAGGAGTGTGTAAATGGATGAACAGCGAGCTGATCCGCGTGTGACGACAGCCGCAGACAGCGTTGAAGAGCTTCACCGCCATCTAGCAGACCCGCCTTCTTTGGAGCGTCTTTACGGCATCCTGCGATCGTATGTCAGAAAGGCCGATGTCGTGGCGCCGGAAAGCGTGGACGATGAAGCGTTTGAGCTGCTGCAAAATGTGGTGGTGAAAGCATTTGAGATCGCGGACAAATATCCTGGCGTAGGGGTAAGGCCCTGGTTGCTCAGTATCGCGAAGAATCTGATGAAGCAAAAAAAGGAGAGTCAGGCACGCCATCAGCAACGCGTCATCCATTTAGGTGACATGCACCTGCAAGCTCACCCTACGCTCAGCGAAGAGGATTTTTTTGACCTATTTACTGCCCAGATTGCCGAAGAGCGTGCGCAGATAGCTGATTTGCGTGAAGACCTCAAGGATGCTCTCGCCTGCTTGTCGGCAGATGACCAGACCATTCTGAATTGTTATCTCCACTATGGTTTCGACCACAATGAGATTGCGCGCATCTTACAGATTAAACCAGGGGCGGCGCGTACACGCTACTGCCGGGCGCTCGGACGATTATACAACATCTGGGTTAGCCAGGACGAGAACAGAAGAGGTGAGAACAATGCGTAACCATCCATCTGATTTCTCGCAGCAACTCGCGCGTGAGAAGGCACTCTATCTCTATATCAGTGCCTTTGAGCGGGGTGATATCGATAAAATGGAAGCCATACTCAAGCAGGCCATGTATGACCCTCAATTGGAGGAAATGATCATGGAAGCCCATGAGTATTATCTGGCTGAGGAAAAAGTCAAGTTGCGTGAGGAAGATTTCGCGAAACTTCTGGATCTCGTTGTACGCTATCTCCCCTCGGGCATCCCTGACGAAGAAGAGGCGATAGCCATCCCTCCACTTTCCGTCAGTGATGTCTTCGGCAAGTTACAGGAGGACAGGAGTATCCAGGGGTCGGTGAAACAGGAGGTACAGCAGGTCAAGGCGAAACTCGCGCAGACCGATGTTCCTTTGCCAGAAAACCTCGCTATGAAGAGTGTCTATCGACTCTTCGAGCAGCTCGGAGTGGCTGTGAGCGCGAAACTGCAAAAGCTCTTTCGCGAGAAAGCCATTTTCTTGTCCATGACACGTCAACAGGGAATAGCGCAACTGGCCGCAACCCGCCGCCAGAAGACACAACGCCAGCAGAAACCGCAGCGAGAGGAGGAGAAGGAATCATGAATAGCTCTTCTGATGAGGAACTCCATTTCTCGATAGCAACACTCATTGCCGAACTGTATCAAGAAGCTGAAGTGGAGGTTCCTGGTCTGCGCCGTCGAATTACGCCATTGGGGGATCTGGTCGGTTCTTTAAATCTCGCCAGTAAGGAACTTCCGGGTCTTTCGCAACAGGTTGCGATGCGCTACCTGATACAGCAGGGTGTGCTTCTGGAAAATCCAGAAGCGGCAGGGCGGGATGAGTTAGCTGGTTTTCTTTACGCCAATACGTCCTACGGCTGCATTTTTCTCGAAGCAAACGATCATCTGACGCGGCGTCGCTTCTCGGTTGCCCATGAATTGGGGCACTATCTCTTGCATTTTCGGCCATTGCTGAAAACCGCCGAGGGAGATCAAGAGTACCTCGAACTAACAGAAGCTCTCTACCGCGGCAGAAACGACGACCCGCAAGAGACAGCTAGCGGCCGTGTTGAGCGGATGGATCAACGGTTGCTGGAACAGCGCCTTCCGCCAGAGGGGCGGATGGAGTATGAAGCGAATCAGTTTGCAACCGAATTGCTGATGCCCGAAACAGTCTTACGTGGGCTCTTCGCCCGCGTGATGCTGCGCTTCAGTGAAGACGATCTCGTTTCGTATCTGGCGACAGAGATGCTGGTGAGTCAGGAGGCGATGCGCTGGAGATTGAGAAATTTTCATCTCCTCCCACTGCCAGAGGGCAAATTTGAACGAGGGGAAGAGGTAAAATGAACGGGTTTGAATTTCTCAAAAACAATGGAGCGCAGCGCATGCGCAATTATGATCCGCAGCCATTCTTGTTAGACGACGGTACCCAGGAAACTGAGTCGTCCGACGAGCAAAAAGAACTGGCATACGAGTGCAGCCTTGATAAATGGCATGTGCTCCCTATCCTCGACTGTGTGCCGCCAAAGGATTGGCCCTGGCGTCCACTGCGCTTTATTGATGGCAAAGATCTTGGACGCACCGTTGCCTGGCTACAGACGCGCGAAGGTCATCCCATGCCCGTGCGCCTTGCGGAGGTTGGTGCCGCGGCAATGGCGGATCAAAATAGTCAACTCAGGCGTGAATATGAGGCGATCGAGCGCGTGGTCTCTCTTATTGTAAAGCCGTTCCCCTGGGACGAAGTAGAGAGTTTTGCCATTGCTCTGCAAGAGCAAGGATTTCGTCTGCTACCCTGCCTGGCTGAACCATCCTATTCCTTTGAGCAAATGCGCAGGGCTACCCAGAATCGTACAAAGGAAGCGATGGATGTCCTCGAAAAGCAGGCATTAGCTCAGGTAAGCACTCTCCCAACCCTGGTTGATGGCCGGTTGGAACCCAGGGTGGGCGCGTTTGATCAACATACCGATCCCGTCGTTGGCCTGATCAAAACGCATTATCGTACTTTTCTGCATCCTGCAGGTCTGCGCTTGCTTTGTGAGCTGCAGCCTGGTGAACGCACGCCTGCCTTTAGCCTGGAGAAAAAACTGGGCGTCATCTCCTGGTATGTGCGCCTCAACGGTCAGGGCGAGATGCCGGATTGGGGGATAGTGCGAATGGAAATACCCAAGAACTTTTTTGAGGAGGTTATCAGGTGCGATTTCTCCTATCTGAACTATCTCTCTCACATCGTCTATGCGTATCGTTGCCGCGGAACGAGTTATAGCCGCGCGCCTATCTCGATTTATCCTGTGCAGCGCGCTGAGGAAAGCCTGAGTGCTCTATTAACCCCTATAGAAACCCTGGTGCAACGTTTCTACCGCTATACCAACCTTTAGAGAGGAACAGGTGCATGAATAGAGAGAGTACTGCCTTCGGAAGCGCGCCAATCTGCCTTGGTGTCGTCGGCTCACCGCTAGGCCAGGAGGCGACCAGCAAGCAATATTGCTTCTGGGTTGCTCGCGGCGTCATGGTTGAGGAAACACAACTGGTAGTGTGTGAGAGCGTGATCGCTAGTCAGAGCTATACTTTTTATGGAGTGATTGAGGAAGTCAAACGACGCAGCCGTAAGAAGAGCATGGACGAAGAGATTGACCAGGCCGACGGCGATACCGATTATGTCCCGCCATTCGAGAGCGACGGGTATACCTATGCACAGGTGAGCATTTTGAGCGTCGCACCCCCTGCCTTAACCCCTCCGTGCGAACGCAGCAAGGTCTACCTGGCAGGTCAGGCAGAAGCTGCTATCGCCTACGGGGCCGATGACATCAAGAAAGGCAATGCGCTATCGACGGGGCTGATTAAAAACGGCGGGGCGCAATTAGCCGGTCCTGGCGCGATAGACCTGGACTACTTGCTCGGGGTGAACGGCGGTCACCTCAATGTCAACGGTTCTGCCGGGCGTGGCACAAAATCGAGCCTGTTGATGTATATCGTCAGGATGTTGCTTGATTACGCGCGCAAACAGGAGGTCTCCTCAGCGAGTCGTCGCCAGATTGTACCGATTATCCTGAATGTAAAAAACTTCGACCTCTTTTACATCGACTGCCCAAATAACCGCTTCGAGCCAGAACGAGACCTGACCGCCTGGCAACTCCTCGGCGTTGAGCGGCCTGAACCATTCCGGAATGTGAGCTTTTTCGCTCCACAACAGGCAAGGGTGAATCTTCCAGTGCCGACGGGTCGCGATGAGGAAGTGAAGGCTTATAGCTGGGGGCTAAAAGATATCATTGAGCGAGGATTCTTTCGCTATCTCTTCGCGGACGAGGACGCCAATGATGCGAACTTTAGCGCCCTGACGCTAGCGCTGGAAGATTTTCTCACGACCGAGCGGCGTCAGGGAGACAGCAGTGTTGTTCGTGCTTTGAATCCGAAAGCCCCCGGTGCTTTTCAGGAACTGCTGACCTGGGTTGAAGACCAGTCAAGCAGCGCGTCCCCGGTGCTTCAGGGCCATCACTCAGGAACCTGGAAGAAACTCTGGCGACGTTTATTCCGCCTGGTTTATGAGAGCAATGGCGTTTTACGACGAGAAGAATCTACAGGACAGCCGCTTGATGTGATTCGCAGGCAAACAAGCGATCCAATCGTAGTGGACCTCTTTTCTCTGGCTGCGATGCCTGAGATGCAACGATTTGTTGTTGCAACCATTCTTCGCCAATTAGTAGAGGCACGTACCGGGACGAAAGCCATCCGGGGACTGGTCTATACGGTCGTACTCGACGAATTAAATCGCTTTGCCCCCAAAGGTGCCCGCGATCCCATTACCCAACTGATCGAGATGGTGGCCGCAGAAATGCGTTCCCAGGGGATCATTCTGCTCGGCGCTCAACAACAGGCATCCAGGGTTTCAGAGAAGGTGATAGAAAATTCAGCGATTAGAGCGCTTGGTCAGACCGGCTCGCTCGAACTGGGCATGCCTGTCTGGAAGTTTCTCAGCGCGAGCGCGCGCGAACGGGCGATGAACCTGCGACCTGAAGAAAAGCTAATTATTCAAGCCACGTTTCGCCAACCCATGTTGGTGCGCATCCCTTTCCCAGCATGGGCCATGAATCCGGACGAAGCTGTATTGCCCACCGCAGATAACCAGAACGATGTGGATTATTCCGACTTGATTGATGATTAGTTAGAAAGAGGGGAAGTTTCATCATATGAGAATCTTGCATACATCTGATTGGCATTTGAATAGCGTGCTGGGAGGCCGATGTCCGCGCAACGACGATTTGCGCTGCGCTCTCCAGCAAATTGGCAGCTATCTGATAGAACGTGCGGTTGACATCCTGATCGTATCCGGCGATCTCTTTCGAGAACGCAGTAGCCCGGAGCAATTGCGCGAGGGCATAGGCATCATCACGGACTGTTTTCACCCCTTTATACAAAGAGGAGGTACCATCCTCGCTATTAGCGGGAACCATGACAGCGAAGTCTTTTTCTCTACGCTTCGTGACGCGATGGATCTGGTCTCACCTGTTGAGGCACGCGGGGATATTCATCCATGCGGGCGTTTCTATATTGCCCCTAACGCGCGCAATATAAAACTTCAGGCGTCTGACGGCGAGATTGCCCAGTTTGTCCTGATGCCCTACCCGACCATACGCTACCTTCGGAAGGAAGAGTCGTTGAAGTTTCAGAATATTGAGCAACGAAACCAGGCCGTGGGAGCAGTTTTCAAGCAGGTTTTACGCGCGCAACAAGAGAAACTGGACCCACACTGGCCCGCAATCCTGGTCAGTCACATCGCAGTGCGTGGGGTGACAATGCCCGCTCAGTACTACCTGGACCAGAGCAACGAAGTCATGCTTGAGCCAGGCGACCTCTCTTTTCCCTGGACCTATGTAGCTCTCGGCCATTTGCACCGCCCGGATGAGGCTATTCCCAGCGCTCCCCATATGCGTTACGCGGGTAGTATCGAACGCATGGATTACGGGGAAAGGAACGACGAAAAGAGCGTGGTTCTCTTGGAGATTCAACAACGCCAGCTTGTGCAAGCACCAGAGATATTGCCGTTACAAAGCACATCGTTCTATGAAATCGAGATTACTGATCCCGAAACACAGATTCCTCACCTGGCTGAAGAGTACCCTGATGCCAAACAAGCAATAGTGCGTTATATCCTCCACTGGGATTCTGCAACCCAGAATCGCGAGCGCTATTGCCAGGAGATAGAGGCTATTTTCCCGCGCTGGTATGATCGAGTGCTGAAAGATACCCACAGCGGGGCCGTCACTGAGGCGAGCCTGACATTTCAACAGACACACGATGTCGTTGGGACTGTGCGGTACTACTTGCAGACGGCCCTGGCCGATCGCAACGAGTCGGAGCGCGCAGAGCTTTTGCGCCTAACCGAACAATTGTTTGTAGAGGAGGGATTGGCATGATTCCACGTCGTTTATACCTCAAAGGCTTTATGTGCTACCGTGAGGAAACAGAGATCTGTTTTACTGGCCCTTCTATCTGGGCGCTCTGCGGTGCCAACGGCGCAGGGAAGTCAACCGTCTTCGATGCGATGCTCTTTGCCCTCTACGGAGAACACCGTATGGGCAAGCAGAATGTTGAGGCACTTATTCACCGAGGGGCGGAATCCTTCATCGTTGAGTTTGACTTTGCCATGGGCGAAAATGTGTACCGCGTCAAACGTACCTTCTCGCGGAAGAAAAAAGGCACAATGCTGGCTTTGCACCTCAGCGGGCCAGATGCTCCCGTACCAGGCCGGGCCGGGCCACAGCAATTTCCGGGTACAGAGACAAAGGATGGTTTCGATAGCTGGGTTCTGCGAAACGTTGGCCTAAATGCCAACACTTTTAGAGTTGCTGTGCTTCTTATGCAAGGGCAAAGTGACGTATTACTCAAGCTGGGCGGCGCAGAGAAGCATGATGTACTCACTCAGATTATTGATCTCTCGCGTTACGAAGCCCTCTGTAAGCTTGCAGTCAGTAAACAAAAAGAGCAAGAGGGTTGGGTGAAGAACTATGCTACTCTCTTGAACGATCTGGAAGAGGTTGATGACGCGTATGTATTCGATCTGGAAAATCAAATGAGCGAAGCTGGAGCGGGGAAAGAAAGAGCCAGACAGCGCCATCTGACTCTCATCAGTCTGATAGAGAGGGCGAAACGCTGGCAAAAGTTGCAAGAGGACGAACTGCAACTTGCCGGGAATCTCGCAAAGTGTACAGCTCTGCTGGACCAGGCTGCTCAAATCGAGCAGCGCGCTACTCGGCTGGACATCTTGCAAAAAGTGATAGCGCCTCTCACGCAAATCTATAACTGGCAGGGTAAATATGCCAACTTTAAAACGCAGTTGGAACAAGATCGTAAAAAAGTGCAGACACTTGGGGACAGCTTACAAGAGCAGAATGAAAAAATGCGAGCCACTCAACGACAGTTGACTGAATTGCAGGCGCAGCGTGCAGAAACTGATCGTGCGCAGAAAGAATTGCAGCCGCGTTTGTTCGAATTGCAAGAGGCCCATAGTGAAATTGCTCGTTTGCAGCGCCAGCAGCAGAGATATAGAGACCTTAACCAGCAGGTCTCCGCCTACGCACCTGATCTTGAGCAACAGCAGCACTATCTCCAGACGAGGCTGGCCGAACTGAAGTGTATCGAAGATTCACAGCCACGTTTAAAACAGTTTGCCCAGGCACGCGGAAACTGGCAGAAGGCGGTGCAAGATCTGGCGGAGGCTCAGAAAGAGTTGAGCAAACAGGAGGAGCTTCTCGCGGAAATCGAAAAACAGGCAAATCTCTTGTTGGAGCAGAGTACAGCACTTAATAATCAGTTGAGCAGTCTGCAAAACGATGTCGCCAGTAATAAGGTGCTTCAGGAGGCGAGGGAGGAGCGCCTGGCTCGCTTCCAATCTATCGATGGACAACCGACTTGTAGTTATTGCGGGCTGCCGTTGACCAGTGAACACCTTGATGATGAACGCCGTCGCGTTGAGGGTGAATTGCGCGAGGCAAAGCAAGCATATCAGAAGGCTCTCACGCAATATACGACTATAGCGCAGCAGAAGAAAGACCTGGAGCAAAAACTCGACCGATTGTCGCGACAGGATAAAAGTCAGCGACAGATTATCAAACAATGCGAGAAGCGGTGTGATAGGGCTAGAAGCGATCAAACCAGTGCCAGCGCTCAGGCAATCATTGTTTTGCAAATGCTCACGCCTGACTATATTGCCCGTATTCAAGGATCGGCCAGCATGCCGCTTGACCTGGTAGCCTGTTTGCAAACAGTTTATCCCACATCCCATGATCTGGACGAGCTTGCATTGCAGTTGCGCGATAAGCCTTCATTGGAAGAACGCTTGCAGACTGTAACGAGTGATGTGGAGCAGCGTGAGGAACTTACACGTAACCGTGATTTTATATTCAGTGAAATCCAGCCGCTAGAACAGGTGTATTCCCCGGAGCGCGTCATAGCCCTTTTACAGGAACAGGAGCAGGCTCTTCAGAGCAACGCGGAATTACTCGACTGCCTCGGCAAACTTGATAATACGATCGCCCAGCAAAGCCAGCAATTAGAGCGTTTGGGAAAGGAAAGGCAGAAAACTGAGCAGGAAAAGGGACAGCTTGAGCGTGCAGTGGCCATTGCGGAGACGAATCTAGAGAATGCGGAGCGATCTAGTAAGGAAATCCAGAAGACCTTGCCTGCGGAGTGGCAAGCACAGATAGAGCATCTCTCGGAATCGCTACTCAGCAATTGGAAACATGAAATGAAGGCACTGAATGGGTCAGCAGAGCAATTAAGGGAGCTACAAAATGCACAACAAAACTATACCCGCTACCAACAAGAGCTACTTGTTATGAGGGCGGAGAAAGACCTGATCCCAGAGGAGGCTCGACAGGCGCCTGCGGAGCTAGAGAAGGCGAGCGATCAGGCTAACGTATCCTACCGGACCTTTGAGGTACAAGAGCGAAAGCTCAGCGTAGAGATCATGCGCTTAAGAAATATCCAGGACAGGCGAGTAACGTTAGAGCAGCAACGCGCCGGGGCTGCGCGACTCGCCAGCTACTATAAGGACCTGGCGAATCTTCTTGGAAGAGACGGACTCCAGCACTATCTGCTACAGAAAGCAGAAGCGGGTATTGTTTATCATGCCAATGAAATACTTGATGGCATTTCGGGGGGAACGCTGCGTTTGGAGTTACAATCAAGCGCTGATAGGAAGGCCGAGGCGCTCGATATGGTGGCTTACAATACGGCGATCAGCGCCAGCCAGTCACAGCCGATTCGACTCCTGAGCGGGAGCCAGCAGTTTCGTGTCTCTGTGAGCCTAGCGCTGGGAATTGGTAAATACGCCGGCAACGAGAACCACCGCCTGGAATCTGTCATCATCGATGAAGGCTTTGGTAGCCTCGATGAGAACGGTCGCCGGGAGATGATTCAAGCGATCAAGGAATTGGGAGATGGGGGTGTGCTGAAATGCATTATCGTGGTCTCGCACCAGCGCGAATTTTTCGATGAGTTTCCCAACAGGTACCTGGTTGAGCTGGTTGATGGTAGTACACAAATCTCACTGGCGTGATGGCTGTCTGGCGTGTTAGTCAGGCCAATCAGTAGAACGGTTGCCTGAAGTAGGAATGTTGTCAGTGCCAATGAGCAGGAAAGGGAACAGGTTATGCCCTTTCGAATGGACGAGGATCGACTAGCATGGGATCTCCAGCATGCGCCCACTATCAAACTGCTGAAAGCAGACCATGCGGCACTCATCATCGGTTTTCTCTATAGTCAGTTTAAATACACGCAGCGTGTCGCTGTGCCACTTGCTGAACTGGTGGAGCAGCTTGATGGCTATCTTGAAAACCAGAATGAGCATGATTCTGGTCGCTACGCTCGCACTGCGCAAGCTTATATCACCGAATGGGCTGACCAGCAGCATCAGTTCATTCGTATCGCCGTGTATAGCGACAGCGATGTACCGGTGGTGGAGCTGACCGCGGATACCGAACGCGCGATTGGATGGCTAGAAGATATGCAAATGCGGCATTTCGTCGGTACGGAGTCACGCTTTCTGCTGATTGTGCAAATGCTGCGCGATATTGTCCAGAACAGTATCGATGACCCCGAAGAGCGTTTGAAGCAACTGGAACAGCAGCGAGCCGAATTGGATCGCCAGATAGATCAGATTTACGAGACGGCACAGGTCGATACCCTCTATACTCCTATTCAATTGCGCGAGCGCTTCTTTGAGGCATCGTCGATGGCACGCCAGTTATTGCGGGACTTTCGCCTGGTCGAGGAACGATTCCGCGACATAGCGCGCGACCTCCAGAAAGCACAGTTGCTACCCGGAGCGCGCAAAGGCGAGCTTGTAGAGTACGTGCTTGACGCCGATGCTCAACTCAAAGACTCAGATCAGGGGCGCAGCTTCTATTCCTTCTGGGAGTTCTTGATCTCTCCTTCGCAGAGTGACGAACTGAAAAACCTGCTCGCGCAAGTGGCTGCCCTCCCAGATCTGCGTTCAGCGCTTGGCGAGGATTATCTTTTAACACGCCTGCCCGGTTATCTTGTCACTGCGGGCGAGAAGGTGGTTCACTCCAACGCCCGTTTAGCTGAACAACTGCGCCGGTTGCTAGATGAACAGACCCAGGCCGAGAATCGTAGGGTGCAGGAGTTGATACAAGAGATTAAACATGCAGCGTATAGCTTGAACCTGAGTATTCCCGACAATATGGCATTTCTCGAACTCGAAAGCGCGCCAGAGATCCAGTTGGTCATGGAGCGCAGCTTCTGGGAGCTACCAAAGACCCTGACATTTGACAACCAACCGGACAGCATTAGCGAAGAAGACCTGGATGATCTTGATCTGGCGAGCCTCTATGACCAGTTTTCTATCGATGAAGAAGAATTAGAGAGACATATAGAGACGTTGTTGGAGAGCTATCCACAGATACGGTTATCTGAGGTTCTGGAGCATTATCCTGTAAAGAAAGGACTGGCCGAGATTCTGGCTTATTGTGTTCTGGCAGCCAGGGACCCACGTCATTCTATTGATTCGGACGTAAGTGAAGAGATTGTCTTTGCTTCTCTCACCGGGACTATGCAGGAAACAGTCTTGCAAGTACCCCAGATTTACTATCGAAGGAAAGCAGATGCGAGCTAATCTGGTTGCGCCGTATGCGGCAGTAGTGATCAAGCTTCTGCAAGGGCCGCTCTATCATGACGACACCATTACCTGGAATTTGCTGCTCCAATATAGAGAGCAGGTACAGGCGTTTTGTGCGCAGATGGGTCTGGAGTTGCAATTTCACGAAGCAGATGGCTTTGCCTATGTGCGTCAACCAGAGATAGAGGATGAAGAAGGCAATCCCCTGGATTTGCCTCGCCTGACACGACGCATCCCACTCAGTTATCATGTCACGCTCCTCTGTGTTCTACTGCGGGAACAGTTATTGCAGTTTGAAGCCACCAATCCGGACAGTACGGTCTGTCTTCTTACTAAAGATCAAATGTATGAAATGCTGCTTCCTGCCTTGCCTGAACGCACAAATGAAGTGCAGGTGCGACGCAAGGCCGAATTGCTCATCGAACAAGTAGTAGATCTGGGCTTTCTCAAAAAGCGCCCTCTCCTGGGACCAGATTACTGCGAGGTGCGACGTATTCTTAAAGCGAAATTGGATGCAGAGAAATTGCAACAACTCAAAGAAAGGCTGAAGATGTATGGTACAACTGAGCAGTGGTTTAACACTCAGGGAGAGCCAGATCAAGATTGACGGATTCCGCCTGCAATGCCTGGAGGTCTATAACTGGGGCACTTTCAATCAGCATATCTGGTCCATTACTCCCTCGGGGGGAAGTGCCCTGCTAACCGGCGAGAACGGTTCCGGCAAATCAACATTAGTCGATGCGCTGCTCACGCTGCTGGTTCCTTATCACCGGCGCACCTATAACCTCGCTTCCGGTTCGGAGAAGCAGCGCGAGCGCGATGAGCGTTCCTACGTCCTGGGGGCCTGGGGCAAGCAGAAAGAACTCGAAAGCAATCGCTCGAAAGCACAATATCTGCGCCAGAACGATACCCACTCCGTCCTGTTGGCTGTGTTTGTCAATGATGCGCTCGGACAGGTGGTGACCCTAGCGCAGGTTCTGTGGTTGGAGGAAAAAGTTCATAAACTGTATTTTATTGCCCCTCGCGCGCTCAGTATCGACGATCACTTTCGTCTCCACGGCTCCCCAAAAGACGTGCGCAAGCACTATCGGGCGCAGGGCGTTGAGGTCTACGATGAATTCGCTAAATATAGCCAGCGTTTCCGTCAATTGCTCTCCTTCCGCTCAGAAAAAGCTCTAGACCTGTTTAATCAGATCGTTTCCATCAAAGAAATTGGCAGTCTCAACGCCTTTGTGCGGGAACACATGCTGGAAAAAATGGATGCCCAGGCGCGCATCAAGCAATTGCAAGACAATTTTGCCAATCTCACCAGCGCTCATGACGCCATTCAACTGGCAGACCGTCAGCTTGCCATTCTGAAGCCGCTGATGCAAGATGCGCAAAGATATAGAGAGATTCAGGAGCGCATTTCAGAGACCAACCGTTGCGAGGAATTGCTCACAATGGCGATGGCACAAAGTAAACTGGCGCTGCTGTCGCAAGCCATAGCAAATGCACAAGAGCAATTGAAGATAAGTGAGTCAAGCAGGCTGATGCTTGTGCAGACATTGGAGGATTTCAAGCGACAAATTCGCGATCTGGACGTTGCAATTGGGAATGATAAGATAAGCCAGCGTATAGAAAACCTGAAACGTGATATTCAACGGTATGAAGAGCGGCAACAAGAACGAAAAGCTCAAGCTGAAAAATACGACCGACTGGCTAAGACTCTTGACTTACCCTGTTATGACGATGAGGTGACATTTCATGTAGCAAGAAGGCAGGCCCTTTTGCTTCAAGAACAAATCAATCGGCGCCTGACTGACCTCACTGCTGAACGAGATAAACATGTGCAAACTGTAAATAAACTTCATGAAACATATCAGGAATATGAAAAAGAGTTGAATTCTCTCAAGCAGCGTAATAGCAAGATCCCCGGTACCGATATCGAAATCCGTCGGCAGATGGTAGCGAAACTGAGGCTCAATGAAGCCGACCTCCCATTTGTGGGTGAACTCTTGCGCGTGCGCAGCAGTGAGCAGCAGTGGGAACCAGCTATCGAGCGCCTCTTGCACAGTTTTGGTTGTCAGATGCTAGTCGTAGAACAGTACTATCCGCAGGTCAGTCGCTATGTGGACAGCACCAACTTAGGCGGGCGGCTGGTCTATCACCGCATCAATGGAACACGCACACCGCGACCTGGCGAACGTTTAGAGCCGGATTCTCTTTACCATAAGTTGGAGGTAAAACCTGATACGGCCTTTACTCAGTGGTTGCGAGCAGAGATCGTCGAGGGCTTCAACTATCGCTGTTGCGCATCGCTGGTAGATTTCCAACGTGCCAGCTATCGCGCTCTCACGCTGAATGGACAGATCAAACACGGGCTGGCACGTCACGAGAAGGATGATCGCAGGCCGCTGGGAGACCGTAGAAACTACGTCTTAGGGTGGGATAATCGGGAGAAGCTGGCCCTTATTGCAAAGGAGCTTGCCGATTGCAAAGCAAAACTCGAGCAAGTATCGGGGCTAGTTGCTCAGGTTCAGGAAGAGCAAGACAGAGAGCGAGGGAAGCAAAGCGCCTTACAACTCCTACTGGCGGTTGACAGTTTTGAACTAATCGATTGGCGAGCTGCGTTACAGCATTTACAAAACCTCCGCAGGCAACTCCAGGAATTGGAGGCGAGCAGCACCCATCTGGCAACCCTGAGACGCCAGCGTGATGAAGTAGAAACGCTACAGAAGGAGAAACAGGAGGAGTACGACGAGATTGTGGGCAAAATTGCCAATTTGAAAAAAGATGTGAACTCGTATCAAGGACTGGAGAGAACCTGTCGAGACTTGCTTAACGATGAAATTCTAGCCCGCGAAGCTTCCACGTTAGAACGCATTCAGAAAGATCTCAAAGATATCCAGGATCGTGAGAAATTGCCAGCCTTATCTCTCGAAACTATTGATGATATAGAACGAAGACTGAGTAAATTCTACACGAACCGGGTAAGCTCTTACCAGGGCCAGTCAAACCAGCAAGTGACAGGTATTGTTAATGCTATGCGTAATTTCCTCCAGACGAAGCCCGCGTTGGCCCAGGAGATGGATGCCTCTATTGAGGCGCTTGACGAATATCGGCGTCACTATGAACGTATCCAGCACGATGATTTGCCGAAGTATCGCAATCAATTTAAAGCCTTGCTCAATGAGAAAGTGGTGACAGATATTGGCAGCTTCAAAGCTGTACTGGAGCAGCAAGAAGAAGATATCAAAGAGAGTATTGCACATCTCAACGGTTCACTGCGCGCTATTGACTATACCGACTCCACCTATATCCAGTTAAATTGTGAGCGGACTCACGAAGCTGATGTCAAAGAGTTCCGCAACCTGCTAAGAGACTGTTTGCCCGATGTTGGACAGGCCCGTACACCAGAGGACAATGAAAACAGTTTTCAGCGTATCCGGGTATTGCTTCAGCGTTTTGAGAAAGAGGTCAACTGGACCAACAAAGTGACTAATGTGCGCAACTGGCTTGATTTCTCTGCCTCCGAACTGTACCGTGAGAATGGTACGCAGAAAAACTATTATTCAGACTCTTCGGGCAAATCAGGCGGACAAAAAGCCAAGCTGGCGTACACCATTCTCGCCTCGGCCATCGCCTATCAATATGGATTGGACCAGGAGAGAGGGCGCGAGCGCACTTTCCGTTTTGTAGTGGTGGACGAAGCCTTCAGTAAATCAGACGAGCGCAATGCCCGTTATGCGATGGAGTTGTTTCGGCAACTTGATCTGCAAGTGCTGGTAGTGACCCCACTCGACAAAATTCATGTTGCCGAACCATATATCTCGGCCTGCCATTTTGTGACCAACAACGAAGAGGAAAACGATTCGAAAGTCTACAACCTTACGTCCACTCAGTATGAGGAGTTCAAACGGAAATGGCGAGCGCGGGAGGGCCAATGATTACGCTGGAGGAAATCAGGCAAAAAGCACAGCGCAGCTATGGAGCTTTTTTGCAATCCTGGATACAAGGGGAAGCCTACATTCCTCTCACCTTTCCTGTCGGAAAACTCCCTACTGATTTTGTTCCCTTGCGTGCTACGGTGGAACAACTGCAGGCGCAATCTAAAGCCGTGCTTGGCTATGGCTATGCTATTGAATGGCAACAACATCAGAAGCGCTCGTTGAAGACACAGACGCTGCCGACGCGCATTATTCTGGAAACAGCCACGGATTTTCTCCGTCTGATTGACAAAGAAAGCGAATTTCTCCATTTTCAACAGGATGTGGCGCTGATTCGCGAACAGGTTCCGCAATTAGAAGCCTGGATGCTTCACTCTCCTAAGAAGGTTATTGAGTACCACAGCGACTGGTTGAACCTGCTGACCGTATGCCGCTATTTTTTAGAACACCCCAGGCCGGGACTCTATATTCGAGAACTGCCCATCAGCGTCCATACGAAATACGTGGAAGAGCATACTGGTATCCTACGCGAACTACTGGAGCAGCTACTTCCTGTGGAGGCGATCGTGCCTGATGCTACCACCTTTCAGCAGCGTTTTGGCTTGCGCGAGGAAGAGCCGCTCATACATGCACGCTTTCTGGATGACCAATTGGAGAAAAGATATGGTATCCCACTAAACGAATTGTGTACCCCCCGATCACAGTTCGCTCGCCTGGACTTGCGCGTACAGCGCTGCATAATTACCGAGAACAAAATGACCTTTCTCACACTTCCAGCATTGCTTGGCACCTTTGCTCTTCATGGAGGAGGATTTAAGGTCAGCGGTCTGGCTGCGATACCGTGGCTCAAAGAATGCTCTCTTATCTATTGGGGCGACCTGGATGCACAGGGCTTTCAGATCCTTTCACAGTTGCGAGCTATTTTTCCGCATGTGGCCTCGCTGATGATGAATGAGGCGACATTGCAGACATTCTCTGACTTCTGCGTAGCGGGTATGCCATGTTCTGTCCGACAATTACCATATCTGACTTCTGAAGAGCATGCCCTTTTTTTGCGACTGGCTGCGGGAAACATTCGTCTAGAACAGGAGCGTATCAGCCACGCATATGCTCTCGAACATATATATCGGGCATTCGGGAATTGAAATGATACTGGGACACTGGTTTCGAGAGGTTATCTTTCCTCCTGGAAACAGGAGTGATAGAGATGAAACGTCGCCTCCCGGAGGTCCGCTTTTGTCACGAGTGCAGCCTCATACTGCTCGAAGAGCTTCAAGGCCTCCAGGGAGTCCATGACTCACCGCCGCCCATGGCACCCAAGGAGCAGCCAGTTGTTGCTCCGCCGCGCGCTGCTGTTCAGCCCGCACCGCCTGCTCGCGTTCCCCAGCCGCGCACGATTGACCGGGAGAAAATGACCGTCGAGCAGTTGCTCGAAGAAGCAGGCATGCTGCGCAAAACGTGGCGATTCAAAGAAGCGCTCGCTTCCTACGAGCAGGCTCTCCAGAAAGATCCGGATTGTCTCGCTGCGCATCACGGCCGGTGCAACACGCTCAGAGAATTGGGCCGTCGGCAGGAGGCCCTGCTCGCCTATGATGAACTCGTGCGCCTTGATCCGCAGTCCGCGAAAATCTGGGTTGGCAAAGGGTGGGCCCTCGTGCATCTGAATCGGTACGAGGAGGCGCTGGCTGTGTTTGATCACGCGCTCGAGCTCGCCCCGTCCCTCAGCACAGCCGTGACCGGCAAGCGCTTTATCCTCGAGCACCTGCACCGCGACGACGAGGCAGAGAAGCTCACCGAGCCCGACACCACACGAGCGGAGCAACAGCCCCTGGCTGAGCAGCGATGCACGACTGCCGACGACTACTATAGCCGGGGAGAGGCCCTGTTGTCTTTAGACCAGGGCGACGAGGCCATTCGCGCATTTGAAGCGTGCCTGCGGCTTGACCCGTTGTATCTGGACGCCTATGAGCGGATCAGTCGAGTGTACTTCCGCAGAGATGAGCACCAGCAAGAGCACTCGATCTGGAACCGGGCCTTGCAGCTCGTGCCGGAGAGCGCCAGGCTGCACTATAAGCACGCCGCGGTGCTGGTCCGGCTGGAGCGGTACCGGGAAGCGCTGGACAGCTGCAACCGAGCCATCCAGCTCGACAGCACCTACGCCATGGCCTTTGCGGAAAAGGGCAAGGTCCTCACGCACCTCGGCGAGTACCAACTAGCCCTCCACGCGCTCGATCAGGCCATCGCTTTGGCCCCTGATTATGAATCCCCCTATATGGACAAAGCGGAGGTGTTTGCCAAATTGCGGCGATACGAGGAGGCGCTCTCCGCCTATGACCAACTCATTCGCCTTGATCCTGACCACTACTTTCCCTACTGGCTGAAAGCCGAATTTCTGGGGAGCATCAGGCGGGAGGAAGACGCCCTGGCCACCTACGACCAGTTCATCGAGCGCAGGCCGCACATCTTCGAGGGCTACCAGTGGAAGCTCTTTTTCCTGACGGAACGTGGGCGCTACGCCGATGGGCTGGCGACCTGCGAGCGCTGCCTGGCGCACAACCCGCAACTGGTCAGGGCGCACGAGTGGAAGGGGCGGATGTTAGACCACCTGGAGCGCTATGAGGAAGCGCTCGCTTGTTATCAGGAAGCGCTGCGCTGCGACCCCAGGGATGCAGAGACCATGCTCTCCCAGGCCAGAACGCTTGCCCATCTGGAGCGATACGAGGAGGCGCTCTCGGCCTGCGACCAGGCGCTGGCACTGGCCCCGAA
>WNGP01001683.1_pt1 | contig 18246 bp, 18 predicted proteins | sample 5407671 | NCBI WGS metagenome assembly WNGP01 (sample SAMN13153381, study PRJNA577476) | soil metagenome | isolation source: 40 cm soil or saprolite under Garry oak tree replicate 2 | place: USA:California | collected 2016-06-15 | reverse complement strand
CGAGAGGAGATTGCCCCGTCTCGGCGGCCTCGACGGTCGCGCCCAGGCCGCGGTCTGCGGGGAAGGTGATGGTGTGCCGGATGGGGCCGACTTGCAGCGCGATGAGGTCGTCGAGCTTGTCGCGCCGGTATGGGGTGGCGGTCAGGCCGAGCCAGCGGCGCGCAGGGATCTGCTTGACGACGTGCTCGAACGCCGCGGCAGGAACGTGGTGGCACTCATCGGCGACGATCAGCCCGTATCCGGCGGTGAGCGCAGCGATGTCGTCGCGGCGGGCCAGGGTCTGCAGGGTAATGATGTCGATCGTCCCCCTCATCTTCGCTCGCCCGCCGCCGAGTTGGCCCGCCTTCACGCTCAGGAGGCTGGTGATCCGGGCGCGCCACTGGTCGGCCAGCGTCCTGCGGTCCACCAGGACCAGAGCCGAGGTCCGGTGGGCGGCGATCACAGCACACGCGATCACCGTCTTGCCTGCACCCGGCGGGGCGACGAGCACGCCGATATCGTGCGCTGTGAGGGCGGCAACGGCCTGCCGTTGCTCGTCGGTGAGCGTGGCCGTGAAGGTGAACTCCCGGGCCGTTCCTTGCTCCCGCTGGTCGGCCACGTCAAGGCGGCTACCTGCCTGGTCGACCAAGGAGCTGACCTTGTCGGCAAGGCCACGAGGCAAAGTCAGCCCGCCATCCAGGGTCTCGTCGAAGGTCTGCAGGAAACGCGGTATCCCCCAGGTAGAGATCCGCAGCCGCTGCCGCTCGTAGAACAACGGATTCGGCATCGACGCCCCGTGCTTGAGCGTAGCCAGGAACGCGGGCGTCAGGTCGGATTGCTCGAGCCGGATGCCGGCGCCGAACCGCGCATGGATGACCGGCGGGAACTCCGGCCGGGTCTTGGTCGAAGCAGCTGCCGAGATCTGCTCGACTCTCGATCCCACCGCTGCGCGCCCTACCCGGTTAGCGGAGGCCATCGCCTCCCGAGGGGTCATCCGGCCGAGCGTGGACAGGAACGCCCACTGGTCCTCATGCGGCTCCATCGTGGCGGTATCGAGGAACACAGTGGCGCCGTCACGGCGTGACTTGCCGTACAGCGGCGCGGCGATCAGGTTCCCGACCCCGGACGCGGGAAGAGTGTCCTGGGACGGGAACAGCCGGTCGTAGCTGGCGAGGCTCATCTGGCCGCGCAGCGACATCGCCTCTCGCAGCAACCCGGTCCCTAGCCGGCGTGCCGCCTCCGCCGGGACCGGCGCGGTGAAGAATATCCAGGCGTGCGCGCCGGTTCCCGAACGTGACACCTCCAATCCGGCCGGTACGCCCATTGCCCGCGCGGCCTTGATGTAGTTCAGCGCATCCAGCATCGCTGCGTTGCCGTCGAAGTCAGCCGCCATCCACGAGCATCGGTCGCCATCGAGAAGCGGGTACAAACCGATGTGCATCTGCCCCGACAGGTGAGCGGCCAGAACGTCGGCGGTCAGTGGCAGGTAATCACGTTCGGCGTGCCGAATGCCCTTGCGCCAGCCGCCGCGCACCGCAGGCAGCCAGCCTTTCTGCCCGGTCCGGGCGTTGTCCCAGCGGACGGCGTAGATGTCCGTGCGTGCCGCGAACAGCGCGCCGAAGAACGCCACCTTCGCCTCCGGCGGCGACCCGGCGTGTACGGGTCCCGGCGGCGCTTCGAAGAATCCGGCCTGCGCCGGGCCTGGCGGCGCGGCTTCCCGCCGGGTCAGCTTCAGCAGCCGAATCAGCCGTGCGTTCTCCGCGCGCAGCCGCGCGAGCTCGTCGGCCGCCTCAGCTGGAATCTCACTACGAACATCACCTCGGCTCACAATGACCACCGTAAGGGTGCCCCATACCGCCTCGAAGCCGCCGTGTACGAACGGCGGCGCATGGTAGTCAGTCCGATTGGCGGAACGAGTGGAACGTCATCCTGGATTGCCAGGCCGGTGACCCGACCTGATCGAGTCCGGCAGGGGCAGCCACGTGCGGCCGACATGCGCGCCACCGTCATCGTCGCTGCCGTGCACGCAGACTTCCGCCTGCTTCGCGTCGACGACCCGTCCACCTTGAACTGCCCCAGCCATCCGGCGTGGCCGACGTGGCCAGTCATGAACGCCTGGCTCTCCGCCACGAGCTCGGCGAAGCCAAGCGCGCCCGGCGCCACCTCGGCGGCACGTAATGCCTCAGCGGGGTCGGAGCCGTCGACCGCATACACGTGGACGTATCCGAACGGCAAGCTGCCCGTGGGCTGGGCCGTGCAGGCGTAGTTACCCAGGCACTCCCAGCCGAACGTGCGACACCCTGCCCGGTACGCCGCCGCCTTATAGAACCCGAAACACAAGAGCACAAGGCCTCCAGCTAGAACGAGATGTCAGGCCGCCGGCGCATCGGTTCTCGCATGCCGACCCGATCGAGGCCGATCTCAGGACACAGGTGCCGGAGCCAATTCTGGTACCTCTTTTGCCCTAGGCCGTGGCCTGTTGCCACGCACCAGGCGCGAAGGGTGGCATATGCCCAGCCGAGCTCCGTCCCCGGCCAGACGACCTCTGTCCGGCCGATCTCGAAATCAAGACGCCGCAGCCTAGCGGGACCCACGACGCCGGTCTGACCGGTGCTAGCGGACGCCGGGTGTCGGCTCGCTAGCACTGCGCTGCATAATCTCGGCGTGCGCCGCAGGGCTGAACCGCTCCTGCCGGTTGCACCGCCCGCTGCACGGGCACACGAACCCGCCGCACTGCGGCACAGGGCACCCGGTGGTCGGCTGGAACTGGTCGCAGTACGGGCAGAGCGTCATAGCCGCTAAGCCTAGCTCAGCTAGCCTTATCTGGCTACATCCAACCTCAGCTAACCTGGCCTAGCTTGGCCACAGCTTGTCTCGTTACTGTGACCGGATGAAGATCGACCCGGACTCGCCTGAGCACCCATACGTGCAGCTAGCGGGCCTGCTGCGCGAGCGGATCAGAGCCGGCGAGATCGGCCCGCGTGTCCCGTCGATCATGGAGCTTGCCGAGGAATCCGGCCTCTCGGCGGCAACAGTCAAACGGGCGCTGGGGATGCTCCGTGACGAAGGCGTAATCTTCAGCGTTCCGGGGAGGGGCACCTTCGTCGCGGGCTAACGCGCTCGGCTGCGGCGAGGGCCGCGCTGCGAATCAGGCTGACACGTGGCCAGGAAGAGAGAAGGCGACTGGCCGGCAGTTCAGGCCTGGCGGCGGCTGCCACAACGCCAGGCTTATCTCGGGCCATCAAGTCCAAACCGTCGGAGGGGTGGGCTGTGGTCAGCGAGAATCGTTAGCGAGTGGAACCCGCAGGTTATTTTCCATCGTGGGAGCGCTTCCTCGAGTTCCGCGAGCCGCTGCTCGGCCGCTGCCGCGTTCGGCGGATTCTTGCCGCGCGATCCAGGATCCCGGTAGCGGCAGCTCCGAGCACCGGCGGCAACTCGTCAGCCTCATCACAGCAAGGCGGCTTATCGCGCCCGGCGTTCTCCGGCGCATCTATTCCTATCAGCCGGTACAGATCGGCATACACGTTCAGGACTGGATCTTTATCGTCGTGCCGCCCGACGAGCAGAATCCATGCCCGTTCGGCTGACTCGAACGCGACGACCACCCTCAGCGAGCCGCTGAGATGCTTGACGCACAGGCGATCTACGGGCGCCGGGCCACTGAGCTTTTTCATCTTGCGATCTCGCGGGCTTGAAGGACGTGGATAGCCTTGGCCAGCTGCCCGGCGCGCCAGGGGCAGCAGCGGAGTTTGCGCAGGATGTGCCAGGTTTTCAGCTGGGCGTTGGCGCGCTCGCCGGGGGATCGTAGCTGGGCGTGCGCGCGGTTGGCGGCCTTCTGCGAGGCGGGCTTGTTCCGTCCCCGGTATGGGGTGCGCACGGGGTCGCCGGCGCCGTGGTAGCCCTTGTCGGCCAGCAGGACCAGCCCGGCGGTGGCGAGCTCGCGGATGATGCCCCAGATCCGGGCCGCGGTCAGGTCGTGCGCGGCGCCGGGCAGCGGCCCGGACACCCACAAGATCTCGCCGTCGGGGGCGGCGATGACCTGCAGGTTCATGCCGTGGCGGCGGTGCTTGCCGGAGTAGAACGGCCGGTCGGCGGCGACGCGGTCGATGGGGATCAAGGTGCCGTCGAGCACCACATAGGCGTGCCCAGCCTGCGGTGTGTCCCGCAGTGCCCGGCGCAGTTTCGGGGCACGGGCGGCCAGCAGGGCCACGGCCTCGGTGACATAGCGCCAGGCGGTGGCGGTGCCGATGCCGAACCCGGCGACCAGCCCGGCGAAGGTCTCGCCCTTGCGCAGGTAGGCCAGTACCAGCAGGGCCTGCCGCCCAGGGTTGAGCTTGCGCCAGCAGGACCCGATCATCTTGCGGTGACGCCGGATGACCCCGGCCGTGTAAGTGAGGGTCTGGGCAGACAGCGGCAGCGCGGCAGGGTAGAAAAGCATCGAAGCCCCTCGGCGGAGGATGAGGATCTTGGTCGATCGCTTCACCACCAGGGGCTTCGCCATGTCCCAAGCCGACACGCCGCCCGTGATCAGCCCGTTTGCGCAGCCATTCCAAGATCGGGGTGAAAGGGCTCACTGACACGCCGGACACGCCATACAAGATCAGCAAACTGCCTGATCCGCAGCCCGGCAGAGGTCGAGCGGCAAGCTTAGCTGCGTCACGCCTGGCGGGGTTCGTGACCGGCATTCAGGTTCTGCTGGGGAACTGGGAATCTGCCACCTCGTGCTGTGCATCATATCGGGGCCGAAGCACCCTGCGGTAGATCAGCCCGGCCGACGGCGGCGGCATCTCGGTCAGGACTGCCGCCGCATCCTGCTCGGCCGACGTCGTCGAGGACCCAGGTCATGAACTCGGGGCGGGCACGTAGCCGAGATTGATCACGCCGTTGGCGAGGGTCTGCGAGCTGGTGAGCTTCAAAACGCTCGGTGGCTGGTCCGGGCGGTAGAGCCGGGCGCCGTTGCCGCCCAGGATGAGCGGGAAGACCAGCAGGTGGAGTTCGTCGAGGAGCTTGTCGGCGAGCAGCCACCGGACGAGGGTGGCGCTGCCGCCGACGCCGATCTGGCCGTCGATCTCGCTCTTGAGCTTGGTGATCTCCTCGATGAGGTTGCCGCCGAGCACCGTGGTGTTGCTCCAGTCCGCCTTCTCCAGGGTGGTGGACACGACGTACTTGGGCATGGCGTTGACCGCATCGAAGTACGGGCCAGACTGACTGGTGAAGAACGCGACGAAGCCCTCGTAGGTCCGGCGTCCCATCAGCATTGCCTTGTTGCCTGCCATCAGCGAACCGACGGCCTGCTGGACCTCGGGATCGTTGAAATACGGACTCGTCAGCGGGTCGGTCGGGGAGATGGCCGGGGACTTCCCGGTCCACCCGCTCTCGATGACGCCGTCCAGCGAGACGTACATGCCCGCAACGACTTTACCCATGACGTGAATACTCCCTTGCGGCGAGTGGTTAGCCGAGCTGGATTTACCGTCCGGCAAGAAACGATGATGCCAGGCCAGGCCTGGCGCGAGGAAATGCCGGTTTCGCATGGCTGTTATGCCGCGACGACATGACCACGCTCGTAACGGCCCCGGCGGCGCCGCGGCACCCGGTTTCGCCGGGATCCGCGATACTTTCGACCATGACCACGCCGCGTGATGGACGTCCGCAGACACTGGACGGTATCGAGTTGCGGCACCTGCGCGCCTTTGCCGCGGTCGCCGACGAGCTCAGCTTCAGCCGTGCCGCGCACCGGCTACATATCACCCAGCCCGCGCTCAGCCGGCAGATCCGCGCGCTGGAGAAGCTGGTGGGATGCGAGCTACTACGGCGCAACACCCACAATGTCGAGCTCACCCTCGCCGGCGAGGCGCTACTGGCCAGCGCGCAGCACCTGCTGGCCGGGCTCGATGAGGCCGTCACGGCGGCCCGGGCCCTCGGCGGCGAGCTGAACGCCCGGATGGGCCGAATCTGGGCGCCGGTCCAGGCCCTGCACGACAGTCACGCCGGCTTTGACGAGATCCGAGCCGAGTACGAGAGGATGTGCGCGCAACTGCCGGTCCCACCCGAGGTGGACATAAGCCCGGTCAACGCCGGCGGCGTAGCCGGACTCGCGCTGACTCCGCCGGCGGCCGACGGCACGACGATCCTTTACGCCCATGGGGGTGGGATGGCGCTCGGATCGGCCTACGGATACCGTGCCCTGGCCGCCGCGCTGGCCCTGGCCGCGGGCGCGGCAACCGTCCTGCCCGACTACCGGCTCGCGCCCGAGCACCCCTACCCGGCAGCCGTCGACGATATCGAGCGGGCTTACCGGTGGTTGCTTGCGCGCGGCCTCCCCCCGCAGCAGATCGTCATGGCGGGCGACTCGACGGGCGGGATGCTGCTAATGTCGGTGCTGCCCCGGCTCGAGCACCAGGGGATGCCGCTGCCCCGGTGCGTGGTGTTGCTGTGTCCCGGTGCCGATTTCTTCGCCGCGGACGCAGTGAACCCCGACGACCCCGCGATGGCGGAGGAGCATTGTCGCTTGCAGGCCGCCTACCTCCATGGTCATCCGCTCGATGATCCCGCCGCCAACCCCCTCCGCGCCGATCTGACCGGCTTGCCGCCGATACTGATCCAGGCAGCCGCGGGTGACCAGTTCACCAGAGGCGCGCACGAACTGGCCGAACGCGCACGCCGTTACGGCGTGCCCACAACCGTGGAGCTGTACCCCGTCAATGCCCACGACTTCCAGTCCTTCTGGTCCTTCCTGCCCGAAGCCACCGATGCGCTTCGCCGGGCCGGGCAGTTCATCCGCGACTGCGGCGACGCCGCCGCCAGCACCACCCTCGGCTCTTGAAGTCGATTGTCAGCTGGACACTGATCCTCTCCGGACTGATCGTGCTGGCCGACAAGGGCTACCACGGCGCCGGCGACCACGTCCTTACTCCGTACCGGGGGCGGAACAAGCTCGCCGTGCAGAAGGAAGCCAACCGTGCACATGCCCAGCTCAAGAGCTGGCAGATCCGGCGCAAACTTCGCTGCTGCCCCTGGCGCGCCGGGCAACTGGCCAAGGCCATCCATGTCCTTCAAACCCGCGAGATCGCAGGATGAAAAAGGCTCACTGAGCCTGTAGGCAAGCGCACGGCATCCCCGTGCGGCCAGGTCGTCCAGGAACTGATCGACTGCCTTGGACTGTTTCCTGCGTAATCCGTCAATCTGCTGGCCCGCCCGGCGAGTTGCAAGGACTTCAGTTGGCACGCCCGGGACTCTACCGGTGTGAGCCGTCACTCCCGACCGGTGTGAGCCGTCACTCCCGGCGAATCGGGCGAAGGACACGACCCTCGCCCCGGCGCATCTGCGCGATGCTCTCTTTCAGATCATCGCGCTCCAGCAAGGCAGCGTCGTTCAACCGCCGCCGCACCTCTTCCAGCAGGTCCCTGTCCTTCCCCAGAGCCCGCAGGTCGCGAAGAATGTGGCTGATCACGTGGACGCCGTGCACGTCCAGCAGGAGCCGGGGCTTGCGCTGAGCGACGGTTAGCACGCCATCCACGGCCCAGGCACGTATTGTCTTCTCGCTCAGACCGAGCAGCCTCGCGGCGATGACCGGCCGCATCGCGGCCACCTCGGTCAGCACGGCGTTTGATACAGCCAGGAGCTTCGCCCTGCGCTCATCGTCCTCGGCCAGGGTTTCCGCCACATCTTCGACGGTCTCGACCCGCTCGAACAGGCTTCGGATCCGCTTCTCCTCAACAGCGATCGTCATCGCAGTCACCCCTCCGATCAGCGCATCCTGCTTCCGCGTATGAGGCAAATTCTCCGAATCCGCTAGCGCGGACATGGCCCAGCGAAAATGAAGCTCGGCGGCAGATGCCAGCGCGCGCTGCCGCTGCCGCTGCCGCTGCAGACTGCCACCTATTGCTCTCGATCACTGGCCCGCAGATCAGAGGCATGCGACGGTGGCAGGGTGGCAGCAAGCCACAACCTGCAGGAAGGATCAATGACCCACGACCGCATCGGCATCGGGCAGGTCGGCTGGCTCAGCCAGGCTGCCCGGATGTAGCAACGGAGACTTTCTCGTTGCCGATCTCACGAGACAGGTGCCGGTGCCAACTCCGGTACCGCGGTGACGGCCGCCCGGCGCTGCTCCTGACGGGTGAGGAGGTATCCCGCGGCCAGCGTCATGAGGCCGGCGATGACCAGCAGCAGGATCCGGTAGCTAAGCACGGCGATCAGGCCGGCGCCCAGCGCGATCGCCATCGTCTGCGGCACGGTATATGCGATGGTGAGCGCCGCGTCGGTCCGGCCCATCAATTCCGGCGGGGTGCGCCGCTGGAAGAGGGTCATGACGCCGACGATGATCCAGGACAGGCTGGCGCCCAGGAGCGCGCTGCCAGCGAGCACGGCCGGCAACTGCGATGCGATCAGCAGCAGGAAGCCAACTGCGGCGCTGATCATGCCCAGGCCGGCCAGCAGGCCCTCGCTGAGCCGGCGCATGAGCGGCGCGGCGACAATGCCCGCTGCGATGGCGCCGACGCCCTGAGCCGAAACCAGGATCCCCAGGAACGGGACTGGCTTGTGCAGTCCCTGGCTGACGACGGCGAACACTACCGTCTCCGAAAGGCCATAGGCGGTCACCACGACGGCGGCCGTGATTGTCAGCTGGCGCAGGGCGACGGTGCGGGCGATGTGACGGGCACCTGCGGTCAGCTCAGCGCGCCAGCGCTGCCCGGACGGCGCGGGGCGGTTCTCCTGGAGACCGATGGCGAGCAAGGAGGCGACGGCGACCAGGAACGTAGCCGCGTCTCCGATGACCACCGGAGCCGGGCCGAATGCGGCGAACAGTCCCGCTCCCGCCAGCGGAGTCAGGAGCCTGAGCCCTTGCTGCGCGGTCTGCAGGGCGCCATTCGCCTCGCCCAGCAGGTCAGCGGGAACGATGGCCTGCACGAGCGCGGTCTGCGCGGGGCCCAGAACGCTCGCCGACACGCCGTAGCCGAACATGACGACATAGATCAGCCAGACCTGGTGGCGGTCGCCGACCAGCAGCAGGAGAAGCACTAGCGCGGCGGTAGCCAGGTTAGTCACGATCAGCAGCGGGCGGCGGCGCACCTTGTCGGCCAGCATGCCACCGAGCGGGCCGCAGAGGCTCCCCAGCGCCAGCGCGAAAACGAAAGGCCGGCGGCGGAGGAACTGCCAGTCAGGATCTTGATCCAGATGCCCATGGCCAGCCACAGCGCGCTGTCGCCGAACAGGGACATGACCTGCCCGGACAGGTAAAGCCGGGCATTGCGGTGCGCCAGCAGCCTTCGCATCTGGTCAGCCCCCCGGAATTGCCGCGTCAAGCGGATAGGTGAACAACAGGATCTCCAGCGGCTGGCTGCCGGGCGGGCGGAGAGACGGATCTTCCAGCCGGTTCTGGTAACGGCCGATCAGCGCCCACATCTCGGCCCTGAACTGCTCCGCTTCCTCCTGGGTGACGTATGCCACGGTCTCCGCCGCGCTGGTGATCGCCTGCCATTCGGCGGGCAGCCGCGGCCGGCTGGTGAGAACCGCGCGAACCCGGTCAAGCAGCCTGCCCCACACCAGGTCCGACAGCGCCCCGGCCGCCAGCGACGTCTGCGGGTCATCATCCACTGCCGGAAAGACAAAGCCCGAAGGGTTCTTGCGCCGCCACGGCCGCCGGCGGCCGCGGCCCCCGCCCGCGTCTTCGACTAGGCCGTACTTCGCCAGCATCCGAAGATGGAACGAGCACGCCGACGGAGACTCCCCGACGACCTCGGCCGCCTCCGTCGCGGTCAGCGGCTCACGGCGCCCAAGTGCCTCAAGCAGCGCGAGCCGGACGGGATGCGCCATGGCCCGCATCGTCGGAGCGTCCGCGATACGGCGCAGCGGCAAGGACCCGGCCCGCGCTTCCGGTTCTGATCTATTAATAGACATCTATTGAAAGATATCCTTCAACAGATGTGCTGGCAAGGCCATGAAGACTCCGGGCACGGACATCATTCGCCCGGTCCGCGCAGCGGCAGCCAGACTCGTCGTTAGCGGCGCAGCGCTGACTTGGGCCGTTTCGGAAGCGCCATGGGCAGGCCCGGGCTGCGAAACCGGGACTCGGCGTAGGGTGCCGGGCTGATGATCCGGTGCGACCCGTTCTGAACCTGCAGCACCAGGTGCGCTTGGCCAAGCGAGGGGTCCAGGGTCGTGTCGGGGAAGCCCAGCCCGCACTGCTCGGCGTTGTCCAGGAAATAGGATCCGTTCACGCCTCGGTAACGCAGGCGGCGAAGCTCCCGGGAGACGGCTGCGAAGTCCTGCGGCTGCGGGACAGCCATCCAGGCGTGCGCGAGCAGGTGGATTTCGTCGTAGGCGATCCCGGCGTGCGACCAGCCGGGCGGCTGGCCGTAGCGGCCCGCGTAGTCGGCCCGGAACCGCTGCCCGATCGAGTCGTCATACGTTCCGGTGAGCGTCGCCCACACGATGCCCTCGGCATCCCGGCCGGCCATCTTGAGGAACTCCGGCACCGACGGGGCGTAGATCGCATAGATCACGGTGGCGGGCAACCGTGCGGCGGCGAGCCGCTGGAACGCGGCCAGCTCTCCGGCCAGGAACTGGGCGATCATCACCGCCGCGGGCTCCAGCCGCTCCAGCTCGTCCGTCAGCGTCGCCCAGTCGGCGCCGATCGCCGGGACCGTGCGGGCCGCGCTGATCTCCCAGCCCGACCGCTCGGCGGCGCTGACGGTGCGAGCGTTGAGCAGCTGGCCGCTCGGCAGGTCGGTGTCGACGAATGCGATCGTGCGGTTCGGTGGCTGCCAGCCGCGGGCCAGCTCCTGATCCAGAAACCGGATGAATCCGGGCCCGTAGTGGACCTCCGTCGGGCAGACCTGGAACACGTTGCGGAACGCCGAATGGTTCTCGCTGACGGTCTCGGCCTGGGACTGCGAGGTCATCGCGTGGAGGTACGGCGCGCCGTACCGGGCCGCCAGCCCGGCGGCAACGTCCTCGGGGAACACATAGCCGGACATGAGCGCGTCTACGTCCGCCTCCATCAGACGCCGGAAGGCACGGTCGACCCCGTCCGGCGAGAAGATGTCCACGTCGACGACGACTTGCTCGATCAGCCGCCCGCCGATCCCGCCCCTGGCGTTGATCTGGCCGATCGCGAGCGCGGAGCCGTTGAGCATCTGCTGGCCGTCCTCGCCGGCCAGGCCAGCGAGCGGAAAGGCCGAGCCGATCAGAAGCGGGCGCGCACCCTCCCGCCGTCGCCCGGTCCGACCAGGACACGGCCAGCCATCCGGTGATGCATCCGCCTGGGTGCCCTTGGCGGGGCTGTCCGCTCCGCCCCGGACCATCTCGTGCAGGCGGCAGATCGTCAGACCGCCAGAAACCTGTCGCTCACCTGGCAGGGGCAGCCGCAGATAGCCGCGCTCCACGGCCATCGCCGCCGCGCCGGTGCGGCCGGTCTGACCGAGCTTGGCCAGGATGTGCTCGACGTGCGTGGAGACGGTGCGCGGGCTGGCGGCGAGCCGCGCGCCGATCTCGATGTTGCCGAGGCCGATCGCCAGCAGCGTGAGCACGTCCAGCTCGCGCGCGGTCAGCCGGTGCGGCAGCGTGACCTGCTCCGCCGCGACCTGGACGCCGGGCTCAGGACCCGCCTCCAGGCGGACCCTGAGCCAGCCAGCCCCGTCCGTCTGCCAGAGGAAGCTGGCCGTGTCAGCCCCGGCGTCGGCGAAGGCCCGAATGTAGGCGTGCAGCCGGTCGTCGTGCGGGAGTGTGCCGGGCTCGGGCGCTGCCGCCGCGCCGGGCCCGCTGCCCGGCGCGCCGTGCCGGTTCCCGGCCCACGTCACGGCCAGCCTGCCACCTCCCCTGCACCGACCGCGCATCCGCTGGCCTTGCAGGCAGCTTGACCCGGTATCCGTCAAATTACGGATTGTGCTGACTGTAGTCGCAAGCAAGAGTGTCCTTCAACCACTGTCGGCATGCGCTCGAACGTCGGCCGCGTAGCAGAAGGGTCCCGGGGTGGCAGCGAATAGCACTGGCGTGAGCAGGAAAGACTTCCTGCGTGGTCTTGGTGCCGCCGGAGCCGGCGGGCTGGTCGTCGGCGGCGCGGGCGGCTACTTCGGCGGCAAGTCCTCGTCGTCGACCAGCACGGGCTCCACGTCCGGCGGCAGCAAGGCGCCGATCGTGATCGGCTCAGGCAGCCCGCTGACGGGAGCCTACGCCGGAGACGGCATCATGCAGCTTCGCGGGCAGGAACTGGCCGTCGCGGAGATCAATGCGAATGGCGGCGTGCTTGGCCGCTCGCTCGTCATCTCCAAGCTCGACACCCAGGCACAGCAGCCGGACGTGATGAAGAGCGTCTTCCAGAAGTTCGTGTCGCAGAAGGTGGCGGCGATCTTCTCCGGCTTCTGCACCTACAGCTCGGTTGAGTTCCCCATCGTGGCGCAGGCGGGCACTCCGACGTTTCACGTGAACACCTGGCACGGCAACGTGGATTTCGTTAAGCAGCGCGGGATCACCAACATCTTCCAGGGCGACCCGTCAGAAACCTGGTACGGCCCGGGTTTCGTGGTGCTGCTGAAGAACCTCATCGCGAGCGGGCAGTGGGTGCCGTCGTCCAAGACGATGGCCATCGTCACGAGCAACGACCCGTACAGCCTCAACATCGCCAAGGCGTTCCAGTCCGGGATGCAGAAGACCGGCTGGAAGAGCACGCTGTTCCAGCAGTTCACGGTGCCGCAGGCGGACTGGACCGCGACGCTCGTCAAGATACGGGGCAACCCGCCCGGCATCGTCTTCTTCAGCGACTACGCGGCCGGCGACGAGGCCTCCTTCGTCAAGCAGTTCCGGCAGTCGCCGACTCAGTCGCTGGTCTACCAGCAGTACGCACCGTCCATCCCGCAGTATCTGCAGCTAGCAGGCGGTGCGGCGGACGGCGTGCTGTGGTCGACGGTGGTCGGCATTCTGCAGAACGACCCGGTAGCGGAGCCGTTCCAGCGGGCCTTCGTAGCCAAGTTCAACGCCCAGCCCGGATTCAGCAATGCGGGTGACCAGTACGACCTGGTGAAGTTGTGGGCACAGGCCGTCGAGGTGTCCGGCGACCCGTATGACTTCAAGGCCGTGAACCAGATCGTCAAGAACACGACCTATCGCGGAGTCTGCGGCACCTACCGGTTCCCCGATGACTACCTGACCTGCTATCCGTTCCCCGACTACACCAAGGACCCCAGCCTGGGCATGCCGCACCTGACCTTCCAGATCCAGAACGGCAAGCAGGTGCTGGTCTCGCCCGACCCGTATACCACGGGCAGCTACCAGCGGCCCCCGTGGTTGAACAAGTAGCGTGGTTGAGCAAGTAGCGCGGTTGAGCAAGTAGCGTGGCTGAAGAGGTAACCAGGCAGCCGGTACTGCAGGCCCGCGGGATCCGCAAGGACTACGGCGGCCTGCGCGCGGTCGCGGACGTGTCGTTCGATGTCGCACCCGGCGAGGTCCTCGGCGTCGCCGGGCCGAACGGGGCGGGCAAGACGACGCTGTTCGACGTCATCACCGGGCACACGCGGGCGACCGCCGGCGCGGTGCTGCTGGCCGGGAGGCCGATCACCAGCCAGCCCGTGCACGCCCGGGCCAGGCTCGGCCTGGCCCGGACCTTCCAGCAGCCGACCGTCGCGCGGTCGCTGACCGTCGCGGAGAACATGCTGCTGGCGGCCGCGTTCGGCCGGCCGCGAGCGAGCAGCTTCGCCGGCGGGCGGCATGCCCGCGAAGTCGCAGCCGAGTGCCTGGAGTTCATCGGGCTGGCCGGCCACGCGCACGTGCAATCCGACCTGCTCGGCGTGTATGACCGCAAGAGCCTGATGCTCGGCACGGCGCTGGCGACCGGCGCGTCGGCGATCCTGCTTGACGAGCCGTTCGGCGGTCTCAGCCCGGCCGAGATCGACCGGACGATCGAGCTGATCCGCGGTGTCCGCGGGCGCGGGCTGGCGGTGGTCTGCATCGAGCACGTCATGCGGGCGCTGACCACGATCGCCGACCGGGTCATGGTGATGCACCACGGCGCGGTCTTCTTCGAGGGCACTCCGGCTCAGATGCTCGCCGACGAGAAGGTGATCGCGGTTTACCTCGGAGCCGGGCACCGGGGCGGGGGGACGTCATGAGCCGGCCGATGCTCGAGGTCACCGGGCTGCGCGCCGGATACCTGGACACCACGGTGATACGGGACCTGAACCTCACGGTGAACGCGGGCGACGTCGCGGTGCTGATCGGACCGAACGGGCACGGCAAGACCACGCTGCTGCGCGCGGTCAGCGGGATCATCGCGCCGTCGGCCGGGCAGGTCCTGCTGGACGGCCAGGATGTGGCAGGCCGGCCGGCCGAGCGGATCTCCGGGCTCGGGCTGGTGCACGTGCCCCAGGGCGACGGACTGTTCGGCGAGATGACCGTCGAGGAGAACCTCCTGATGGGGGCCTTCCCGGCGACCTCCTGGCGGGACCGGCGCCACGGACTTGCCCGGATCTACGAGCAGTTCCCGGTGATCGCCGGGAGAGCCAGCCAGCGTGCGCGGACGCTGTCTGGCGGCGAGCGGAGGCTGGTCGCGCTGGGCCGGGCGCTGATGCGGCCGTCCCGGCTCATGCTGATCGACGAGCCGTCGCTCGGGCTGGCGCCGGTCGCGATCGATGCCGTGTACGAGGCCATCGGCCACCTCAAGCAGTCGGGAGCGACCATCGTGCTGGTCGAGGAGAACTTCAGCCACGTCGGGGCGGTGGCCGATGCCGTGCACGTGGTCGAGACGGGCGAGATCATCGCGAGCGGGACTTACGCCGAGCTCTCCGCCGACCCCGCGATCGTGCAGACCTACCTCGGAAGCCTGTAGCGCCATGGACGGGACGGACATCGTCGGCATCGCCGTCACCACGATCATCCTCGGCTCGATCTACGGCCTCGTCGCGATCGGCATGACGCTGATCTACGGCACGCTGCGCATCCTGGACATGTCCCAGGGCTCGATGGTGATGGTCGGCAGCTTCATCGGCTGGGGCATCCTCGTGGTCGCGGGCTGGAACCCGATCCTCGCCATCCTGGCCGCGTTCATCGCGACCTTCATCCTCGGCGCCCTGACCCAACTGGTCTCGGTGCAGCCGCTGATGAAGCGCCGGAACGCGATCGACTTCGAGATGGTCACGTTCATCACCACGTTCGCGGTCGCGATGGTGCTCACGAATGTCGCCCTGGAACTGCTCGGCCCGTTCCAGCGCAACGTCACCCCGGTGATCTCGGGCGGCATCAGCATCTACCACGGGGTGAACCTGCCGTATCAGTCGCTGACCATGGCGCTGGTCTCGATCGCGCTGATGGCCGGGCTCGGCATCTTCCTGGCCAGGACCCGGTGGGGCATGGCGATCAGGGCTGTCGCCCAGAACCTGGACGCGGCCCGGCTGATGGGCGTCCCGGTCGGCAAGCTGTACCCGCTCACGATGGGCCTCGCCTCGGCGCTGGCCGGCATTGCCGGGGTGTTCCTGGGCGGGCTGTACTTCGCGTACCCGCAGGCCGGTGACCTGCCGCTGCTCGAAGCGCTCATCGTCGTGATCTTCGGCGGGCTCGGCAGCCTGCCCGGGACGGTCTACGCGGCCTACGCGATCGGCCTGATCCAGGCGACCGCCGAGGTGATCGTCGGCACCACCTGGTCACTGCCGATCCTGTACGGCGTGATCCTGCTGGTGCTGGTCGTCAGGCCCTACGGCCTGCTCGGCAAGCCATCGGAGGCCCGGCTGTGACCGGCCGCCCGGCTCTCGCCCCGTCCGCCTTCCCGGCGATGACGTCCGGCCGGTGGGGAATGGCCGGCCTCGCGGTGCTGGTCGCCGCCGCGATCCCGCTGGTCATGACCAACCAGTACGTGCTCGGCGTGATGATCACCACGCTGGTCCTGCTGGTACTGAACATAAGCTGGAACTTTGTCCTCGGCGTGGCCGGCGTCTGGAACTTCGGCCAGCTCGCGATCTACGCGCTCGGCGGGTACGGCGCGGGCATCATCATGCTGCACTCCTCGATCTCGCCGTGGCTGGCGCTGCTGGCCGGCGGGCTGGTCGCCGCGGCCGCGGCGGTGCTGCTGTCGTTCCCGACGCTGCGGCTGTACGGGATCTACACCTCGCTGCTCACGTTCGCGTTCGCTGAGGTGATCCAGTACGTGATCCTGAACGACGGGTCCGGCCTGACCGGCGGCTCGTTCGGGCTGCCGATCGTCTCCGGCCCGTACTCGTCGCTCAGCCTGGACGCCTCGGCGAAGGCGTACTACTGGACGGCGCTCGCGGTCGTCGTGATCTCGACGCTGGCGCTCGCCGCGATCGGCCACTCGCGGCTCGGCATCGCGCTGCGCGGCATCCGGGACGCCCCCGCCTACGCGGCCGCGCGCGGGGTCAATCCGCTGCGGTACCGGATCCTCGCCTTCGCGATCTCCGGCTTCCTGGCCGGGATCGCCGGCGGGCTGTACGTCAGCTACGACCAGAGCATCTCGCCGTCGGTGATGGGCCTGACGCCGATGAGCGTCTACGTGACCATGCTGGTGATCGGCGGCCTCGGCACCGCTACCGGGCCGATTCTCGGCACGATCCTGGTGCAGGTCGTGGCGACCGTGCTGGTCACTCATCCCGGCGCGGAATTCACGATTCTCGGCCTCTTCCTGCTCGTCGTCGTGATCTTCGTGCCGGACGGGCTGGCCGGGCTGATCGGCCGGTACTGGCGCAAGGTTGGCGCGTGGGCGGCCGAGGACGATCAACCGGAAGGGAGTCCCGATCCGCATGTGGCCTGACGGAGCGCGCTGCGCCGCCTCGTTCACCTTCGACTTCGACGCCGAGGAAGTGTGGATCGGCGAGAATCCGGACAACGCGAACTACCCCGGCGTGCTCTCGCAGGGCACGTACGGCGCCAAGGTCGCGGTGCCGCTGATCCTGGACCTGCTGGCCCGGCACGAGGTGCAGGCGACGTTCTACATTCCCGGCCGCGTCGCCGAGCGGTATCCGCAGCGGGTCGCCGCGATCGTCGCCGCCGGCCACGAGATCGCTCATCACGGCTATACGCACACGTCCCCGAACAAGCTGACCCGCGAGCAGGAAGAGGCAGAACTCGTCCGCGGGCTGGAGATCCTGCGCGGTTTCGGGGCCCAGGTAACCGGCTACAGGTCGCCGTCGTGGGACCTCAGCCCGCACACCCTTAACCTGCTGCACGCGCACGGCTTCGCCTACTCTTCCAACCTGATGGACGACATCCGGCCCTACCGGCTCCAGAGCCTGCCGCTGGTCGAGGTGCCGATCTCCTGGATACTTGACGACGCGCCGCACTTCTGGTTCGACGGTGCCACCTGGACCAAGACGGTCTGCACGACCGCGCACGTCAGGACCCTGTGGGAGGAGGAGTTCCTCGGCATCAGGGAACTGGGCGGCGCCTGCGTGTTCACCATGCACCCCCAGATCATCGGCAGGCCCTCCCGGCTGGCGTTCCTTGATCAGTTCCTGTCCTTCGTGACCGGGCTTCCCGACGTCTGGGTGACGACGACGGCGCGGATCGCGAGCCGCGCATGAGGGCGGTCATCACCGGCGCGGCGCGCGGGCTCGGCGAGGCAGTAGCAGCCCGGCTGGCCGCCGACGGGGCCAGCGTGGCATTGATCGACATCAGCCCGGCGGTGCTGGGGACCGCGGACCGGATCGCGGCGCGGCGGGTGACAGGCCGGGCCAGCGTCACCGGAGTCGTCGCGGACGTCGCCGACGAAGCCGCCTGCGAGGCCGCGATCGCGCAGGCGGCCAGCGCGCTGGGCGGGATCGACGCGCTCGTCAACAACGCCGGGATCGGGGGGCCGGACACTCACGTGGTCGACACCGCCTTCGCCGACTTCTGCCGGGTCGTTCGGGTCAACCTCGGCTCGGCGTTCCTGGGCTCCCGGGCCGCGGCCCGCCTGATGATCGAGCAACAGACCGGCGGCGCGATCGTGAACCTCGGCTCGATCTCTGGTCAGCAGGGGGCCGCCGGCGGGGCCGGGTACTGCGCGTCGAAGGCCGCGGTCGCGCTGCTCACCCAGTCGCTCGCGCTGGAGCTCGCGCCGCACCGCATCCGGGTGAACACGATCGCACCGGGCAACATGGCCACCGAGATGCACTGGGAGGAGCTGCGCTCGCGGGCCGCCGCCTCGGGCACGACGTTCGAGCACCAGGTCGACCTGGTCAGGAGCGGCGTGCCGGTGGGAAGGCACGGCAGCGGCGCGGACATCGCGGGCGCGGTCACGTGGCTGGTCTCCGGTGACGCTTCCTACGTCACCGGGCAGACGAT
>WNGP01004851.1_pt1 | contig 18261 bp, 20 predicted proteins | sample 5407671 | NCBI WGS metagenome assembly WNGP01 (sample SAMN13153381, study PRJNA577476) | soil metagenome | isolation source: 40 cm soil or saprolite under Garry oak tree replicate 2 | place: USA:California | collected 2016-06-15 | reverse complement strand
GGTCAAAAACCTGACAACTATCAACTGACCGCCCCAGCCTCTCAACAAAGGCATTTGTTTTTTTTCTGACAACAGAATACTGACTATATTTTCATTCGCGCAACCCTCAAAAGCCTCCTCTAATAATTCTCCACTACCGCCGCCACGAGCCGCGCTGCAAAGTCCTGCGCCATGCGTTCCAGTGCCGGGTCTTGCTCCTCAAAAAAGTTTTTAATGCTGTTTGCGTTATTCACGTCGGTGGAAATTTCGTACTGGTTGCGGAGAATAAAATTGTCCGTGTGATAGAGAATCTTTCCCGTCTCGCGCTCTTCGAAGGTGATCTCGCACTTCAGGGTAACCAACATCGTCGTCGCGCGCCCCGTCGCGGTATCAAAGAGCAGTGGCACCGCTTCCAAGCTAAGCACCTTGCCCCGCAGCACCGCGTCGCCCTTCGCCGGATCGGGTACCACTCGGTACGAGGTCTTCGCCAAAAATTCATGCACCGTAGCGGTCGTCAACCTCTGTTCGATGCGGTAGCTGGTCGTCTTGTTTTCCAGCGCCGGCACTGCAATCACATGAATGCTCTTCGGCAGCGAACTACTCCGCCCTGCCAAGTGATACCCGCAGCCTGCCGATGCCAAAGACAACGCCACCGACATTCCCAGCACGGCCGTATTTTCCCGCTTGAGTTTCATTCCGCGAGTTTCTCCGCCAGCCTCACCGCATTGGCCGCCGGCAATCGAATATTATCCGCCGCTCCCCAGAACCACCAGGTCCCCGGCTTGCCAGGCTCACTCTCCGCTTCGGCCAGTTGGATGGACGCTTCTTCTGCGACCGTCACATTGCTTGGAGTTTCAGGCGGTTGAAGAATGGAAAATCCTGCTGTCTTGCACGCACTGGCGAGCCGCGCGGCATCTGCGGAAGGGTCCAGCTCCGCGCATGCCGAAAACGTGACACCGTAAAATACCGGGGCATGCACCAACTGAATCGCCGGAACCACGGCCCTGCCGCGGAGGCAGGAGTGTGCCTCCGTTCGAAGAATTGCCAATGCCTGGCGCAGATCGATTCGGCTGGCAGGCCCAAAGCGATTCCGGGTATTGAAGGCTACTTGCACATCGAACAGTTGCTTTCCCGCACTCTGAAAGGAAAGCAACTGGCTTGTTTGTGTTTCCAGTTCCTCGACGCCTCGTTTTCCTGCCGCAGAAACAGGCTGGAACACGATGGAAGTAAGGCGGCTTAAGCCGAGGTCCTCTAAGGAGAGAGCAAGCCGCACGATCGCTTCGGCGGCGGCGGATGGAATGGATGCGACAGTGGGCTTCGTAGGAAGGACTTCGCCGCGAAGTTTCTCGAGGCCCGGAAACCATGCGAAGGAGTTGGCGAATGCCGCTGAGTGGCCTGACAGATCGATAATCATAGCCCCGCTACGGTGCGCCAGTTCGAAATTCGCGAGTGTGAATTCGAGTGCGCCCGTGAAAAACACATATCTCGCGCGGTCGAAGCTGCCTTCTTCCACGAGTTGGATCATCGCCGGCTCTCCGCCGGCTTCCGTCAAAGTTCCGGCGGCCACTTCCTCATCGACCAGCCGCAAATCCCATCCCGCGAAGCGGCTCTCTTCGAGCAACGACTTCAGCTCCGCTCCCAGCAGCGAAGACGCTCCCGCAATCACAATGCGGTGGGAATCCCGTTCGAACGAAGGCATCAGTCACGCGGTCCGCGAAACATTCGATGGCGCACGAAGCGCACCAGATGCAGCGCGACGCCTACCGCCGCATATGTGCCCGCCAGGATCACCAGCGCATACTCCGAGTACCGCCAGACCACGGCCAGGACCAGGCAGAGCAGGACGATTGCCAGCGACGGCTGTTTGCGGGTCCAGGGGATCTCCTTGAAACTGGAGTAGCGGATCGTGCTGGTCATCAGCGCTCCAAGCCCAGCCGCCAGCAAGAACCAAGCCACTGACCATCGCCAGTCGTGTAGCGGCTCCTTAAAGCCGTGGACCAGGGCCGCGATCACACCGGCCGCCGCCGGCGTCGGCATTCCCACGAAATACTTTGAGCTGCCGGGTGCCATGCCCTGCACGTTGAATCGCGCCAGCCTCCAGGCACAGCAAATCAAAAACGCCAGGCAGCAAACCCAGCCAAACTCGCCGATTTGTTGAAATGCAACCGACGCGTCTCCCGGCAGGCTTCGCGTGCCCCAGGCGTAAGCCACCACTGCGGGTGCGATCCCAAAACTCACAACGTCAGCCAGCGAGTCGAGTTGCACTCCAAATTCCGTGTTTGTGCCCGTCATCCGGGCAATCCGCCCATCGAGTGAATCAAAAAGAATCGCGAAACCGATCGCCTTCGCGGCGTGGTCAAAATCGTCTCTGCCGCCCAGCAGCGACGCCACTACCGCATAGTACCCGCACAGAAGATTCGCCACCGTAAACAAACTGGGCAGAAGAAAGATCCCCCGGCGCAGTCGGGGATTCTTGATTCGGCGCCCTTGGAATGGTATCTGGTGCTGTTCGAGCTCGGGCATGGTTACGATCGCTTCCCCGTCGCTGTTAGATTTGCTTCCCTCTCTGCTGTACCCATTCCATCCAATTTAGCCTCCGCGGGTTTCGCGGGCCACCGCGCGAGCACGCTCGACCCGCCTTTCACATTCTCCCCTAGCTTCACCAGTATCTCTGCCTCTTTCGGGACCCACACGTCCACCCGCGACCCGAATCGTACCAGTCCAATCCTCTCTCCGCGAGCCACCTTTTCGCCCTGCTTCTTCCAGCAGACGACCCTTCGGGCGATCAGTCCGGCAATCTGTTTGAACACCATTTCCCCGGCTTCCGTCGAGAGCGTGAACACATTTTGCTCGTTTTCCACCGACGCCCGTTCCCGCATCGCCGCCAGAAATTTCCCTGGGCGGTATTCCATCTTCGTAATCGTTCCTGCAGCCGGCGACCGGTTCACATGTACGTTCCAGACAGCCAGGAAAATGCTCACTCGCTTTCCCGGCCTTCCTGCGTTCTCTTCATCCATGACTACCACCACGCGGCCGTCCCCGGGAGACACCACGGCCCCAGGTTCGGTGGGAATCATGCGCTCGGGATCGCGAAAAAAAGAGAAGACGAACGCGGCGAGCAGCACCAGGACGGCGGCCGCCACATACCAATGCAGCAAGAAACTAACAACGCCCAGCGCCAGAGGCGGCACCCCAAAGTAGTAGCCTTCTTTGACCATGCTGCCCGAACTACACTTTCCTATCTCCGCGCGCGGCACGCACACCGCGAGCAGGCACGGCCATTCTACGACAGTTTCGTCCGCCACAATGCCGTTATTGGGTGTAATTGGAACGACTGCGTGTGATACGCGAAGCGATCCGCTCCATCTCATCCTTACAGTGGAGCTTCATCTTCTTCAATTTGATTTCTTCCAGGAGGTCTTCCGAATTCAGGTAGGGCGATTTGGAGATTTTCTGCAGTTCTGCTTCGTATTGCCGGTGCTGCTCTGCCAGACGCTGATACTCGGCGTCTGCCTCGAAGGGCATGTCCCGAGGTGTCCGCTGCGCGCTTGCCATGCGTTCCTCCTGACGTTTCCGTGAATGGGATGTGCGCACTACATGAACGCAAGATAGCACTCTGGCTTGCTGCGTCAAGAGGGTATTTACGGTATTTCAGTCCTAGCCCGCGACTTTGATATCCATCACAATCGCGGCCTCATCTGGATCGTGGTAATAGCCCGCACGGCGTCCCGTTCTGGAAAAGCCATGCTTTTCATAAAACGCCATTCCCGCTCCATTCGACTCGCGAACCTCTAAAAACACTCGACTTACCTGCCGTGCTCGGAATTCATCCATCGCTGCGCTAAGTAGCGCCCCGCCCTCGCCCTTTCGTCGCTTGGCCACAATGACAGCGAGATTCAGAATCTCGGCCTCTCCCGCCACCTGCCGCCCGATGATGAAACCAATGACTTTCCTGTCGCCTTCGCTGACCAGCGCCAGAACGTCATGCCAGCCCAGTAGCTCCTTCAAACCCCACTCTGTCCATTGCGAGGCTTCAGGAGAGCCCCTCAAAATCTCGGTCGCCGCCATGGCGTCCGAGGGCAGAAACGACCGGATCGTTCCTCCCATCTGCGCGCGCTTCGTTTCAGCGGCCATGCACCGGGCCCCTCTTCCAGAAGATCTCCGCGTCCGGCCGTCGCACGTAATTCGCATCCAGAGCCAGCGCGTCCGTAAACCGGCCTTCTGCCAATGACGCCAATCCGATGCGCCCAATCATCGGTGCGCGGACGCTCGAAACGCACTCGACAATTTCGCCGCGCATCTCTCGCGCTTTCCACGCCTCTTCGGAAACAACGCACTGCGCATCCGTCGAAATCCACGAAATACTTTCACCCTTTGCGAATTCTGCCGCTGTTTCTACAAATTTCCCCGGCGCGATCACCATCTCGTCTCCCAACCGCCCCAAGCCCGTCCCATTCCGTTGATACATGGCGCCGAATACCTGATCGCGCTGCGCATTCACAAACACCGCCACCCAAGCTGTTCCCTCTGAGGCTTCCATTGCCAGCGCTTCAAGTCGTGACACCGCCACGACGCTCTTTCCGTAGACTTCTGCCCACGCTTTGACCGTCGTCAGCCCCACCCGCACCCCGGTAAACGACCCCGGTCCCGCGGCGGCAGCGTAAGCGTCCACAAGCTCCATCTGAAGCCCGCTACCCTCCAGGCATTCTCGAACCGCCGGAAGCAGCCACGAGGAATAATCCTCCTGGGATTCATGGGCCACAACCTTCAAGATGGCTTCATCTCGCAGAGCCGCCACGCTGCCCCTCGAATCACACGTATCTATTGCTAGTACAATCACATCCGCATTCTACCGTACTCTCGCATTCGACTGCGAAGCCCCCAAATTCAGAATGTCGTTGACGCCCAACAAAAACGAAATCTGGATCAGCGATCGACCATTTCCCGCATTGAACTGTTCCTTATTCCCATCCATCGGCGCACGCAAACTCTGCCGCCCCAAGCAATTCTACTGCCAATTTAGTACTTAATTTTCCCTAACCTCCTGATTCCACTGGATATATCTTGACTCTTCCAACACATTGTTATATATTTCTTATGCGTCTCCGGGGGGGGACAATCAAATCTATGGACTACAAGATCGGTGACAAGGTTGTTTACCCGAATCACGGTGTAGGCACTGTTGAACAGATCAGCTACGGAGTCTTAAACGGCAGAACCGAACGTTACTTCATGATCCGCATTATTTCCAGTGGCTTGCGTGTCATGGTCCCGCAATCAAATGCCATGACCGTTGGCCTTCGTTCCGTTATTCGCTCCGCAGAATCCACCAAAGTCCTTGGCTTCCTCGAAACCGGCAAACTCAACTCTCATCACGACTGGAAGCACCGCTTCAAAGAGAATTCCGAGCGCATGCGCACCGGGGCCCTCCTCGAAGTTGCCGTCGTCCTCAAGAGTCTCGTTTCTCTCAGCCGCAGCAAGCCTCTCTCCTTCCGCGAAAAGAAAATGCTCGAACGCGCGAAGTACCTCCTCGTCAGCGAAATGGCAACGTCGCGCAACACCACCGCGGAAAACGCCGAGGCCACCGTTGTAAAGTCCCTGGCCAAAGCCAAGCTCCAGTTCCCCGTCCTCACCGAAAAATTCGAGTAGTTTCTCCGTAGGGGCGCAGCATGCTGCGCCCCTTTTTTCGAGCAAGCGTTCCGATCCCAGGCGGGCACTCTCAAGTTGCCCGCCGGCTTTCCTTCCTCGCCATTTACTTCTCCGCGTCCTCTGCGTCTCTGTGTTTAACTTCTTCTTCTCCGCGCGCTGTGTTAATTCTTTCTCTTCCTCCTGGCGCGAGCGCACAAGCTGCGGCTGCAATCGGATTCGCCGTCAGGGCCGCGAAAGTGCACCAAGCGTTACGCCCGCCTCGCGCAAAATCCGCGCCACTGTCGCCGCAATCTCCGGAGCCCCCGGAGTGTCGCCGTGAATACATAGCGTTTGTGCGTCAACCAAGACTTCCATTCCGCCCCACGCAATTACCACCCCTCGTTCCACCATGCTCAGCGCTTGCCGCCCCGCCTCTTCCGGATCGCGAATCAGCGCATTCTCAAACTTCCGCGAGCGCAAAGTTCCACCGGGCTCATACCGCCTGTCGGCAAACCCTTCCGCAGCCACGGCGAACCCTGCTCCGCGGAAAACATCCAGCATCGGTGATCCGGCCAAGCCCACAAGAACCACGTCGCGGCGCCATCGCCCGACACCTTCAGCAATCGCTTCGGCAATCTCGCGATTGCGCACCGCCTGATTGTAGAGCGCGCCGTGCGGCTTGACGTGTGCCAACGGCGCGCCAAAGCCGGCCGCAATCCCGGCCAGCGCCCGAACCTGTTCGAATACGGTATCTGCGATTGCCTCGCCCGGAAGCTTTAATTCCAAACGCCCGAAATTCGCGCGATCGGGATAACCTGGATGCGCTCCGATGGCCAACTTCCAGCGAAGCGCCTGCTTGATCGTTGTCTTCATGGTTCGTTCGTCGCCCGCATGCCCCCCGCAAGCAATATTGACCGAAGTGAACGAAGGCATCAGCGATTCCTGCGTGCCGTCCGCAATGGCCTCCGGCAACTCGCCCATATCGCAATTCAAATCGATTCTTAAGCCGCCGCTTTTCATCCCGAAATCAAATCCTCCGATGCCATCAGCTCTTCCTGCTCTCTCAATAGTGCTCTCGCCGTCTCCCAATCCACCCGTTCGAATCGAATCTCATCCCGCGGGCGAAGCTGACCCAGGCTATGAAGATCTGCGGAAATCACATTGGCAATCTTCGGATAGCCCCCAGTCGTTTGCTGCTCAACAAAAAGAATGATGGGCTTGCCTCCCTCCGGCACTTGAATCGCGCCAAGCGAGACACCCTCGGAAATCATCTCCCCACCTGAAAGCACCGGAACGATCGCGCCCTCCAATCGAATCCCCATGCGATTGGACTCCTCCGCTACACGATACCTGCTCTCATAAAACAATCGCCGCGCCGACTCCGGAAACCAATCACTCTGCGGACCCTCCGTAACACGCAACACTTTTCGAGGCTGCAGCTCCTTCAGTGCCCGCGCCGTCAGCCTGCGCTCGTGAATTGCCCCGCCCTCCGCCCCAATCTTTAGCGCATCTCCTTTTCGCAATGCGCGTCCTTCATGCCCGCCAAGCCCGCTGAGGATATGTGTTGACGCGCTGCCCAAAAAAAGTTCTACCGCAATCCCGCCCTGAACACACAAATAACACCGCGCTCCTGTGCGCGTCGGCCCCAGCCGCAGCGTCTGCTCCCCCTTGGCCTCAAACGAACTCCACAGTTCAACCGGTTTCCCATCAAGCGCCGCGCCAAAATCGGATCCAGTCAGTGCCAGCAGCGCGCTCTCCAGAAATGTAAACGTACCGCCGAGCAGCGTCATCTCCAACCCCGCCGCTCCCTCACGATTGCCGACCATTCGATTTCCGAGCCGCAACGAAACCGCATCCGCCGCTCCGGAAGCCGAAACGCCCATCGCCCCGAATCCTTCTCGCCCCAAATCCTGCACGGTCGTGAAAAGCCCCGGCTCCTGCACCTGAATCACGCCCATTCTTTCTCCAACTCCCCAAATCGCTCCGCCGAAATCGGCGCAAATCGCACGCGATCTCCGATTGCCAGCAGGCTGAAACCCGCCCGCTCATCTCGGAACATCGCAACAGGCGTGCGTCCGATCAAGCTCCACCCACCGGGTGTGGCGAATGGATACACACCGGTCTGATTACCCGCGATCCCCACGCTGCCCGCCGGCACCCTTCGCCGCGGCACCGCAAGCCGCGGAGTCACCAGCGCTTCCGGCAATTCGCCCAAATACGCGAATCCCGGCACGAATCCTAAAAAATAGACAAGATACTCGGCCGAAGCATGCAGCTCGACGACCCGCGCGGGCCTCATTCCGTGAATGGCGCAGACCTCAGCCAAATCCGGACCGAACTCTCCGCCATAGCACACCGGGATTTCCACCAGCCGCGGCTCAGGCAGTTTTATCTCTTCAAGCCGCTCGACATATCGCCGCAGAACCGCTTCCACTTCGTCGTGTCGCAACCGCAGTCCATCGAATTTGACCAGCAACGAGCAATACGCAGGATGAACATTGCGGACACCCGCAAGGGGATCCATCTCGAGCAACCGAAGCAGCTTCCTGACCTTTTCATTTGCTTGGAGTGCGATCTGACTGTGTAGAGGACGGGCTTGGGCCCGGCTCTTCTCGCCTTGCGGTAGTCCAGATTCAACCCGGCCCGTTTCCTTCAGTTCATCAAAATAAACTAGCAGCGACTGATCGCTGGCAAATTCGAATCGCGCCCCGCCGCTCGCCGTGGCCATATTCGCGAAAGTATACCTTACGCCGCGCTGCCTTAAGTGGGACAGGCATTCGTGCTTGTCTCTTCGCAGTGATTCCTATGTGCTCTCGGTGAACTCCGTGCTGAGCACAGCCATCAACGGAAAACAAAACCATCATTCAAGCAAGGGCGAGGCTGGGATCGGCGTTGAGGGTTGAGTCCGCGATAATGCCGGCGCGAAAGCGGGAATATGCCGCCGCCGCGATCATCGCGGCATTATCGGTCGAAAGCGCCCGGCTCGGGAAAAACACCTCGACGCCGGCGGCTTTCGTGCGCTCTTCGAACGTCGCGCGCAACTGGCTGTTCGCCGCAACGCCGCCTGAAACCAGCACGCTTTCCACGCCCAGTTCTTCCGCGGCGCTCATCGTGCGTTCGACCAGATCGCGCACCACCGCATGCTGAAACTCCCGCACCAGCGCCAGCGTTTTCGGACTGCACAGCGGCAGCAATTGTTCGAATTTTCTTTTGCCTCGTGTAAGCGCCTCTTCGCGCCTGCGGATCTCTTCGGTGTATTCGCTGTGCTCACGCACGTGATACAGCACCGCCGTTTTTAGTCCGCTGAAGCTGAAGTCCAGCGCGTTCCCTTTCATTTTCGTCGGACCAAATTTCACGGGTGCAGGTGCGTCATTCGAAACCGCCGCCAACCGGTCGAGAATCGGCCCTCCCGGATACCCCAAGCCCAACAGCTTCGCCACTTTGTCGTATGCTTCCCCCGCGGCGTCGTCCCGCGTCTGACCCATTTTGCGGTAGCGCAAGAGCGCATTCGAATCCTGCACGTTCGAATCTTCCGGCTTCACTTCATAAAGTACCGTGTGCCCCCCCGAAACGATCAAGCACACCGCCGGCAATCTCGCCGCCCGCCCCGCTTTGTGCGCTTCCAGAAAAACTGCATGCACGTGCCCCTCAAGATGATTCACCGGCACGAGCGGCCTCCCCAGCGCCTGCGCCACCGTTTTTCCGTACGTAATTCCGACCAGCAGTGCCCCCACCAGCCCCGGCCCTTGCGTCACACCAATCGCGTCCACATTCGAAAGCTCCATCCCCGCTTGCGCAATCGCCTCACGCACCACCGGCACGATCTGCCGCAAGTGCTCCCGCGACGCCAGCTCCGGCACCACCCCGCCATACTTGAGGTGAATCTCGATCTGCGAAGCCACGACACTCGACAAAATCTCTCGCCCGTCCACGACTACCGCCGCCGCCGTCTCATCGCACGAAGATTCAATCCCCAGGATTCTCATGGTCCTTTGCCGCGAGCATTATTTCCCTGCTCTCAACCAATGCTAGCACAAGCGCGGCCGCGCATCGGACAACTCCACAGGAACCAACCAACCCTACGGGCCCGTTCGAACGCAAAAAACATTGACGGATTCGAATCCGCATCGAAGAATGGTCTCCACCCTCTTGAGTGTGCGAAAAATTGGAGGGTGTAAAAAACCGAGCCTATGACCAACAACGCCTCCGCCACACCCAACTCTGCGCGTGCTGACGGCCCCACGAACCGCCGCAACAAAGTCCGCAAGGCGGTGCTCCCTGCCGCTGGGCTTGGCACGCGATTTCTGCCCGCCACCAAGGCGCAGCCGAAAGAGATGCTCACCGTCGTCGACAAGCCGCAGATTCAGTACGTGGCGGAAGAGTGCGTCGCCTCCGGCATCGAGCACATCATCATCGTTACCGGCAAAGGAAAAAATTCCATCGAAGACCACTTCGATTCCGCTCCCTCGCTCGAACGTTTTTTGGAAGAAAGAGGCAAAAAAGACCAAGCGGAGATGGTTCGAAAGATCAGCAACATGGTGCAGGTGAGCTACACGCGGCAGAAAGAGCCACTTGGGCTCGGCCACGCCGTGCTCGCCGCGCGCGATCTGGTTGGCGATGAACCGTTCGCCGTGTTGCTCGGCGACGTATTAATTCCCGGCCCGAATCCCGCCACCAAACAACTCATCAAGGTCTATGAATCTACCGGCGTCGGCGCTATTGCCGTGGAAGAAGTCCCCAAAGACAAAACAAATCTCTACGGCATCGTGGATGGCGAACCCGCTCCCCAGCCGCCTTTCGGCGAACGCTTGCTGCGCATTCGCGACCTTGTCGAAAAGCCCAAACCGGAAAACGCGCCATCGAACCTGGGAATCACCGGCCGTTACGTTTTGCCGCCCGCGATTTTCGATTGCCTGGCTCGCACGAAAGCCGGCGCGGGAAATGAAATTCAGCTTACCGATGCGCTGCGCATTCTCGCCAAGGAGCAAGGTCTCTGGGCTTACATTTACGAAGGCATTTCCTATGATGCGGGCGACAAGCTCGGCTTTCTAAGAGCAACCGTTGAAATCGCTTTGCAGAATCCTGAATTCGGCGCCGCGTTTCGCAGTTACTTGAAAACTCTCAAACTCTAAATGAAGGACCTCGTTCAGAACTGCTACTTTTTCTTCGCGGACTTTTTTTCTTTGCTCTCTTTCGCATCTTTGGAAGCCGCTTCCTTGCTCGCCGATTCCGTGCTCGCCGAATCTTTCTCTTTGTTCCCGGCTTCTTTTGTTTCCGCGGCGGGCTTGTCTGCTTTGTTGTCGCCGTCGCCGCCAGTGGACTTTTTTCCACCATAGTCCGTCACGTACCAACCTGCGCCTTTGAATTGAATCGACGGCGCGGTGATCACCGATTCGACTTTTCCGCCGCAGTGGGGGCATTTTTTCAAGTGCCGGCCGGAGACGTTTTCAATTTTTTCCGTGTTGCGGCCGCACTTCAAGCATTTGTACTCGTACAGGGGCACTGACGCTCCTCCAATGTGGTACTCAAAACTTAAAGTATAGCATTGCTCTTGCGCGCGAGCGCGAGTAGCGTGCCCGGAACGCGTGCTAGACTCGTGAGCATGAGCGCGAAGACTTCTCCCCCCAAGACGACTAACGCCGCGAATGCGGCTGACGCTGTGAATCCGGCAGACGGGGGCTGCCTTTACCTTGTCGGTACGCCGATCGGCAATCTCGAAGACATCACGCTGCGGGCGCTGCGCATCCTGAAGGAAGTCGATCGAATCGCCTGCGAGGACACGCGCCATACGCTTAAGCTCCTGACTCACTACGACATTCACAAGCCGCTCGTCAGCTATCACGAGCACAATGAGTTGACCCGCGCGCCGGAACTGCTCGTGACGCTGGAGCAAGGCGCGAAGATCGCGCTGGTAAGCGATGCGGGAATGCCGCTGGTTTCGGATCCAGGCCACCGTCTCGTGACGCTTTGCCTGCGGCATCAAATTCCTGTGGTGCCGATTCCCGGGCCGTCGGCGCTGCTGGCTTCGCTTTCAGCTTCGGGGCTGCCCAACGAGGAATTTCTGTTTGTCGGATTTTTGCCCGCGCGAAGTGGCGAACGGCGGCGCGCCCTTGAACGCCTGCGCATCGAGGACCGCACGATCATCCTTTACGAAGCTCCGCACCGGGTCGCGGGGTGTGTTGCCGACGCCCGCGAAGTGCTGGGCAATCGTAGCGCCTGCATAGCGCGCGAAGTGACGAAGCTGCACGAAGAGTTTCGCCGCGGCAAACTCTCCGAACTCTCCACGTCTCTCGAGGAACGCCCCGCTCGCGGCGAAATCACGCTCTTGATCGGCCCCGAGGCCCCCGCCGACGCGCGCACCCAGGCCAATTCCACGCAAAGCCTCGCGGACCGCGTCGAGGAGCTCATCCGTCAGGCCAAGCTCGACCGCAAGGAAGCGCTGAAGCTGGCCGCTAAGGAGCGCGGCCTCACGCGCCGAGCGGCTTATGACGAAATAGTTAGCACCCGCGGGGAAGAAATGAGCGAAAAGAGTTAAATTAGTTGGTACCCGGAAAAATCGGAGAGGCTTCCAATGTTCCTGGAGTTAGCAACAAAACCGCGGGTAAGGTCAGCCTGATTTCTTAAGGGTGATGCGGCGGAGAACGGTCTTGTCAGAGCCATCTCAAAGCCGTGCATCGGCCCCATGGAGTCGAGGGTCTTCAGTACCAGCAAATCGAGTGTTCCTTGCAGGACTTCGCTTTTGGAAGTTCGGCATCCATTCCTTTGGACGGTCAACAGGAGTTTTGGCTAAGTTCGAGGACTGGCGCCAGACGGACGGCGTAATCTTTTTCGTTGATGACAGTTATATTGTTAGAGCGATGATGGCCACGCGACGTCCGGCACGGAAGCGTTCGCTGCCCAAAAGCAGGCCGAAGTGCCGAGGAGCGGGTCCTCGTGGAGGCCGCGCAGAGTGATCCGGCGAAATTCGATGCCCTGTACGAGCTGCAGTTCGAGCGAGTGTACGCGTTTGTTGCTAACCGCGTGCGGAACCGGGCTACAGCTGAGGAGCTGACTTCCGAAGTGTTTCACAGAGCGCTGGCGAACTTGCCGGGTTATGAGTGGCGCGGAGTGCCGTTTGCGGCGTGGCTGTTGCGGATTGCGGCGAACGCCATCGCGGACCAATTCAAACGCGCCGCGCGGGACTTCCCTGCCCCGGACGATCCGCCAGAGCCCGCCGCTGATCTCGATCTGCAAGCCTCCGAGATACCAGCGATTGAGAATCGCGCGCAGTTGTTCCGGCTGGTGGGGCAGCTTCCGGAGGTTCAGAAGCAGGTGGTGTACGAGCGATTTGTAGAACAGCGAAGCATCCGGGAAATCGCGCAGCGGCTAGGCAAGACCCCAGGCGCGATCAAGCAACTGCAATTGCGCGCGGTGCAAAATTTACGGGCGCAGATGGAGGGCGGCCATGGCTAAACGCTCCCTCGCAGAGCAGCTTGATGAGGTGCTGCAGGCGATGTTAGTGTCGCTGCGGTCTCGCCCCGAGGAAGCGCCAGATCGCAACCTCGCGGCCCTGATGCGTGTTGCGCAGGAGTTGCGCGAGCTTCCGCGCGAAGAGTTTCGAGCAACACTCAAGTCCGATTTGCAAAGGAGAGCAATCATGAGCGAAGGAGCAGCAGCATCACCAGCAAGGACGGGGAAGGCACAGGCCGGGGCGGTTCATTACCAGCGACCGGGATTGACGTCGATCACGCCGTACATCATCGTGCGGCCCGCGGCGCAGTTCATCGAGTTCTTAAAGACGGCTTTCGAGGGTGTGGAGCGGATGAGGATGCCGGCGCCAGACAGCTCGATCATGCACGCGGAGGTAGCCGTGGGCAACGGCGCTATCGAAGTGAGCGACGGGAACGAGCAGTATCCGACCGCGCCCGCAGCTGTCCACCTCTATGTGGACGACCCTGACGCCGCGTACGCTCGTACCCTGCAAGCCGGCGCCACCTCCTTCTACGCGCCGACCGACGACCATCCCTCAGGCGACCGCTGGGGCGCTGTCAAAGACCCCTTCGGCAATCACTGGTACATCGCTAAGCCCCGTGGATGGACGCCGAGGCCGGAGGGGCTGCGCTCGGTGCAGCCATATTTGCACCTGCGCGAGGCGCACAAGATGATTCCGTTCCTGGAGGCAGCGTTCGGGGCCGAGGCCATGGGCGTGCACAAATCATCTGAGGGCGCGGTGCTGCATGCGACCATCCGCATCGGCAATGCGACGCTGGAGATCGACGAAGCTCACGGCGAGTTCCAGCCGATGCCTTGCCACCTGCATGTTTACGTGCCGGACACGGACGCGGTGTACGCGCAGGCTCTGCGGGCGGGGGCGGCGTCAATTGAGACGCCGCAGGATAAGCCGTATGGGGACCGGGCGGCGGGGGTGAAAGATGCGTGGGGCAATAGCTGGTTTATCGCTACGCATTTGGGGCGCTAACAACGGAAGAGAAAAGGACGGGGCTAAAGACCCGCCACTACAAACGAAAGAAGTCAGGCGGGGGATTCGGAGCGGAAGACGCGCTGGAAGCGGGGGCCTGTGAATTGGACGCCCACCAGCTTTTCGCCTTCGGACTGGGACTCGACGACGTGCACGACGCGGCCCTGGGTGGAGAAGTCCGCGTCAGCGCTACGGGAGAGCGCCGAGCTGCCGGGGCGGCGCGAGGCGTATTGCGAAAAGGGGATGTGGATTTCGAGGTCGGAGCCGATGGCGACGTCGAAACGCGTCACGAAGGCGGCTCCATTGCGGCAAAGATTTTCGCTGGCGGTATCTTCTTCGAAGGGGAACCCACGGGCGTCGTGCCCCCGGACTTTGAGCGGCAGGCGGACGGCGATTCTACGTTCCGAGCGTTGCCTCGATGCCGTGGTGCTGGGAGCGACCATGGGCTGAGTCCTCAATTCTGGTGACCGCAGAGCGGTCAACAATTCTGGTGACCTCGACCGGGTCGGGGTCAGATTCTTGCTGTGCGGTGACTCGGCCCTCGAAGAAACGTTCTACACTCTCGAGGATCTCCGCGGGCGTGCGCGCTGCATGTACAATTCCACGAAGTTCGCTGCCGTTCCCCACACCATGAGTAAACCAGCAAGCGAACTGTTTCATTTTGCCTACACCATCGGGCAGGTTGGCGGCATTAATTTGCCTATAGTAGTCCATCAGTAAACGGTAGCGGACGGCATCGGTGGGCGTGTCGTAACAGCCAGTTTCTGCGTGTTGTTGCATCTGCGAAAAAATCCACGGATTGGTGGCGGCGGCGCGGCCGATCATGACGGCGTCGCACCCGGTTTCGCGGACCATGCGCGCGGCGTCCTCAGGCTTGTTGATGTCGCCGTTGCCGATGACGGGGATTTTCACCGCTTGCTTGACGGCGGCGATGATGTTCCAGTCCGCGGCGCCGGCGTAGCCCTGCGTGCGCGTGCGCGGATGGACGGCGACGCCTTCGACGCCAAGGCTCTCCGCCATTTTCGCGACGTCAACGGCAACGATGGAATTTTCGTCCCAGCCGGCGCGCAGCTTGATAGTGAGAGGGATTTTGACGACGGCGCGTACGGCTTTGAAAATATCCTCGAGGAGCGGGAGATCGCGGAGTAAACCGGAGCCGCCGCACTTCACGACTTTTTTGGCGGGGCAGCCAAGGTTGATGTCCACGGCGTCATACCCGAGGTCTTCGACCATTTTTGCGGCTTCGGCCATGACGGCGGGATTCGCGCCGAAAAGCTGCGCGGTGATGGGGTGTTCGTCTTCCTGGAAATAAAGATAGCGCAGAGTTTTTCTCGCGCTGCGCGTGATGCCTTCGGAGCTGGTGAACTCCGTCATCAGCAAGCCGCAGCCGCCGAGGCCGCGAATGACGCGGCGGAAGAGCGTGTCCGTCACGCCCGCCATAGGGGCCAGGACTGCGGCGGGGCGGATGGTCAGGTCGCGAATTTGGAAGGATGCGGGAATCATGGGACCTGGATTAAGTGTAGTAGCTGGCTAGGCAAGGAGGCAAGACAGAAGACCTAAGAATACATTGCTTGTGTGGCGCAGCTCCTGTGGCTCCGTGTCCGATCAAACCTCAGCTGAGCTTACTCAACCAGAATCGTTGCCCCCGATGTAAACAAAAACTCCAAACACATGAAATGTTTACTGGCTTCAGGGATCCTCCGAGGGAAAGTCAAAAACAGCCTTGCGGATGCCGCTGCAGTTGAAAGTGCAGAAAAGATTCTGATCATGGTTCAGTATCTGTATCCGGACCTTCGCTTTCTGCTTGTTGATTCGGAACGGTTGCTTGCCATTCGCCCGGTAATCAAGCCCGTCTCCCGCAGTAAAAGAGATCAGTCTCGCGTCGTGCAATCCCCATCGGGCAAATCCGGAGTAAAAGAAATTCCAGGCTTGCTTCGAAATACGCGACTCAAGTCTGGCCAGCTGTCTCCTGTACGCTTTGCAATTACGATCAAATTTACGATCAATCGCCTGGCGCCGGGCCTTACTCAAAGCGGATTCGTTATCCGCCTTGATAAATTCTTTGGTGAAATATTCATTGTCGGAAGAACTTACTATTTGGGGTCGGCGGGAGTGCCGGCAGGCGGCTTCAGGAATTCGTCGAGGCGGAGGAATTTGCGGCCGAGGGCGCCGCTGTAGGCGGACCACTCGGGTTCGCCGGACTCGACGGCGAGCGCTGCGCGCACGGCGGCGAGCTTGGAATCGAGGTCGTCCATGTAGTGGAAGGCCATGGCTTCGCGGATCATGGGGAGCTTGGGGGAGCCGAATTCGTATTGGCCATGATGGCTGATGAGGAGATGCTGGACGACGGTCTTTAAGTTGGCCGGGAAACCCTCGATGGCATCCATCGCCTTGGAGACGGTTTCGAATTCCATCATGATGTGGCCGAGGAGCTGGCCTTCGACGGTGTAGCCGATGGCGCGCTCGTAGCACAGTTCTTCGAGCTTCCCAACGTCGTGCAAAATCGCGGCGGTCAGCAGCAAATCCACGTCGAGCTCCGGATAGTGAGCGGCGATTTGCTTCGCGAGGCCGCACAAGCCGATGACGTGCTCGAGCAAGCCGCCGAGATAGGCGTGGTGCATGACCTTTGCCGCGGGAGCGCGTTTGTACTTCGCCGCGATCCCAGGGTCCGAAATGATTCCGGTCACCAACTTCTTGAGCCAGGAATTCCTGATCGAGCCCGCATATTCGAGCAACTGCGCGTACAGCTTTCCCACGTCCTCCTTGGTGTGGGGAAGAAAATCGGCCAGGTCAACCTCCTCGGGTTTTGCGAGTCGAGCAAGCTGCGGCTTGTTGCGGTAAATCTCGACGCGCGCGCTTACCTTGACGAAATCGTCGCGGCCGATATCCTTCACGGCAACGTCGAATTGATCCCACATGCGCGCTTCGATGGTGCCGCTGCGGTCGCCGAGTTCGAGGCGCAAGTAAGGCTTGCCTTCGCGGGTGCTGCGAATCTCCTTTTCGCGAACGAGGAAAAACGTAGTGATGCTTTGTTCGGAGTTGAGATCGGTGACAAACGGCGTCTTCATGTTCCCGATACCGATCCTGACTTCTTGCCAAACAAAAGGAATTTCTTGTGGCCTTTCTTGGCTTTGCTGACTTCCGGCGTGGCGCTCACTTCCTGAATCTCGGAGCCTCCGCCGCCAGCGATGTCCTGAAATCCGGGCTTGATCACCACGTAGCTCTGCTCGCGCAGGGTCTTGAGATACTCGCGCATCGCGGGTTCCATGCGTCCGCCGTAGAGCTTGTCCATGATTTCATTTTTGACTTTGGCGAGTGACTGTTCTCCTTCGTCGTAGTGCTCCAGGACCTCGAGAACCAGGAAGCCTTGCTTGGTTTCCATGACTTCGGTCAGCTCCTTGCGCTTCATTTTGAAGACCTTGTCCTCGAGTTCCTTGGAAAGTTCTCCGCGCTTATAGATGCCGAGAAAGCCGCCCTGGCTCTTGGTGCTGCCATCGGAGAGCCGCTTGGCGATTTCGCCGAAGTCCTCGCCGTCCTGGACGCGCTTGAGCGCGGTCTCCGCCTTCTTTTTCAGGTCGGGGAGATCTTCCGGCTTCTTTCCTTCGGTGCTAACCACGATTTCCCGCAGCGCCACCTGTTCCGGGCGGACGAATTCGGTTTTGTGCGCTTCGTAATACTTCGTCACTTCCTCATCGCTGATGGTGATGTGCGAACCAACCTCGCTGCTGATCACGCGCTGCGTCAGCAGAGTGCTGCGAATGTTGTTTTTGAAATCCTCCCAGTTCATTCCCTGTCCGGAAACCGCCTTTTCAAGCTCCTCCATGCTGGCGAGCTTGTTTTCGGTGCGGATGGCATCGAGCTTCTTGATGAGCTCCGGTTCGACGCTCACGCCCATGTCCTTGGCACGCTGCACCAGGAGGGATTGGTCAACGAGGGTCCGCAGAGTGTTTTTCTGGCCGTCCTCGATGGCGATCTGCAACTGTTCCGGCGTGCAGCGGTTCTGGCATTCGGACTTGGCTTCTTCTGCGGCGCTCTGGCGCGCTTTGTTGTACTCCGAGCGGGTGATGATTTCATTGTTGACGCGCGCAATGATCTCTTCGACGGTCTTGCCACTATCCGGATTAACCTGTTTCGAAGCGGCAGGCTTTGCGGGCTTTTCGGATTTTGGTTCGGGGGCGGCCATTCCCGGCTTCTCC
>WNGP01001672.1_pt1 | contig 18272 bp, 19 predicted proteins | sample 5407671 | NCBI WGS metagenome assembly WNGP01 (sample SAMN13153381, study PRJNA577476) | soil metagenome | isolation source: 40 cm soil or saprolite under Garry oak tree replicate 2 | place: USA:California | collected 2016-06-15 | reverse complement strand
CGCCTATAACCTGAAGCGATTGATTAGCATCCTTGGCATCCGCCCCGCGCTTGCAGCTATGAGGGCTTGAGGACATCGGCTCTGCTTTTACGCCTCAATTGGACCGCGTCGCCAGTTTCCACACAGCCTGGACCCAAAGCGGACACGCTTCACAGGGCGTAGAATCCCTTCGCCCGCCCACCTACGGGCGGCCCAAGGGGAGATCAACCATGAGCAAGTTTGCTCGCGTACTGGCAGGACTGCTTGTCCCTGCGTTTTTCGTGGCAGGGGTTGTGGCGACACCCGCGATGGCGCAAGAGAAGGGGAAAGACGCCAAAGCCGCTTCGGCGAAAAAGGGGGAGCCGATCCAGAAGGTCTTTCTTGAAAATGAGAGGGTACGGGTCTTCGAAGTTACATTCAGGCCCGGCGACGCCGGTGCGACTGTTGAGCGCCCCCTGCGCGTGATACGCGTGCTGAAGGGAGGTACGCTAACGTTGATCCATCCCGACGGCAAGAAGGAAAAATTGGTGTGGAAAACCGGCGAGGTGAAGGTACGGGAGGCTACCCCGCCATATTCGCCCAAGAACGAAGGGAAGTCGAATATCGTACTCTACGTCGTCTACGTGAAAGAACCGAAAAAATAATGCAGGCGGCATTGTCGGCGGATTCGCCGAACTGGTTCGCGGCCTGTCGCTCGATCCGCTCGAACCCCTCTTCGGAGGGGTTCATTTTTTATGTCCGGTGTTGGCCGTCTGCAGCCTCTCGAGACAGTGCAGTCTAAGCGCCCGTGCCGTAGATCGCGATGCACTGGCCCGGCGCGATTTCCCGGGAAAACTGCTCTGGGCCGCAGGGCTTTCGGTCTTCGCCTGAGCTCTACAGGGCGAGGCCCGGTCCGGGTCGCAACCTTCTACTTCGACTGCCTGAGGTCCGCGTCCCGCAGCACGCGTCCGGGCCCGCTCTTCCCGCTCGCGTAGTGGAACCCGTATTCGACCTGTTCGCCAAGGTCGAAGCGGAACTGTTTCGCCGCCGATATTTTTCGGGCGAGCTGCGCCAGCTCGCTTCGATTGAGCGGCTGTTTTCGGGGCAGGGCGAGCAGGATGTTGTTGACGTCCCCGGGGACATCCAGAATGAACAGTTCGTCGAACGCTTCTTGGTGGGTGCGGACCATCGAGTCGTGGAGCGGGTTGGCGGAGGGGCGCCAGACGTTGCTGACGACGACGCCGCTAGTCACGAGCACCCGGCGCACCGCCAGCAGGAATTCCTGCGTCGTCAGGTGTTTCGGGACGTCGCGCGCTCCGAAGGCGTCGAGAAAGATGATGTCGTAGCCCTGCCGGACGCTCTCGATGAACTGCCTCCCGTCGCCCACGTGGGCGCGCGTGAGCTCGTCTTCGCGGAATCCGAAAAACTGCTTCGCGACATCGACGACCCCGGGATCGATTTCGGCGACATCGATCGCCGCAGCCGGATAGTGCTTGCGCAGGAACATCGGCAGGCTCCCCCCGCCCAGGCCGACGACGAGAATGCGGCGCGGTTCTTCGCACAGCGCCAGGCCGGCAAGCGCGACCCGCGCATAGGGCAGCTCCAGATGGTCCGGATCTCCCGGTTTCACGACGCTTTGCCGCCCCCCGCCCCGCTCGAAGAGCAGCGTGCGAATGCCCTTGTGATCCTCGGTGACGATGATGGTGTTGAAAGGCGAGACCTTTTCGTAAATGACCGTTTGGGCCGAACACGCGAGCACCGTGAGTGCTGCGAGAGCGGACAATCCCGCATGGAGGTAGAGACGACCCGGTGCGCTCTTCATAGTCCCGCTCGGATCAGTGCTGCGAGCGGTCGACGATGATGCGCTTGTACAGGTCCAGCCACTTTTCGTAGTCGTCGATGGTTTCCTGCGCATTCACGACCTTGACGGCTTGGCGCTCGCGCACCAGGCGCCGCACCGGCGTGTCGTAGTTCTTGTTCGCAGGCACGCGGTGCACTTCCATGTAGAAGCGCTGGCCGTCAGTCAGCATGTAGTCGTAAAAGAGCGCGGCAGCCTTGGGATGGGGTGCGCGCCGCGAGACTGCGACTGCGGAGGGCAGCACGACGGCCGGCGGCAGGATGAACCAGTCGACAGGCGCGGACTTGGCCCTCATGCGCTCGGCGTCATGGCTGTAGATCCCCAGCATCAGGGGAATTTCTCCGGCTGCGACCAGGACGGCGCTGTGATTGTGGCCGGTGCGCACCGCCAAGCCGTTGTCGGCCATTCGCCGGAACAAGTCTAGCCCCGCCTTGTCGCCGAGAGATTCGACCAAAGCGGCGAACCATTCCACGTTCGTGGATTCCACGCCGATGCGCTTCTTCCATTTCGGGTCGAGCAGATCCTGCCAGGACTTCGGCACGTCCGCGGGCTTCACCAAATGGGTGTTGTAGGCGTACACCAGCAGATTGAGCCGGTCGGGCGCCCACTCGCCGTGCGCCGGCATGACCTCGGGCAGCAATTCCTGCTCGATGTAGGGCGAGTTCATTTTCTGCAGCAGCTTTTCCCGCGCGAGTGCCTCGATCTGCGGGGCGTTGGTCTCGAGCACGTCGAACTCGAAGCGGGCGCCGCGCGTTTCGCTGAGCACGCGCTGCAGGATATGCGCCTGGCTGCCGCGCCAGAACTTCACGGTGACCCCGTAGCGGCGCTTGAAGTCCGCGACGAGCTTGAGCTGGTCGTCCTGCGTGAGGGACGAGTACAGCATCAGCTCGCCTTCCTTCTTCGCGGCGGCGACGAGGCGCTCGGTGCGATCCGGACCCGAGTAGGAGGCGACGGCGGAGACGCCCGGCGTGGGCTCGACCGCGAGGCTCGCGCCCGCGGCGGCGAGGCCGAAGAGAAGCAGAAACCCGCGCATGCGGCCGCTAGAGATTGAGCAGGCGCGCTGCGTTCTCCCCGAGGATCTTGCTCTTCTGACGCTCGGTGAGGTCTTTGCGCGCGCGGATGCTCGAGACGGTGTTCGGGTACTCCGAGTCGAAGTGCGGATAGTCGCTCGCCACGAGTATGCGGTCCTCGCCCAGCTCGGCGATCGGCCGCTTTAGGTCCGCCTCGTCGGCCTCGCAGGTCACGTAGCAGTTGCGGCGTATGTACTCCGAGGGCGTCATCCTGAGCATGCCCGAAATCTGCGGGAAGTCCTTCGCCCATTCCCAGTCGTCGTCCATGCGGTGCATCCAGTAAAGGATCCACTCGGCGCTGCACTCGAAGAACACGACCTCGAGCTTGGGGAACTTCTCGAACACGCCTCCGAGCACGAGCGCCACCAGCGCGGCGCTGCAATTGGTCGGGCGCCCGAGCACGTGCGTCTTGTAGAAATTGTCGAACCGGTCGACCAGTTCGCCGTTACTGTTAGGATGGCACAGCAGCGGAATGCCGAGCTCCTCCGCCGCCTGGTAGTAAGGGTAGAAGCTCGGGTCGTCCAGATTGCGCGTTCCGCAATAAGGCACGAGGTGCGAAGTCCTGAAGCCGAGCTCCTTCACGCAGCGGTGCAACTCATCCGCCATGGCTTCGGGACAGCCCGCCGGCGCCATCGCCACCGGCAGAAACACCTCCTCGTGACCTCTCACGAGCTTCGCGACCCAATCGTTGAACAAGCGCGCGCACTCGCGTCCCAACCCGCCGATGTTCGAGGTCGCGACGGTGATCTGCGTCGGGAATATCAGCTGCTTGTCAATGCCTTCCTTGCCGATGTCCACGCGACGGTGGGCCATGTCGTAGCCGCCCACTTGCCGCGCCGCGACGTCGCCGCCGCGCCAATTGGTCTTCGGGTCGTAGATGTAGGGATGCCGGTGCGCGGCGTGGCCTTGCGGGCTGATGGGGTCGAGCGAATGCAGAAATTTCGTGCCGTGCGTGCGCCCCTCGTTCAACTTGACCGGTCTGAAGCGCTCATAGGAGCCCTCGAGCTTGTAGACCTCATCCATGAAATAGCCTTCGCGCAGATGGGAATCGAAGTCGATGATCATGTTGGTCTCCGGTGTTCGAGATGCGGAACGGCCGTCAAAGCATCGCAATTTTATACCACGATATGGAACGCGCGATGCGGAACGTGCAATCCCGCGTGCTATGATTCGACGCCACCGGTACTCCCGTTTCCGGAATCTCTCCATGCGAGTCGGCCTGTTTGTCACCTGTCTGGTCGATCTGATGCGGCCCTCGATCGGATTTGCGGCGCTCAAGCTCCTGGAGGGCGCCGGATACGAGGTGACGGTACCGGCGCTGCAGACCTGCTGCGGGCAGCCCGGCTGGAACTCCGGCGACCGGGAAGCGACGCGCGCGCTCGCCGAAATGCTGATCGCACAGTTCGAGGAATGCCGCTACGTGGTCGTGCCTTCGGGTTCGTGCGCCGGGATGATCCGTGCGCATTTTCCCGAAGTCTTCGCAAACCAGCCCGCGATGCTCGCGAAGGCCCAGAGGCTAGTCGCGCGCACCTACGAGCTCACGGAATTTCTGACCAAGATGGCGAAGCGCCCCGCGGTTTCCGCGAGCTTCAAGGGCACCGTGACCTATCACGATTCGTGCTCGGGCTTGAGAGAGATCGGCGTGAAGGCACAGCCGCGGCAACTCCTCGCGAAAGTGGCGGGACTCAAGCTCGTCGAGATGGAAGAGTGCGAAACCTGCTGCGGCTTCGGCGGCACCTTTTCCATCAAGTACGGCGAGATCTCCTCGGCGATGGCGGAGAAAAAATGCGCGAACATCGCGGCGAGCGGCGCGCAGGCGGTCGTCCTCGGCGACCTGGGCTGCATGCTGAACATCGAGGGGCGGCTGCGCCGGCGCGGCGACGCGAACACGCAGGTGCTGCACGTCGCCGAAGTGCTCGCAGGGACGACCGAGGGCTAGCGCCCATGCAGATCCAGTCGATGCACTTCAAGGCGCGCTCGCACGCGGCGCTCGCCGACGCGACCTTGCAGGTGAACCTGCGCAAATTCCAGTCCACGGGGTTCACAGCGCTTCGCGCCAGGGCGGTGGCCGAGCTCGGCGCGGAGCTCTTCGAGGCGCTGCGCGGAGAGGGCGCGGCGATCCGCGACCGTTCGCTCGAGAGCCTGGATGCCTGGATCGGGAGTTTCGAGGCGGAAGCCGTGCGTCGCGGCGCGACGGTGCTTTTTGCCGAGACCGGTGCCGAAGCGTGCGAGCTGCTCATCGAGATCTGCCGTCGGCACAGCGTAAGGAAAGCGATCAAGTCGAAGTCGATGCTCTCGGAGGAGGCCGGCTTGAACGAGGCGCTGGCAGCCAACGGGATCAGGCCCGTCGAGACCGACCTCGGCGAATACATCCTGCAGCTCGCCGGGGAGCCGCCCTCGCACATCATCGCGCCGGCGCTTCACAAGAGCAAAGAGGAGGTCGCGGGCCTGTTCGAGGCCCATCACCACGCGCCGCGCAAGGACGACATCCCGCGCATGACCCGCGAAGCGCGCGAGGTCCTGCGGGAGCATTTCCTCTCGGCCGATCTCGGCATCTCGGGCGGCAACTTTCTGATCGCCGAAACCGGATCGGGCGTGATCGTCACGAACGAAGGCAACGGCCGCATGGTGACGACGCTGCCGCGCGTGCACGTGTGCATCACCGGCATCGAGAAGGTGCTCCCGACGCTGGAGGATTTCTCGACCCTGCTCAGGCTCCTGACCCGCTCGGCGACCGGCCAGCCGATCTCCAACTACGTGAGCCTGTTCACCGGTCCGCGCGCTCGGCAGGATCGCGACGGGCCCGAGCACATGGTCTTCATCCTGGTGGACGCCGGCCGCACCAATCTCGTGGGCGGCGACATGCAGGAGATGCTGCGCTGCATCCGCTGCGGGGCCTGCATGAACCACTGCCCGGTGTACAGGGCGGTCGGGGGACACAGCTACGGCTGGGTCTACCCGGGCCCGATGGGCTCGGTGCTCACGCCCAGTTACGTGGGCCTTGCGAACGCGCTCGATCTTCCCCACGCGGCAACGCTCTGCGGCGCGTGCTCGGTCGCGTGTCCTGTCAAAATCCCGCTGCCCGAGCTGCTGCGCCGGCTTCGCGAAAAACAGGTCGACCGCGGCTTGCGCCCCCGGTCCGAGAGGGCGGCCATCGGGCTGTGGTCATGGACGGCGCGGCGTCCGCGCCTGTACGCGCTCGCGACGGCGATCGCCGTGCGCTTCCTGCGCATCCTCGGCGGCCGCAACGGGATGATAGTCGCACTGCCCTTCGGGCGGGAGTGGACCCGCGGCCGGTTTTTCCCCGCGCCGAAGTCCGGGAAGACTTTTCGGGCGCTCTACGCCGCGAGAAACCGGGGACAGACCACGGTTTTACTGCTGTTTTGAACTGAAAACCGTGGTCTGTCCCCGGTTTTTCTAAAGCCAGCCCGTCTTGCGGAAGCGGACCCAGAGATAGAGGTCGATCGCGGTCATCGCCCCGAGCGCGATGGGATAGCCGAACGCCCATTTCAATTCCGGCATCTGCTCGAAGTTCATGCCGTAGACGCTGGCGATGAAGGTCGGCACCGCGATGAGCGCGCCCCAGGCCGCGAGGCGCTTGGTGACCTCGGTCTCGCCGAAGGTGATCATGGCCACATTCACCTGGATCGCGGTGGTCACGGTGTCGCGCTGGCTGTTGATGTTCTGGTTGATCCGAACCAGGTGGTCGTAGACGTCCCGGTAGTAAGCCTGTAGCCCCGAGCACACTTGCGGGACGCGGCCGCCGTACAGCTTGCCGACCGCCTCGAGCAGCGGCAGCACCGCGTGCTGCAGCGTTGTGAGCTTCTGCCTCACGTAGTAAAGCCCCTCGATGTTGGCGCGCAGCGACTTGCCGGAGAAGATCTGCCCCTCGAACTTCTCGAACTCGGCTTCGACAGCGTCGAGGGCCGGAAAATAGCGGTCGACGACTGCGTCGATCAGCGCGTAGAACACGAATCCCGCCCCGTGCTTCAAGAGCTCGGGCTCGCGCTCGCAACGCGCGCGCACCGCGGCGAAGCCCGGTTCGGCCTGATTGCGCACGGACAGCACGAAATTCCTGCCGACGAAAAGATCGACCTCGCCGACCTTGAGCTCGCCGCCCACGACCTCGATGTTGTGCAGCACCGAGAACAGCGAGTCTCCGTATTCGTCGATCTTGGGGCGCTGGTGGCCGTGACGCGCGTCCTCGACGGCGAGCTCGTGCAGATCGAACTCGTGCTGCATCGAGGCGAGCTCGCCCGGCCCGGGGTCCTTCATCGCGACCCACACGAAGCACTCGGGGCGGCTGACGTACTTGCTGATGTCCTCGGGAGCGATCTCGCCGAGCCTTTTGCCGTCCTGATATGCCACGCAGTTGATCAGCATCCGAGTCTCCGTATACGGCGCAATGATAGGGCACGAAGGCACCGTCGCATAGGCTAAAATGGCGTCCCTAAGCATCCGCCTGACCGTCCGCCCATGCCGCGCATCAGCCGCCGCACCGAGAACCTCGGCACCGAGAACGCCTTCGTCGTACTCGCGGAGGTGAACGAGCTCGTCCGCCGGGGCAAGGACATCATCTCGTTCTGCATCGGGCAGCCGGATTTCCACACACCCGCCAGCATCCAGGATGCGGCCGTGCGGGCGGTGCGCGAGGGCCGGCACGGCTACACGCCCTCGGCGGGAATCGCCGAGCTGCGCGAGGCGGCGGCGCGCTACATGGGCGGGATGCGCGGCCTCACCATCCGCCCGGAGGATGTCGTGATCGGCAGTGGGGCGAAGCCTTTCATCGCCTATACCATCCTCTCGACGACCGACTACGGCGTGGGCGACGAGGTCATCTACCCGAATCCGGGATTTCCCATCTACGAGTCGCAGATCGTCGCGAACGGCGCGGTGCCGGTGCCGCTGCACCTGCGCGAGGCGCGCAACTTCGCTTTCGATCCGGCCGAGCTCGAGTCGAAGCTCACGAAAAAAACAAAGCTCGTGGTCCTCAACTCGCCGCAGAATCCGACCGGCGGGATCCTGACTAGAAAGGACCTCGAGGCCATCGCGGCCATACTGAGGCGGCATCCGGAAGTCTGGATCTACGCCGATGAGATCTACTCGCGGCTGTGCTACGAGGGCGAGTTTTGCTCGATCGCGTCGCTTCCCGGAATGGTCGAACGCACGATCATTTCCGACGGCGCCTCCAAGACCTGGGCGATGACCGGCTGGCGCATCGGTTTCGCCTCGAACCGCGTTCTCGCGCCGCAGTTCGTGCGCTGGGTGACGAACACCGACTCCTGCGCTTCGCACGTCAGCCAGTGGGCGGCGCTCGAGGCGATAAACGGTCCGCAGGACGATGCGGAAAAGATGCGCGCCTCGTTCCTCGCGCGGCGCGACCTGATCGTGGGCTTGCTGAACAAGGTGCCGGGCGTCTCCTGCAAGACGCCGGGCGGCGCCTTCTACGCCTGGCCGAACGTGACCGAAGCCTGCCGCATGGTCGGCGCTGCGGATTCGGAGGAGTTCAGGAAGCGCCTCTTGAACGAGGCCGGGGTCGCGGTGCTCGCCGACATCCACTTCGGCGCACGCGTGCCCGGCGAGGGCCAGCACATCCGCTTCTCCTACGCCGCCTCTAAAACCGCGATCGAGCAGGGCATCGCGCGCATCGCCGAGTTCATTCGCAGGAACCAGCGCCGCGTGGCCTGAGTCCGTCGATGGCGGGTGAACGCATTGTCGTAGGCATGTCGGGCGGCGTGGATTCGTCGGTCGCCGCGCTGCTCCTGAAGCGCCGGGGCTTCGACGTGGTCGGACTTTTCATGAAGAACTGGGAAGAGGACGACGACGACGAATACTGCTCTACGCGGCAGGACTTGATCGACTGCGCCTCGGTCGCCGAGGTGATCGGGATCGAGCTCGAGGCGGTGAATTTCTCGGCGGAATACAAGGAGCGCGTCTTCGGCGCCTTCCTCGCGGAATACTCCGCCGGCCGCACTCCCAACCCGGACGTGCTGTGCAACGCCGAGATCAAGTTCAGGGCCTTCCTCGATCACGCCATGGCGCTGGGCGCGAAGCGCATCGCGACCGGGCACTATGCGCGGCTGAGAGAATCGGCCGGGCGCTTCGAGCTGCTCAAGGCCGTCGATCTTTCCAAGGACCAGAGCTATTTCCTGCACCGCCTGAACCAGGAGCAGCTCGCGCGCGTGGTTTTCCCGGTCGGGGAATTGAAGAAGACCGAGGTGCGCGCGATCGCGAAGGGGGCGGGGCTGCACAATTTCGCCAAGCGCGGCTCGACCGGAATCTGCTTCATCGGCGAGCGCCCGTTCCGCGAGTTCCTGGGCCGCTATCTGCCCAGGCAGCCCGGCGCGATGCGCACGCCCGAAGGCAGGGTCGTCGGCGAGCACATCGGGCTTTCCTTCTACACGATCGGCCAACGCAAAGGCGTCGGCATCGGCGGGCTGAAGAGCTCCGAAGGCGAGCCTTGGTATGTGGCCGGAAAGGATCTCGGCAGGAACGAGCTGATCGTGGTGCAGGGGCACGATCATCCGCTGTTGCTGGGGGAGCGCCTTTCGGCGCAGGACCTCGCCTGGGTGAGCGGAATGCCTCCCGATCCAGAGCTCGCGTACACCGGAAAAACGCGCTACCGGCAGGCCGACGCCGCCTGCCATCTCGCGCAGCTGAGTGCGTGCACGCTCGAAGTACAGTTCGATGCGCCGCAATGGGCGGTCACACCTGGGCAGTCGCTGGTGCTGTACCGCGACGAGGTGTGCCTGGGCGGCGGAGTGATCCAGTAAGGCAGGGCAGGATGGAGGATCGAGGGACGCGGCGGATCAAGCCGAATCGAGCGGCGCCGCCACCGCGTCCTCGTACCCGCGCCGCCGGGTGATCAGCCCAGAGTACTGGAACACGTCAAGCCCTTGGCGTCTCTTGACGGACCGTTGTAAACTGATCAGAGTCTACGGAAGGACTGCCGGCGGCAATGTGGCGCCGCTACGGACGATCTCCGGCGCGTCCACAGCACTGATCAGCCCGGTAAACATAGCAGTCGATACGATGAATAACGAGATCATCGTCGCAAACGGTGACAACGCGATCCGGGTGTATGGAAGAACGGCAAGCGGCAACGTAGCGCCGCTCAGGACTATCTCCGGTGTAGCCACAGGACTGAGCGGCCATGGGGCATAGCTTTGTTGAATTGATCTTCTCCAATACGGGAAGATCAACGCGGCCGGCAAGCGTCCGTTTCGATTCGATTTAACACGAGGAGGCATCGATGAGTTGCAAACATCCATGGGCAAAAAATTTCCTCGGCGGCATCCGACTGCTGCTCGAGTATCTTCCTTAAGGCCTAGGTCAGTTTCCCTAACGTCGTATAAAGACAAAGAGGAGAATTACGATGAAAACGAATCTGAAACAAAAATTCCTGCGTACCGTCCTGGGCGGCATGGGGACCCTGTTGCTGTTGTCCGCCCCGAATGCCTTTGCCTTTCCCACCACTGGAACCTGCGCGATGTTGGTGACCCAACCCGTGCCGTATGGGGCGATTGTTCCACATTCAACCGGCTATAACATTCTCGCGACGCTGACGTTCACCAGCGCTACGGCCGGCACAGTTAACTACTTTAGTGCTAGAGCGACTTACGCCACTAGCGGAACCACTGCCGGTACCCCTGAGACCGGGAGCTGGCCATTCACCATCGCGGCAGGCCCCATTGCCGGTTCGAAGACATTCTCGTTTACCGACACCGTCTATTCCCACACTGTTAGCGGCAATATGTATGCCGTGAACGGGGATAGAACCATTCTGGTGCAAGGGGCCAGTGATCTGTTCAGCGGTGTCTGCCAGTTCTGAGGGGGATTGCCATGAAACCAGTCACACGGTTGGGAATGGCCCTGGCGGCGGCAACGCTGCTGATTGTGGCCGGCTGCGGCGGAGGCGGGGGTTCTTCGGCGGCGGCACCGGAGGACACGACGGCTACCACTTCTTCGGCCATCGTTACCATCGTTCTGACGACGCAGTAACCGCAGAACGGTAGTTTGGGTTGTCCACGCCCACCTTGTTGGCGCGCGTGGGTTCTTGCCCGAGAACTTCATTCCCGTGCCTGCGACAGTAGTGTAGGTCACCTCCTGGCGGCTCAGATCTCGCGCCCGATGCGACGGTCGACCGAATATTCACCGCCGCCGCGGATCAGGATGACCAGCGACAGGATCAGAAGAAGCAACGGCATTTCCATACCGCGGCTGGTCCAAAAATAGCCCAACTTCCAGTTGAAATGAAATGCGGCGACGAACATGAAGCCGAAGAAAAGCGCCGCCACGGGCCGCGTCAGAAAGCCGATGGCAACGAGGAACCCGCCCACCAGTTCGAGGGTTCCGATGTAATACGCCCAGAACATCCCGGGCTCGATTCCCGCCGCCGCCATCCCCTTCGCCACGCCGGCAATATTCCCGCCCCACCAGCCGAAGAGCTTCTGGCATCCGTGGGGAATGAACCACACGCCGAAGGTCACACGCAAAATCGGATAGGCGAAACGCTGGCAGCGCTCGTACAGCGCGCCGAGAGCCGGGAACACGTATCGCGAAGCTCGCTGGGGTGTCTGCATGATGCGTCTCCTCCTTCAAAAATTCATTCCTGCGGAACCGTATCGGAAAACGACTGACGCTCCGAGAGCTTCGCAAACGCCCGCGCGAGATTGGCGTGACTCTTCTTCCAGGCCATCTTCGGGTAGCGGAAATCGAGCCAGCCCAGGCAGACGCCGACAGCGATGTCGGCGAGGGTGTAGCCGTTGCCCACGCACCAGGGCTTGTCACCCAGTTCGGCTTCCATCGCGGCGATCCCGGCGCGGACCTTGCCCATCTGGCGCTCGATCCACGGCGCGCTGCGCAGCTTCGCTTCGCGCTGGTTTTCCAGCCGCGCGAGCACTCCCGCGTCGAGCACGCCGTCGGCGAGCGCTTCCCAGCGCCGCACTTCGACGCGCTCGCGGTTTTCTGCGGGCACCAGCCGCGCAATCGGCGAAGCGGTGTCCAGAAACCCGACGATCACCCGCGAGTCGAACAGCGTCCTGCCGTCGTCGAGCAGCAGCGCGGGTACTTTGCCGAGCGGGTTGAGCTTCGCCGCTTTGGCATCGGCTTTCCACGGGTTGTCGATCTCGAAGTCGTAGTCGATCTTCTTTTCCGCCAGCACGATGCGCACCTTGCGCGTATACGGGCTGGCGAGCGAGCCGATGAGTTTCATATCGGATGAGCTTATATCCCGCGCACGGCATTGAACCTTCGGCGCAGCTGGGGCAGCACTTCGCGCTCGAACCAGGCATTCTTCCTCATCCAAAGCCGGTTGCGCGGGCTCGGGTGAGGCAGCGGGAAAAACTCGGGCAGGTATTCGTCGCGGGCGCGCACGGTCTCGGCCAGAGTCTTCTTTCTGCGCGTGCCGAGGTAATACGCCTGGGCATAGTTGCCTATGAGGAGCGTCAGCCGGACGCGCGGCAGAAACGCGCGCAGCCGCGGGTGCCAGTGCGGCGCGCATTCGGGGCGCGGCGGAAGATCGCCCGATTCGCCCGTTCCCGGATAGCACAGGCCCGCCGGAACGATGGCGATGCGGCGCTCGTCGTAGAAATCCTCGCGCCCGATGCGCAGCCATTCGCGCAGGAGATCGCCCGAAGGGTCGTTCCAGGGAACGCCGCTCTCGTGCACGCGCCGGCCCGGCGCCTGCCCCACGATGAGGACGCTCGCCGTGGGCCATGCGCGCAGCACGGGCTTCGGCGGATTGGGAAGGTGCGCCTCGCAGATTCGGCAGGCACGGACTTCGGCGAGCAGCTGCTTGAAGCCGGCCGCTTTGACCTGCATGTTAAAATTGGCGCTGTTCGTCACACGGGCTCCGTCGATGCCGCCGCTGTCACCGCTGAGCGCATTATCCCCTCTGGACGGACGCTACCACAAGCAACTCGAGCCGCTGCGGGCCTGCTTCAGCGAAGCCGCACTCTTCCGTTACCGCATCGCGGTCGAGATCCGCTGGCTCCTGGCGCTCGCCGCCGAACCGGCGATCGCCGAGATCAAGCCCTTTTCGAAGGCGACCCGCTCCGAGCTCGAGCGGATCATCGAGACCTTCTCGGAGGAGGACGCCGCGCAGGCGAAGGCGATCGAGGCCGAGACCCACCACGACGTCAAGGCGATCGAGTATTGGCTGAACAAGCGCCTAGGCGGCAACCCCGAAGCCGCGCGCGTCGCCGGATTTGTGCATTTCGCCTGCACTTCCGAGGACATCAACAATCTCGCCTATGGACTGATGCTGAAGGAGGGGCGGGACCGCGTGCTCCTGCCCTCGCTCGATCGCGTGATCGAGACACTCGCCGCACTTGCCGTGCGGCTCGCCGACGCGGCGATGCTCGCGCGCACCCACGGTCAGCCGGCCTCGCCGACGACGCTCGGCAAGGAGCTTGCGAACGTCGTGCACCGGCTGCGGCGCGCGCGGCGCTCGAGCGCCTCGGTGTCCCTCACCGGCAAGATGAACGGCGCGGTGGGCAACTACAATGCTCATGTCGCCGCATACCCGAACTTCGACTGGCAGGGCTTCGCCAGGGCGTTCGTCGAGTCGCTGGGGCTGGAGTTCAATTCCCACACGACGCAGATCGAGCCGCACGACAGCTTCGCCGAGCAATTCGACGCGGTCGCGCGCGCCAACACCGTGCTGCTCGATCTCGACCGCGATCTGTGGGGCTACATCTCGCTGGGTTATTTCAAACAGAAGGCCCAAGCGGGCGAGGTCGGCTCCTCGACCATGCCGCACAAGGTCAATCCCATCGATTTCGAGAATTCCGAGGGCAATCTCGGAATCGCAAACGCGCTGCTGCGGCATCTTTCCGAGAAGCTGCCCGTGTCGCGCTGGCAGCGCGACCTGTCGGATTCGACCGCGCTGAGGAACATCGGCGTCGCGCTCGGTCACAGCCTGCTCGCTTACGAGTCCTGCTTGAAGGGCCTCGGCAAGCTCGAGGCGGACCCCGCGCGCATGCTCGAGGACCTGCAAGCCAACTGGGAGGTGCTCGGCGAAGCGGTGCAGACCGTGATGCGCCGCTACGGCCTTCCCGATCCCTACGAGCAGCTCAAGGCGCTGACGCGCGGCAAGCGCGTGGACGGCGAGGCGATGCGCGCTTTCATCCGCGGCCTGGCGCTGCCGGAAGCCGAGAAGGCGCGGCTGCTCAAACTCACGCCTGCCGGCTACGTCGGCAAGGCCGCCGAGCTCGCGCGCAAGGTCTAGAACCGGGGACAGACCACGGTTTTCCATCCGGCTGGTATCGACGGGTGAACGGAAAACAGAAAAACCGTGGTCTGTCCCTGGCCTTGCGCCAGGCGCTCGCCGATTTCGGCGGCGTCTACTTCGTGAACGGCCTGGTCGCGTTCATCTTCGCGGCCTCGGGTCCGGTGGCGATCGTCCTCGCAGTGGGCACGCGCGGGGGGCTTGCGCCCTCGGACCTGTCCTCGTGGATATTCGGCGCGTTTTTCGTGAACGGGCTGATCAGCATCGCCTTCTGCTGGTTCTACCGGCAGCCGCTCGTCTTCTTCTGGACGATTCCCGGGACGGTGCTCGTCGGGCCGGCGCTCGGCCACTTGAGCTACGCGGAAGTGATCGGCGCGTTCATCGCGACCGGAATCCTCATGCTCGCGCTGGGACTCTCCGGCTGGGTGCGCCGGGCGATGGAAGCGGTGCCGATGCCGATCGTGATGGGCATGGTCGCGGGCGTGTTCCTGCGCTTCGGGCTCGATCTCGTATTCGCCATTCGCGACGATTTCTGGATCGCGACGCCGATGGTGGTGGTGTTCCTCGTGCTCGGCGCTTCGCAGAGGCTCGCGCGGCTCGTGCCGCCGCTCATCGGCGCGCTCGCGGTCGGCGTGATCGCGATAGTCGTGATCGGCGGATTCGAGGCCGCGCCGCAGGCCGTCGTGCTGGCGCACCCGAACTTCCACGCGCCAGCATTTTCCTGGCGCGCGATGGTCGAGCTGGTCGTGCCGCTCGCGATCACCGTGCTCGTGGTGCAGAACGGCCAGGGCGTCACGGTGCTGCGCGCCGCGGGCCACACACCGCCCGTCGACGCGGTGGCCGCTGCCTGCGGCGCGGGATCGATCGTCACGGCCTTCGTCGGAACGGTCTCGACCTGCCTCACCGGTCCGGTGAACGCGATCCTCTCCTCCTCTGGAGAAACACGCAGGCACTACACAGCCGGGATTTTCGTCGGCCTGCTCGCGCTCGCCTTCGGACTGTTTGCGCCCTTCTTCACGCGCCTCATGCTGGCGGCGCCCAAGGCCTTCATCGCAGCGCTCGCGGGCCTTGCGATGTTGCGCGTGCTGCAGACCGCGTTCACGGTGAGCTTCAGGGACCGCTTCGCGCTCGGTGCCCTGGTGACGTTTCTCGTGACCGTCGCCGACGTTCCCATCCTCAATATCGGGGCACCGTTCTGGGGGCTCGTCTTCGGCTACGGCGCCTCGCGCCTGCTCGAGCGCAGCGACTTCCCGGCGCGCGGCTGAGGAAAACCGGGGACAGACCACGGTTTTCCACCTTGCGGACAATTGAACATTGAACAGGCAAATAGCGAACCGGTGGTCGGTCCCCGGCTTGTCCGGTATGCCCGCAGCGCTGCGCGGCGCGCTTTGGATGGGAGGCGCGCTGCTCTCGTTCTCGCTCATGGCGGTGGCGGTGCGCGAGCTGCTTCGCACCATGGGAAGCTTCGAGATCCTGTTTCTTCGAAGCCTCGTTTCGTTCGTCCTGGTGCTCGCCGTCCTGCCGCGCCTCGGACTGGGAAGACTGCGTACGCAACGCTTCGGGCTGCACGTGGTGCGCAACGTGCTGCACTTCGGCGGCCAGTACGCCTGGGTGTACGCGATTGCGATGCTGCCGCTCGCGACCGTCTTCGCGATCGAGTTCACCATGCCGGTGTGGGCCGCCGTGCTCGCCGTGCTGATCCTCGGCGAGCGCCTCAACCGCGGCCGGATCGTGATGCTCGTGCTGGGGTTGGCAGGCATCCTCATCATCCTCAGGCCTGGATTCGGACTGGTGCAGCCGGCGGCGCTGGTGATGCTCGCAGGGTCCTTCGCCTACGCCTCGACCATGATCGCCACCAAACGCCTGTCGCAGAACGATTCGGCGTTCGCGATTCTCTTCTACATGTCGGCGATTCAGCTGCCGCTCGGCTTCATTCCCGCGCTGCCGGGCTGGGTCGCGCCGACGCTCGTCGACTTGCCGTGGATCGTCGCAGTCGGCGCGGCGGGCTTAAGCGCGCACTACTGCGTGACGCGCGCCGTGCGAATCGCCGACGCGATGCTCGTCATCCCCATCGATTTTCTGCGGCTGCCCCTGATCGCCGTGGTGGGGATGCTCTTCTACGGCGAGCCGCTCGAATTGTCGATCATGCTGGGGGCGGCAGTGATCTTCGCCGGGACGTACTACAGCGTCCGGCGCGAAAGCCGAAAACCGGGGACAGACCACGGTTTGTCGGCGTGATTGCCGCAAGTGCGTTACACGGTGCAATAAGAGAACCCGACGCACCTGCCATGCCCCGTCGCCCTCGCCTGCGGATTGCCGGCGCCCCGCTGCACATCATCCAGCGAGGGAATAATCGCAGCGCTTGCTTCTTCGCCGATCACGATTACGGCTGCTACTTGGACCATCTGGAGGAGCTGGCTGAGCACTATACGTGCTCGATCCACGCCTATGTCCTAATGACCAACCACGTGCACCTGCTGCTCACGCCGGGCCGGCCCGATGGGGCCTCGCTGCTGATGAAGCACTTGGGCCAGTGCTACGTGCAATACGTTAATCGCGTCTACCATCGCAGCGGCACGCTGTGGGAAGGACGTTTCCGGTCCAGCATCGTTCAGGCAGAAACCTATCTGCTGCGCTGCCAGCGCTACATCGAGCTCAATCCCGTGCGCGCCGGGATGGTCGATACTCCCGGCGCCTACCGCTGGTCGAGCTTCGCCGCGAACGCGCTGGGGCATCGCAGCCCCCTTGTCATTCCGCACTCCAGATTTCTGGCCCTCGGCACGCACGAGTCGAGCCGGCGAGCCGCCTATCTTGAACTGTTCCGCAGCGAGCTGGAACCCACGGAGCTGGAGGAAATCCGCACATCGGCCAACGCGGGCTACGCGCTCGGGAATGAACGGTTCAGGAAGGAGATTGCGGTCGCCCTCGGCCGTCGCGCCGGGCCGGGCAGGTCCGGGCGGCCGACCGGGATCCCCAATCGGCATACCGGCGGGGAGGAAGCATTGTTCTAGTCATGCACCTGCTGCGAAAGCAGTGAAAACCGTGGTCTGTCCCCGGTTTTACTTCTTCTCGCTGGGAATCGGCGGCAGCGTGCGCAGGTAGGCGATCAGCGCGTTGAGGTCCGAAGGCGTGAGCTGGCTGGTGGTGTTCTGGATGACTTCGCCCATCGTCTCTGCGACGACGTCGCCTTCCGGGTCGAGGCCCGTAGTCAGAAGGTCTTGCAGGTCTTTGTCGCTCCACTTCTTGAGCCGCGTGAGGTTCGCGACGTCCTTGCCGTCGGGACCTCTGCCGCCTGCGAGGAAGCGGCTCTTCTTCGGCCCGCCGAAGAAGTTGCGCGGCGTATGGCATTCGCTGCAATGGCCGAGGGCCTGCACCAGATAAGCGCCGCGGGTGGCGATGTCCGAGAGCCCCGGGAGGTTCGTGAAAGGGCCGGGAGTAAAGAAGAACCACTTCCAGAACGTGACGAGGAAACGCCAGCGGTAGAAGAATCCCAGATCGTGTTTCTGGCTGGCGCGGGCGCTGGGCGGCAGGGTGCGCAGGAAGGCCCACAGGTCGCGCAGATCGCCGTCGACGATCTTGGTGAACGAGGGATAGGGAAAGGCCGGGAAATAGTTCTTGCCGTCGGGCCGATCGCCCTCGCGCATCGCGCGCATGAAATCCGCTTCGGTCCAGCGGCCGATTCCCGACTGCCAATGCGGGGTTATGTTCGGGCCGTAGAAGGTTCCGAACGGGGTCTTGAGCGCGCGGCCGCCTGCGAAAGGAACCGCGTCCTTCTTTTCTTCCGTATGGCAGCCGACGCAGCCGGCGGCTTTCGCGAGATATTCGCCGCGCTTTGCATCGCCCTGCGCAAAGGCGTTGACCAGCGCCGCGCACAGGACAACGGTGAGCGCAGCTTGCCCAAGCGCCTTCGCTTTTGGACGCATATCGTCGTTCCAGGAAAGCAAAGCCCCGCCGCAGCGGGGCTTCTTCGGAAAATCCGCGCCTAGTCCTTCTGGCGGAAATTCTGGTGGCAGTTCCCGCAACCTCCCTTGCCGACCTCGGCGATCGCCGCCTTTACGCTGGCTTCGTTACCGGTTTTCGTAGCGGCCACAAGTGCGCCGACCGCGCTCTGGAACTTTTCCTGCGCTTCCTTGAACTTGGCCGGCTCGCTCCAGAT
>WNGP01003614.1_pt1 | contig 18293 bp, 13 predicted proteins | sample 5407671 | NCBI WGS metagenome assembly WNGP01 (sample SAMN13153381, study PRJNA577476) | soil metagenome | isolation source: 40 cm soil or saprolite under Garry oak tree replicate 2 | place: USA:California | collected 2016-06-15 | reverse complement strand
GGCACCGGCCTCATCTCCGGCCGAAAAGCCTTCCAGCGCCCGATGAAGGAAGGCGTCCAGCTCCTCAACACCATCCAGGACGTATACCTTAGTCCCGAAGTCACCATCGCCTAGCGCCCAGCTCGGCTCTCGTATGGGCACGAAAGATCGTGCCCCCTCCTAGAGAAGGCGCTTCCCAAGCGCGGTAGGCGCGACACATGTCCTATAGCTCTCAGTGGCCCAAAAGTTGGCTAGCTGTGTGCTCGTTTTTTGCGTTTACTTACGAGAATGAAAATGAGTGTCGCCAATACCGCCGTAATCAGCCCGATAACCGCAATGGACCGGATGTCCATGTTGCGAGATGGCCGGTTAACTGCCCAGTTTGTTGGCAACTGATGGAAAAGAAATTTCCCACCGAGACTGTCCCCTGCACCTGCGGTAAGTACGTCTGGAAGGGCTAGTGCTTCGCGATGTCTTCCGCCATTTTGTCCAGCAATTCACCCATCACATGAATTGCTGGGAGCGACGCATCCCGGTTCTTTCCGGGCTTTCCAGATGTTTCCTTGCCTTTCTTCGTTATGGCCGTGGGCCAGTGCTGAGAAATCGGAGTGCCTTGCTCGGAGTACGCAGCGGCATACACAACATTTGATTGCAGGTTGTGGGGCACTTTTTCCGTCAAGACGGTAGTGACCGTCGTCGTCGCTGATCGGTCATAGGTATAGTGCCACGTTGAGCCGTAGCTCGTCGTGAAAGTCCCGACTCCCGAGAGGGGCGACATGTCGGCCGAAGCAGATATGTTCTTCAGCGGGTCGATTTCAGAAACGGCCGGCGCTGAGGTGTAAAACACAACCAAGTAATTTTGTGCTCCGGGCATGGGCGAGTCAGAGAAACACATCCCTGGAAACCTCTTCTGATTCTTTTCGTACCAGTTCGCTGCCCACTCCGGAATGGCCAGAAATAGTTTCTCCTTATCCAGACTTCCTAAGGACACGTTTTTTTTGCATCCCGCTCTTTGCCCATCATTGAATCCATCTTCCTGAGCGCTAAGGTAAGAAACTACTTCTGGCGGGCGATCTATCTCCGGCGATGACCTCTGGGGCTCGACAAACACTCCTAGCTTGACGCTTTTCTGTGGCTCACTTGCTACGACTTCTTCTGCCGCCGGAGCTGCCACCGGACTCGCTTCGGGCATCACTTGTGACGGCGGTGCTCCTGCCGATGCAAATACTTCCGTCTTTCCGTCTGACGGAGGCTCGGGAGTTATGACCGGTGTCGCCATAACCGTTGGCAAATTGGTTTCGGCTTTCACCGTAGGCACTGGCGCTTGTGGCGCTGCAAAAACTTCAGTCTTCGCTGCGGGCTGAGGCCCGGTGGGTGTTACCGAAGCTGGTGTAATTGCTGCCGGGGTCTTTTCCGGGGCCAACTCAGACGCCGGCGCTTGTGGCGCTGTCAAGACGTTAGCCTTCTGGCCAGGCTGAAGCGGGGTAGTCGTTGGCGTTTCTGGGGCCGGAGCCGTCGGTGCTGCCGTGAGTTTCACTTCAGTGGGTAGCTTCTTTGGCTCCACGATGTCTTCCCGTGCCGCGGCTGCTTGAGCTTGCGAATTTTTTTGATATGCCCGCGCAATATCTCCCAGGCCGGCATTGTGTTGCATCTCAAACCGTGCAGACTGCGGCGTTACATTTGCTCCTGGCTCCGTTTCCGGCTCAGGCGCAGTGTCTGTTCGAGGTGTCGCCACGTCCCCTGCCGCGTTTGCTTCTGCTTTCGACTTTGACCGCAACGTCTCGGGCTCGATAATTCCCAGGAGGGCCATGCGGCTCTCCGTCCCGGCGGTTCTAGCGGAAGCTGGCGCAGGCGTCCGTACAACCTCTGGCGGGATTGCATCGGCTTTCACCTTGGATCGCAGCGTCTCGGGCTCGATAATTCCCAGGAGGGCCATGCGTTTCTCAGTTTCTGCGGTTTTTCCGGAAGCTTTTGTGGAAACTGACGAATTTGCTTTGACTTTAGCAGCCTTGCAAACCATTCCATTAACGAGAGCTTCGTCCGACCCTATATTATTACCTGCGGCCTCAAGAGTCCGGCAGTCCGAGAATTGCGTATTCTGCGCATAAGTCGGCGAGGGAATCAGCGCCACAAAGAACAACTGCAAACGGTATGTATTTCATCGCCATTCTCCTCCTCACAGGATAGCTTTGCTGTGGAGTCCCCGGGGCGGTCAATTGGCCACACACACAGAAGATTAACTGGCCTCTCGGACAGGATCCGTTACACCCTGCGGAGCCGGCGGGTGCTCCGCTCAACCGGTTGGCGAAGGTAATTGAGCGGGGATGGCGGATCAGTCTACGGACCCGCAGAAAGCATGCATTTCGTGATACTTCCCGGTCTCTATCATGCTGAGGAGACCGTGGAATGATTTCTGCCCGGCGCCTGAAGCGCAGCATCGTAAGCCGATCCTTGAAACAAAAGCCAGCCTCGCGCATCACACTTCTAAACATGGGGTAAGGAGAAAATCGTGGCAAACAGGCTGGAAGGAAAGGTAGCGGCAATTACCGGCGGAAGCCAGGGAATCGGGCTGGCCATCGCGCAGCGGTTCGCGCAGGAAGGTGCGGACGTGGCCTTTTGCTACCGCTCAAACCAGGCGGGAGCGAAGGAAGTAGCCACCGAAATTCATACGCTGGGACGAAAAGCTGTTGGATTCCAATGCGACGTAGGCCGCGTTGCGGACGGGCAGAAATTCATCGCAGATTCGGTGGCGCAGTTTGGAAAGATCGACATCCTCGTCAACAACGCGGGACTCGAACGCCACGCCGATTTCTGGGACGCCACTGAAGAAGATTACGACGCGGTCCTGAACGTCAATCTAAAAGGTCTTTTCTTCATCACGCAGGCATTCGTGAAACACCGCATGCAGGCGAAGGCCGGCGGAAAAGTCATCAACATCAGCTCCGTGCATGAAGAGCTTCCCTTCCCGCATTTCACTTCGTATTGCGCAAGCAAGGGCGGCGTCAAAATGCTGACGCGCAACCTCTCCATCGAACTCGCCCCGCTCGGCATCACCATCAACAACATCGCCCCGGGAGCTATCGAAACACCCATCAACTCTAAGCTGTTGAACGACCCGGTCAAGCTGAATGCGTTGCTCGGAAACATTCCGCTGAAGCGGCTGGGCAAACCGGAAGATGTAGCGTCAATGGCGGCATTCCTGGCGAGTTCGGAATCCGACTACGCGACCGGAACGACTTTTTTCGTTGATGGCGGGCTGACCTGGAACTATCAGGAGCAGTAGAAAAGAAACTGGCCTTCCAGTGGTCTTTGAAATTTGTGCCGGTGCTATCTCGTTCAAGCACGAGTGAGCGTTGCGGCACGCGCCGCTTCCAGAAGTGTTTTCGCGTTTTCGCGAACGTTGCCTTTCGCGAAAACCGCGTTACCGGCGACCAGCAGCTCCGCCCCCGCACGCACCACATCACCGACCGTATCGAGCGCCACCCCGCCATCCACTTCGATGCGGAACGAAAGGCCAAGCTCTTCGCGGACTTCGGCGAGGGTCTTAATCTTGTGGAGAGCGCCAGGAATGAATTTTTGTGCCCCGAATCCCGGATTCACGGACATCACCAGAACGTGATGAACCATATCCAGCACTTCTTCCACCATGTGCACCGGCGTGGCGGGATTCAGCACCACGCCTGATTTGCATCCGTGTAACTCAATCTGTTGCAGCGTGCGATGAAGATGAACGCAAGCTTCCTGGTGCACGGAGATCCAGCTGGCGCCGGCTTCCGCAAAAGCAGGAATGAATTCGTCAGGGTGTTCGATCATTAGGTGGCAATCGAGGATGGTGTTGGGAAGAGCTTTCCTCAGCGAGGCCACGACCAATGGCCCAATCGTGATATTCGGCACAAAGTGGCCGTCCATCACATCGCAATGGAGCACCGTGCCGCCGCCATCGAGCGCCGCTTTCGCTTCTTCGCCCAGCCGCGCGAAGTTTGCGGAAAGAATCGAGGGTGCCAGTTCGATGGTCATGGGCAGCGAGCCGCTCCTTCCTTTCCTCGAAGAAAACAGATTATACGCGGAAGTTCTTCGATGCTTGCTGAAAAGTGTGACTCGAAAGAGAATCCGCTCGTCACCATGGAATCGTACAGCGTTTCTGGCTGCTCGCGCGTGCGAGCTCAAGTAGCCGCATCACCTCCAGCGCCCGCTCCGGCGTGACCGCCAGCGACGCTCGCCCCAGGATCGCGTCGCGTACATTCGAATAATAATCCCGGTAGTCGCAGTTGGCCGGGGGAATGCGTCGCCGTTCGAACGAATCTCCTGAAGGAACGGTAAGTACGCCCCAATTTTCTTCGGGCTCGGCGCCCCATGCCGTGTCCTTGGGAATAAAACCGCGCCGCAGGTTGGCTTCTTGTGGGTCGAAGGTTTGTTTCACGAAACTGGCTTGCGTGCCGAAAAGGACGAAGCGGGGGCGCGGCGCGGCAGCAAGAATGCTGGATCGCAGAACCGCGCGCATGCCGTTCGAATAGTGGAGAGTGATATCAAAGGCATCGTCGGCGGCGGCGTTTTCACGCTCCGCTCGAACGTCGGCGGTTACGGCTTCCGGCAGGCCAAAAAGAACCAAGGCGTGATCGATCAGGTGCGGCGCGATGTCGAATAAGATTCCGCTGCCAGGGCGCGCGGCCTCGCGCCAGGCGCCCGGCTTGAGTTGCGGACGGAAGCGGTCGTAACTCGTTTCGAAGCGGACGATGCGTCCAAGCGTGCCGACCTCCAGGAGCTGCCGGACGGCCTGAAAATCGCCGTCGTAGCGGCGGTTCTGATAGACGGTGAGCAGGCGATTGGCGTCCTTCGCAAACTGCACCAGAGAAACAGCCTCTTCGAGAGATGTTGTAAACGGTTTATCGACGACCACGTCGCGGCCTGCCTCAAGGCACTGCCGCGCGAAGGAATAGTGCGTCTCGTTAGGAGTGGCAATCACGATGAGGCATACCTCCGAAATCGAAAGTAATTCGTCCAGGCTCCGCACGATTCGAACGTCGGGATATTTCTCGGCTGCTTCGGTGCCGGTGCGTTGCAGAATGGCGGCGAGATGCAAACCAGGCACAGCGCGGATCACCGGCGCGTGGAACGCGCGGCCGGCGAGACCGAATCCTATGAGGCCGACTTCAATCATGGGAGACCATCATTCCGAAGAAGCGAATGCTAAAGAGTATCGAACTTTAGAATTCCAAGCAGAAGGATTTTCCAGAAACGCCAAGTTGCTTGAAAGGGCGGCGTCCTTCAGAATGACGGATCACCCATGAGCGAACAGAATTTAGTCACCACAGAAACACAGGGGCACCGCAACCTGCTCGTCTTGCTCTTTGCCGGCTTCGTGCTAAGCGGAATAGCCACTACGATCATCGGTCCGATGTTGCCGATTTTTATTCGCAGATGGTCTCTGGATGACGGGCAGGCTGGTCTTTTTTCTTCGATTCAATTCCTGGCGGCATTGGGAGGCACACTAGCATCCAGCGCGATTGCCACGCGGCGCGGATATAAGCCACCTTTGGTTTTGGGTTATGCGCTAATGGGAGGAGGTCTTGCGTGTCTGAACGCGAACACGCATGCTGTTGCTCTAATGGCTACCGCAGTTTTCGGTTTGGGCTATGGATTGATCACTCCGGGAACAAATTTGTTTGTTGCGGAATTGGGAGGAGCAAAGAGTGCGTCCCTACTGAACCAGCTCAATTTTGCGTGGGGCGCGGGAGCGATGGCCTGTTCCGCATTGATCGCTCTCGCGTTGAAACACAATGCACTCTCTATCTTGCTCGGGGGCACTGCCATCTTTGGTGGAATCCTTGTTGTTGGCCTGTCGATCGCTTCCTTCAGCGTTGAGAGGCACAGAGAGGATCCGAGCACCCCTGGAGCAGCACCCCCTGCCATTGCAATCAGTGTGACGATTGCAATGGCCGCTATGTTTTTTATTTACGTAGCGATGGAAAACGGCATCGGTTTTTGGTCCGCGGAGTACGCTAAGCGCGTGGCAAATGGCATCACAAGCATGACGACGCTAGCGCCGATGTTTTTTTATGCCGGCCTGACTTTCGGCCGCGGTGCCGCACCGCTAGCTCTAAAACGCCTGCGCGAGAGAAAAATAGTGCTGGGCGCACTGAGTCTGGCGGCGGCCGCCACGACCTTGCTAATCGCGTCCAGATCGTTACCGGTAGCCACCTTGGCGGTTTTCCTGCTCGGACTCGGCTGCGCGAGTGTCTATCCCATTTTCATTGCCTGGCTCTCGCGGTGGTATGGAGCAAGCGCGAAAAAAATTGGCGGCATTCTTTTTGCGCTCGCATCTCTCGGAGGATCTGCAGGCTCCGAGTCCATCGGAGTGGTTTCCAAATTTTCTGGCAGTTTGCGAGTAGGATTGCTCGTGCCGCTGGCCTGCGCGGCGATTCTGATTTTCCTGACGCTTCTGCTGCGCCGGCAAACAACGGCCTGAGGTATTCTTAGCCCGTGCAGAATGCCGCATCCTCGCAACGCTCCCCCACGAACGGACTGCTGCTGGGGCTGGTGATCACGCTGGCCGCAGTGCTGGCTTACGCGTCTTACATCACCATTCAGCTCTCCGGTCTTCGAAAACTTCAGAGCGAGATGGTGGATCGAAACCGGAAAGACTCGCTGCAACTGTTGCGCGTCCAGAACGACCTCAATTCCATCGCGCTGGCCATGCGGGACATGCTGGACACCACGGAACCCTATCCGCTGACGGCTTGGACCGCGCAGTTCGAACGCATTCACCAGGACCTGGACACCGGGTTGAAACTGGAAGAGAGCCTGGCCGGAGCGAACCGCACTCCGGAGCAGCGGCTGTTTCTTGCCCAAGCGGTGGCGCAGTTCTGGGATGCTGTGAACCGGATGTTCGGGCTGGCACAAGACGGCAAGGATGCGGAGGCGCGGGAACAGATTCGCTTGTCGCTCCAGGCGCGGCAGCAAGCCCTCAGCACGGCTGTTTCACGGCTGCTGGTGGGAAATAACGAAGGTGAAGAGCAGGCCGCCGCGCGCATCACGCAGATTTACGATGGTGTGCAGCGGCAGCTCTATATTTTCCTGGCCGCAACGCTCATCGCCATTGTTCTGACAAGCTTGTACCTGATTCGCAGTAACCGGCAGATTTTTGCCCGCCTGGCAGAGCTTTCCGAGCAGCGCAGTGATTTGGCGCAGAAACTGATCTCGACACAGGAATCGACGCTGCGGCATATTTCCCGCGAACTCCACGATGAGTTCGGGCAGGTTTTGACGGCGATCGGATCGATGCTGGGCCGCGCGGGCAAGCATGCTCCGGAAGGATCGCCCCTGCGCGAAGATCTGAAGGAGGTGCAGCAGATCGCGCAGTCGACGTTAAACAATATCAGGACACTCTCCCAGGCGCTTCATCCCGTTCTACTCGATGAGGCCGGGTTAGAAAGCACTTTCGACTGGTATATTCCCACGGTGGGACGGCAAACAGGCCTGGCGCTGCATTACGAGAAGACAGGACAGCCATTTCCCGTGGAGACGAGCGCCGGCGTGCATATCTATCGCGTCCTGCAAGAAGCGCTGAATAACGTGAGCCGGCATTCCGGGGCCACCGACGCCTGGATCTGGCTGAGATTCTCGCCGGATTCGCTGGAGCTCGAAGTGGAAGATCACGGCACGGGTTTCCTGGCAGAAAAGATGCAGCGCGGGATCGGGTTGGTGGCCATGCGGGAACGCGCCGAGTTGGTTGGCGGCACGCTGGCAATCTCACCGAGGCCGCAAGGCGGGACCAGGGTGCGTCTCCAGATTCCCCGAATCAAAGTGGATGCCAATGGCACCTAAGATAACGGTTCTGCTGGCCGACGATCACGCTCTGGTACGCCGCGGATTTCGCCGTATGCTCGAAGATGACCTGGAAATCTCCGTCGTTGGAGAAGCCAGCGACGGTAAAGAAGCCGTCCGCCTGGCCTGCGCGCTGCGGCCCAGAGTAATCGTGATGGACTGCGCGATGCCGGAACTGAGCGGCATCGAAGCGATGCGAAAAATCCTCGAGAAATTTCCGGAGGCAGGAATCCTGATGCTGAGCATGCATTCCGAGGAAACACTGGTGAGCCAGGCGCTCGAAGCCGGCGCGCGCGGCTACGTGCTGAAAAATGCCATGGACCTCGACCTGGTCAGTGCCGTGAAGAGCATCGCGGCAGGCATGACAGTGCTGGACCCGCAAGTATCCCGCCCAGACACTCTGAAAGGAGAGCGCGGCGGAGGATTGACGCCGCGCGAACTGCAAATCCTGAAACACATCGTGGCCGGCAAGTCGAACAAGGAAATCGCAGCGGGCTTGAATCTCAGTGTGAATACAGTCGCGGTGCACCGCGCCAATATCATGGAGACGCTGGGGATTCACAAGACGGCAGAGCTGGTGGTCTACGCGATTCGAAATGGTCTGGTGAACTTGCCTTGAACCGGCGAGACTTCCTTTTCAAAACAATCAGCGCAGGACTAACCACGGCGGCGCCACCTTGGACATTCGCTAATCCAGCCTCTTCCCTAGGATTCCGTCTGACCGATGTTACGAACGCGGCCGGCATCCAGTTCCGGCACAACAGCGGCGCTTATGGCGGCAAATTGCTCCCGGAGACGCTGGGCGCAGGCTGCGCGTTCCTCGATTACGACGACGATGGCTGGCAGGACATTCTGCTGGTGAACGGCATGGACTGGCCCGGACACAAACGCCAGCGATCCACGCTGCGGCTCTACCGCAACAACCGCAACGGCACATTTACCGACGTTACCCGAACCGCGGGCCTCGACGTCGAGATGTATGGAATGGGAGTGGCCGTCGGGGATTACAACAACGATGGTTTTCCGGATATTTTCATCACTTGCGTGGGGCAGAGCCGGCTTTTTCGCAACACCGGCAAAGGAACATTTGTTGATGCCACGCGTGCGAGCGGTCTCTTTGGGCGTCAGGGCTTCAGCACTTCCGCGCTGTGGTTTGATTATGACCGGGATGGCTTGCTGGATCTTTTCCTGTGCAACTACGTGCGCTGGTCTCCCGAGCACGATGTCTTCTGCAGCCTCGATGGTTCGCACAAATCGTACTGCACTCCGGAAGCGTATCGCGGGGATACTTGCTGGCTCTTCCACAACCGTGGAAACGGCACTTTCGAAGAGGTGACCGCCACGAGCGGCATTTTTGACAGCAGCTCAAAATCTCTTGGCGTCGCCATGTTCGACTACGACCAAGATGGCTGGCCCGATCTTGTGGTGGCCAACGACACGCAACCCAATAAGTTGTACCGTAATTTAAGAAACAGCAAATTCAAGGATGTCGCGGTGGAGGCCGGTCTGGCGTTTAGCACAGAAGGAAAGGCCCGCGCCGGCATGGGCGTCGACACCGGAGATTTCGATGGCTCGGGCAAGCCGGGTGTGGCCATCACCAACTTTGACAATGAAATGATCGGCCTGTATCGCGCCGCTGCTCCGGGAGTTTTCGACGACGTGTCCATTCCATCCGGCATCGGGGCAGCATCCAGGAACACTCTCGGATTTGGCTGTATGTTCTTCGATGTGGACCTTGATGGCGCTCTGGACCTGGCGGTGGCCAATGGCCACATCGACGAAACCGTCAGAAATATCCGCGGCAACACCGGATACGCGCAACCGCCGCAGCTCTTTCTGAACCAGGGCGGTGGAAAGTTTCTAGATGTGGCGAACGGGGCTGGAGGAGGATTTGAGACTCCGAAAGTTGGACGGGGACTGGCCTACGGCGATTTCGACCGCGACGGTGACCTGGACATCTTGATGACCACCAACAATGGGCCAGCGTACTTATACCGGAACGATCCAGAGGGGCATCCTCGGAGCATTCGATTTCGCCTGAAGGGTACGAAGTCGAATCGCGATGCGATCGGCTCGTCGATCCGCATTTACTACGAGGGGCACACGCAATCGAGGATGGTCCGGGGGGGCTCTAGCTATCTTTCTCAATCGGAATTGCCGGTAACGTTTGGTCTCGGCTTGCGTGAGAGAATCGATCGCGTGGTGATCGACTGGCCCAACGGGCGCACCGAGGAATACAAAGATCTGCGTGCCGGAAAAATGTACAACTGCATGGAAACAAAAGGGATAGATGCTCAGCATGGTTTCTAATGCTTTTGCATTATTGCCAGCCTCGGCGCTAAAACATATAAGTGTGCCCACTAGCAACAGCGCCTCCGGCTCCGCCAGATCCTGGCTCGCTTCGGGGCACCCCAAACTGAATTGCGGCCGGATGTTACTCACACATCCGGCCGCTGTTTTGATAGCCGCAAACTGCACATCCAGGTGGAGATGATGCAAATTGATTTTGTAAAGCGGTGGTTATCACGAATCCTGGCTGCGCTGACCGTCAGCGCGGTTTACCTGTATGGATATCCCTCGGCCACGATTTCTTACTTTGTTGCGGATTTGTTTCACATCGCGATCGGAATCGGCTTAACGATTCTCCTCATTTTTTACGTTGTACGCTTGCTCCCCCGCGAAACGCTTCTGGCCCGGCTGGGCGGGATCTCGCTGGCTACGGGAGCGCTGCTCGGAATCGTGTTGATCAAAATCGGTACGCCTCTTCGGCTGAGGACGTGGCTTTATGCGCATATTGCGTTGTGCGTTCTTGGCACGCTTTTTCTGGCGACGTCGTGGCTCTTTTCAAAAGGGTGGCTGGGTGACGGCGTCCTCCCGCGCGGCTTTGGATTTGCCGCGCTGACGCTACTGATGGCGGGTATCGCCGCAGGCACATGGTGGACGCGCGAGGTCGCCTGGAAGAACGCGAATCGCATCTCCAATCCGCTGATGCCTCCGGAAACAATGGACAGCGAAGGTGATGGCCCTCAGGGGATGTTCTTCCCCAGCTCGGCGCAGACCAAACATGGCGGCAACATTCCGTCCAAGTACTTCATGAAATCGGACGCCTGCCAGCGCTGCCATGCGGATATCTATAAGCAGTGGGACAGCTCGATGCACCATTTCTCTTCCTTCAACAACCAGTGGTACCGCAAGAGCATCGAGTACATGCAGGAGGTCGCGGGCGTGCGTTCCTCGAAGTGGTGCGCGGGCTGCCACGATCCTGCGCTGCTCTACAGCGGTTTGTTCGATACGCCGATCAAGCAAATTGTTGATCGCCCGGAAGCTCGCGCCGGCCTCGGCTGCCTGATGTGCCACAGCATTGTGGAAGTGAAAAGCACCATGGGCCAGGGTGATTTTTTCCTGGAGTACCCGAAACTCCACGAGCTGGCGGCCAGCGAGAATCCGTTGGTGCGCAGGTTGCACGACTTTGTGGTTCGCCTGAACCCCGAGCCGCATCGCCGCACTTTTCTGAAGCCCTTCATGCGCGCGGACACCGCGGAGTTTTGTTCTTCGTGCCACAAGGTCCATCTGGACGTCCCGGTGAATCACTACCGCTGGATTCGCGGCTTCAATGAATATGACAACTGGCAGGCCAGCGGCGTTTCCGGCCAGGGCGCGCGCGCCTTCTACTATCCGAAGTCGCCCATGAATTGCGCGGATTGCCACATGCCGCAAGTTCCCTCGAACGATGACGGCAACGTTGACGGCCTCATCCATTCGCATCGCTTCCCCGGCGCGAACACGGCGGTGCCCACAGCGAATCAGGACCAGGCGCAATTTGAGTTCGCCAAAAAGTTTCTTCAGGACAATCAACTGACCGTCGATATTTTCGCGATCTCGCCCGCGGAGAAAGAAGCGAACTTTCCCGTACGGAGCGAAATTGGAAGGCCCGAACTCTCGACGACTTTCGCCGTCGGCGAAGAATCTGATATTTCACTGCCGAAAGGCCCATCCGGCGAAATTCGCCCGGTCACCGCTCCCATCGATCGCACCGATGCGGCGGTGCGGCGGGGCGATAACGCTCGCGTGGATGTGGTCGTGCGCACGCGCAAGGTCGGGCACTTCTTCCCCGGCGGCACGGTTGACGCTTTCGATGTGTGGCTTGAGCTGCAAGCCACGGATGAAAAAGGCCAAACGATTTTCTGGAGCGGGAAAGTGGAGGACGATGGCAAAGGCCCGGTCGAGCCGGGGGCGCACTTCTATCGTTCGCTGCAGATCGATGGCCACGGCAATCCCATCAACAAACGAAACGCGTGGGCGACGCGCTCGGTCGTTTACGTCCATCTGATCCCTCCCGGCGCGGCGGATACGGCGCACTATCGTCTCCACATTCCGGAAAATGCGGAAGACAAAATTACTCTGCATGCTCGGCTCAACTACCGGAAGTTCAGTTGGTTTAATACACATTTCTCGTTCGCGGGGGTCGAGGCGGACAAAACCGGGCCGGGCGACCTTGGCACAGCAGCCACGCCTGATTACGACGACCGCAAGTGGGCCTTCAACCGCGATACATCGACGGTGTCCGGCAACCTCAAGGCCATTCCGGATCTTCCCATCATTACAATTGCCGAAGACACTAAGACGTTGCGAGTTCTCGCACGGAATGCTGCTGCGCCCCAACCGAAGACAGTTGCCACGAAAGAGGATTGGACTCGGTGGAACGATTACGGAATTGGGCTTTTTCTGCAGGGCGATTTGAAAGCGGCCGCCGCTGCGTTCGAGGAAATCACACGGGCCGATCCGCAAAATCCCGACGGCTGGACCAACATCGGCCGCGTTCTGGTGCAGGAGGGGGATACCGCGGGCGCGCGAAAAGCGCTGGAGAAGTCCCTGGCGATTGACTCGCAGCTTGCGCGGACAAATTTCTTCTACGCACGCGCCCTCAAAGAAGATGGAGACTACCAGGGCGCCATCGCTCACTTGCAAATGGTGCTCGCGCGGTTCCCGCGCGACCGCGTCGTGCACAACGAGCTTGGTCGCGTTCTTTTTCTTCAGAAGCGCTACGCCGACGCGGTGAAGGAATTCGAACAGACACTTTCGATCGATCCCGAAGACCTGCAAGCGCATTACAGCCTGATGCTGTGCTACAACGGCCTCGGCGATGACGCCAAAGCGAACGAACACAAGGCACGGTATCTGCGATTCAAGGCCGATGAATCGGCCCAGGCCATCACCGGGCCGTACCGCCAAACTCATCCCCAGGACAACAACGAGCGGCAGGCGATTCACGAACACGTCAGCGTCACCCTTACACCGGCGCGGACCAAAAAGGCGATTACGGCGAGGGCCTCAACGCAAAGTGTAAACCGGGGGCGTGCCCGCCCCGGCGGTTCGAAATAATCTTCAGGATGACAGCCGTCTCAAGGAGTTGCGAAAAATGACCTGGATCAAGACTGTTCGAATAGACGAAGACAATCGCGTCAAGAGCGCGATGGAAGCGCAGCGCAAGGTCTATCCGGTCGAATACGCTACCCCCGTCCATCCCGTGAATGACGGCCAAATGTCCGGCATCGTAGCGAGCCATACGCTTCTCCCCGATGTGCTCTTCCATGCCTTCAGCACGTTTGGCGCGCTGATGTCGCCGGATTTGCCTCTCAAGCGGCATCAGCACGAAATGATCGCCACCATGGTTTCCGTGACGAATCGCTGCCACTATTGAATCGAATCACACGCAGAGTTTCTGCGTCGGGTCACGCTGGATGAAACGATGGTCAATGCGCTGCGCAATGACTATAGGACTGCGTCAATCAGCGAGCAGGATCGCACCATGCTGGACTATGTGGTGAAGCTGACGAAAGACGCAACGAAATGCGGCCGGGAAGATCACGTCAAGCTGCGCGCCGCTGGATTCGACGATCGCGGCATTCTGCAGATCACGCTGATCGCGTCCTGGTTCAACTACATCAATCGCGCGGCCGATGCACTCGGCGTGGGCCGCGATTGAAACTTGGGGGAATGGTGAAGCGTTCGCTCGCAACGATTCTAGTTTTTGCGCTGGCAATACTTCTCGTCGGAGAAACAGGAATCGGAGCAACGCCAGAAACCTCAACGATTCAGTTCCGGGATGTCACGCAGCAGGCGGGAATCCGCTTCGTCCACAACAATGGCGCCTTCGGGAAGAAATTCCTTCCCGAAACCATGGGACCGGGTGTGGCCGTCATTGACTACGACAATGACGGCTGGCCAGACATTTTTCTCGTGAACGGCATGGACTGGCCCGGGCACGTTCAGAAGCACTCGACGCCCAAGCTCTATCACAACAATCATGACGGCACGTTCACGGACGCAACCCACAAGGCGGGACTGGACATCGATATGTTTGGAATGGGGGTGGCGGTCGGGGACTACGACAACGATGGCTACGACGATCTTTTTGTTACTGCCTACGGCCAGAGTCACCTTTTTCACAACAACGGCAGCGGCACTTTCACAGATGTCACACAGAAGGCGGGGCTGCTGGGGCCAAAGGAATTCAGCACCAGCGCCGCGTGGGTTGACTACGACAAGGACGGCCATCTCGATCTGGTCTTCGCCAATTATGTCCAGTGGACCCCGGAAAGCGATCTCTACTGCACGCTCGACGGCAAAAGCAAGTCCTACTGCACTCCGGAATCGTACAAAGGCACTTCCGTCCGTCTCTGGCACAATCGCGGCAACGGCACGTTTGAAGACGTGACACAAAAAGCCGGACTCGGCGACCCAACGTCGAAAACTCTCGGCATTGCCGTGCTCGATTACGACAGTGATGGCTGGCCCGATCTTTTGTTTTCGAATGATACCCAGCCGAACAAGCTATATCGCAACAACGGCAACGGCACGTTTGCCGAAAAGGCGGTCGTCGCAGGAATCGCTTTCAGCGAAGACGGCGTTGCCCGCGCAGGCATGGGCGTGGATGCGGCGGATTACGACCACTCGGGCTTCCCCAGCCTCTTGATCACTAATTTTGCGAACCAGATGCTCTCGCTCTATCACAATGAAGGAAAGGGACTCTTTGTCGATGAAGCTCCGCGCTCGGAGATCGGGCGCGCTTCCCTGCTCACTCTTGGCTTTGGCTGCTTCTTCTTCGATTATGACCTCGACGGCTGGCCTGACGTTCTGGTCGCGAACGGCCATATCGATGCCGATATCCAGCGTGTGCAGGCGACGAACGGCCATATCGATGCCGATATCCAGCGTGTGCAGGCGAACGTGAAATACGCCATGCCACCGCATCTGTTCCGCAATATCGGCAAGGGGAAATTCGAAGAGGTCACCAAGTCACTCGGGCAATCCTTCGCCACTCCACGAGTGGGGCGCGGCGCAGCCTACGCCGATTTCAATAACGACGGCCGGCTGGACCTTCTTCTCTCCACCAATGGCGGCCCGGTGTATTTGTTTCGGAATGAAGCACAGGGCTCTGCGGCATCGAACAAGAGTCTGCGCGTCAAGTTGACCGGCACAAAATCCAACCGCGATGGCATCGGGACAACTGTGAGGCTAACGTCCGGGGGAGAAACGCAGACGCAAATGCTTCGCAGCGGCTCCAGCTACCTCTCCGCCAGCGAACTCGTTCTGACCTTTGGCCTTGCGCTCAAAGACAAAGCCGACATAGTCGAAATTCGCTGGCCCAGTGGTCAGGTCGATCGGCTCTCGAATGTGAGCGCAGGCCAAACCGTGACGGTGACCGAAGGAAAGGGCATCACCGCCTCCCGCGCCTACAGCAAGAAAAACTGAGCGATCCCGCGACACACCTCAGGCCTAAAACAAACGCCTCCGAATCGACCGGGGTCGTTTTTCCTTGCTTTAGAGAATTATTTCTAGAACATGTTCCAAAGGAACTGGTTGTACACCTCATGGTGATACTGCACCTCGGGAACTTTCACGACTGTTCCAAGAACCCGCGGGCACCGGTCGGCAGCAGCGCGCTTCAGATCAGCATAGCGAGCCTTGACGTCAGCCCCGAAGAGCGCGGTGGTCCAGTCAGCCTTCTCGAAATTTTCCAGAGCGGTGTAGATGTTGTCCGGGAGGTAGCGCTGCGCGGAGCGTAGATTCTTGATCTTGGCGATCTCGCCGTCGAGGCCGGTCTTGAAGATGGAATACATGACCATGTAGGGGTTTGAGTCGGGGGCAACGGCGCGCACTTCCGTGCGCATGCTCTTCTCGTTGCCGATGGGGATGCGTACCATGGCGCCGCGGTTGACCGCCGAAGCATTGAGCTGGTTGGGCGCCTCGAAGTGCGGGTCGAGCCGGCGGTACGCATTGACGCTGGAGTTGATCAGCAAACAGATATCGTTGCCGTGGCTAAGAATGCGATCCACGAACTCCCAACCGAATTTGCTGAGTTTCTCCTCGCCCTTGGGATCCCAGAAGACGTTCTTGTTGTCCTTGCTGACAGAAACGTTGGTGTGCATGCCGTTGCCGTTGACCCCGACGACGGGCTTGGGCAGGAAGCACGCCGTGAACCCCATGTTGGTGGCCACCTGGCGGCAAATCAGCTTGTAAAGCTGGATCTGGTCGGCCGCGGAGACCACTTCGCCGTACCCATAGTTGATTTCGAACTGCGAGGGCGCGACTTCCGGGTGATCTTTCTCGTTCTGGAAAGCCATGGCCCGTTGGACCTCGGCGGTGGTGTCAATAAATGTGCGGAGCGGATCGCCGGGGAGAGAGTGGTAGTAACCGCCGGTATTGACGTATTCGAATTTGCCGGTTTCGTTGTAACTCCGCTCCGCGTTCTGGCCTTTAAAAAGGAATCCTTCAATTTCATTGGCGGCGTTGAGCGTGTAGCCCTTCTTCTCGTGCAGATTGTCGGCGTAGCCCTTCAGAACTCCGCGAATGTCGGCGGCGTAAGGCGAACCGTCCTTGTCGATCACGTGGCCGAAGACAAGGACCTTGCCGGATCCAAACACATCCGAAGGCGCCCAATAAAATGAGCCCCAATCCATCGCCAGCCGCAGGTCGCTTTCGCGTTGCGCGGTAAATCCGCGGATCGAGGAGCCGTCGAACGTCAGGTTGTCCCAGCTCTTGATCAGAAATTTCTTGTCGTAATCAAGCATGTGCAGGCGGCCTTCGAGATCACTGAACAGCACCGTCACGGCCTTGATCCGCTTTTCCTCCGTCAAATATTTAATGCGCTCTTCCTGAATTTTGTGCGCGGCAACTCGTTTCTGACGCTGCTCCTTGGCTTTCAGATTCAACTGCTCCAGCTCGTCATAGGATAGGGAAAGAAAGTTACGCAGTTCGTTCGACATGAATCTCCTCAAAGTGGGATAAGACTCAAGCTCAGGAGTAAACTCTTGGGCCGCAATGGACGCGCCAACCCGGCCATAGGGTATCGCGTGGCACTTCCGACAGTCAATCGAAAGACCCAATGCAAAGAATCAAAGAAATTGCATTTGACTCCGTCCGGTTCGGCCCGAAGGCGCGCCAATGCAAACGATGCGTGCTGCGCAAGCACGACCCTATCTGGGGGGCGCTTTCTCCGCCGCAGGCGCGAACGGCTCCTCTACCTGCAAGATTGGAAGATGATGCAGTCCTGTGCGACTGAAGACCAAAGGTGAATGAAAACATCAGGCAGAACTGGTAGCGATACCGGGATTCGAACCCGGATTTTAGCCTTGAGAGGGCTAGAAATCGGGCTCCAAACAAAGGGCTTCCCTATAAAATCAATCATTTACAAAGGATTCAGCACATCCCAGGAGATGCCAAAAGATGCCCTTCGAGTGCAATCCTGGTGCAATGTGCATTACGGAATACGGTAGCCCTAATAAGGCTGCGTCCCCATTCTTTGCCAGTTTTGCGGAGTGCAATTGAGTGCAAGCCGGTTAATTCCCATGCATCGCCTTGAATCTCGCCTTCGAATGAAAATCTGTTCCTGCCATTTGCTCCGAGATGCGGCTCGTGCGGTATGTCACAAATGTTAGGCAAACTTGCTCGCACAAGTATAGAATCGCGGCCTGAGAAGTGCGCAGCCGGGGAACGAATCGATGAGGTTAAGGTTTCTTGCTGCGACTATACAGGCGAAGACGAGTGAGTGCAGTCCATGCGGAGGGCTCTGGAGGTCAACGTGGCGGAAACTGATGACCGTTATCTCGCTGGAGATGAATTTCCCGTGATGGATGGGGAGCGCATGTGTCCGCGTTGCATGTGCTGCTCGGTCAGAGTCGGCAGTTACGATCCGCCGCAGCTACTTCCTGGACCTCGCTTCACATCATTCCAATTCGTTCCGGTAGCCACATCATTACGCCACGAACCTGATCCCTCGTCGGGATCATCTGAAGCGTGGTATTGCCGTGGCGGGTGCAACGGCAAAGGAGAGCACTCGAAACACTTGAAAGGGTGGCCCGAAAACCTTCCCACGTTTATCGCACACGTGAAAAAGGTCGAGCGTTCGGTGCCCGGAGAACCGAGCGTACCGAGACCATGAGACCCCATTAAGGGACCTTCGGCTTTGGCTGAAACTTCAAGTCCGC
>WNGP01006662.1_pt1 | contig 18298 bp, 14 predicted proteins | sample 5407671 | NCBI WGS metagenome assembly WNGP01 (sample SAMN13153381, study PRJNA577476) | soil metagenome | isolation source: 40 cm soil or saprolite under Garry oak tree replicate 2 | place: USA:California | collected 2016-06-15 | reverse complement strand
ATGTCGTTCATAGACGAGCCTGGAAAGCCTCAGGAGATCGAGGAGCGGGTCAGAAGATGGGTACGCCGCTGTAAAGGTCATCCCGCAGTCTTCTGTTACAGCGTAGGAAACGAGATCTCCTCGGCGATAGCCCGCTGGACCGGGAGGCGTAGAGTGGAAAAATTCATCGAGCGTCTTTATAGAGCGGCGAAGGAGGAAGACCCAGATTCTCTCGTCACGTATGTGAACTACCCGTCCACCGAGTACTTGCGACTACCCTTTCTAGATTTTATATCGTTCAACGTCTACCTAGAGTCAAGACAAGACTTCGATAAGTACATCCCGAGGCTGCACAGTCTAAGCGAGGATCGGCCTGTACTGATCAGTGAGATAGGACTGGACGGGCTTCGAAATGGTGAGGAGAAACAGGCTGAGACCTTGGATTGGCAGGTCCGGTCAATCTTCAGGAATGGTTGCTGTGGGGTCGTAGTCTTTCAATGGACGGATGAGTGGTACCATGGGACGGTTCCGGTCGAGGATTGGAAGTTTGGACTGACAACACGCGAAAGAGTAGCCAAGCCGGCACTGCAAGCAGTTAGAAGGGCGTTCTTTGAAACGCCCTTTCCAGAAAATGGGGTGCGCTGGCCGAAAATCTCGGTGGTGGTCTGTAGCTTCAATGGAGCTTCAACGGTCCGTGAGACTCTGGATGGCTTGCAGCGGCTCGACTATCCCGAATATGAGGTGATCGTCGTGAACGATGGATCCAAAGACTCGACCCCGGATATCGTATCAAACTACCCGGTTCGTCTCGTCAACACTGAGAATCGCGGGCTCAGCGAAGCACGCAACACAGGAATAAGTGTGGCCAATGGGGAGATCATAGCGTTCATCGACGACGATGCCTATCCAGACATTCACTGGCTCAGATTTCTCGCCTTGTCTATGATGGATGGAAGATATGTCGGGGTTGGAGGGCCGAACCTCCCGCCACCGAATGACGGGTGGAAGGCCGAGGCCATTGCCAACGCGCCGGGACCCAACCCAGTTCTGCTCTCCGACACTGTCGCAGAACACATCCCCGGATGCAACATGGCTTTTAGAAAAGCGCATTTAGAGGCGATCAATGGGTTCGACCCCACATTCCGAGTCGCAGGCGATGACGTGGACCTTTGCTGGCGACTCCGAGAACCGGGAGGAATAATCGGGTTTGCGCCTGCAGCAGTAGTCTGGCATCACCGTCGAAAATCAATCTACAAGTACTGGCGGCAACAAGTGGGCTACGGTAGAGCAGAGGCTCTACTGGAGCGAAAATGGCCTGAGAAGTACAATCCGTTCGGACAGTTGAATTGGCGCGGCAGCATCTACGGCAGAGGCGTTTCGCTAGAATTCTCGTCGCTCGGAGGAAGGATCTACCATGGCGTCTGGGGGGCCGCGCCTTTCCAATCATTGTACGGGGCTTCCAGCTCCCTTTGGTCGCTCGCCCTGATGCCGGAATGGTATCTGGTCATAGCGGGTCTTGCGTTGATTTTGGTCCTTAGCATCGGTTGGGGCCCGGTAGTGGTACTCGGGACAATACTCTCTTCCGTCGTTGCGTTACCCGCGGCCCTGGCCACTATGAACGCTCGACGGGCAAGGCTTGATGGAGTTCCCAAGACTCGTTGGGGAGTATTCAGATTGCGGGCTACGATATTCTCTTTGCATCTCCTCCAACCAGTTGCTCGCCTCTACGGGCGGTTAGGTGGAGGGCTGACCCCATGGCGCAGACGTGGGACTAAAGCTCGAGGCAGCTTCCTCCCCTCAACGATGACGCTATGGCGTGATACGAGGATAGCGCCGGAGATTATGCTGGGAGAGCTACAAAAAATGATCCAAGAAGCCAGGTCAGTAGTGAGAATAGGGGGCAACTATGACTCCTGGGATCTTGAGGTAAGGGGAGGACTACTCGGCGGAAGCCGACTCCTAATCGCAACGGAAGAATACCCCTCAGGAAAGCAACTGCTCCGGTTCCGAATCACTCCTAAATATTCTGGTCTTGGGCTGGCTGTCTCTGTGCCCCTTGTAGTAATGTCGATCGCAGCTGGTCTGTCCAACGCCTGGATACCAAGCATCACATCTGTGCTGATGGCTGGAGGATTGATATTCTGGGCTATCAGCGATACAAGATTCGCGTCGGGCATATTCCTTGAGCTGCTCAGGCGCAAGGGTGCTACGTAGTATCTGCGTGCCAAGATGGTCTGGTTCGAATTGCTCCAATCTCGCTTTCTCGCCTGCACTGTTGATGATACTAGTCACTCTGTCCCACGACTGCTCTTAGCCGAGCACTATTCGTCTTGTCTTCTTCCTCGTCGGATAGCGAATCCGAGTTCGAAAACCTTTCGCAAACTCTCACCTATCTCCTGGCTGATTTGGGAATTAACCTGGAGCCGAATGATTGATGATTGACCTTTCCATTCTACCCCTAGTTTTTTCGGTCACGTTTACTATCACAATGGCTGTTGGCTGGGTCTTGCTCAAGTTGCAAGACCATCGAACCGCACGCGCGAAGTCACAATCGCAGCCGCAGTCGCCTGAGAACGTTCGACTCGGCTCCCGGCAAAGTCAGAGAGATACTCAAAGAGGTCACGGAATGTTGAGACGAGTCTTCGCAGATCTGCGGCCCTATCTGTCGCCCATCTTCGTCCTCTTGCTACTCTCGCTATCCGCGATTCCAATAACGCTGATTACTCCTCTTCCCATCAAACTGATGGTGGATACAGTTCTCGGCTCCAAGCCTCTCTCCGGCTATCTCACGCTCCTCGCGCCGGGCGGGTCGCAGGTCTCCAAGGACTATGTGCTCTGGCTAGCGATCGGGATACTCTTGGGCGCTACTGTCCTCACCTACGTACAGAACCTTCTGAACGTGTGGCTGAGTAGCAAGATTGGAAATCGGATGACGCTCGACGTTCGAGCTCGCCTCTTCCGGCAGATGCAGAGGCTCTCCATCGCCTATCACGACACTAAGGGTGCTGCCGACTCAGCTTATCGCACTCTGAACGATGCTCCCATGCTACGTTCCTTCGGAATCGACAGCATGATCCCGCTAGCGACGTCCATACTAATGCTGTCGGCGATGATAGTTGTCACTCTCTACCTCGACTGGCAGCTTGCCATTATCTCGTTGCTGGTGTCTCCCTTCATGTTCCTCCTTACACTGGTATTCAAGCCGCGGTTGCGCACGGGATGGCGGAAGTTCAAGACCTCGGAGAGCGCGGCGATGGCAGTGGCCCAGGAGACACTGGGCGCTTCGAGAGTAGTGAAAGCATTCGGTCAGGAGGATCAGAAAAGCGAACAGTTGGTCTATCACTACAACGAGAGCCTTTCAGCCCAGCTCAGGGTCTATGTTGACAGCGCGGTCTACAACCTGCTCGTCGGGATTGTGACGGCTGCCGGGCTAGCAGCAGTGCTCTACATCGGAATAACCCACGTGCAGCAGCCGAATGGTCTGACCCTGGGGAATCTGCTTGTCGTCAATTACTATGTTACCCAGCTGTACACGCCTCTAAGAAACGTTGGACAGAAAGCACTCGATATGCAGATGTCGCTGACTGGAATAGAGAGAGTCCATGCCGTCCTTGACGAGAAACCGGACGTGCCCGAGGCTCCCAACGCGCTGCCTCTAGCGAGAGCTGAGGGGAAGATCGGCTTCCAGAACGTATCCTTTGAGTATGTGACAGGCAATCCAGTACTTCAGAACGTATCTTTTGATCTTCCTGCAGGTTACTGCTTGGGCGTAGTGGGTCCGACAGGCTCGGGCAAGACCAGTCTCTCAAGCCTATTGCTGCGCTTCTTCGATCCAAAGGAGGGGGCGATTACCCTGGATGACGTCGACCTGCGAAATTACAGGCTGGCCGATCTTCGAAACCAGTTCGCAGTCGTTCACCAGGACACGGTACTCTTCTCTACGACGATAGCTGAGAACATTCGCTTCGCTAGGCCGGACGCGACGATGGACGAGGTCACCGCGGCGGCCAGAGCCGCGAACGCACACGACTTCATCATGAATCTGCCGGATGGCTACGATACCATTGTAGGCGAACGGGGAATGAAACTGTCTGGAGGCGAACGCCAGCGCGTATCCCTCGCCCGAGCATTCCTCAAAAACGCGCCCATTCTCATACTCGACGAGCCCACCAGCTCACTTGACGTACATAACGAAACAGCGATCCTCGAAACGATCCAACGTCTGATGAAGGACAGAACAACCTTAATGATCGCTCACCGAGCAAGCACTCTGAGAAACTGCAACATGATCCTGACGCTGGAAGATGGAAGGGTAAGCGGAATGACCAGTGAAGTCGCTTCAGTCCTCTCTGAAATGTCGGCTCCGGATATTCAAGTGACGACTGACATGTAGCAAACTCACGTAGGTGAGGCTGAATTGCCGAGTTTCAAATATCCCAGCTCGGAAAGACTTGCCGCGGTACTAACGAGGGTCCTTAGCCGCAACGGACTCGCTAACGGCGATTTGACAGTTGTGAATCGAAAACCGAATCCATACAACAGCACCTTTCCCACTGAGATAGTCACCTGCCACAACGGTCCGGGGCGCAGTATTCCGCGCCTCTTTGTGAAGTACCGAACAGGAGGATTTGATGGCGTCTTCGGCCACAGACGTGACATTTCATACGAAGCGAGAGTTTACCGGGACGTCCTCCAACCCCTTCACGTTTCAACACCTGCGTTCTATGGACTGTACAAGGACGATGAGTCAGGGGCCGAAGGGCTGATAATCGAATATCTGCCGCGGGGCTCGCCTGCAAGCTGGTCGCGCGATCCTCAAGCGATGACCCGCTCGGCGCGATGGATCGGAAGGTTCCATGCGGCCAATGAGAAACGAGTCCATGATGCTAGGCTACAGTTTCTTCGCAGATACAACGCTGAATACTACAGGGGCTGGGCACGAAGGACCAACCTATTATTCGGACAGCTCGATTCCCGGTTCCCGTGGATACCGCCAATCTGCACAAGTTTCCAACATCTTATCCCGAGATTGTTGAGGGCACCTGAGACTATCATCCACGGCGAATACTTCGGGTCAAACGTAGTATACCAAGACGGGACAAGCCGGCCGGTTGACTGGCAGTCTACCGCTATCGCCGCAGGAGAGATCGACCTTGCCGCCTTAACACACTCCTGGCCGAAGAAGGTCGTCCAGAAGTGTGAGAGAGAATATGCTAGAGCCCGATGGTCTGGAAGAGCTCCAGATGGGTTCGAGGAGACACTTGAACTTGCCCGGGTCTACATGAACCTTCGATGGCTGGGTGATCCGAACATCATGTCTCCACTCGTATCACGACGGGGGCGACTCGTCGCATCAAAGAAAATGCTTGTTGCAATGCAAGCCGTACTTCAGCTTCATTCAGTAGGAGAGCGACTAGGCCTCCTCTGACGAGGTTGCGCCGATAAAGAGGTGCCTACAACGAACTTAGTCCTTCGTCCAGCATGGCTTCCGACCATTCCGGAATCGGCACAGTCCGCTTGTACAGATCACGATGTGCGCGGTGGAGACACTCGACAGCCTTGAAGAAAGGAAGATGCTTCGAAGCATCCAGATTTCTCGCGCTAGCGTAGGCCTCGAGGAACGCTGCCACCTCCCTATCGTGAGCTCGAAGTGAGAGACCCTGCTTCAGCCCTAAGCGTTCAAGTGAGACAATGAACCAGGCCAAGTCACGGCTGGGATCGGCCACGTCATGCTCATCCAGATCGATCGCGATTGTCTGCGGACCATTCAAGAACACGTGCTCGGGAATGAAGCTCCCATGCCCACAACAAGACTCGACAGAATCCGGCATCGTCGAGTCCATCTTGCGAAGCAATGACTCGCACTTGCTGGCGAAGGGTTCTCCGGATCGCTTAATCCTCTCCGCCCAGTAAGAGATCTGTGGGAGCAACTCTCTAGGTGCTGAGGTCTTACCGAGTCGCGGCGCGTACGAGTGGAATCGTGCCAGCCACTTCCCACTGCGCCTAGCAGTCTCAGTTTGTTCACCTGGACTGCCGTTCAGGAAGCGTTCCATTGCCAATCTTCCCTGAATCTTCTCTTCGAAGAGAATGTGTAAAGATGACACGTAGGCGAGGGGTTGAGCGATGGCGAACTTCCCGTCCGGGCCAAAACCGGACCGTGCCACTGCCTTTAGCGTTATCATAACGTCGGGCCGATCGTTACTGTAGACTTTCCCAACGATACTTTTCCATCCATGCTCGGTCTTCACACTCACCTCGAAGGTGCAGCGATCCTTGTGTGCCTTCAGAGGTTTGACCTGCACATCTTCCGGTATTCCCCAATGCCAATCGGACACAAATAGTCGCCGTAGTTCCTTGCGAAACTCTTCCCCGGACAGTACGGCCGAGAAACGCGAAACATCCTCGGCAGGCAAAATCTCCTCGTTGATAACCGACGGCACACGCATGCTCGAAAAGTCACGCGTTTGGAAAGGCTCCGGCAACCCTGTCTCTACCCTTACACATTTGCGAGCTTGGGCCACAAAAAGATAGCTGAGAGTAGCTTTGCAGGATTCATAGTCGGCCCGCCCGGTTCAGCAACCATACGAGAAGGATTGTGAGTTGATTGTGTTCGATTGTGTTGTAATAAAATCGAAAGTCTAATCTAGTAAACGCGTCCGCCAATATGATGCTCTCGGTGTAATTCTTGAGGTCGGCATCATTGCCCCTCCGTCTCCTCCTCATACTCTTGACCGGGATACTACTTACGACTGTAGCTGCTACTCAGTCACAGGTCATGATGGCCACGCTCTCGCCAGACTTCACAATGTCAGCTAACCCTGATAGCTTGACCATTCCAGCAGGCGCCTCTGGCGCTTCGACGATCACTCTTACCGGCGTGAATGGTTTCAACGGGTCCGTCAGCCTATACGCGCCGTCGCCCCTCTGCCCGAGCCCCTATTGCACCACATGGGAGATAAGCCCATCCAGCGTGAGCCTCGCTCCTAATTCCACGGCGACTGCAACCCTCACAATAAACGCCGGGGGCCCGGGAAGCGCTGGCAACATTACGGTGTACGGAAATAGCGGAGGCCTCTCCCACTCGGTCAACGTGGCTTTCAAAGTTGTCTCTTCCGGCGGGACTCCTGACTTCACTATGTCGGTCAACCCGAACATTCTCACAATCGTGCAAGGGTCCTCCGGAAAATCGCTCATAATCCTCACCGGTATCAACGGGTTCCAAGGCAACGTAAGCCTCACACCCCCGGTCTCTTGTCTAGCGATCGGATGCCCAACATATTCGGTAAACCCGATGAGTGTATACTTGAGTTCAGGCCAGAACGCCACCGCCGGTTTCACCATACAGACATACCCACAGACACCGCTTGCCACCTACAATGTGGCTGTAACGGGCACAAGCGGCAATCTCTCCCATAATGCACCAGTAACCTTTACAGTCGTGTCCTCAAGCCCACCTGACTTCACAATTTCGGCTAATCCCACGAACCAGACCGTCCCAGCAGGCTCCATCAAGCGTCACGCTCTCGCCCGGCGGAACGGCTGCCTCAACTCTCACCTTCTACACTTACACGGGCAGTCCAGCCAGCACCTGGGTCGTCCGAGTAACAGGGACGAGTGGAAGCCTGTCACACTCCGTCAATGTAGCCTTCACCATTGTCCCCTCCGGTTCAACATCCGATTTTGCAATGACAGCCAACCCGAATAGCCTGACTATTCCTGCCGGCTCCTCCGGCACGTCAAGCATAGTTGTGACGAGCCTGAACGGGTTCAACGGGACTGTCAACCTCTACACGTCCCCCTCTCCCCTCTGCCCTAGTCCTCAATGTAGCTATTGGACGATAAGTCCGACTAGGCTGGATCTCGCACCCAACTCGACGGCCAAAGCGACACTCACAATATTCGCGGGGACTTTTGTCGGATCCGGGAATGTCACCGTCTACGGAACTAGCAGCAAATTGTCCCACTCAGTGGTCGTATCATTCAAAGTGTCCCAGCCTCCCGACTTCACTCTCACAGTTAGCCCGTCCTCGAGCTCGGTTAGCAGGGGCGGCTCGACAACGTCCACGGTCTCGATACAGGGGACCGACGGATTCAACGAAACGGTCAACCTCTACGCATCAGTTTCCCCGCTCCTGCGGCATGGTCCAATTACATCACTACCCTCGACAGTTGGTCCATATTCCAAATCCACTCTCACGGTGTCAACGTCACGCTCCACCCCGCTCGGATCATACACAATCACCGTAACTGCAACCAGCACCACTATGACGCGCACGTACACGATTACCGTGACAGTTACACGCTAGTCAAGTTCACGGCAGAGAAAAATTTCGGAAGGGCAGCGGTCCGAAGGGCGGGAGGGAGGTCCGTGACTGTCGTCGACTGGTTGCTCCAATCGGACCCGTCGATCCGCTGGCAGGTGATGCGGGACCTGACCGGTGCGCCCGCGGATGAGGTCGCGGCCGAGCGCGCACGGGTCGTCACCGAGGGCTGGGGCGCGCGGTTGCTCGGCCTACAGGCCGCGGACGGCCGCTGGGGAGGCGCGGCTTGGAATCGTGGCTGGAACTCGACGATGCACGTCCTGTGGTTGCTGCGCCACCTGGGTCTCGACCCCGCGAGCGAGGAGGCACGGCGTGCGGTGGGTCTCGTCCGCGACCACGTGACGTGGCAGGGTTGCGGTCCGCCGGAGTGCGACCGGAACCTGGCGGGCGGAGGGGTCTCGGAGGTGACTGCGGCCCGTCTCCTCGGGCAGGAGTACCTCCTCGAGCGCCGGCTGTACCGGCGGCGGTCGACCGGCGAGGTGATCGAGCGAGATCGCAAGAGCGACGCCGCGTGGACGCGCTTCGCCTTCCCGACGTGGTGGCACTACGATGTGCTGCGGGGGCTCGAGTACCTGCGCAGCGCCGGCGTCGCGCCCGACGAACGAATGGCCGAGGCTATCAAGCTGGTCGCGTCGAAACGCGACGGCGACGGGCGGTGGCCGCTCGAGACCCGATACCCTGGAGTGATGCCGGTCGAGACGGACGAGGGCGAGGGCCGGCCGAGCAGGTGGAACACCCTACGCGCTCTGCGGGTGCTCCGCTGGTACGAGCGGGCTGATTCGTAAAGGCGGCGACGTTCCAAAAAAGATTCGCTGAATTCCTTTGGCGGTTCCTCCGGAACCGCCACCACATGTGAACACGTTTTTTTTGGGCCCAAGACCAGTGATAAGTGACATAATGTGTAAAATGGAACGGAACGGATTACAGTTGAATCGTGGTCCGTCACCTCGATTAGCATCCTTACTTGAATCCAAGATTCTGGCTCTCGACGGAGTGAACAAGAAAAAATCAAGATGGATGGACAGAACCGCCTTCTACATTAATCGACGGGAGTTTGCTCACTTCCACAGTAGCCGAGAAATCGACGTACGACTGACTAGAAGGTATCAAGACGAATATTCAGGACTGATTAAGGAAGGAAAGAAGCGAGTCAAGTTCAGAGAGCACCCTTCACATTGGATCTCCATTGAATTTACGACGACGAGCGATGTTGACTATGTTTTCACAATCGTAAGTCTCGCCTTGAGGGCGAATAGAATGAATCCGATACTACGAAGGACGGCTTGAGGACGAGATCAGACGCGACCTCTTCAACCCTTGTGACAGTGCGCATATGTGATGGTGGGCCCGCCAGGATTCAACATACCGGTATATCATTGATACTGTCTGCTCAACAGCCATCTTTATTGGACCCGCCAGTTAGGTAGGAGAAATTATTGAACAGAGGGGGGCTTGGCTCGGAGCTGTAGTGCCAGTGCTGGGTGGAGTTAAGACTTCGTCGAGACAACGAAGAAGGGCATCGTCTAGCCGTGAAAATTGCCCAAAAAAAATTGGGGGTATTTGAAGGCGGTGTCTAGTGGATTTGGATGTTGCCTCCTTGCAGGACTCCGGATTTTGAATATCCTGTTTGGAGGTTTATGCTGAAAGTATCCTGTCCAGCACCAGGTTCGGCTTTGTCTTGGACGCCGATGGAGAAGTTTGTCGAGGCATTGTTTGCTGCACCGGTGCCTGATATTGTGGCAGTGTTGCGGTTGAATATGGCGCTGGTGATGAGGGTGGTTCTAAAGCCTAGGTCCGCTGCAGGGTCAGTGTAAGCGGCCTTTCCGCGTATTCTTCCTGTGGGGTCGACTGCCACCGCTATTGTAAAGGTTCCGTGGTCTTGTTGTTGGTCGACGAAGATGTAGCCGCCACCCGTGACTTTGCACGTCGAGCCTTGGGGACAGGTTGGCTGTGGGCCTTTTCCTAGCACGTAATCGAAGACTCGTGTTGCGTCCGCGTCAGTCAAGATCTTGTTGGGGTTGTGAAGGCAAAGGTGAGTGCTGTTACGCTGTAGAGCATGTCGCCTTTGACAGGGTTGCCGATGTCAGTTAGAGGTGCGGTTACGGTGATAGTGTTCTTGGCTGCGTTGATGCTGCCTGTTTCTGACATTTCGTTCGGGTAGAGGATCACTTTGCAGTTTTGGGGTGTGTTGGTGATGCAGCCGTTACCCATTACTCCGGTGGGTGTGGCGGAGGTTCCTGTGCCGGCGAAGAAGACTGGTGGTTGACCTGCTGTCGAGTTGGCTCCCAGGTAGAAGATTCTGTAGGATTCTTCTCCGGTGTCACCAGTTGACAGGAATTGCCAGCGTGTGAGCCAGACTAGTCCTGTGTTGCCTGGTGGTGGTAGGAGGCTTGAGAGGCTCTGGAGGGTGAGAGTTACTGTTATGTGTGCTTGGTTGGGTTGGGAGAGTTGGAGTGATACTATGTCGAGGGCGGGCTGGTTGGCGCCTGCTCCGGCTGGTGAGTAGTGTAGGACCTGGGCGTCACCTGATGGGTCTGTGACTCCCGTGGCAGTGTTTGACGTGGAGGGTGTAAGGGTTGTTCCGAGGGCTGATGGGCCAGCTGTTTGTGTGAGCTGGAAGAGTGCTGCGCCGTGGTGCTGGTTTGTCAGGTCGTTGATGACGATCCGGGCTGCTCCGTTTGCGTCAATTGCTAGTGTGAAGAAGTCGGCGAGTGTTCTGTCTCCGCCGCTAGTTGTGCAGCCCAGGCCTCCGGTGCAGATTTGGCCGTAGTCTGTGGGGTGCTCGCTTGCTTTGACTTGGTTGATTGTGGGCGTGTTTGTTGTTGCGCTGCGTACTTGGACAAAATAGGTGTACCATTTGACCGTGGTGGCTGCTATGCGGTTGTTGTACCATGACGGGAAGGTGTTGGGGTCGCCGCGGATATCAGTGCCGTAGAAGGCCACATCAAGTATTCCAGCGCTTCCAGCCACGGCCCAGGGCATGACGTTGCTGTTGGCGGGGTCGCCGTTGATCTGGACTGGTGCAGTCCAAGAGTTAGTGTTGCCGGTGTTTGTCCCGGCGCTTGGCGATGCGCTGTAGTATACGTTGTTGTTACGGATGTCCACCCAGACAGCGTAGATGTTGCCGGCCGCGTCGACTGCTACATCCGAGAAGAGGCGTCCGAGTCCGATTTGGCCGCCGGGGCTGGCGGGTGTTGTGCCGAGGCTGAACTGTAGGCCTGTTCTTTGGCCGGGGTCGACGTGGGCTTTCCAGATGTCTACGTGGTCGCCGTTGTTGCAGGGAAGGTAGATCATTCTGTTGAATGGGTCGAGGAGGAGTCTTCCGCAGCGGTCATCCGTTGTGACGGCAGCAGTGGGGCTGCCAGCTGCGTTCGTGTACAAGAAACCGCCGGTCGGGTCGTTAAAACCGGTGGATCCAGGGGAGGAGAGGACTTGCCAGCCGACGACCAGTTGGTTGAATGCGAGGAAGACCGTGTTGTCCAGTGTGGAGTTGGTGGGGCCGTTGTCGATGGCGAGCCACTGCCTGTCGGCTCCGGGAAGCACCGATAGAGAATTCTCTCTCCAGTTGTTTCCGCCATCGTTCGAGACCGCGACGCCGACATCTGCTAAGCCTTCTAGGTCTGCAAAATAGGTGAAGCCTTGGTCATCCGTGATAATGTCAGTGTCGCCACCGCCGGATGCAGCAGGGTTAGGCCTCAATCCGTTGGGTGAGACAATGTGGAAGCTGTCGCCGTTGTCCGTGGATCGTGCAACGAATCCCTGGGCGGTGCTGAAACCCCAGGGTCCTGTTTCCCAAATGTTGCCGTATTTGTCGATGTGGTTGAGCGGTTCTCCTTCAGTGCGTTGTGGGTCGACGACTGTTGCAGGGCTGAAGGCTAGGCCGCCGGTTGGAAAGGTTGGGTTTTGAGTGGGCGGTTGGTTAATGAAGAAGAGTTGTGCGGTGCCTGTGTAGCCTGAGAGAGTGACTAGGAAGGGTACTACTCTGACCTCGTACGTGCCTGGCAGAGGACTCTGGAGTGCTACTTGTTCGCTTACTGTTCCTCCTGAGGCGGAGCTGGCGACTTGTTGTCCGTCGCTCTGACGGTAAATGTAGAGGTCAAAGTCGTTGTCGCTGCTGCCCCATTGGATTGTTATGACTACAGAGCCTACGTGTGTCTGCCAGAAGGAGGCGCCTCCGGGCAGGCTGAGAGTGAGGAAAAAGTGGTCGCAGATCAGGTTGAGCGGGTCGAGGCTGGGTGGGCACTGGTCGGGGAGGGCTACGGAACTGGCCGCGTAGAATTGGCCCGTCCAGCTGGTGCCTGTGGAGGTGTCCGTGATAGTTCCACTCGGGGGGGACGCAGCCCGGCCGCTGGGGATGAGCAATGTGCTGGCGCCCAGGAGTATAGCGGTTAGGAGGATTGTGGCTTCGAGAACTGACTGTGGTGATACGTGTTGTTTTGACAGCGATAATCACTAGGAGTTGAGGCTGCGTCTTTTGCATAAAAGGGATGTTTAGCCCGAGAATATTTTCGAGATCCGAAAATATTGGGCTCCGATATATCGCCGTGCAACAACATGGGGAGGATATCCACATCTCAGCATTCGTTACGCAGGGTCTACTTATGCCATCACTGCAACTTGAGTCGTCTCTTTCCCAGAGCATAGATTGAAAGAATCACAGCCGAAAGTGAGGCAACTTCCCCGACTAGGACAACGAAGACGAACAAGACACCCGTAGCCCTACCAATCTCTACAAGGTTCGGGGGAGTCAAGCCAGTAGTGTGGCCCAAGAAGCCCCAAGTGCTTAGGGATGACAAGATCAGAACCACAACGTATCCTATGCGCTTCTGATTCCAGCTGGCAGCGACCCCTCCGAGGTAAACGACCGCGTAGAGCGGATTGATCGTGGCATCCAGAGTTTCGCCAGAAATGCTCCCAATCTCCGACCGAACGATGGCGTCAGAAACATGAATCAGGCCAAAGAGAATCGACATCAGGGACGCAACTACAAGGGCGATGAGCCAAGCAGGCTTCTGAACAGGGTTCATAACTCGACTTTCTATTCCAGTCTAGCTAAAAAGGTGTCACAGAAAGGGGCCGAGAAAAAAGCATCTTTGCAAAGCATCGTAGCCAGGTCGGATTCTTTCCTAGCTTCGGTTTCACCAACGATCGCGGACACTGCCCCAACAGGCATAATTAGGAATGGGGTCCACGTCATTCAGAACTGGTTGCATGGCTTGTCGTCGTATGTTATCCATTCATGAAGATAGCGATTTTGGAGAGGCAGCTTCGATATTCCCGAACCTACGGGATTCACAGTTAGACAGGTGGGCCCGCCCGGACTCACCTAAAAATTAGGGCGAGTCCGGAAGGGTTTCGAACCGGGAAACGGACTCGCCGAGGGCTTCCCAAGCATTTAGGAAAGCCGTCATGTCATTCCGGACCTTACAGGGTGACTGACCAAAATTGGTCTTCTAGACCACAGAAAGCATCCATGCTAACACTTGAAGATTATATCCCGAGCCGCCTCCGTCAGGCTTGAGCTTCCCCATATACCAAAAATCATAAATACGCTACAGCGCGCGATCGCAAATCTCTCTGGGGTTCTCAGAATGGGCTTGAAATTGAATGTAAATCACGATCGGCTCCTTCAACTTTTCGCAGTGTTGGCACTAGTCGGCATGATTGGCGCATCACCCGCCACGGCAGTTGCAGCGCAACATGCTCAAACCCCAGACGTTTCGAACCTGCTCGTGCCGGGCGACGTTTCCGTATTTGTCGACCCCGAACTTAGCCGAACCACTGGACCCATACTAGTAGTGGTTCAACTCACGACCGCTCCATTAGCGGTTGCCTATGGCGTGAACGCCAAACAGCTGGGCGGCAAGTTAAGCCCGTCCCAAGAACGTGATTATCTCCACCAGCTGGCCAAGTCGCAAGATTCGGTGATGAGCCAGATTCGCAGCCTCGGTGGCCAGGAACTCGGCCGGCTGAGCAAAGTCCTTGACGCTCTTATCATAAACATCGACTCGTCCCAGGTCAACGCCCTGGCCTCCTTACCAAACGTAGCGTCGATACGCCCAGTCCAAACCTATCAGATCGAACTGAGTGATGTTGTCCCATACATCGGGGCAACGGCGGTCCATAACCTCGGCTTCGACGGCACAGGCGTTAGAGTCGCAGTGCTAGACTCTGGAATCGATTACACTCATGCTGACCTTGGAGGGCCTGGCACAGCGGCTGCCTACACGGCCGCCTACGGCACCAGCGTGGATGACCCACGGAACAAGAATACTGAGGGGCTATTTCCCACTGCCAAGGTAATCGGAGGCTATGATTTTGTCGGAGAACGATGGCCAGGTCCCGATCCTGCATGCGGAGTAGACAGCCATGGCAACCCGCTCGTCTGCCTCCGGCCCGACCCTGACCCGATTGACTGCGGACCTTCGACCATTCCTCCGCCCTGCGCAGGTGGACATGGAACCCACACCTCTAGCATCATTGGCGGAGCCGGCTCAGTAGCGCCAGGCGTCAGCCTCTACGCGGTGAAGGTGTGCAGCGCAGTTTCAACCAGCTGCAGCGGCGTCGCCCTTCTACAAGGGATGGAGTTCGCCCTTGATCCCAACGGGGACGGCAACATCTCCGATGCAGTAGACGTCATCAACATGTCGCTGGGCTCGTCGTATGGGCAGAAGGAAGACGACCTCAGCGCAGCGAGCGCTAACGCTGTCAATCTAGGCGTAGTGGTAGTATCATCGGCCGGCAACAGCGCAGACCGACCCTACATCGTAGGTTCACCCTCAACAACACCAGAAGTCATCAGCGTAGCAGCCACTTTTCATCCCACGGCAAAAATGTACCTCGTCCAAACCCCCACACTCGCTCCAGTCGGAGCGGTCTGGCAATCCTGGTCGGCAGCCCCATCCCTCGTCTCCGGCCCCCTCGTGTACGACACAACCAGCGCAAGCACCAGACGCGGCTGCACTAACGCAGCAGGTGCCAGCCCGTGGACCGGGACGCCATTCCTAGGAAAGATTCTGCTGATTGACCGCGGCCTCTGCGCGGTAAGCATGAAAGTGGCAAACGCAGGAGCAGCAGGAGCAATAGCAGCAATAGTGGCCAACAATGCGGCGCAAGGACCCTGCGACCTCCCACCAACCTTCTCCTTCGGAGGAGGCACGCAAACCATCGCGGGCTACACGATAACACTCGCCGACGGAAACACGCTTAAAGCCAGTGCCCTTGGACAGGCCGCGACGATAAACCCGGCTAACGCCATCAACCTGGTCGGGAACATGGCCGCCTTCTCATCACGCGGTCCCAGCTACAGCTACAACTCCATCAAACCCGACATCGGAGCCGTAGGAACCGACATCATCAGTGCAGAAGCGGGCACAGCTACAGGCCGAACACCATTCGCCGGAACTTCTGCGTCAGCACCAGTGGTCACCGGTACGGCAGCACTACTAGTCGACGCCTTTCCTGCACGAACACCCAGCGAGATCAAACAGATGCTGATGAACACGGCTGACACGAACATCGGCCTAAACCCAGCAAAGTGCCCGGGCGTAGGAGCCCCGATATCACGCATAGGAAGCGGTGAAGTCCGGGTCGACCGGGCCGTCAACACCAAGACCACTGCATGGGACAATGCAGCACCCATAGCTGTCAGCCTGTCTTTCGGCTATCAGGCACTGACGAGTTCTGCCCAGTTCGTAAGGACCGTGGCCGTCCACAACTACGGCTCCACCACAAGAACCTATTCGATCGCACCCACCTTCCGGTACCCGGCTGATGCTGCCAGCGGCGCGGTCACGATCAGCGCTCCATCAACTGTCAAAGTCGCGGCGGGTGCAACTGCCACATTCAAAGTGAAACTCGCTGTAGACGTGACAAGACTGCCAGTATGGGACCTTAACGGAGGCAGCAGAGGCGGAGACGGCTTCCGTTTGGACGGCTTCGAATTCGACGGCTACATCAACATATCAGACAACACCGACAACGTCCACTTGGCATGGCAGATACTGCCTCATCGAGCAGCAGCAGTAACAACATCTGCAGACGCACTCACCCTCTCCGGAGGCACAGGCACCGTACAGCTAACCAACCCTAGCTCACTGAACGGTCGCGTGGAACTCTTCTCCTTGACAGGGTCCAGCGGCAAGATGCCGCCGAGCATGCTGCCCCAGCCTGGCGACAACTTTGCAGTCATCGACCTAAGGTCGGTCGGAGTCCGACTTGTCACAGCAGGCGGGCAACCCGGCGTACAGTTCGCAGTCACTACATTCGGCATACGGTCCCACCCCAACTACCCAGCCGAATTCGACATCCTCATAGACGTCAACCATGACGGGACAGATGACTTCGCCATATTCAACCTCGAAAACGGAGGCTTCGCCGCAACTGGCCAAAACGTAGTCGCAGCTGGCCCCCTCCCTAACGGACCATTCACAGTCCGCTTCTTCACTGACGCAGACCTCGACTCCGGCAACGTCATCCTGACCGCACTGCTATCAGATATCGGCCTCACACCAAGCACCCAGTTCAGATTCTCGGTCCTAGCGGTCGACAACTACTTCACAGGCGCGGTCACCGACGCTATAGTCGGAATGACCTACACGCTGAACACGCCGCGCTACGTCGGCTCAGGCATACCCACCACCGGGGTCCCTGCGGGCGGCAGCAGCACACTGACAATCAACAGTGTCGCAGGTGGAGCAGCAGCCTCACCCTCACAAAACGGACTACTATTATGGTACCGTGACGCGCTTCCTGACCACGAGAAGGACTCGGTCCTCATCACCAGCGGCTAGCCGCGTCCAACTCGACACGCAACCCCCTCTCTTCTTCTAACGAAAACTTACGAGAGTTCGTCCATAACTCCGGACTCTGGTCTGGAGGCGAATTAGTGGAGGTTCGGCTTAGGCTTCGTCAAGGCCGTAATAGTACTATCCCATGTCTAGCCAAAAAGGATTCGCTGAATTTGTTTGGTGGGCCCGCCCGGATTCGAGCGGCTAGACGAGAAACCTGAGGGCCCGGGAAATCAGATTGCTCCCCGTTTTCTTTTTGAAACTCCAGAAATGGGTGGGAAGTCACAGAGGTAAGTCTCCTATCACAGAGACTCCGCTGTTCTTACTCACAAAGAAGACAAGTAGACCGAGCGTCCCGAGTGACTTCTTGATCCCATCGACCAAGCGCTTGTTGTAGTCGTCTTCAGGAAGCGCTATCCCCGCACCAAAGCCCTCGTCAAGATAGCCGAGGCCCTTGACCAAAGCTCTGCCCAGGTGGTCCTCTTTTTGATTCTTATCGAACTCCTTCCCAAACCTTTTCGAACCTTGGTCTGAACTTGTCTGTCCCTTAGCCTCGATCTTGATTATTACGTTCTCGCTGGGAGAAGTAGCAACAATGTCTGCACCTCGCTCAGTGGTTTTCCTCACCACACGATTGATTTTGAAGCCCTTTGTTTCGAGGTAACTACGAACTGCTTCTACTACCTCCATCTCTCCTAGCCACGACATACCCATTCCCCCAATATCACTCAGCTAATATTTCGTACACTTTCCACCGACTCTTTCCCGCTTCTCTTAAAGGCAAACATGCCCGAGCCGCTCGACTCTGTCATCTTAGCGATCACAACACCAACTCCCACCATTCTCCTATTAGGTCATGACCGAAGCTGCGTTGTGATTCCTCGCGGACCAGTCGAAAACCGGCTCTCTCGTAGATGTGTCGAGCCGCTACTTGGCGGCTCTCTGTCAATAGGATAATCTTCTGGTAGCCAGCCCGACGTGAGAACCGTATGCACTGGTTCACCAAACGAGTGCCTAACCCTAGGCCCCGAGCTTTTTTCTCGACCAGCATAAGTCGAAGTTGGGACACCGTTTCGGATCTCTTGAGGATGAACACTGAGCCGATGATTTCTCCATTCGTCTCGGCCATCCAGCAGCGTTCTCGTTTTGCATCGTGATGTTGGATGAACTTCGCCACGATGTCTGCCACTAATCCTTCAAACTGCACAT
>WNGP01001666.1_pt1 | contig 18309 bp, 13 predicted proteins | sample 5407671 | NCBI WGS metagenome assembly WNGP01 (sample SAMN13153381, study PRJNA577476) | soil metagenome | isolation source: 40 cm soil or saprolite under Garry oak tree replicate 2 | place: USA:California | collected 2016-06-15 | reverse complement strand
GTTTATCCGGTCTACGTCGACACGAACGTGATGGCGGGCCACACCGGGGCCGCGCGAAAGGATGGCAGCTACGAAGGCGTCGTTTATCTACCATGCACGGCCGAAAATAATTTCGTTCCAGCCCCGCCGAAGGAACATGTCGATCTTGTTTATCTCTGTTTTCCAAACAATCCGACCGGCGCGGTCGCCACGCGCGAGCAACTCGCAGGCTGGGTCGATTACGCGCGGCAGCACGATGCGTTGATTTTATTCGACGCCGCTTACGAAGCTTACATTTCCGATCCAAACATTCCGCATTCGATTTTTGAGATTGAAGGCGCGCGCGAATGCGCCGTGGAATTCCGAAGCTTTTCCAAAATCGGTGGATTCACCGGCGTCCGTTGCGGTTTCACGGTGATGCCGAAAAGGTTGCTCGCCCGAACCGAATCAGGGAAAAAATTGCCGCTCCATCCCCTTTGGCACCGCCGTTGGAGCACGAAAGCCAACAGTGTCAGTTATCCCGTCCAACGTGCCGCGGAAGCGTTGTATTCAGACGAAGGTCGGAAACAATGTCGCGCGTTGATCGAGCATTACATGGGCAATGCAAAGATTCTGCGCGAGGCGTGCGAAAAAATCGGTCTGGACGTTTATGGCGGCACGAATGCGCCTTACATCTGGATAAGAGTGCCCAAAGGCCTAACGAGTTGGCAAATGTTCGATCGAATGCTGTGCGAAATAAATGTGGTCGTTACACCTGGCGCCGGATTTGGCGCGCAAGGCGAAGGTTATGTCCGAATATCGGCCTTCAACAGTCGCGAGAACGCCGAGGAAGTCGCGCGCCGGCTGAAAGAGCTCAAGTAGCGGCGGTTGATTCGCTCGTTCCCACTGGCTCACCCTCTCGGGGCTTTCCCGTCCACGTCGCTCGGCTCCCGCCGGCTCCATTCAGCCGAACCGCCCGCTGCGTCGGAATCGCATCTCCTCTTGCGATCTACGCGAGGCGCGTAACATTCCGCTTTGGGGAAAGAAGTCCGCGTGGCCGAGGAAAAACAAAATCTGCTTCAGCTCTACCGCTTCTGTTTTCTAATGTTGGCTGATGCGGCGGAAGCGCAGGAAGTGTTTCACGCGATTCTGCGCGAAGCTGCGCAACTGGCGGCCGGTAGCGAGGCGCCGCGCGATCGACTCTGGTTTTTTCGCAACGCGCGCTGGCGTTGTCTCGAAGCAGGCGAGCAAGGTTTGCAAGCCGAAGATGTCGATCTTAAACAGGACGAACTGGCCGAGTCGGCGCCGTCCCAAATCGAAAAGCTCGAGCCTCAGCAATTTGCCATCTGGATTTCCGGAGCGCCGGAACCGCAGCGGACCGCGCTGGCGCTTTTTTATCTCGATGAGTTCAATTATCGCGAGTTGCTTTCGGTGACCGAGCTGAAACCGCCCGAGTTGTCGAAATTGCTCTGCGACGGGCGGCGACAATTTCAAGCCTGGCTGGACGCGACTTTGCCCAGGACCGAAACATGAGTGCGATCCAACTTTCGCGAAAAGAGAAAATGCTGGTGCATTGCGCGCCGATTCGTGAGGAACGCGTGGACGATCGCGCGCTGCGGACGGCGCTTCATCACGCGCGCAAGACCGAAGCCTTCGCCGTTCAGCAGAATTTCGACACAGCGGCGGCCGCGCTGGTTCAGTCGATTCCGATCCCAGAGGAAATTACGGATTGGATTCCACCTGACACATTCATCGCGCCGAGGCGGCGGCGTTGGCAAAAATACGCGCAAAATCCGGCGTTTCTCGCGACTGGCATCGCGGTGTTGGTCATCGCCATTGTTGGAATTTTTCAACTAGTGGAGCGAATGAACCGGTTTCCGGGCGAAACGACTGCGCGCCGCTTGCTCACGACCGCGAGTTCAACCCACGCAATGATGCTCGATCCGGTGAAGACCGACGCCGGCGCACTTGGGGATTTCCTTTTCATGAAGCATCGCCTCGTGCGTTACGATGTGCCGCCGGAATTCGCTGAATTAAAAACACTCGGCTGTCGCGTGTTCGACGACGAGGAAGGCCAGCGGGTCGCACAAATTTGGGTGGTGGAAAAGAAAATGCAGTTTTTTTTGTTTCCGGCTGAACGCGATCCGAAAACCGGCAAGGCGCGCGAATTTTCGGGCTGGCGCTCTATTGAACAGGAACACTGGGCCGGCGTGGTAAAAGAGGACAAAGGTGTTTGCTTCATGGCCACTCTGCGCGGAAGCGCGAAAGATCTCGCGCCATATATTTCAAACCCGAAAAGTTAGATCGAGATCTTGCAAGATTGACCTCTTGCGACTGCGTTGACAGCAGCGCGGTGCGATTGAACTTTGTCGCCGCTTGAAGCCAGGGTAGCTCAGCGGTAGAGCAGGGGACTCATAAGCCCTTGGTCGGGAGTTCGATTCTCCCCCCTGGCATTTTCAAGATGAATGACGAAAACGTCCTCGAAAAGTTTTTCGCGCGAGGAAACTCCTATTGGCTGACCCGATTCGTCATTCTCCGACTGCTTGGCTTCGTGTATGCAATCGCGTTTTTGGTCGCGGCCCGACAACTTGTGCCGTTGATTGGTCATCGCGGTTTAACCCCGGCCGATTTTTATCTGTCGAGCATTCACGCAGAGCTCGGTTCGCGCACCGAAGGAATGTTGCATTTGCCGACGTTGTTTTGGTTCGGGTGCACCGACCTGGGAATGTCGATCTTCGCCTGGGTCGGATTCGCCCTTTCGCTGATCGTTCTGGGCGGCTACGCAAACGCAATTCTATTGGCCGTTCTTTGGGGGATGTACATGTCAATCGTTCACATCGGCCAGATTTGGTACGGCTACGGATGGGAGATTCAGCTGCTCGAGACCGGCTTCTTGTCGATCTTTCTTTGTCCGTTACTCGATGGGCGGCCATTTCCGAATTCTCGGCCGCCGATTTTGGTCTTTTGGCTCTTCCGCTGGCTCGGCTTTCGAATCATGGTCGGCGCGGGTCTGATTAAATTACGCGGCGACGAATGCTGGCGCGATCTCACCTGCATGTATTACCACTACGAGACGCAGCCGATTCCGAATCCGATCAGCCGCTATCTTCATTTTTTGCCGCAGTGGTTCCATAAACTGGAAGTGCTTTGGAATCACTTCGTCGAGCTGATCGTGCCGTGGTTTTCATTCGGTCCGCGACAGGCCCGTCATTTCGCTGGGGTGTTGCTCGTAATTTTTCAGGTGATTCTCATTATCAGCGGTAATCTTTCGTTTCTGAATTTTCTGACCATCATTCCGTTTCTGGCCTGCTTTGATGACACATTCCTGCGCCGCGTTTTGCCGGAATCTCTGGTGAAGCGTGCGGAGGAAGCCGCAGCTCGCTCGCACTCTTCGCGAGTTAACAACGGAATTGCCGTCGCATTATCGATCCTCGTTGCCTGGTTGAGCTTCGCGCCAGTGTTGAACCTTGTCGGCGGACGCCAACTCATGAACTATTCGTTCGACCCGCTCGATTTGGTTAACACCTACGGCGCGTTCGGGACGGTCGGCCGGGAGCGTGACGAAATTATCTTTGAAGGAACCGAAGATGCGGTCATTACCGGCGAGACCAAATGGAAAGAGTACGAGTTCGTAGCTAAGCCGGGAGATCCGGATCGGCGTCCGGCTTTCATCGCGCCGTATCAACCCCGGATCGACTGGCAAATCTGGTTTGCGGCCATGGCCTCTCCTGGCGATTACCCTTGGACGTTCCATTTTGTCTGGAAACTTTTGCACAACGATCCCGACACGCTATCACTGCTCGCCAACAATCCGTTTCCTGATAAACCGCCGCATTACATTCGCGCACGGCTTTATCGGTATCGGTTTGCTCCCCTGGGCGACAAGGGGTGGTGGAGGCGCGAGCTGATTAGTGAATGGCTGCCCGCTCTATCGACCGATAACCAGGAGCTGCGACGACTGATGGGCGCGATGCATTGGTACGATTATCTCGATCTGGACTAAAACCCGCGCTCCTTCAGGCGCGTGACTGTTTCGCGCATTACTCGGTAACCGAAATGGCCTTGTGGGACCCGTAGCAATTCGGAGCCGCGCCATTTTTGCTGAATCGCGTCGATGTCGGCTGGTCGGGCGATCAAATCGAAATCACCCGAAACAAAGAGAACGCGCGCGGGGTTGCATGCCGGTTCATTGTGCATCGGCGAGCTGAGATGAAAATGCCGTGCTACCAATTCGGGTGCGATCTTCGCGCGACGTAATTCGCGTCGCATGAATGCCGTTCCGGGATTTTGCCAAATTGCGTGTTCAACATTCACAATCGGGCACATCAGCGCGACGAATCGCAAATTGCGCTCGACCATTGCGAGTAAAGCACCGATCCACCCACCGTAGCTTGTTCCGAGGACTCCGAATTCGCTGCAACCTTGATCGCGCAGCGTTCTAATCAGTTGGCGCACTTCGATGACACCTTGACGCAGGCCTTCCGCGTTTCGGATCAAATCCGCCGTGATTGCAAGTTCGCCGTTCCAGTGACCACGCGGCGTGCGCGAGTAGTGATACGGCAAATGAACAAAGCATGCGTTCCATCCAAGCTCATTGAATCGGGCCGCCCATCGCCGATAACCGATATGCGTCGCCGACATCAACGCGTGAAGCATGATCACCGTCGGCGCCGCTTTTCCGCGCCCAGACGGGAAAAAGTCGGCGCGCGCAACAGTGTTTCTCGGAAATTCCGTTTCGATTGGGCTCCGCCAAGTCAGTGAAAAGCCGTTGCCGTTTTGAATCGCCGCGATCAGCCCGACATCCTTCGGCGCGGCCTAATATTCATGCGGCGTTAGTTTCTCGCATTCGACGACGTAACGGTCCATTTCCTCCGCACTCCGTCCATTTAGTCGGTGACGCGATTGCACCAAGTTCATCGACACGCACATCGCAAAATCGACTGCGTTTGCAGCTGCGCGATGGAGTCGGCGACGAGGATTTTTCGGTTGGCAGCGCATCCGCTCTCGCGGCGGATGCGGCAAATCGTCGCGCGTCAGTTGAAACTTCCGGCGCAGCTCGGCGTAGAGTCGCTGGAATGCATCGGTGAGTTCTTGTTCAATCCGGGCACGGGCGACTGATTTTTCCAATTCAGGAAAATGCGAGATTGCCTGGCCGAAAGCGATCCAAACCGGTGTTCGCCAAAGCGGCATCCAATTTCTCTTTCCATAGAGACGATCGCTTCCGAGAATTACGCATGGCACGATCGGAACGCCGGCCATGTGCGCGAGGGTCGATGCCCCAGCGCGCAGTGGCGCGCCTTCGAGCAGCGAACATGCGCCATCGCGAATTCCACCTTCCGGAAAAACGCCGACGATTCGGCCGTCTTTCAGCCGTTTGATGGCGCTCCGGATCGTCTTGCGATCGGCCCGATCGCGTGCAGCTGGAAACGCATCCACCGCCCTCAAAAAATGTCCGAGCCCTGGAACCGGGAAAAACTCAGCCATCGCCATCCAATCGATCTTCCGCCGCACCACCGATGAGATGATGGGCGGATCGAAATGACTGATGTGATTCGAAGCGAGCAAAAATCCGCCGGCGCGATTGATGTGCTGGCAACCGACCACGTAAATGCGCGACGAATAGCCAAATAGCAGCTTCATGGACAGCGCGGCTGTGCGATTGGCAATGGAATGGAATCGAGTCGGCATCGTTTTCTAGTAGCGAGGTTCAGTTTGCCGAAGGCGACCCCCGGAAGCAAATTGTTGACGCATCATGAAATTTGGACTCGACGGCCAATTAAGCTGTTTGCGTTAAAATGGGTCCAATCACGCGAACCGCCGCACTTGCAATAATTTTTGAAATTTCGATCGTTTTGCCTGTAGCCGGGACGGAGGAGCTTGCTGATACCCCGCCGCCGTTGGCAATCCAAATCGGCGAGCACGGCGCTGCAGACTTTGTCAATCTCATCTTCCTATTCGACCGCGTAGCGACGCAGTCATCCTCGGTAACGAGCCCGGATTACCGCGAGCGCATTTCCCAACCGTCCTCGCCGTTCTACCCTGATTATCTGGAATACCGAAGCGGCCGAATCGATCGGCGCGAACTGGTTCGTAGACTGCCACACGTTTCGATGATTGGCGACAGCCTCTCGCTGAATTTTTATGTATCGGCACCGTGGAGCGTGTTTTGGCGAGCAAGAACCGAACGTCGCAAAAACTGGTTCCTCGACACGGATCCCGCCCCGGAAAGCATCTTCAGCATCTACGAACGACTGCAGCAGTTCACTCCGCTGGTGGCGACAGAATACAGCGGCGCTGGAGCTTTGGTCGCGCCCAGCCGCGCGCAGGAAGGATTGCGCCGAAAAATCGTCCGGACGCGCAATCTCTCCGGGCAGACGCGTCGAATTGTAGGAAAGCACCGACTGCCGGACCTGATCATGATCTGGATCGGACACAACAATCTCGACTGGGTGGAAGGGCTTTCGTCGGCCGAGCGCGAGCACCCGGAAGCTCACTTGCGAAAAATGGCGACGCGTTTCGGCAAGAACTACACTGAGTCGCTGCAGTTGCTGATCAACCGTGCGAAAACCGAGAATCACAAAGTTGCAATCGTCGTGTTTGGTATGGCGAATTTTGAGGCGTTTTCCAGAGGGCACCTGAAGGCTGCGGCGCTGCACGCCCGGAATCCGAAACTGTATCCCCGTCTCGAGAGCGGTTACCGCGCTTTCGAATCGTTGAAGCCGGTTTATCACAAGACCACGATTCGACTTGGTTTGATGATGGAGACGGAAATTCAGGCTATGGTTCGAAACTTGAATCGCGAACTCAAAAATTACCCCAACATCAGGCTCCAATACTCCGAGGCGTTAAAGAACGTGGATTTTAGTCGTTTGGAATTGATCAGCTCTGTAGATGGCTGGCACCCCTCGGTCCAAGGACAGAAGGCGCTAGCAGAAGCGGCCTACAACGGACTCCATCCCACTCTCGATTTCCTCGGAATCAATCCACCGCGCAAAGCTTCCCTACCGCGCTGACGGCAAGGCTGCATAAACCGGGGCCGGTCCTCAGCATTCTTCGGCTGCCAACGCTTGGCATTTTTTGAGGTCCAGTTTGCCGGAGGCGAGGACGGGGATCGAATCTGCCCGGCAAATCTTTTTTGGGATCCACAAGTTCGGCACACCGGCGTCGCGGAGTTTGTCACGCAGCTGGGCAAGATCGACATCTACCGCGGCGAGGAGGATGAGTGCTTCGCCTTTGGATTCGTCCTGGACTCCGACTATTGCGACTAGGCGTTCGTCTTTTCCAGAAAAGCCCAGCAACTCGACGATTTTTTGTTCAACGGCTTCGTGCGGAACCATTTCGCCGCCGATCTTTGAGAAGCGCGAGAGTCGTCCTTCAATGTAAAGAAATCCATCTTCATCGAACCGGCCGATGTCGCCGGTCTTGAACCAGCCATCCCGCAAAACGTCGGCGGTGCGTTTCTCGTCGTGCAAATAACCTTCAAAAATATTTACCCCGCGAAACCAAACCATTCCGGTTTCATGCAACGACAATTTTCGATTAGTCTCCGGCTCACGAATTTCGGCTGCGATGCCGGGCGCCATTTTGCCGACCGAACCGAGACGGCTGGACGGCTGAACTTGTTCGCCCCGTTTGCTCGGCAGCGGTTCGGGCAGGTTCACGCTAACAACCGGAGAAGTCTCGGTCAGTCCGTAACCTTCAAAGACGTGCTGGTTGAATCGGTCTTCGAATGCTTTCGCGAGATCGAGTGGAAGTTTTTCGGCGCCGGTAATAACCAAGCGCAAACTACGCAGCTGGTCTGGCTCGGCTTTACGCAAATAGCCGCGCAGAAAAGTCGGCGTCGCCAGAAGCAACGTGAGTTTGTATTTCTCGATCAACGCAGCATTCTTCGCCACTTCGAGCGGATTTGGAAAGGTCACGATCCGGACGCCTTCGATCAACGGATACCAAAGCGTGACGGTCGATCCGAAGCTGTGAAAAAACGGGAGCGACGCGAGAATCGCGTCCTGTTTCTTCGCATCGAGCAGCTCGCGAAATTGAGACACGTTACCGACGATGTTGCGATGAGAAAGAACCACGCCCTTGGGTTCTCCGGAACTGCCGCTGGTAAACAGCAGCATGGCTTCGTTGTGACCGCCGCGTTTCGGGACCTGTAACAATCGCAAAAGCAAGCGCGTCGGGGCGAAGATCGACATCATCCACCAGAACAGAACTCGTGATTTCAGTCGAGGCATGAATTGATCCAGTTTGAGGACGCATTGCGGCCACGGAAAATCTTTCACCCGTTCCATGAACGGCGTTGCCGAGATTGCAACGCGCAGGTCAGCGCGTTTACAGGCGGACTCGTTCGCGGTACGACCAGCGGTGAAATTCAGATCGACCGCCACTTTTCCGGCGAGGGTGACGGCGAGATTCGCCACCATCGAACCTTTGCCCGCAGGCAAAACAATCGCGATTCGTTTGTCGGAAAATTGTTTCCGGAGGGAACGACTCAGGGCTGCGGCCGCGCCGAGTAATTTTGCGCGACTCAATTCGCTGTTATCAATCCCATCGATGACCGCGGTTGAAAAACGCCGGCGTTTCAATCCGCGGACGCATTCTTCGGCTAGATGTCGATCTAACGAAGGTCGCCGGCTGTAGCAGAACTCTCCGAGCTTAAGCAATTCTTCGCGCACAGTTGCAATGTCGGCAGCTTTTGCCTCAAGGGATTTGCCAAATGCGACGGTGACGCGATACGGAATTTCCTTGGGCCATTTGGTGAAAAATTTTCCTCCTTGAAAGGAAAAAATTGAGCCCCAAAGCCGATCGAGCCAAACGGGAACCACGCTCGCGTTCGCGTGTTGGGCAATCAATTCGTAGCCGCGACGCAGCCGCAACAAAGTTCCTGATCGCGTGAGCTGGCCTTCCGGAAAAAGACAAACGATTTCGCCCGCGGCAAGTTGCTCGGTTGCGGCGCGAATCGCTGAACGCGAATGGCGGATGTCAATCGGGATGCAACCGACACTGCTAAGAAACGGGCGCAGCGACGGTTTCTGATAAAATTCCTGATCGATGATGTAACGAATCGGGCGGGGGCATGCGAGCTGGAGGACGAGGGCATCGACCCAGGTGATGTGATTTGGCAAAAGAAGGAAGCCGCCTTCGGGCAAATGCTCGAGGCCGATGGTGTGGACGCGATAAAAGAATCTGACGAGCGGCCGGCCAAAAAAATGGAGCGCGCGCTCACCGGCGGACATGTGAGGCATCGTTTATTATTTACAATTAGCCTGCGGACATCTATCTGCCAATCGGCAAGTGATCATGCAGGTTCGCCCCAAACCTCTCTTCACGAGCGCGAAGGCGGCGCTTTGGATACTGCTGGTCATTAATCTCTTCAATTACATCGACCGCTACATTTTGGCCGCGGTCCTGCCCCGCATTCGCCAAGAGTTTCTCGCCGGCGATCCAAATCAGTTTCAGAAAGCCGGCTGGTTGTTTCCAGCATTTTTGATCAGCTACATGTGTGCGGCCCCGATTTTCGGCTGGCTCGCCGACCGCGTTTCACGTTGGTGGCTGATCTCAATTAGCGTGGCGCTTTGGAGTTTGGCCAGTGGTTGGTCGGGCTGGGCCGTGTCATTCGCGATATTGCTTTGCACACGCGCGTTTGTTGGGATCGGCGAGGCGGGCTACGGTCCGGCGGCGCCAACTATCTTGTCCGATCTTTATCCGATCGAACGGCGGGGACGGACGTTGGCTTACTTTTATCTTGCGATGCCGGTTGGCGGCGCGCTTGGCTACGCGTTTGGCGGCAAAATTTCCGATCTGCTCGGATGGCGCTGGGCGTTCTATTTGGTCGTTCCGCCGGGGCTGTTGCTCGCGATGCTCTGTCTTTTTATGCGCGATCCACGAGCAAGATCGGCATCGGAACCAACTTTGAAGCGGCGAGCGAAGGCGGCTGATTATTTAGCGCTGTTGCGAACACCGTCTTATTTAATCAACACCGCGGCCATGACCGCGCTGACATTCGCGATCGGCGGAATCTCGGCGTGGGTCCCGGATTACATTTATTCGGACCGGGGCAGGGAATTTCCAGCCAGTGATAATTTGCTCGGGAACATCAATCTCACTTTTGGCGCGATCACAGCTGTCGCCGGGTTTTTTGCGACGCTTCTTGGCGGTTGGACCGGGGATTGGCTGCGCAAACGCTTCGCGAATTCCTATTTTCTTGTTTCAAGCGTAGCTGTCTTGTTCGCGTTTCCGGCGACGATCGGAATGCTTTATATCCGTTTTCCTGGAGCATGGATCTGCATTTTCTTTGCGGTATTCTTTTTATTTTTTAATACCGGGCCGACAAACACCGCGCTGGCCAACGTCACATCTCCAAATATCAGGGCGACAGCATTCGCCCTGAATATTTTTGTTATTCACCTCCTGGGCGACATGGCCTCACCCCCGCTTATCGGCGCCATCCGGGATCGTTGGGACATGAACGTCGCGTTTTTTGTTGTCTCATTCACAATGTTGTTCGCCGGAGTCTTTTGGTTTTGGGGCGCAAAGTATCTGGCGCGCGACACCGCAAAGATCGAAACCGCGAGCGTTTGATATCGATCTAAAACAAAAGCGGGAATGCTTTTGGCATTCCCGCTTTCGCAAATGCGATCCAATCGAATCGTCAAATAATTATTCTTGCTCTCCGCCAGGTGTCGGAGCGGTTTCACTACCTTCAGTATTGCTCTTTTTCTTTGAGCTCTTTTTACTTGAAGGAGTTCCGGATGTTTCAGCTGAAGACTCGGCGCTTGTCGATTTCTCTGCGCTGCTCGCTTTCTCTCCGCTTGTGGATTTCTTTGAACTCTTCGTGCTCGACGACGGAGTACCCGCGCTTTCGGCGGATGATTCAGTGCCGGTACCCTGCGTCGATTCGGTAGTGCCTTTATGACGGGTAGAAGTCGAACCAGGCGTTGCTCCGGCTTTTGACCGCGTCGCCTTCGTGGGCGACGCGCTTGCACTGGCAGCGGCCGAAGCAGTTGCTGCGTCGCTCGCAGTCGGCGGAGCGCTTGCTGACACAGTGGCGCTCGGTGACATGCTGGCGGCTGGCGACGCGCTCATTGGTGCGGTCGGTGAAGGGTAAGCGCCTGTTTGAGTTTGCGTGGTTGCGCCGCTTGTTGTTGTCGCACCTGTCGTGGCCGTGGCACCAGATATGCCAACTCCAGCGGACACGCCGAAGTGCGAGAACACATTGGTGGTATATGTCGTATCGCTGATTCGTGAGTACTCGAATACTGGCGCGTTGTAGATACGGTCCCGCTCAACGCTAACCGTGAGGTAACTCATGTCGGGTGAGACGGAGTAAACGCTCCAGGGAACTGCAACCAGCTTGGCTTGGCCCGCCACTCGCGTGCCGGTACCGCCCGCCGAGAGGACGGTATAAGCCATGCAACCGTTGCTGCGGTCGAGGACGACGTCTTTAACGACGCCGACTTCTTCGCCCTGCGCAGTCTTTACTTTTGTGCCGATGATTTTGCTCGTCTGCACGTAACCAGAGCTACTCGAACTGGTCGTGGTCTGGGTTTGTCCATTAAATGGAGCCGCTGCCAAACCCAGGATGGCCAGCGCCGCTCCGTAAAGAAGATATGTTTTCATATGCTTAAAGACTGACGAAGTCGGGTCTTGCCTATTCAGAACCCACAATCCTGCTTCGCAGTAGGGTTTTTCCTTAGACGTGACTAATTTTCTAACTTCGACTCTGACAAGTGAACATCAAAGGCCCGCGCTTGTGCGCGCGCTTTGGCCGCTTGCGTAGAATGCCCAAGCTTTGCGTGCAGATCGCTCAATAGCTTCCAACTTTCAGCGCGATACCATTGCCTTTGCAGGCAACTGAGCAATTCATTGATCGCCGCGGGTGTTCCGTCAGTCTGGTCGAGCAATTGAATGTAACGCTTCTCGATCGACCAATGAGGTGGCCCGGTCCGCGCGGCCAATCGCATTCTGATCAGATCAACTTTTCCGTTCTCTTTGTTTTCCAAAATGGCCAGATATTCATAGGCCTCCGCATCCACTAGCGGCATTTTGGTCGCCCGAGTGATGAGCTGACGCGCGAGCTTGAAGTCGTTTTGTTTCAACGCGACTGCGGCCAGATTGATCACGGCGAGTGGCTGGTCTGGTTTCTTTTGCAAAGCAGCATGCAAATGCACCGCGGCGTCTTCTAACTTTCCTTCGGTCAAGTCCAGTCCGGCCAGATTAATGAGCATCCGGGCCGAATCGCCGCCGTGGGCAATTGTGCGTTCGAGAAACGTGCGTTGATCTTTCCAATCGAATGTTCGCACAAACGTGCGCGAACCCAGAAATACAAACCAGAGCGCAAGCACTGCCGTCATCACGCTGGAGATTGCCAACCTTCGCGCCGTTAATTTCTCTTTCAAGGCAGCGATCTCGAGAGCGACCGCTAGAAAAAAGAATGCGCTTGGCAAATAAATCCAATGCTCCGCGGCGGTTGCGTTCAAAGCCACCACGCCGCTGACCGGCAAATATGCAATCAGTGCGAAAAGGAGAGAGATAAACACTGCCGGACTGCGTTTGCGTGCTCGAATCATCCAGTAGAAGAATGCGGCGATTAGGATCAGACCCAGCAACGTTTGCAATTCGCGCCAGGCCGCGCGCGCGAGGCTGGCTTCATTGAATCCTGTCGGCTGCGTCTCCACGTCGCGATCCATGTGCAGGTTCAGTGGAAACACGATTAAGCCGGCGTATTCAGCGACCGCGCGCGCGACAATAATCGGTCTAACGAGCAACGGAGGTGGTGGGCTCAGCCTTGGCGCGGGATGATGTTCGGCCCCGGCGCGCAGACTGAAGTAGCTCGCGGCAACAAAAGCCGTTACTGCGATCAGTTTCCACAGATCCGCCCAATTTTTTCTCCACAAAAAAAACGTGAGTCCGATGACAGGGAAAATCAGGCCGGATTCTTTGCTTAACGCGCTCAAAAGAAGTGCCGCACCACTCGCGATGAAAAGCAGCAGCTTGCGCGAGCCAAGCATGTGCAACGCGCGAAGCATGAAAAATAAACCAACAAATCCGAATGTGGCGGCAAGCGGATCGGCTAGACCGGACACGTAGACGACTGCCGCGCTTTGCACCGGATGAATCGCCCAGACCAGGGTGGCCCCCAGCGCGATGAATCCGGATCGTCGCCGTTCGATCCCAAAGCTCAGGAGGAATTCTTCCGCAAAAAATAGCAGCGCGACGGCCGCCAAGCTGTGCCAAACGACACTCGTCAGATGGTACGGTCCAGGCCGAGAAGCAAAGGCCGCGTAATCGATTGTGTAACTGAGCCGTTGAATCGGCCGATAGAAATCGGAAGCAGTCGCGTCCACGAAGAGAAAGTGGTTGAAACCTTCCGGGATCAGTCGCCAGCTGCGAATGAGCGGATCACGCAAGATCAAGGCCGTGTCGTCCCAGACAAAACCGTTGCACATCGCCGGCGCATAGCTGATGAAGACAAAAGCGATCGGGATTAGAGCCGCCCAGATTTTTTTCACGACAAACGAGGGAATCAATAAGCCGTGCGTCTACATTTGCGAATGTTTATGTCGATCTTGCGACTCGGATCAGGGCGGGCCTGGCGCGGAGTTTCGCTTGGCGCGGGTATGATCGCTATCGCCAGCAGCGCGCGTGCCGATGGCGTTCCGGCCGATTGCTCGCAGCTGATCGTGGCCATAGCGCCGGACTGGAATTCGATGCGCGGGAAGTTGCAATTGTTTGAGCGCACTCACGGCGGCGATTGGAGCGCAATCACATCGGCGGTACCGGTTTTGTTCGGAAAAAATGGTTTGGCGTGGGGCATTGGTCTCACCGGCCAGGATGAGCCCGGTTTGCGGAAAAAAGAACGCGACGGACGGGCGCCAGCCGGAGTTTTCGCAATCGGCAAAGTCTTCGGTTACGACGCCAAATTACCGCCCGGCGGCGATTATCCCTATCATCAGGTCACAGAAGCGGACGTCTGGAGCGACGATCCGCGCTCGCCGAATTATAATCGCCACATCGTGATCGACGCACAAAATCCGCCCGACAATTACACCCACGAAAAAATGCGTTCGGGGGATTTCGCCTACCATTGGCTCATCGAGATCCGGCATAACTCGGATCCACCCGTGCCGGGAGCGGGCAGCGCGATATTTTTCCACATTCGCCGCGGCGTCAACCGGGCCACGACCGGTTGCACGACCATGGCTGAAACGGACCTGGTAAAAATGGTCGCGTGGATGCGTGCGTCGCGGCACCCATGCTACGTGCTGCTGCCTGCCGATGAATATGAAAAAAGGTGGCGCCGATGGGATTTGCCGCCGCCGGAAAAAACGGCGCCGCAGTGATAAAAACAACGCGACTCGTTGATTCTCGCGTTGTTTAACGTATTTGTTAGGCAGACGCTCATGCGAAGACGATCCAATCCCGATTCGGAACCGAACATCCGCCGCATCGACACGAAGGCTCGCGCGAAAAAACAGACGCACGGCTTTCAGGTGCACTTTTTGCGGGGAAAAAATGCCGTTACCAGAATGTTCAGCGACTCACTTTATGGCGGAAAGGAAGGCGCGCGGCGAGCGGCGCGAAAATTCAAACGCACAACGATGGGTCGCGCTCCAAAGCGCGGCCGACGAGCCAGATCTCGGCGTCGACGCCGGCGTTAAGAATTTCTTTCGCGCCAGATTTTCCAGCACTCCAGGAACGCGGTCGCAAAATCCCGCGGTCGCGCCTTGATCCAACCATCAACAATGCTTGGTGGGAAAAATTGCCCGGCTTCAATTTCGTTTGGGTTGAGCCGCAGTTTACCATCGTGCGATCCGTAATAGAGAGAAACGAATTCGGAATCCGTTCGCTCTGACGCCGTCAGCTTCGCGACTTTTTCTAAGGGAATTTGGATACCAAGCTCCTCTGTGAGCTCGCGTGCCGCAGCCTGATCGTACTCTTCGCCGGCGTTCACATGCCCGGCGGCGCTTGAATCCCAGAGCAGGGGGTGTCGATCCTTCCGGCGGGAGCGAAGTTGGAGGAAGACCTCCTCGGCGGAGTTGAAAATCAGGAGGTGGACTGCCCGATGAAGCAAGTTATTCGCATGCACTTGGCCCCTAGGAGCACTGCCTATGACGCGGTCGTATTCGTCCACGATGGAGAACGACTCTTCTTGCTCAGGCTCGCTGCTTCCCGAGGCAATCGGGGCCACGTAGTTAGTTAATGCGATCCATTGCTGCAGTGAGAGCTCTTCCGCGCGCGCTTTCGCGTTGAGTCCGAGTTCAGCGGCTGCGATTTCCCATTTCGGCACTGCATGGCGGATAAGTTTTCCGACTTGTTTGCGTCGCTGTGAGAAACCGCGTCGCACTAGTTCTTCGAATACCTTGTAGTTAGAGGCTGGAAACTCCTGCGGATGACGCGGCGTGACGCGCACCAGCGCCGAGTCCACGTCCGGCTTCGGAAGAAACACGCTCGCCGGAACAGTTCGCAAATATTCAACGTGATGATGCAAGTGAACGAGCAACGTGAGTGCGCCGTAATCGCTGGTAGCGGGAGTGGCAACGAGTCGACGCGCCAGCTCCTTCTGTAACATAAACAACCACATAGAGATAGGACTTGGATATTCCAGGAACTTAATTAAGAGCTGGCTCGAAATATAGTAGGGAAGGTTCCCGAGCAATTTTACTTTCGGCTGCGCGTACAACATGCGCGTATCAAATTCGAGCGCGTCGCCGTGCACGACTTCCAACGCATGGCCCTGAAATTTCGCGCGCAGAAACTGCACCAAACGTTTGTCTTTTTCGATCGCAGAAACGCGCGCGCCCTTCGCCAACGCAAGTTCTGTCAACGCGCCAAGGCCAGGACCGATCTCAACGATAAAATCTTCCGGACTGATGGTTGCTTGATCGACAAGCCACTTCGCGAGGTTTCGATCGTGTAAAAAGTTTTGGCCGAGACTTTTCACCGGCGAAACGCCGATTTCCCGCAGAATCGCAGCGATTTCAGACAACTTCATCGAAGCGCGGCAACTTAGGCCTCGAAGCGTTGAAAATTAAACCTTTATTCACAGAATCCTGTGAATAAAGCAGGGTCAGAGGGGGTTTTTATTCACAAGTTATTCAACATCGAGATAGGCACGGGCGAAAACGGTGACCTCGGAACCTCTCGAAGCGAAATTGGCCTTAGCAAAGCCGATAGTTTTGGAAAGAGATTGCGCTCTCCTCGATCTAAAACCATAAACTATCCCTCTTCTTATGAGCTTGAACATCGAAGCCCTGTCGCGCGCAGCTACCGAAGCGCGCGGTCTCTGTATGGACGCGGTGCAAGCGTCCCAATCGGGTCATCTCGGCCTTCCGTTGGGCTGTGCTGAAATGGGCGCGGTGCTTTATGGCCATGTTTTAAAGCACAACCCGGAGAAACCGCGCTGGATCGGCCGCGATTACTTTGTTCTATCGGCCGGTCACGGCAGCATGTTTCTCTACGCCTGGCTGCACCTGAGCGGCTACGATTTGCAGATGTCGGAGATCAAGCGTTTCCGGCAGTTGCATTCTAAAACGCCCGGACACCCGGAATTTCTTGAAACACCGGGAGTGGAGTGCACGACCGGTCCGCTCGGACAAGGCGTCGGCAATGCGGTTGGGATCTCAGTCGCGATGAAAATGGCCGCGGCCCGATTTAACACGAGTGAGCACCGCATTTTCGATCAGCATTGCGTTTGTCTCGCGGGCGATGGCTGCTTGCAGGAAGGCGTGTCGGCGGAAGCGAGCGCGTTTGCCGCGCATTTCGGTCTCGATAATTTGATTCTGATTTACGATTCGAACGCGGTCACGCTCGACGCTCCGGCGAAGATGACCCAGAGCGAAGACACCGCTGCGCGATTCAAGGCCTACGGATTCGACGTCCAGGAAATTAACGGTCACGACATGCAGGCGTTTCTCGACGCCCTCGACAGCGCAAAAGAGAACGACAACGGGAAACCGAAGTTCATCGTCGCGCACACGTTGATCGGGAAAGGCATCCCGGAAGTGGAGGGGACCTTCAAGGCGCACGGCGAAGCGGGCGCGAAATTTGTCGATGCTGCCCGCAAAGGTCTCGGATTGCCCGACGAACATTATTTTGTCTCGAAGGAGACCTACGATTATTTCGCCGGACACAAAGAGAAGCTGCTCGCGGATTACGAGCGCTGGGAAAAAACTTACAACGATTGGCGAAAGAAAAACGGCGAGCAGGCAACGGTGCTCGAAGCCGCGATCGATCGAAAGGTAGATGTCGATCTTCTATCGAAGATTCCGGAGTTTCCCAAGGACGCGAAGCTCGCGACGCGCAAAGCCGGCAGCGAAGCGCTGCAGCCTGTTGCGCAGGCGATGCCGTTGCTGATCAGCGGCAGCGCGGATTTGCATGGTTCGACTTTGAATTACATCAAGGACGGCGGGGACTTCACCCGCGAAACGCCAAAGGGGCGCAACATCCACTTCGGTATTCGCGAGCACGGCATGTGCGCGATCCTGAACGGAATTTCTTATCACGGAATTTTCCGCGCGTCGGGCGCGACGTTTCTCGTCTTCACCGATTACTGCCGGGCATCGATTCGTCTGGCCGCGCTCTCGAAGCTTCCGAACATTTACATTTTCACCCACGACTCGATCGGGGTCGGCGAAGACGGACCAACGCATGAACCGGTCGAGACAGTCAGTTCCGTGCGAATCATGCCGCAGATCGATGTCATTCGCCCGGCCGACCCGGAAGAAACAGCGGGAGCGTTTGTGGCCGCAGCGCAACGGATTGAAGGCCCAACTTTGCTCGCCCTTACCCGGCAGGTGGTTCCGATTTTGAATGAGGTCGATGTTAAATTGCGGCGCGAAGGCGTCGCGCGCGGCGGTTACATCGCAAAGAAGGAAAAAGGAAAGCTTGAGCTCATTATCATGTCATGCGGGAGCGAATTGCAGCACGCCTTTGCCGCAGCAAAGGAGCTTGGCGATGGCGTGCGCGTCGTCTCGATGCCGTGCTTCGAGCGTTTCAATCGCGAATCGGAGAAATATCGCGAGGAAGTGCTTCCAAAATCTTGCCGTAAACGCGTCGCGATCGAAGCCGGAATAACGGAGACTTGGTATCAATACGTTGGCCTTGACGGCAAAGTCGTCGGGCTGCATCAATTCGGTTTGAGTGCGCCCGGCGCGGAAGTGATGAGGGAACGCGGCATCGACGCCAAGCACGTGGTTGAAGCCGCGAGATCACTCTAGAACGCTTCTTCCGGCTCGGTCACGTTGCGGGCGCGATCTTCGAACCGGGTGAATTCTTTCAGGAAGGTGAGGGGAATCTCGCCAACCGGACCGTTGCGTTGTTTGGCGATGATTAATTCGGCCTCGCCGGATT
>WNGP01007856.1_pt1 | contig 18310 bp, 16 predicted proteins | sample 5407671 | NCBI WGS metagenome assembly WNGP01 (sample SAMN13153381, study PRJNA577476) | soil metagenome | isolation source: 40 cm soil or saprolite under Garry oak tree replicate 2 | place: USA:California | collected 2016-06-15 | reverse complement strand
CGGCGTCACCGTGTCGACCGCCACGCTCCATAACTTCGACCTCATCGAGGCGAAGGACATCCGCGAGGGCGACTGGGTCGAGGTCACGCGGGCGGGGGAGGTGATTCCCCAGGTGCTCGGCCCTGTGCGCGAGCGGCGCACCGGCAAGGAGCGGAAGTTCAAGCGCCCCGAGCGCTGCCCCGTCTGTCACGCCAAGGTCGAGTACCCGACGGACGAAGTGATGGCGTACTGCTCCAACGTCTCCTGTCCGGGACGGCTGCTCGAGAGCATCGTGCACTTCGCGTCGCGGAACGCCATGGACATCCGGGGGCTCGGCTACGAGCGGGTGCGCGCGCTGCTCGATGCCAAGCTCATCAAGGACTTCGCCGACCTCTACGAGCTGACGCCGTTGCAGCTCCTCGCGCTCGAGGGCTTCGCGGAGAAGTCGGCGCAGCAGCTGGTCGACGCCATCCAGGCGTCGAAACAACAGCCGCTCTCCATCCTGCTGTACGCGCTGGGCATCCGTCACGTGGGAGCCCAGGGCGCGCGGCTCCTGGCGCGCCACTTCGGGACGATGAAGGCGCTCCGCAACGCCTCGGTCGAGCAGATCAGCGAGGTCCGGGGCATCGGACCGGCGATCGCCGAGGCGGTCGCGGGGTTCTTCGACGAGGTCAAGAACCGCAAGCTGCTCGAGCGGCTCGAGAAGCTCGGGCTCACCTTCACGGAGCCGGTGGCAGCGGATGGCAAGGGGCCGCTCGCGGGGCAGACTTACGTCGTCACGGGGACGCTACCTTCGCTGTCCCGCGCCAAGGCGACGGAGCTGATCGAGGCCGCGGGCGGAGCCGTCACCGACAGCGTGTCGAAGAAGACGACCGCCGTCGTCGTGGGCGCCGACGCGGGATCGAAGCTCGAGAAGGCGAAAGCGCTCGGCATCCAGATCATCGACGAGGCCCAACTCTTGCGCCGCGCACGCGCGAAACCCTAAGTTGGCGTCTCAAATGACCGCCCCCCTCGCCACGCCGTTCTCTCCCGCGACCGACGGCCTCACCGTCGGTCGCGGCGCTTTACGCCAGCTCCATGCGAGCCTGCTGCGCGACGCGGCCGATCACGCCATCGCGATCCTGCAGGAGGCGGGCTTCGCCGCCGGGCAAGGCGTGTTCCAGGCTTTCTGCGCCTGGCTCCCCGGCCAGCTCGGCGTCGCGCGCCCCGACGAGGTCGACGCGGCCCAGATGAACGACGTGTTGTCGGCGTTCTTCCTGGCCATCGGGTGGGGCGCGGTGTCGGTCGCGCCGCTCGGCAACGCGGCGCTCGTGGTGGACTCGACCGACTGGGTCGAGGCCGATCCCGGGAGCGCGGACATCCCGATGTGCTACTTTTCGTCGGGGATGCTGTCAGACTTCCTCGGACGCTTGTCCGGCGAGCCGGTCGCGGTCATGGAGGTCGAGTGCCGCTCGCGCAATGACGAGCGGTGCCGCTTCCTGTCCGCAGCGCCAGAGACGCTCAACGTCGTCTACGAGCAAATGACGCAGGGCACGAGCTACGAGCAGGCCCTCGGGGCGTGAAAGAGGTGTCGGGTGTCAGGTGCCGGGTGTCAGGGGGGTGACGCGGCGACGCTTTCGCAGTGCTCGAGCCAGCCCCGACAGCATCCGACCGACCTCGGCTCCCTGGGCCACGATGCGCTCCTCGACCTCTCTCGACACATAACCCAACCGTCCGGCGATCATGAGCTGCGTCTCCAGCTCCATGAGCGACCCGTTCGCTACGGACAGGTGATGCAGGTAATCGCCCAAATGATCTCTTCCATGCCCCTCTGCAACGTTGGATGGAACCGAAACAGCGGCTCGCTTAAGTTGCTGGACGAGCCCATACTTCTCCTCGCGAGGAAATGAAGCGGTAAGGCGATAGGTTGCTGTAACTAAGTCCATCGCGCGCTGCCAGACGACGAGGTCACGATATCCCTTGATGACTCGCGACCGCGCCGTATTCGGTGCCAGCATTGCGTATCCCTGCAACAGTTGAGATCGAGTGTACTGGTCTCGATCGGTGAGAGGTAATCGTTTCACCGCGAGCCACGGCAATCCTACGCACCACCTGACACCCGACACCCGGCACCTGACACCTCTGCTATGAGCGACGTCGAGACCTTCGCGACTCACCTGCGAGCGACACTTACGCCTTCCAGCAGCACCGACGGCGCGTAGCGCGATCCCGTCCAGCGGGCGTCGTTCCCGAACCCGCCAACCCGCTTCCACAGCCCATACACGTTCCCCGCGACCGCCGCGTCCTTTACGCGACCGGTGATCTCGCCCCGCTCGACGCGGTAGGCGAGGGCCACGGGGTGGCTGAACGCCCCGCCGATCACGTTGCCCTGCCCCACGCCGATCAGCTCGTCCACCAACAGGCCGTCCCGGATGTTGGCCAGCAGTCCCCCGCCCAATTGTAGGGGCAAGGCATGCCGTGCCCCTACACCATCGGGTGTCGGTCCCAGGACGACGTTCGTGTATCCCGGCACCGGCTTCCCGAAGATGCCGCGCTGCCCGTGCCCGGTGCTCTGCGCCTTGGCGCGCGCCGCGGTCTCGAGGTCGTAGATGAACCGTTGCACCACGCCGCGCTCGACGAGGGGCGTGACCCGTGACGGTACGCACTCGTCATCGATGGGACGCGAGGCGGGGCGACCGACGCAGGTCGCGTCGTCGCTGAGCGAAAACGCCGCGTCGAACACCCCGCTCTGCCCCACCTTCCCGGCGAGGGGGGAGATGCCCTGGAGCACGGCCTTGCCGGACAGCGCCTGGGTCACGGGCAAGAGCAGCGCCGCCAGCCCGGCGGGCGTGAAGACGACGGGGAGGGCGCCCTCGGGCGGCGCCACGACGGTGAGCGCGCGGTCGAGCCGCGTGTTGATCGACGCCGCGATCGCGTGCAGCGCGGCGTCGGACGGCAGGTCCGCGCCGTCGAACGCGTCGCCCAGCACCAGCACGTCGTCGCCGGCGATGCGCCACACGTCGGCGCTCACCGCGATCACGGTGGACCGGTAGATCCCCGCCGCGCCGGCGCTGTTCGCGACCCGGGTCTCGGCCGCTTCGCGCTCGAGCGCGACGTTGACACGGCAGCCCTCGCGCGCCAGCCGGTCGAGCAGGCTCCGGCCCATCTGGATCAGGTGATCGAGGGACGCCTCCCCGGCGCGGTCGAAGTACGTGGGGACGGGCGGCAGTGGGGCGCGGGGCGGAAATGGCAGGTCGACGGCTTCGCCCAAGGCGGCCGAGGCGAGGGCGCGGGCGACGAGATCGGCGAGTGACGCGTCGGCGGCGGTCGTGCCGGCGACGCCGACGCGGCCGCCCTGTCGCACCCGGAGGTTCACGCCGGTCTCCTCGGTGACTCCGGCCGACTTGAGGCGCCCCCATTCGAACGCGACCGAGGTGCGCTCCACGCGGCGCCACAGCGCGTCGGCGCCGCCGTCGGCGTGGCGCCGCGCCTGCTCGAGCAGCCGATCGATCACGCGGGCACGTCGCCCCCGACGAGCGCCTCCTCGATGCGCATATGGGGCGCGCCTTCCGTGACCGCGAGGGGGTACTGCCCGCCCTTGCCGCAGCCGCCGCCCATCTGGTTCCAGCGGAAATCGCCCGCGATGTGGTCGATGCGGTCCAGGGTCTGGAAGAGATTGCCCGCCAGCACCACATCCTTGATCAGCTCGGCCACGTGACCGTCGCGGATCATGTGACCGTAGGCGGCGGTGAACGAAAAGTTCTCGAGCAGGGTCTGGCCCCCGAACGCACTACAGGCGTACACCCCGAGCGTGACGTCCCGGATCAGATCCTCGAACGTGCCCCGGCCGTTTCCGATGTACGTGTTCGTCATCCGGACGATGGGCGCGTGCCGGAACGAGACGGCGCGGGCGTTGCCGGTGGGCCGCTCGCCCATCGTGGCCGCGGTCTCGCGGGAGTGCAGCCGGCCGACGAGGACGCCCGCCGTGATCAGCGGCGTGTCCTGGGTGGGCGTTCCCTCGTCGTCGAACGGCAGCGTGCCGCGCAGGCCCGGCGCCGCGCCGTTGTCGCCCACATGCAGCACCGGCTTCGCGAACCGCCGCCCCAGGGTCATCATGGCGCGCGCCTGCGGATTCTCGTACACGAAGTCGGCTTCCGAGAGGTGCCCGAACGCCTCGTGGATGAACACGCCGGCGAGCTCGGGGTCGAGGATCACGGGATACGTGCCCCCCTTCACCATCGGCGCATCGAGCAGCTGCACCGCCCGCTCGGCCGCCGTGCGGAAGCCCGCGAGCCCGTCCTGCACCGAGTTCCAGCCGCGGCGCAGCCCGACCGACTCGAGCCCCTTCTCGATCGTGCCGTCGCGACGCGCGACGGCCGTGCCGGAGAGCGTCACCTCCGGCCGCAGCTCGTGCAGGATCGTGCCATCGGAGTTCACGAACCAGTACTCGCTCACCTCGTCGCGGTACGTGGCGAGCGTGTCCACGATGCGGTCGCTCACGGCGAGCATCGCCCCGTTGTAGGCCTCGAGCAGCCGCTTCTTTTCGGCGAGGGAGACGCCGCGCACGTCGCCGTCCAGGTCGAGCATCGCCTCGGCCTGGTGGGGCGCGACGTCGGCGAGGCGGATCGGCGGGTCCACGCGGACGGCGCGCGACAGCTCGTGGGCGCGGGCGACCATCGCGTCGAGCCGGTCGAGCGACGTGAAGGACGCCACGCCCCAGCCCGCCGCGCGGTTCAGGACGCGCACGAACCCGCCCCGGTCCTCGCTCGCGGTGGCGGACTCGAGCCGCCGGCCGCGAAAGGTGACGGCCGTGCTCCAGGTGCGTTCGACGCGGATTTCGGTGTAGTCGGCGCGGGACCGGCCCAGCGCGGCGGTGAGGCGGTCGATCAACCGCCGAGTTCCTTCAGCTTCTGGGCGTAGTCGGGCCGCATCACGATCTCCCCGTCGATGATGACCTCGCGGTCCCAGGGGAGGATGATGAAGTTGCCGGTCTCGAGCGCGTAGAAGTCCGGCTTGAACTCGCCGGTGCGGAATGAGACCGCCGTCTTCACGGCCGCGGGCTGCAAGTCGCGCACGGCGGCGAGGGCGAGCTTCATCGTGGCCCCGGTGTCACACGTCTCGTCCACGATGAGCACGCGGCGGCCGGTGACGATGCGGGGCGGGCCCGCGATCACCACCGGCCGCCCGCCCGTCTCCGTGCGGGTGATGGCGACCGACGCGAAGTCGCGTTGCAGGATGCTCGCCACGACCGCCCCGGGGATCACGCCGGCCTTGGCGATGCCGATCACGACGTCGGGGTCGTACTCCCGAAAGATCTTGAGCGCCAGCGCGCGGCACATCTCGCCGAAAAACGGCCAGTCGACTTCGAGGACGCCGTGGGGGGTCTTCCGGCCGGGCCGGAGGTCGTGCGATGGGGGCGTCCGGGGCGGGGGCGGGGCGGGCATGGGGTGGGAAGCTACATTGCAAAGTCACGCGGCCGCAAGCTATTTTCGGCGCATGGGTTTCTGGCGCCGCCTCTTCGGCGGCTCGGGCCTCGATGAGCTCAAACCCCAGCGCCTCGATTATCTGAACGAGGCGCTCGCGCTCGAACGCCAGGGCGATTACGAGGCCGCGCTGACCTCGTATCGGCTGGCGCTGCGCGACCATCCCACCGACGCCCGCATTCTCCAGAACATGGCGATCGCCTTCACCAAGACGCGGCGCCTCGACGAGGCGATCCGGCACTATCGCCGCGCGCTCGAGCTCGATCGGGATCTGGCCGGGGCGCACTACGGCCTCGCGTTCCTGCTCCTCAAGCGCGGCGACCCCGACGGCGCGGCGCAACACCTGCGCGCCTTCCTCGCCCATCCGCCCAAGGGGCCGGACGCGCAGAAATGGGTCGAGCACGCGACCCAGGCGCTGCGCGACCTGGGTGCCGCGGGACCGCCCCAGGCGGCCGCGGCGGAGGCGCCCTGAGCGGTCCGCCGCGCGGCGGGGGCCGGGCCCGCCTCGTCGTCTTCGTGGTCGCGACGGCAGTGGCGTGCAGCAAGCTCGGCACCGATCTCAATCAGGTGATCGCGATCGTCACGGCGGCGCCCGACAGCCTCGAGGAATACGACACCCTGGTGCCCGGGGCCGCGGCGCTCAACGGTGCCGGCGACACCGTGCCGGCCACGATCCTGTGGACGAGCCTCGACACCGTGCTCACCGTGCTGAACGACACGACGGGGAAGACGGTGGTGAGCCATACCCGGCAGACCGGACGCCTCCAGGCGCACCTGGGAAACCTGTTCTCGAACCCCATCGCGATCCGCACCCTCGCCGCCGCCGACACGCTGTTCGCGACCGGCGTCATCGGGGACACGGTGACACTCTCGGCCACCACGCCACCCGACTCGCTGTCCGACTCGCTCCAGGTCGAGCTCGCCGACACGATCGAATCCTCGGCCGGCGCGGACTCGCTCACCGTCCCGCTGGCAGGTCGCCCCGTGGTGTACGCGATCACGTATGCCGCCCCGGGGGCGGCCACGCTGGTCACGACCGACACCGCTCACGCCCTCGTGACTCTGGACACGGTGACCACAGGCGCCAACGGCGTCGCCTTCGTGAAAGTGCGCCTGCTCGCCGACGCGCTTCCCGATAGCATCGTCGTGACCGCCCGCGCGCGCCGCGCCATCGGCGACACGGTGCCCGGCTCGCCGATCACCTTCTTCGTGAGGTTCCAGCCATGAGCGCGGGCACGCTCACGGGGCTCTTCTTCGACGCCGTCGAGCGGTTTGCCAGTCACCCGGCCGCCTTCCGGTACAAGACCGAGGGGGGGACATGGCAGTCCGTGAGCCACCGGGAGGTCGAGGAGCGCGTGCGGGCCATCTCGGTGGGATTGCGCGAGCTGGGGATCTCGCCCGGCGATCGCGTCGCCATCCTGTCGGAGACGCGGCTCGAATGGACCCTCACGGATTACGCCTGCCTGTGCGCGCGGGTCGCCGACGTCCCGATCTACCCCACCCTGCCCGCGAACCAGGTCGAATACATCCTGCGCGACGCGGGCGCGACGGCCGTGTTCTGCTCGACCGCCGCGCAGGTGGAGAAGATCCGTGAGGTGAAGAGCGGGCTGCCGTCGCTGCGGCACGTGATCGCGTTCGGTACCGGCGGAGGCACCGACGGCGCGCTCGCGCTGGCCGAGCTCGAGACTCGAGGCCGGGCCGCGGCGGCGAAGTATCCTCGCTTCAAGGACGAAGCGCTGTCGGTGCGGCCCGACGACCTCGCCACGCTGATCTACACCTCGGGCACCACGGGCCCGCCCAAAGGGGTGATGCTCACCCACCACAACATCTGGTCCAACGTGGCGGCGTGCGTCGAGGTGTTTCGGGTGAGCGAGGGTGACACCTGCCTCGCCTGGCTGCCGCTGTCCCACATCCTCGAGCGGATGGTGGAGTACTACTTCGTCCACGTCGGCGTGACCATCACTTACGCCGAGTCGGTGGACAGCGTCGCGCAGAACCTTCTCGAAGTGCGGCCGACGATCGTAGTCGCGGTGCCGCGGCTGTTCGAAAAGGTGTACGCCCGGGTGCTCGAAAACGCGCTTGGCGGCGGCGCGCTCAAGCGGCGCATCTTCCAGTGGGCGAAGCGCACCGGGGAGGCGTGGACGACGCACCGGCTCGCCGGGATCCCTGTGCCGCTCACGCTCCGGCTGCGGCACGCGATCGCCGACCGGCTAGTGTTCGCCAAGCTCCGGGCGCGCACCGGCGGGCGAGTCAAGCTCTTCACGTCGGGCTCGGCGCCGCTCTCGCCGGAGATCGCGCGGTTCTTCTACAGCGCCGGCCTGCCGGTGCTCGACGGGTATGGCCTGACCGAGACGTCTCCGGTGCTGACCCTCACGCCCCTGGATCGGCCCAAGCTGGGCGCGGTCGGGAAGCCCATCCCCGGAGTCCAGATCCGGATCGCCGCCGACGGCGAGATCCTCGCCAAGGGCCCGAACGTCATGCAGGGCTACTACAACAAGCCCGAAGAGACGCGCGAGGCGATCGACGGAAGCGGCTGGTTCCACACCGGCGACATCGGCGAACTCGACGCCGACGGCTACTTGAAGATCACGGACCGCAAGAAGGATCTGCTGAAGACGGCGGGGGGCAAGTACATCGCGCCGCAGCCGATCGAGAACACGGTGCGGCTGAACAAGTTCGTGGCGAGCGCCGTGGTGCTGGGCGACCAGCGCAAGTTCCCGATCATCCTGGTCGTGCCGAACTTCGAGCAGCTCGAGCGCTGGGCGATGGAGCGCAACCTGTCCTACAAATCGCGCGCCGAGCTGATCGCGCTCCCCGACGTTACCGCCAAGCTGGAGCGCGAGGTGATGGACGGCCTGCGCGACCTCGCCAAGTTCGAGATGCCCAAGAAGGTTGTGCTGATCGAGCACGACTTCACGATCGAGTCGGGGGAGCTCACGCCCTCGCTCAAGGTGAAGCGCCGCGTCGTCGAGAAGAACTACAAGCCGCTCATCGACCGCGTGTACGCGGAAGCCGATCCGACGGCGGCCGCGATCGAGGGTTGATCAGCCCCGCTGGCCCACGAACAGCCCCTGCCCCACCGCCAGCGGCGTGACGCCGGGTGGCGCTGCCGCGTCCTCCCGCTCCACGACCAACCGCCGGCCGCGTAGCAGGATGCGCGCCGCTTCCGCGAGCCATGCCCCCGGCTCCGGCCCGACCACCACGCCGCGCGCCATGGCGTGGCGCAGCGGGACCATGGTGTCGCACGCGAGCAGGCTCAGCACGGGCAGCTCCTCGACCCCGGGCGGCGCGTTGACGCCCACGAAATGGATCCCGCCCATCAGCCCCGCCAACCCCACCGCGTGTCGCGCCGCCGAGCCGAGCAGCACGGCGAGAGGGGGCAGGGAGGAGGGCGGCGAGGGCACCCCACGAAGCGACTGCGTATTCTTGTCGCGGAGTGGGGTGCCCTCGCCACCCGAGAAGTGGACCACTCCCTTGACGATCGGATACTCCCGGTGGCAGACCGGGCAGCCGACAATCCCCGACCGGACCATGCGTCCCAGCATCTCGCCCGTCGACATCACGAGGACGTTCTCCTCGTGCGGCTCGGGGCAGCGCAGCATCTCCGTCAGCTCAATGTGCACCGGAACGGAACACGACCCAGGTCACCCGACCCGCCTCGACGCGAACACGGCGCGTGAGCCGTCTGCCGTTGACCACGACCGCGAGCGTGTAATCGCCGGGCTCGACGTCGGACACGGCGAAGTGCTCGCGATACTCCGGGTCGGGGTGATTGTGCTCGCCGTAGGTCTCGGCGTACGCGTACGGAGTCTCTTGCGGCTCGGCCTTCACCAAGCCGTACACCCGTGCCTGGGGCACGGGCCGCCCCGCGCCGTCCCACACCTGCCCCACGACGATCCCCGTCCCGGGGAGCGGCCGGATCCAGAGCTCGGGGTTCACGGTGTAGCGCGGGTAGCGCTCGTTGGGGTCCACGACGAGCGACGTCGAGTCGAGCGGCGCGGCGTGGATCTCGAGGTGCAGGTGGTCGTTCGTGGCGCGGCCGGTATTGCCGACCAGCGCGATCACGTCGCCGGCCTTCACGCGCTGCCCCACCGGGACGAGCAGCTTGGAGTTGTGGTAATAGACCGAATAGATGAACAAGCCGTTGAGCTTGCGGTCGTGGCGGATGGCGAGCGTGTTCGCCCCCTGCTCCGCCGGACCCGAGAACACGACGACGCCGTCGCCGACCGCGTGCACCAGGGTGCCGTCCGCGTTGTTGAACTCGACGCCCTGGTGCTGCTGGAAGTTGCCGCCCATCGTCGAGCCGTAGCGGTACGTCTGGTCGATGTACGGCTGGTCGCCGGGCGCGATGGGACGCTCGAACCACGTGTGGCGGGTTCCTTGCGTGTCCGAGTCGGGGCGCTCCCGGTAGGTGACGCCGACGAGCGTGAACCCCTGATCGAAGCGGCACATCCCCAGACCGTTGGGGCGGCCGGCGGCGTAGCTCCCGGGAGCGAGGACGACGAGGGCGGTCACGGCGGGCGACACGTCGCATACGTTGAGCGCGTCTCCGTCTCCGGCGTAGACGCCCTCCCGCGTTCCTGCGTAGACGAGGCCCGGGGCCGCGCGGACGAGCGCGGCGATCGGCGCCATGTCGACCCGGCACCCTTTGACGACCGGAGCCACGGGGCACGCCGGTCGCCCTTTCTTGTCGAGCCACGACCGCCGCGCCGGATCGAGCCGGTACAGGCCGCGCTCCGTCCCGACCCACACGAGGCCGCCCGAGTCGGACGCGAGCGCGCGCACACGGTTCGCGCATTCGGCGCCCGGTGACGAAGGCGGGCAGCGCGTCGGCGTCGGGAACTCGGTCCACGTTCGCCCGCCATCGCTCGAGCGGGCGAGGCCGTGCAGGTGGCCCGCCCACAAGCTGCCGTCCCCAGGGGGCCCCGCGGCGAGCGCGAGCACGTACTGGCTCCCGATCCGTGCTCCCCCCCAAGGATGCGGTGCCGTAGCTGCGCCCAGCGAGTCCGTGATCTCGAACCACCTGACCCCGCGGTCCCAAGAGAGCTTGATGCCGTCGGCCGTGGCGATGTAGACGGTGTCGCCGCGCGTCACGATCCCGTTGGGCGCGACGTACTGCCATTCGGGCCCGAGTTGCGAGAAATCCCAGTTGGTCCACGTCGTGCCGCCGTCGGTCGACAGCCCCCACCCGTTCCCCACCGTGCCATACCAGATCTCGCCCCCGGGGCCGAACCCGAACGCGTGCACGAAATCCCACGAGATGGAGTGGGCGCTCGTGTCACTCGAGTGCCTGATCTGCTGCCAGCTCCCTGCTCCCGGTCGCAGCACGAAGATGCCCTGCCCGTACGTGCCGACCCAGAGGGCGTTGTCGGGCGCGCGCGCCAGGGCGAGCACGCGGACCCCGAAGCCGGTGGTGTCGGGGAGGGGAGGGAGGGACTGGGCGCTGGACGGATCCGGTGAGAGAAGAAAGATCAGGCTCGCAAGCAACGCGGAACGCGGAACGTGGAACGCGGAACAGGTAGGTGAGTTTCGATCGCGGGTACGCTTCTCGAACCCGGCACTGATGTTCCGCGTTCCGCGTTCCGACTTCTGCATTCCGTTCATCCTCTCGGCGAGTAGACCGTCGGCAGCAGCCGGATTTCCGTGACGTCCACCCGTTCCGGTTGCGTGACCGCGAACAGCACCGCGGCCGCCACGTCCTGGGCCTGCAGCATCGCCGTGCGCTTGGTGAAGCCCGGCTTCGAGTCCGGATCGACCGGGTCCCACATGGGCGTATCGACCGGCCCCGGTGACACGAGCGTGGTGCGCACGCCGGTGGTCGCGAGCTCCGCCCGCAGCACCTCGTGCACGCCGCGCAGGCCGTACTTGCTCGCCGCGTACGCGGTGGACCCGGTGAACGCCCGGTGATCGGAGACCGATCCGATCGTCACGACGTGCCCAGTGCCGCGTCGGACGAGATGGGGAACGAGGGCGCGGAGGATGAGAAACGGCGCGGTCAGATTCACCGTCAGCGTCCGCGTGAAGTCTTCCGGCGTCGTATCGGCGACCGGCTTGATGAAGAAGATTCCCGCATTGTTGACGACGATGTCGGGCACGCCGCGCTCGGCCAGGACCCGTGTGATGGCGCGTTCCACGGCCGACGCGTCGGCCAGGTCGCACGACACGTCGGTCCGGCGATCGGCGGTGCCCGCCTGGAGACTGCGCGCCACGCGCACCACGTGCGCCCCGGCCGCGTGCAGCGCCTCCGCCACAGCGAGCCCAATCCCGCGGGACGCACCGGTGACCAGGCCGAGCTTCCCCTCGAGCGGGGCGTCGCTCACTCCAATCCCCGGCCGCCGTGCACCGCGGGATTTTGGAGAGGCCGACCAGCCGCCCGTTGGGCAGGTACGCGACGTGCGCCCGCCCGAAGAACGGCAGCAGGTGGTGCTCGCACAGCGAGTAGACCTCGATGTCGCGTACGCACACGAGGTTCTCGTGGCGCTCCGCGTAGAGCGCGTCGCCGATGACGTCCGCCACCGACATGTGGTAGCCGCGGGTGAGCCAGCGGAGCGATGCCTCGACGCGCGCCGGGGTCTGGCGCAGGCCCTCGCGCGTCGGATCCTCGCCGAGCCGCTGCAGGATATCGTGCACCAGCGGCTCGAGCGATACGGGAAGGGGCTCGCCGTGGTCCTCGTGAAAGCTGTGGAGGCTGGCGGACTTGATTTTGTCGCGTGCCATAACTTGTAGGGCCTCCGGGGCAGGACTATCTTCGGCGCACGTGAAGCTAAAGGTACTCGCTTTTCTGTCGTCGGCGGGAGCCTCCGCCCTGTCCGCGCTGTGGACCTTCCCCAGCATTCTCGCGTCGGCGTTTCTCGTGGCGTGGGGCGCGGAAGCCGCGCAGTTCCTGATCTCCCAGGGCGCGGCGCTCGCCATCCTCGCCTGGTTGCAGACGCTGCCCGAGTTCGCGGTGGAGGCCGTGATCGCCTGGGAGGCCGGGCGCGACCCCGAGCGCGCGCACCTGGCGATCGCGAACCTGACCGGCGCCATCCGCCTGCTCCTCGGGCTGGGCTGGCCGATGATCTATTTCGTGTTCGCGGCCGCGGGGCGAAAGACCGCCGCCCAGCGACTGCCGGCGATCCGGCTCGAGCGCGAGCACGCCGTGGAGATCGTCGGCCTCGTGCCGCCGCTCGTCTACTTCGTGTTCATCCTGTGGAAGCGCAGCATCGGCTGGATCGACGCGCTCGTGCTGCTCGGCCTGTACGTCGCCTATCTCTGGGTCCTGTTCCGCAGCCCCCCGCATGCCGTCGAGAACCTCCCCGACGCCCCCGCGGTGTCGCGCTGGGCCTACCGGCAGCCCGGGTGCCCGCCGCGATCGGCGCGCTGTTCGGGGCAGGCGGCGTCCTGTTGTACGTCACGGCCCATCCCTTCCTCGAGTCGATGCTCGCGGTCGCGGGGCTGGTCGGCGTGAGTCAGTTCGTGCTGGTGCAGTGGGTCGCGCCGTTCCTGTCCGAGTTTCCCGAAAAGGTCTCGGCGTTCTACTGGGCGCGCCGCGTCACGCACGCGCCCATGGCGCTCATGAACATGGTGTCGAGCAACGTCAACCAGTGGACCGTGCTCGCCGCCATGATCCCGCTGGTGTATGGGTATTCCAGTCTCCGCAACCACGGGGTGTGGCTGGATTTCCATTTCGACGACGCGCAGCGGCTCGAAATCCTGCTGACGCTGCTCCAGACCGGCCTCGGCGTGATGCTGCTGGCGAAGATGGAATTCGACTGGCTCGACGCCAGCGCCATCTTCGTGCTGTGGCTCGCGCAGTTCCTGCGGCCCAACCTGCGCGAGGAAGTCGCGGTGGCCTACGGGATCTGGATGGCGATCCTCGTCATCGGATTCGCGGTAGGGGGAAGGGCGCTCCGCGCGCCGAGGTATTTCTGGGAGACGATCCGCAGATAACGCGGAACGCGGAAGTCGGAACGCGGAACATCCGCACCGGCGTCGGCCCGCTCGTTCCGCGTTCCGCGTTCCCACTTCCGCGTTAGAAAGCGATCGGCCGGCACCGCTGTAACACGGCCCGGCCGACCGATGCTGCAGGAACGGAGAGGATTATTGAAGCCCGAAAGTAATGACTGGTCCCTCACCATGGCGTCTGCCTTCCCCACGCGGGGGCGTGACATCGGTCACAGTATCTGGGTCCACGATCGAGCCTGTTGGCTCAATAATTCTTCTCCCCGTCCCTGGTACTACATTACCTCGTGTACGAGAAACGTCAAGCAAAGGCGTCGCGCAACAATCACGCGGCAACGTCGGGGCAGTGACATGAATGTGACGCTCATTACGGCGATCGTGCTGCTGCTAGGTTGGGGGACACTCGTGTTCGGCGCGCACCTGGGGAGCGGGCCGGTCCATCTGCTGTACGCAGTGTCGGTGATACTGTTCGCGCGCCGCATCATCGTCGGCGCGCCGACATTCCGGTCCTAACGCAGCCGGCCCAGCCGGTCGGCGGGCCACTCGCGCACGACGATCCGCTGCGACCGCGTGCGCGGGCCCAGCGTGAGGTGCACCACGTACTCCCCCGGCTCCACCTGCTTCAAGTCCTCGCGCGACGTCGGGCCGCCCAGCTCGCGCGGCCGTGGCTTGTCGCGCGTCAGGTCCCAGGTCACGCGGTTCACGCCCGGGTAGCCGGGACCGGTGAGGTGACGGATCGTGTCCCCCGCCGGAGCGACGATCGCGAGCTTCACGCCGTCCGACTGCACGTCCTTCAGATAGTACACGATCACGGCCCCGCGGGGCGGGTTCGGCGCTACGTACGGCCGGCTGCCCCAGTCGGGATGCGTGTCCCGCAAGCGGTGCTGATAGGCGGGTGGCAGGGCGAAGAGGTGCACCGCTTCCGCGAGCAGCGTGTCGCTCATCTCCTCGAGCGGCCCGACCGGGACGACCCAGAGACCGCGCCCGTGGGTCGCTACGACGAGGTCGCGCTGCGCGAACGAGAGCGCCATCGCCTCGACGGGGACATTTGGCAGATTCTTGCCGAAGCGCCGCCACGCCTTGCCGCCGTCCGCCGTCACCCACACGCCGGTGGCCGTCCCGACCCACAGCAGCCGCGCGTTCGCCGGGTCCTCGCAGATCGTGAGACTCCCGGCGTCCTTCGGCAGGCCCTGCCCGATCTCCGTCCAGGTTTTTCCAAAGTCGTCCGTGCGGTACACGTGCGGCTGATAATCGTCCCGGGAGTGACAGTCGTACACGAGGTACGCGGTCCGCTCGGCGTGATACGACGCCGCGATGGCCGCCACCCAGCACGCCGTCGGCGCCCCGCGGGGGAGGTTGCCGCTCACCTCCACCCACGTCTTCCCGCCGTCCCGGGTGCTCCACACGAGGCCGTCATCGGAGCCGGCCCACACGACCCCCGCCGCGCGCGGGCTCTCGGCGATCGCGAAGACGGCATGGTAGCTCGTGTGCCCGACCTCGGGCGCCGGATGCTCGCGGCTCGCGCGGGTCATATCCGGGCCCAGCAGCTCCCAGTCGTCCCCGCGGTGCGTCATCCGGATGAGATGGTTCGCCCCGACGTAGAGCACCGTGGGATCGTGCTGCGACACGAGGATCGGCGTGGTCCAGCCCCACGTCAGCGGGTAGCCCGAGTCCTGGCCCGCGTCGAGCGCCAGCGGCGTGATGTCGTCGCGCTTCCAGGTCCGCAAATCGAGGCGCGAGAGGTGGCCGTACTGCCAGCCGGAGTACACGGTGAACGGGTCGTTCGCCGGGATCTGGACCCACATGCCGTCCCCGCCGTTCACGGGGTACCAGTCCTCATCGGTGATCCCCAGCGTGTCGCGCGTGCGGCTCGGGCCGCACCACACCCCGTTGTCCTGCAGCCCGCCGCATACCTGATAGGGCGTGAGCGAGCTGTCCACGATGACCGTGTAGAACTGACCGATCGGAATCGCCATGTGCTCCCACGCCTTGCCCCCGTCGCGGGAGGCGTACACGCCGCCGTCGTTGCCGATGATCAGGTGGCCCGCGTCCGCCGGGTCGATCCAGAGGGCGTGATAGTCGCCGTGCACGAGGTGCAGCGAATCGGGGGCGAAGCTCTTGCCGCCGTCCTTGCTCTCGAGCAGTGACGGTGAGACGGTCCAGATGTGGTCTGGATTGGCCTGATCGACCCAGACGTCGTCGTAGTAGTAGTGCGGGATCGCCTGGAGGTCGTTCACCTGCGTCCACGTCGCGCCGGCGTCGGCCGAGCGGAACACGCCACCGTAGCGCCCCTGCTGCGGGTCCGTCACGCCGCGGTCCACCTGAATCACCGCGTATAAGACCCTGGGATCCTTCGCGGACACGGCCAGGCCGATGCGGCCGAGCCGCTCCGTCGGCAGGCCGTTCTTCAACGCCGGGTCCGTGAGCTTCGTCCAGCTCCTGCCGCCGTCCGCCGTCTTGTAGATCCCGCTGCCCTTGCCGACGCCCTGCATGTGCCCCCCGCCCCAGCGCAGCCGGTGCCACGCAGCGGCGTAGAGCACGTCGGGGTTGGATGGGTCCATTTCCATATCGACGAACCCGCTCGTGTCATCCACGAAGAGCAGCTTGGCCCACGTCTTGCCGCCGTCGACGGTCTTGTAGACGCCGCGCTCCGTATTCGTGCCCCACAGGTGGCCGAGGGCGGCCACGTACACCACGTCGGGGTTGGTGGGGTGGATCACGATGCGGCCGATGGACCGGGTGTCCTTGAGCCCCATGTTGGTCCATTTCTTCCCGCCGTCGGTGGACTTGTAGACGCCGTCGCCCCACCACTGCGAGCGGAGGCTGTTCTTCTCGCCCGTCCCGACCCACACGACACTCGTGTCCGAGGGGGCGACCGCGAGGTCGCCGATCGTCTCGGTGCCGAGGCCTTCGGACACGGGCTGCCAGGTGGTGCCACCGTTCGTCGTCTTCCACACACCGCCGCCCGCGGCCCCGACGTAGAACGTGTTCGGGTACGAACCTGCCTTCGGGGAGGGGACGGCCAGCGCCGTCACGCGGCCACTGTACGCCGCCGGGCCGAGGTTGCGAGAGCTGAAGCTCTCGAGAAAGCGGGTGAGCGAGTCCTTGGGCGTTGGTGTCGTGTCGGATCGAACCGGCGCCGCCGGCCGGCGTTGCGCGACGGTGGAGGCCGCGAGCCCAACGAATACGGTGGCGCAGAGGAGCGGCGTTCGGATCATGGCGATCGGGGTGAGTGAGGACGCGGGATTCTACTGCGCGGGGGCCAAAACGAAAGGGCGGCGCCACGCGCGATCCGCGCGGCGCCGCCTCCAAATGCGGGCAGGTCAGCTCACTTCGAGCCGAACGTCAGACCCGCGCTGACCGGAATACGGTCTTAGAGCGAGGACTTGAAGAGCAGCAGATTCGGCGTGCCGCCCGGGTTTCCGGTGATCGCACCGCTCGTGGCGTTGCTGGTGATCCAATTGCCCACGGCCGCGGACGACGCGTCGCCGAAGGTGGCCTTCACGAGCGCGGCCACGCCCACGACGTGCGGCGTCGCCATCGAGGTGCCGCTCATCGTCTGGGTCCCGTTGAGCAGCCACGTCGACTTGATGGCGTCGCCGGGCGCGTAGACCTTGACGCAGGAACCCCAATCGGTGAACGATGCCGCCGCGTCGGTCTTCGTGGATGCCGCGACGGTGTACGCACCGCTCGCGCTCGCGGGCGAATATCCGCAGGCGTCGACCGAGTAGTTACCGGCCGCCACCGCCACGAACACGCCGGAGTTCGCGAGGTTGTTCACGGCCGTGTTCAGCGCATCGTCCGTACCTTGCTCGGCGATGGACATATTCGCGACGGCAGGACTCTGGTGGTTGGCCGTCACCCAGTCCACCCCGGCGATGACGTCGGAGGCGAACCCGGTCCCGAGGCATCCGGCAAACACCCGCACGCCGTGCAGGAACACGCCTTTCGCGACGCCGTACGTCGCGGACCCGACCGTGCCGGCCACGTGCGTGCCGTGGCCGTTGCAGTCCTGGCCGTTGATCCCGAGGACACTGGCGACGTCGTACACTTCGTCGGCCCGCCCGCCGAAGTCAGGGTGCATCGTCCAGATGCCCGTGTCGATGATGTAGGCGTGCACGCCGGCGGCCGTGGATGTCCATGTATATGTGCCGGACAGCGGGAGCGCGGTCTGGTCGATCCGGTCGAGGCCCCAGGGGTCGCCGTTCGAGTCCATCTGCTCCGTGTCGTCCACGTGGACGACGTGATCGGGCTCGATGTAGGCGACGTTGGGGTCGTGCCGCAACGCGACCACCGCGGCATCCGGGAGGCGCGCCGCGAAGCCCTTGAGCGCACTCGTATAAGCGTGCCGCAGTGCGCCGCCGTGCGCGGTGACGAGGGTCCGGGCGAGGCCCTGGGGATCGGCTACGGCGTCGTTGAACACGACGATGTACTGCCCCGGCACCGGCTCGGTGGGGGCAGCGGTGCGTAACCTCCTGACCTCTGGCCCCGTCGGATTCGAGGTCTCCTGACAGGCCGCGACGACGAACAGGAGTCCTACAACCGCGATCGACCGCGACGAGCGCATACCAGCCTCGCAATAGGTGACTTTGTGTTGGCGGGGCGGGCAAGTTTCGTTCCGGTGGGCGAGATGAAGCGATGAGCACGCAGATCAGCGCTGTGGCGCGGCGGCAACGGGACGTGGCGCACCAGATTGTGGCGCGCTGCGGAAGCTGCACCGACTTTTCTGGTGCGATGGACGACCGATCAGGGCGTGAGCACCAGCACCACGACTCCCCACGCCAGGGTCAGCAGCGTCACCGGCACGCCGACCCGCGCGTACTCCCCGAACCCGATCCGCACGCCGCGCGTTTCCGCGCGCTCGGCGACGATCAGATTCGCCATCGACCCGATCAGCAGGAGATTGCCGGCGAAGGTCGAGCTCATCG
>WNGP01002490.1_pt1 | contig 18317 bp, 20 predicted proteins | sample 5407671 | NCBI WGS metagenome assembly WNGP01 (sample SAMN13153381, study PRJNA577476) | soil metagenome | isolation source: 40 cm soil or saprolite under Garry oak tree replicate 2 | place: USA:California | collected 2016-06-15 | reverse complement strand
TTCCTCGCCCTCGAGCCCATCGGAGGCGACGCGGGGATCGTAGCGGCGCACGAGGCTGTCCGTGACGAGCTCCTCCTGGATGCGATCGATGGTGGCAAGCATCCGCGGGTCATTCGGCCCCATGAACTTCACCAGGGGCATGAGGAGCAGGCCCGCGTCGAGGTGCTCGCTGCCGTAGTGCTGCACGAAGCTCCGGCGCTTCTCGCTCCACCCGTGGTCCATGATCGCCGTGTATATCGCGTCCCGCGTTCGTCTCCATTCCTCGAAGGGCGCGGGGAGTCCGCGCGCCCGCGCGATGCGCATGGCCCGTTCCATGGCCACCCAGCACATGACCTTCCGGCTTGTCCCAGTGTCGGCCCAGCCACTCGAGGAGGCGCACCACGTTCGTCCAGAGATCGTAGGCGATGGGAGCCACGTGCTTGTTGTAGAGGTACACCGCGTCGACGAGGCCCCCATAGATGTCGAGCTGGAGCTGGCGGTGCGCATCGTTGCCGATCCGGACCGGGCGCGAGTCGAGATAGCCGCTCAGGTGATCGAGGGTGGTCTCGGCGAGGCGGTGTCGCCCGTCGATGCTGTAGACCACCTGCAGCCCGCCGCGCCCCTTGGTCTCCTGACAGCGCGCCTCGAGCCATCCCATGAAGGCGCCCGCCTCTTCGGTGAAGCCGATGCGGAGGAGGGCGTAGAGCGTGAAGCTCGCGTCGCGGATCCAGGTGTAGCGGTAGTCCCAGTTGCGGCCGCCCCCGATGCGCTCGGGCAGGCTCGTGGTGGGGGCGGCGATGAGGGCGCCCGTGGGCTCGAAGGTGAGGAGCTTGAGAACTAGCGCCGATCGGTGAACCATCTCCCGCCACCGGCCGACATAGCGGGAGTGGGCGAGCCAACGCCGCCAGTACGCGATGGTCCGCTGCAGCCACTCCTCGATCTCCGGAGCGGCGACCTTCGCGCCCAACGCCTCCGCGTCCACGGCGGCCTCCAGTACGAAGACCGCCCGCTCCCCGGCCCGCAGCTCGAACTCTGCGGTCGCCGCGCGCCCGTGCTCCACGTGGAGGGGGACGGTGCCCTGCAGCCAGAGCGAGAGCGCTGGCGTGTGGAACAGGATGCCCTCCGACCGGCGGACGGCCTCGTGCGTGGCCCGCGCGTAGTCGAAGGCTGGCCGGCAATCGAGCCGGAAGCGGAGCGTGCCACGAACGACGCAGACACGCCGGACGATGCACGCGGGCCGGTCGGAGCTCGCTCCCTGATGAACGGGCATGAAGTCCACGATCTCGCCCACCCCATCCGCGTGAAGAAAGCGCGTGATCAGGATGTTTGTGTCGGGCAGATAGGTCTGACGGGTGCGGAGCTTGTCGACGGTGGGCGAGATCTGAAAGTGCCCGCCCCGAGCGTCGTCCAGCAGGGCGCCGAACACGCTGGGCGAATCGAAGTTCGGCAGGCAACACCAGTCGATGGCTCCGTTGGTGGCGACCAGCGCCACGGTCCGGAGATTTCCAATGACCCCATGCTCCTCGATGGCTGATGGCATGACAACCCCCTCCGTTACAGGCAGGCATTCCGCATGCCATGACGGAAAAGTCTGGGAGATCGCCGTACATCCGCCAGCGGGCCCTCACCGAGGGCGGGGCCGGCGGTGCCCGAGTCAGTAAAATCGTCCCGGCCGGGCGCCGGCTACTTGGCGCCTTTCAAGGCCAGGGCGAGGTCATCGGCGAGGTGCGAGGCCTTGTCGGCCAGGATCTTCGCGCGGGCCGTGTCCTTTGCTCGGAGGGCCTCCGTCGCTTTCGTGACGAAGTCCTGAACGCTCGACAGCGTCTGGCGCTGCTCCGACGCGAGCTTCGAAGGGTCGATCTGGTCGATGACCTGGGCGACATGGGCGAGACGCGCCTGGACGTCCCGTTCCGCGCCTTGGGGATTGTCGACGCGAGGAGAGACTTGGGGTGCCGGGGGAAGGGCGGATGGCGCGGGCGCGGAGGGTGGCGGCCTGACCGCGGCAGGGGGAGCGACGGGGGCGGAGGCGCAGCCCAGAGGGAGTAGGGTCGCCAGGACGAGGCGGAGAGCCCGGATCACGCGCCCTCCTCGAGGGGAAGACGGACGATGACCGTGGTGCCGCGCCCGACCGTCGACAGGAACTCCACGCTCCCGTGGTGAAGCTCCACGACCCGGCGCACGAGGGCCAGCCCGATGCCGGTGCCGTCCGTCTTGGTCGTGTAGTACATCTTGAAGATTCTCTCCAGGTTCTCCGGGGGAATCCCCGTGCCCGTATCGGTGACGGTGGCTCTGATCACGCCTCCCTCGTCGGTCGCGGTCGTGACGGTGACCCGGCCGCCCTCGGGCATCGCCTGGCAGGCATTGACGATGAGGTTCATGAAGGCGCGCCGGAGCAGCTCTTCGTCGCCCGGCACCCGCGGGAGGCCCTCGTCGAGAGTGACGGTGAAGGCGATGCCCTTGGGCTGCCATTCGGTTTGGAGGAGCGTGGCGATCTCACGGAGGATGACGTTGAGGCTGAGCGGTCTGAGGGGAAGATCGGAAGGGCGGACAGCTTCGAGGAAACGATTCAGGACCTGGTCCGCGCGCTTGATCTCCGCCTCGATGATGTCGAGGCTGCGGGTGATGTCGGGCGGCCGGTTCGGGAGGCGCTCCCTCAGGAAGGCGATGTGGACGATCATGGCATGCAACGGGTTCTTGATGTCGTGGGTGACCTCGGAGGTCAGCTGCCCGAGCGCGGCGAGCTGAGCCGAGTACTGAATGAGCGACTGGAAGGTCCTCGCCGACACCGAGACGGACTTCAAGTCCCGGGTGACGAGAATCGCCCCCTCGCGTGCTGCGCCCGCCTCGGCGATGGGGAAGACCGAGGCGAGGAGCTCCACGGCGCCCGCCTCGGTCCGCACCTCGACCATCACGTTGCGGGACGCCGCGCCTTCCTCGAGCGCGCGTCGCATCATGGGACGCAAGGGGTGGTCGGCGCCCAGGAGGTCGTCCAGCGGCTCTCCCGCCACCTCCGGGGCGGGCCGCCCCAGCGCCGCCTCTCCCGCGCGATTCGCGAAGAGGATCCGGCCGTCGGCGCCGCAGAAGATGACGCCATCCTCCAGATGGTCCACGGCCGTCTGGATCTGCGTTCGCTCGGTGAGGAGCTGCCTCCGGTCCGACTGGATCTGCTTGCCGAGGAGCTGAAGCTGGTACGCGAGCTTGCCGAACTCGTCGGTGGGGCCGGCCCTGCTGCTCACGTCGAACTCGCCGCGACGGAGCCGCTCCATATCCTCGGCGAGCTGTCGGATAGGCTGCAGGGTGACGGTGGACAGCGCGAGGGCGACCAGGAGGGCGGCGGCGAGGGCGATGGCGCCGAGGGCCAGCGTCTGCCACAAGACGTCGTTGAGCTGGTTTCTGATGAGAGGCACCGCGATCCCCAGCCTGATGGCGGCAAAGGGCTTGCCGCCGACATCGAAGGGCAGCGCGACTTCGTAGACCTGGGACTCCGTGGAGAGGGCGAGGCCGGAGCGCGCGGGGAATGCGTCGCGAAATCCCGGCTGCGGAGGCACGCGCTCTCCCTCCCGCCGGCGGTCCGTGTGGACGATGGCCACGCCTTGTTCGTCGGCGATGAGCGCGTAGAGCAGCGAGGGGTCGTAGCCGACACTCGCGTCGAGCAGGGCGCGCAGCTCCGCGTCCCGGGCCAGCACCGCGCGGGAGTCCTTGCCTGGTTGGCGAGACAGGGCGTGTGCGCTCTGAAAATAAATCTGGCGGGCCACGAACTCCGCCTGGGATCGCGTGGCGTTCAGGACGATTCGTTGGGTGTGATAGAGGTGCATGACCGTGGTCAGCACGATCACGCACAGCGTCAGCACGGTGACGGCGAGGATTTCGCGGGTGCGCAAGGACAAGGTACGAGGCGGAGAAGTCTGCGCCTCCGCCTGAGGGAGTCCTGGATTCGTGCGAGCCATGTGGTACTCGTCTGGCGCCGAGCGCGGCGCGTGCCCGAAGCGTTCGATCGCGGGCGAAGTATACGGCCCATCAAGTCACCCCGGCAACTGAGGCGACCCAGGTCGACTCGACAAAGTTGCACGGTAAAATCTTCCAGTCTGAGCGCCAGAACTCCGAATCTGTGCCCCTGCCTGCCGTCGCAATGTCGGCTAAGTACCTGGCGCCATGGAGGAATCGACTCTGGAGGGAGGGTGGGTGCCCTGGGCACACACCTTGCTACCTACCCAGCCGGCAGCTCCCGGAAGAAATTCTCCAACATCGAGCCAAAAGGTGACGACATGAAGCATCGCGTGCTCATTGCTGATGACGACGAATCGGCCCGGGCCGGAGTGGCCGCCCTCCTTACCGCGTGGGGATACGAAGTCGACGAGGCCGTCGACGGCAAGGAGGCGCTCGACCGCGCCCAGACCTTCTCGCCCGCCGTCGTCATCGCCGACCTCAAGATGCCCGGCCTCGATGGTCTCGCTCTCCTCAAGCCTCTGTCCGAGCTCAATCCGAACGCGGTGGTCATTCTCCTGACCGGCCATGCCACGGTCGAGACCGCGGTCTCCGCGATGCGGGACGGCGCCTACGACTACCTGACAAAGCCGGTCGACCCGCAACGCCTCCGCGTGGTGCTGGACAAGGCGGTGGAGCGGGCGGAGGTCCAGAAAGAAGTGACGCTGCTCCGCCGCCAGCTCAAGCAGAGCCGGGGCTTCGGAGCGCTGCTCGGGGTCGGCCCCGCCATGCAGGAGGTCTACCGGCTGATCGACCTCGCGGCGACCAGCTCGGCTCCCGTGCTCCTCACCGGCGAGACGGGCACGGGCAAGGAGCTCGTGGCGCGCACCATTCATCAGATGTCCAACCGCGCCAAGGGGCCGTTCGTCGCCGTCAACTGCTCCGCCATCCCCGAGACCCTCCTCGAGAGCGAGCTCTTCGGCCACGAGAAGGGCGCCTTCACGGGCGCCCTCGAGCGGCGCGCGGGCTATTTCGAGCTGGCGGATTCCGGCACGATCTTTCTCGACGAGATCACGGAGATGAGCCCGTCGCTGCAGGCCAAGTACCTCCGCGTTCTTCAGGACGGGGTGATCCGTCGCCTGGGCGGCAAGGCGGAGACGAAGGTGGACATCCGGGTCATGGCCGCCACCAATCGTGATGCCGCGGAGGCGGTTCGCGACAAGGCGTTCCGCGAGGATCTCTACTATCGCGTGAACGTGCTCGCCATTTCGCTCCCGCCCCTCCGTCGGCGTCTCGAGGACGTACCCTTGCTCGTGGAAGCCTTCATCTCGGAGTTCAACGAGAAGTACGAGCGTCAGGTCAAGTCGGTCGACGACGCCACCATGACCCGGCTCCTCGAGCATTCCTGGCCGGGCAACATCCGAGAGCTTCGAAACATCATCGAGCGGTCCGTGGTCACCTGCGAGGGCGATTTGATCTCGCCCCAGTGCCTGCCGTTTCGCACCGTGGCCACCGACAAGCCCGAACGCGCGGACGCCGTGCTCCTGCCTCTGGGCACCACGCTCGAGCAGGGAGAGCGTGAGCTCATCTTGAGAACGCTCGAGTCCGTCAACAACAACAAGACGCGAGCGGCGGCCATCCTGGGCACCACGCCGAAGACGCTGCACAACAAGACGCGGCGCTGGAGGAGCGAATCCGGCCAGATTGCCAGCTGAGCAAAGCCTCGCAAAGCTTACCTGGAGCGGGAAAAACCGACCGGCCCTCGAGAGGGGGCCGGTCGTGTCTGTCCGAGGCAAAGACCCACAGAACGGTAACTTCGGCGACTCTCTTCCCATGGCATGGGCGATGCAACTTTGAGCGCCCAGGAGGTAGATGCCATGAGCCGGATCTGCCAGATGACGGGAACGCGCGCAGCGCTCGCGGCCGCCGGCGCGCTCTGCATGACTGCTACAGCCGCCTGGGCCCAGGTGAGCCCCACTCCTGCGCCAATGCCTTCGCCCGAGATGACGAACGGCAGCGGGGCGTTCATGGTTGCCGCCCTCGTGGTGGTGCTGCTGATCGCCGTAGGCGTCATGGTCAAGCTCTATGATCTGCGGCGCAAACGCGAGGATGAAGCGGTGGCGCTCCAGGCGCGCCTCTCGGACGCCTTGCTGGCCGAGCCTTCCCTAGGGTCTCTTCCCCTCGTCCCCACCGTGCGCATTCCCATGCGGGGATCACCCGTCACCATTGAGATCGTGGGAACGGTGCCGAGGCCGGAGCTTCGACAGGCTGCCATCGACCTCGTGGTGCGAGAGGCGGCCCGCAGCGTGAAGAGCTACCGGGTGGACGCTCGGATTTCCATCGATTCCATGATGCAGCGGAGGGCGGCCTAGGTCGCAAAGACATGGCGCCCGCCGGAACCGATACGAGCGCGCGGATCGTCGTGGCTGACGATGATCCCGCGTCACTGGAGGGGCTGCGAGCGTTGCTCGCCGCCTGGGGGTACGAGGTGGAGACGGCCCCTGACGGGCGGGCCGCTCTCGAGAAGGTCTCCGAGGTGCACCCGAGCGCGGTGATCACTGACCTCGTCATGCCCACCATGAACGGGCTCGAGCTCCTGAATGTGCTTCATGACGAGGAGCCGGCCTTGCCCGTCATTCTTCTCACTGCGCACGGGAACCTCAATCACCTGCGCGATGCCGCCCAGCAGGGGGCCTTCGCCTACCTGCGAAAACCGGTGGACGTGCTGAAGCTCAAGACTGTCCTCGCGAGCGCGCTGGCGGCATAGCGGGGCGAACGATGAGCCCTACCCTGACCGAATCCGCGGGGATGAAGGTGAGGCGGCGGAGCTTTGCCGTCCAGAGCGAGGGGCGCCGAGAGGCCATTGACATCACGCGGCAGGTGCGGGACATCGTGCGGGAGGCGGGTGTCCAGGACGGTCTCGTCTTCACCAATTGCCTGCACACCACCTGCTCCGTTCTCATCATCGACTCCCAGCCCGAGCTCTTTCAGGATCTATCCCACATGATGGGGCGCTTCGTCGAGGACGAGTGCCAGTACAAGCACAACGACCCCCGGCTCTCGGATTGCGAGCGCGGGAATGCCACCGCCCATCTTCGCGCCAGTCTGCTCGGCCACGGCGTCGCCATCGGCATCTCGGCGGGTGAGCTCCTTCTCGGCGGCTCGCAGTCGATCCTGCTCGCGGAGTGGGATGGTCCGCGTCCACGAAACGTCAACGTTCAGATCATGGGGGTATAGAGTGGCCATCGCGCGAATCGGCTCGATCCGCCCGCGAGACCTCCGGGTCCCGCTCTTTCTCGTGACCGTCAGCGTCCTGTGCCTGTTCTGGATCAAGGCCTGGGCGGGGGTGCCCACGGATCAGCTCCGGGGCTCCGTCGACCGTGTCATCCAGATTCTGGAAGACTCCCAGCTCAAGGCGGAGGCCAGGGCGACGGATCGCCGCGCGGCCATCCGGAAGGAAGCGGAGTCGATCTTCGACTTCACGGAGACGGCCAAGCGTGCCCTCGGCCAGCACTGGAAGACCCTGAATACCAGCCAGCAGCAGGAGTTCGTGTCCCTCTTCGAGGATTTGCTGGAGCGGGCCTATGTCTTGAAGATCGAGAAGTACAGCGGGGAGAAGGTGACGTACCTGGGCGACACCGTCGATGGAGATCTTGCCACGGTGAAGACGAAGTTCACCACCAAGCAGGGGACGGAGATTCCCGTCGACTACCGCCTGCTCCGCCGGGGCGATCGGTGGCTGGTCTACGACGTCTTCGTGGAGGGTGTGAGCCTAGTCGCCAACTATCGCACCCAGTTCGACCGGATCATGCGGACGGGCTCGTACGACGAGCTGGTACGGCGGATGAAGGCGAGTCAGTCCGACTTCAACAGCGCTCCCGGAAAGTCCCCCACGCCTCGTTCCTAGTGCAAGCGGGCCCCGCCCGCGCGCGGCCGCCGGATCACCGCGGTGACCTGGGCGAGAAGCGAAGGGACGAAGGCCAGCTCCCGGGCGAGGCCGGCCGCGGCCGCCAACCGGACGAGAAGCCCCGCGGCAGGGAGTGCTCCGAGGGCAGCCGGCGCCACAGCCTTCAGGGGCACATGCGCGCCGAGGCGAAGGGTCGGTCCGAGAGCCCGTCCGAGCATGAACCCGATGACGGCGGCGGCGCCAAGGCTGGCCGCGGGATGACGCGAGGCCTGCTGCCTCCAGTCGATGGCTTCCCGGACACGATCGGCCAGCTCGGCCGCCGTACGGGAGATGGCCAGTCTCGTCTCGTCCACGTGTGAGACCAGGCGCTCGATCTCTACCTCCCGTTGCTCAGCCATTGCACGTCCTTTCGTAGACCTTCCGCCGTTCGCTGCAGGGCGTGCCGTCGTGACGGGTCGACTCCCCGGCGCACGCAGACCCCCACGATGATGCCGCCCAGGGCGAGGAAGACGAGACCGGTGAGGGCGAACCCCGTGGAGGTCGAGCCCAAGAGGCCGGCAACCCAGAAGGCCAGCGCCACCGCGACCAGGACCAGCCCCAGGGCCGCGATGGCTCCGCCGATGACCAGGACGAGGAGATGCCGGACGAGGAGCGCGAGGTTATGCTCGAGCTCGAGCCGCAAGAGATTCAGCTTCTGGTCGATGAAGTGACCGAGCTGTCCGAGCAGGTCCTCGATCAGCCCGCCCACGCTTCGCCCTTCCTGGCTCGGCCCGGCAGGACGACGCAGCATCAGCGCCTCCCCCCCGCTACCGCCGCCGGGATCGAGAGAGCCCTACGAGAAACCCGACGCCGGCTGCGAGGACCAGGACGATCAACGGTGAGCGCGCCATGAAATCCCGAGCGCTCCTGAGGCGCATGTCCCCGACCATCGAATTCACCCTGGTCATCGCATGACTGAGGCCTTCCGCGGCGTCGGACAGGCCACTTCGGATCGGTACCACCACTTTCTGCAGCCTTCCGACCTGGCCGCCGTTTCCCTGAAGGCTCCTTTCAGGGGCCATCTAGTGACCGACTCCGAGTAGGAACAGGATGATGATGAGGCTCAAGGGCACGCCGAGCAGCCAGAGCAGAATGAGGACCATGATCGTTCTCCTTTCCGCCTACTTGCCGCCCGCGAGAGCGGCGCGGGTTCGATAGTAGGTGAAGGTCATGGGCTCGCCGGAGGCCATCCAGCCGCCGATCACGCTGCCGGCCAGTCCGATGAGGAGCGCCGTCAAGGCGCCGAGAGCGCCGTTACGCGCGATGATGGCGGCCTGAGGGTCGACGGCAACGACGGGCGAGACCCAGGGGGGCGTGCCGGCCAGTCCTCCGTACCAGACACCGAAATAGCTCGCGGCCCCCAACGAGGCGAGGACGAGCAAGATCGGAATGGTGACGAGCCAGGCAATGGCACCGTGGAGCACGGCATGCTCTGCCCGCCGAGCGCCGAGGATCTTGCCCGCCGTCCATCCACCGATCACGTAGGCAAAGAATGCGCTGCAGATACTGAAGACGAGCGCCCACATCTGGAACTTGTGCCAGTTCACGATGCGGGTTTCGGAATAGGCGCCGAGGGCGGTGCCCCCGAGGCCGAAGATGAGGCCGGTGGCCAGGGCGGCCAGCCCGCCAACCCAGATGGCGGACCAGCTCACTGGCCACTCGACGGCCTCCCACTGTTGATACGTGACGGACGTTCTGCGTTCAGCCATTTCGCAACCCTCCGTGGTTGAGCGACCTCAAGGGACGTGTGCTCCTCGGCCGGCCACTAGGTGCACGATGAGGATCACGATCCCCACGAGGAAAAGGATCCAGGCGATCTGGGAGGCGATGGCGGCGACACCAAAGAGCCCGAGGGCGCCCGCCACGAGACCTACGAGCAGAAATGTCAGTGCGTAGTAGAGCATGTGCGTTCCCTCCTTGCCGTCAGACAAACGCAACTGCTGTGCCAGGGCAGATGGCCGGGGACTGCCCCGCTAACTAGCTGGAAGCTGAAGGTGGATGGCGCGATCGGTTAATGTGGTCGACAGGCGATTGGCACCGTCCGACCCGGTAAAGCCGACCTGCTCTCACGCGGGCGCCGTCAGGCATTCCTCGATGAGGCGATCGAGCCAGCCAGGGGTGGCATCCCGCTTGCTCGCCAAGAAAAGCAGGGAGGGCTATGCCCATGGCGGCGCGTTCACTCGTTTCAGGCACGATTTCTTTCGGGCTGGTGGCAATCCCCATCAGGCTCTATCCGGCCGTGGTCTCGGAGCGGGTGTCCTTCCATCTCCTCCATGCCAAGTGCGGCAGCCGGATCAAGTACCAGACGTACTGTCCGGTCTGTGATCAGGTGGTCGACCGGGAGGATCTCGTGAAGGGATACGAGTTCGGCAAGGAACAGTACATTCGCGTCACCGAAGACGAGCTGGAGGCCCTGGAGGGCGAGGCTTCGAAGGACATCGACATCGCGGAGTTCGTGCCCCTCGCCTCCGTGGACCCCATCTTCCTGGACAAGGCCTACTTCCTGGGACCGGACAAGGGCGGGGCCAAGCCTTACCAGCTCCTGGCCCGCGCCCTGGAGAAGGCAGAGGAGGTTGCTGTCGCCCGTTTCATTCTCCGGGGGAAGGAAAGCGTGGTCCTCATCCGCCCCTTCCAGCGCGGCCTGATTCTTCACACCATGTACTTCCACAACGAGATCCGCGATGTCGGCGAGATCGACAGGGGAGAGTCCGTGAAGATCAAGGAGAGCGAAGTTCAGCTCGCTCTTCGGCTCATCGCGGAGCTGGCGAGCAAGAACTTCGATCCGGAAAAATACGATGACGAGTACCGCCAGCGCGTCCTCGCGCTCGTGAAGGAGAAGGCCCAGGGCAAGAAGGTCACCATCGCTCCGCCGCGGGCCCCGCGTGGGAAGGTGATCGATCTGATGGACGCCCTCAAGAAGAGCCTGGAGAAGCGACGCGGGCCGGAGGCAGCGAAGAAGGGGAGCACGGGCCGCAAGGAGCTCGCCAAGGTGTCCCGGCGCGTCGGAGAGGCAGCCCGCCCGCTCGAGAGGCGGGTGCGCGCGGGAAAGAGGTAAGACGGAGCAGCAAGCTCCCCGCGTCGCCTGCCGCGGCGACGCTGGGATCCATGTAACGACAGAGCGAGCTCTCAGTGGCCCTTTGAATGCCCCCTTTGCTCAAGCGCCAGGATCGAAGAGAGATTCCCTTCTTACCGGGTGATTCTTACCTCGTGGACGACAGGAATCTTGACGACCGAGGGCCACGCGCCGTGTTTCCGACGTGTTATCCCATCCGCAGCGCCTCCCTTCCGTTGGCATGGTCCTGGCAGCCTATCCGTTCGGAAACGACGGCCGCCATCTGACCCCTGACACGAAGGAGACAGACGCATGGACAAGTCATTTCTCACCGACATCAAGGAGCTCCGCCGGCGCGCGCGCAGCCACATCGAGCAGGGCGCCATCACCGCCGCCTATCGCGGCGACCGCGAGACCGTCCTCCGTCTTCTCAACGAGGCGCTCGCCACCGAGCTCGTGTGCGTGCTTCGCTACAAGCGGCACCACTACATGGCCTCGGGCATCCACGCCCAGGCCGTGGCCGCGGAATTCCTCGAGCACGCCAGCGAGGAGCAGACCCATGCTGACTTGATCGCCGAGCGCATCAACCAGCTCGGGGGCGAGCCGGACCTCAACCCCGAAGGCCTCCTCACGCGCAGCCACTCCGAATACGTCGAGGGCGACGACCTCGTCGACATGATCAAGGAGGACCTGGTGGCCGAGCGGATCGCCATCGACTCCTACAGCGAGATGATCCGCTACATCGCCGAGGACGATCCCACCACTCGCCGGATGCTGGAAGGCATCCTGGCCACGGAGGAAGAGCACGCGGAGGACCTGCGGATTCTCATCGACGCGCTCGGCAAGGACGAGCGCTCGGGGGAAGAGAGGAGATAGCGCCATGCTCCGCAGCATCAAGGAGATGCTCGACTACTCCATCCTCGCCACGGACGGCGAGATCGGCCACGTCACGGACATCCTGCTGAGCGACTCGGACCTCAAGGCTCGCTATCTCGTCATCGACACGGGAGGCTGGCTGTCCGGCCGACACGTGCTGCTGTCCACGGCCTGGCTCAGCTCGGTGGCTCCGGAGAAAAAGATGATCGTGGTCAACATCGAGAAGAAGCGGATCAAGGAGGCGCCTCCGTATGATCCGGATGCCGCGATCCCCCGCGAATACGAGGCGCGTCTGCACGACTATTACGGGTGGCCTTACTACTGGCAGCCGTGAGCCAGCGGAGGGACGGTGACGCATGGGACTGTGGGGAATCAAGTACTCGGATATCGACGAGAAGTGGTGGGTGGACGTGGTGCTGCAGGAAGACCCACCGGCCATCCGGCGCGAAAAGATAGGGGAGCAGGTCGTCACCGATGGGTTCGATGGCGTGACGGGGCCTGTCCTGGCGCGGAAGGCGAGCATACCGCCCACCGCGCTCAGCGACTGGCCCAGCGAGACGGCGGTGATTCTCACCCGAGCGGAGCTGGGACCGGACTCCTCGACGTCTTCTTCGTGAGAGGGCTTTCGATACAGGGTCTGTCCACACGCATCTGAGGAGGTTCGTGATTCGCCCGCTCCGCATCGCGCAGGTCTCGCCGCTTTACGAGCGTGTGCCCCCGGCGCTCTACGGAGGCACCGAGCGCATCGTCTCCTATCTCACCGAGGAGCTCGTCCGGCGCGGACATCAGGTCACCCTCTTTGCCAGCGGGGATTCGAGCACGCGGGCCACGCTGGTGGCGCCCGCGCCTCACGCCCTGCGTCTCGATTCCACCGTCAACGACGAGCTCGCCTCTCACATCATGGAAATGGCCCAGGTCTTCGAGCGCTCGCGGGACTTTGACGTCATCCACGCCCATGTCGGCTACCTCGCCTTTCCCTTCGCTCGGTTCACGCGAGGCGCCAGCCTGCACACCCTCCATGGCCGCCTCGATCTGCCCAGCATCTACCCGGTGTTCCGCCACTTTCGCGACGAGCCGCTCGTATCGATCAGCCATGCCCAGCGCCTGCCCCTGAAGGGGTTGGGCGTCACCTGGGCGGCGACCGTCCACCATGGCCTGCCCCTGGCCGACTATCCTTTCTCGCCGCGCGGCGGAGAATACCTGGCCTTCCTCGGTCGCATCTCGCCGGAGAAGCGTCCCGACCTGGCCATCGCTCTCGCCAAGCGCGTGGGTCTGCCCCTCAAGATCGCCGCCAAGGTCGACCCCGTCGATCGCGCCTACTTCGAGCGCGAGATCCAGCCGCTTCTCGGCCATCCCCTGATCGAGTTCGTGGGAGAAATCGGGGAGGAGGCGAAGGCGAGCTTTCTCGGCGCGGCCCTCGCTCTCGTGTTTCCCATCGACTGGCCCGAGCCGTTCGGCCTCGTGATGATCGAAGCCCTCGCCTGCGGCACGCCCGTGATCGCGCGGCGCTGCGGGTCGGTGCCCGAGATCATCGTGTCCGGGCGTACGGGCTTCATCGCGGATACCCTGGAGGGCATGGAGCTGGGCGTGAGACGGCTCGATCGGATCGACCGCGCCAAGTGCCGCCGCGAGGTGGAGGCGCGCTTCACGGTGGAGCGCATGGTCGACGGTTACGAGACGATCTATCGTGGCCTCGCCGCCCAGGCGGCGGCAAGCGCATGAGCGAGCCCGAGCCCGGAGACCTCATCGCCGTCGGCGATCATTACTATATCCTCGCGTCCACCTTCGCGGCCGACCTGCCCAAGCTCGTCCTCAAGCACGACGAGGCCTTTTTCGTGGCGGACCGGCGTGGGGATTTCCCCGACGTGCCCGAGAGCGAGTTCGGCTTCTATGTCGGGGGCACCCGCTTCCTCGATCGCTTCGAGCTGCGCGTCCACGGCCAGCGGCCGCTCGTCTTGAACGCCGCCGTGTCCGACGACAATCTCCAGGTCGCGGTCGACCTTACCAACGCCGACATGCGCGAGGGCGAGACGGTCCTCCTGGCGGGGCGGACCCTGCGCCTCGCGCGCCGTCTCACCCTGTACGAAGGCCAGCTCTGCCAGGTCTTGAGCCTGGAGAGCTTCGCGGTGGAGGCCGTGCACGTGGACCTCGTCTGGCAGTTCGAGGCCGACTTCGCCGACGTCTTCGAGGTTCGCGGCCTGCGGCGCGAGCGGCGCGGCGATCGGCTGACGCCCGTCTGTGGACCCGGCATGGTCCGGCTCGCCTATCGCGGGCTCGACAAGACGGTGCGGACGACGTGGCTGCACTTCGATCCGCCGCCTCGCCGGCTGACGCCGGACTCCGCCCGCTATCAGCTCACCGTCGCCCCGGGCGGACGCCAGGACCTCGTGGTCACCGTGAGCACGGCGGAGTCGCCGGACGAGATCGAGGCGCCCCCCGTCGGGTCATTGAGCCTCGTCGAGATCGTGCGCCGGCGCCGCGACGAGAATGAAGCGCATCAGCACCTTATGGCCCGCATCGCGACGTCCCACGAGCCGTTCACGGGCTGGCTCCGCCGCTCCCGGGGCGACCTCCACATGCTGCTGACGGAAACGCCGGACGGCCCCTTGCCCTACGCGGGCATTCCGTGGTTCGTCGCCCCTTTCGGTCGTGACAGCCTGATCAGCGCGCTCCAGGTGCTGCCCTTCGAGCCGGCCATCGCGCGCGGGACGCTTCGCTTCCTCGCGCGCTACCAGGGGACCCGCGACGACCCCTTCACCGAGGAGGAGCCGGGGCGCATCCTGCACGAGTATCGCCGTGGCGAGATGGCGGCCTGTCGCGAGATCCCGTTCATTCCCTACTACGGATCCGTGGACGCAACGCCTCTCTTCGTGATGCTGCTGGCCGAGTATCTGCGGTGGACGGGCGACCACGCCCTGGCTCGCGAGCTCCTGCCCTCCCTCGAGCGCGCGCTGGCCTGGATCGTCGGACCGGAGGGGCGTGGAGACTATCTGACCTACGGGCGGCGCTCGCCCATAGGTCTGGGGAATCAGGGATGGAAAGATTCCCACGACGCGATCATGCATGCCTCCGGCGAGCCCGCGGGGCCGCCCATCGCGGTGGTCGAGGCCCAGGGATACAAGTACGCCGCGCTCCTCGGCGGCGCCGAGCTGCTCGAAGCCCTCGGCCGGCCGGAGGCGGGGCCCCCGCTGCGAGAAAAGGCGCGGCACCTGCGCGCGCGCTTCGACACCGATTTCTGGCTGGACCGCGAGGCCTTCTACGCCCTGGCCCTGGACGGCGAGGGAGCGCCGTGTCGCGTCATCGCGTCCAACCCCGCGCACTGTCTCTGGACGGGTATCGCGGCCGGAAGTCGCGCGCGAGCCGTGGGTGGCCGGCTCATGGCCGAGGACATGTTTTCGGGCTGGGGCCTGCGTACACTCTCGGCCGGAGAGCGGCTCTACAACCCCATGAGCTATCACAATGGCTCCGTGTGGCCACACGACACCGCCATAGCGGCGGCGGGCCTCCGGCGCTCTGGCCAGACCGAGGCATTCCTGAAGCTCGCCACCGCGCTCTTCGAGGCGGCCATCGAGTGGGAGGGCGAGCGGATGCCCGAGCTCTTCTGTGGCTTCTCGCGGGTACTGGGCTTCGGGCCCACGCGCTATCCGGTGGCGTGCTCGCCCCAGGCGTGGGCCGCCGGAGTGCCCTTTCACCTTCTGAGCGAGATGCTAGGTCTGTCCGCCGCCGCCCACGACAATCGCCTCAGCCTCATCAATCCGGTTCTGCCGCCGTGGCTCGACTGGGTCGAAGTCCGCGACCTTCGTCTTCGCGACTCGAGTCTCGATTTTGCGGTCTCACGCGGCAGCCAGACGGCGGCCGTGGAGCTGCTCGCGCGACGGGGCGACGCCGAGCTCGTCGTGAGGCGGTGAGGCCCCGGGACAAACGGCCCAAAAGTGAAGTGATATCGTCTGGCACGCGCTTTGCGACCTTCCGCCGTATGACGACAAACTCGCCGGATGCTCGAACGCGCCCTGATCGCCATCGTGAAGCGCTTGAACTCTTGAACGGCCAGGAGCGCCCATTCCTGTTGGGCGGGGGGTACGCGCTCAGACACTATACGGGTGGCGTGCGCGGCACCAAGGATCTCGACGTGTTTGTCCGCCGGCAGGACGCCCTCGCGCTGCTCGATGGATTGGCTCGGGCGGGGCTCGAGACCGATCTGACCTTTTCCCACTGGCTCGGCAAGGTGCACATGGCGAGCGACGACCACATCGACGTGATCTTCGGCTCCGGCAACGGCCTGGCCGAGGTGGATGACGAGTGGTTCGCCCACAGCGTGCCCGCGACCGTGCTGGGTGTTCCCGTGAATCTGTGCCCGCGCGAAGAGATGATCTGGTCCAAGGCCTTCGTGATGGAGCGCGAGCGATACGACGGCGCTGATATTTCGCACCTCATCCGCGCCTGCCAGGGGCGGCTCAACTGGCGCCGGTTGCTCGCCCGCTTCGGACCGCACTGGCGTGTGCTCTTGAGCCACCTCACGCTGTTCGGCTTCATCTACCCGGGCGAGCGCGCGTGCATCCCGCCCGAGGTGATGGTCGGCCTCTGCCGTCTGCTCGAGTGGGAATCGGCCGAGCCCTCGGCCGGGGATCGGCTCTGTCAGGGCACGCTTCTGTCCCGCGAGCAATATCTCACGGACGTGTCCCGCTGGGGCTATGCCGATGGACGCCTCGAGCCCCACGGGCAGATGACGCCTGACGAGGTGGCCCAGTGGACGGCCGCCATCGATTCGGAAAAGAAGGCAGCCGAGAAGGTGGACGTGGGCAACGTCAACGTGGAGCGGGCCTGATGCGCCTGGCCGCGATCGGGGACCTGCACTGCAAGAAAGCGTCGCAGGGAGCCTTCCAGTCGCTCTTCGCCGCGGCCAGCGCCGCCGCCGATGTGCTCGTTCTCTGTGGCGATCTGACCGACTATGGACTCGCCGAGGAAGCGCGCATCCTCGTCAAGGAGCTGGCGGCGGCCAAGACCATGCCGGTCGTTGCCGTCCTCGGCAACCACGACTACGAATCGAACGAGACCGACCAGGTCAAGAGTCTGCTCGTTGACGCCGGCGTCCACCTGCTGGACGGCGAAGCCTGCGAAATCGACGGCGTGGGCTTCGCCGGCGCCAAGGGGCTGGGCGGAGGCTTCGGGGAGCGTGCGCTCCAGCCCTGGGGCGAGGAAGTCATCAAACGATTCGTGCGGGAGACCATCGACGAGGCCCTCAAGCTCGAGTCGGCGCTCGCGAAGCTGCGAACGCCCCAGCGCGTCGCCATCCTGCACTACTCGCCGATCCAGGAGACGGTGGAGGGTGAGCCACGCGAGATCTATCCGTTTCTCGGCTCGAGTCGGCTCGAGGAGCCGCTCTCCCGCTATGCCGTGACCGCCGTCTTCCATGGGCACGCCCACCACGGGCGGCCCGAGGGCCGGCTGCGCGGCGGGGTGCCCGTCTACAACGTGTGCCTGCCCCTGCTCCAGCGAGAGGCGCCCGATCGTCCTCCGTTCCTGCTCATTGACCTAGAGCATCTACCCGTCAACGGTACGGGCTCCCCGGATCCCTCGGTCGCTTCCCTCCACGCCACGAAGTGACTCATCCGCCTCGTCGTCCCCGTAGGCGGCGAAGTGCGGGTAGCGCTGGACAGGATGGGTCAGGGGCGTGGGTAGCGTGACCGTGGCCGGGTGAAGAATGAAGGTCTGCATCTCCGTCTCCGAGGGGCCCGCGTGGGCGCCCCGCTCGTCGATGAAGGAGACGTTGCTGTGGGGCGCGCCGATGCCGTACAGGACGAGATCGCCCGCGCTCGGCATGGCCATCAGGTCCCGGAGTCCCTTGAGCACGAGGCCTCGGTCCGCGCGGCCGGCGAATGGGCCGCCGTCTCCGTTGCCGTCAAGGGACAGAGGGCGGCCCCGCCACCAGCAGACCGGCCCATGCGCCGATCGGGCGAGCACCAAGCCGATGCCAGGATGTCGCGAGAGACGCTCGCCGACATCGGCAGGCTCGACCGCCTCGATGGTCAGGGGCTCCGGCGAGTCGAGGAAGTAGACGAAGGCATTGGGCCCGGCCGTGATGACGCGGATGGACTCCGTGGGCGGTCCGTCTTCGCGCGCCCAGGCCGGCCGGTCCCGCTCCGTGTGGTTGAAGAAGCGCTGGAGAAGCCCGCGGCAGTCGATTCGCCGGTACCGCGCGAGGTGACGCGTGAGGCCAAGGGCCTTCTTCGGGCGTGGCGGCGACCACGGGCCGCCGGTCGCGGCCCCGCCGAGAGCCGCCCGCACCACCGACTCCAGCGACTCCCCACCGGAAACCTGCCGAAAGTTGCGCGTCGGCGTCTGGCCGTGATCGGACAGGATGTACAGGTCGTAGTGGTACTCCGGCAGGCGCTCGATCACGCGCGCGAGCTGCCCGATCGAGCTGTCGATGTGATACAGCGCGCGCATGGCCGATCGATGGGCGGGGCCGAAGGCATGGGCGAAGACGTCATAGTCCAGGTAGTTCACGTACACGGCTCGCGCGCCACGATAGAGGTCGGC
>WNGP01007045.1_pt1 | contig 18320 bp, 16 predicted proteins | sample 5407671 | NCBI WGS metagenome assembly WNGP01 (sample SAMN13153381, study PRJNA577476) | soil metagenome | isolation source: 40 cm soil or saprolite under Garry oak tree replicate 2 | place: USA:California | collected 2016-06-15 | reverse complement strand
CTCCGCGCTGCCACAGCTACAGGATCAACGCCGAGCAACGCCAGGCAATCGCGCGTAGCACAACCCTGGGGTGTACCGAGATCGTGGCCGCGATAGAAACACGGCATGCAGGGCAGGTCCAGGCGTACCACCGCGGCGTATCGTTCTGGCGCTCCGCCGGTATATGGCCCCCATGCCCTGTGGTTGGTCAGCCCGAAGATGGCGACCGCGGGAGTCCCAACCGCCACGGCTACGTGTACAAGCGCAGAGTCGTTGCCCACGAAGAGATCGGCCTGCTCTAATACCGCTGCTGTCACCTTGATGCTCGCTTTACCCGCAAAACTGCTAACGGGCATACCCGAGCGCATCATACCCAAAACGTGCCGGTGCAAGCCAGCTTCTTCGGGCCCACCGAGCAGGATTAACCGCCCGCCCACATCCTGGAAGAGCGTATCGGCCAGTTGCGCGAAACGTTCCGGCGACCAGCGCCGCGCCGTGCTATAACCGCCGCTGCCAGGATGCATCGCGATGATAGGACGCTCAGCACCTGCGGAGGCCTCGTCCTCGTAAAGTAACTGCCGCGCCTGTGCGTAGTCTGACTCGCTCAATGGCACGGTCAGGTGCCTGTCCTTCGTCGTCGCGCCTACAGCCCCCGCTACTGCCAGGTTATACTCCGCCTCGTGCATAGCCCCAAACCCGGCATCCTTCACGCGCACATTGAGGAACCAGCCGCGCCCATGCCCGTTGTCCAGGCCAGCTCGCCATTTAGCGCCCGTCGCCCGCATCAACAATTGGTGCTTCAGGCGGCCAAAGGGCAGCGTGAGGTGGTGCAGTAACAGCACAGCGTCGTAATCGCCTGCGCGCAGTTCGCGCCACAGCGGTGCGAGACGTTGCAGGCTGCGCGGGTTCTTGAGCACCTGCTGTGGGTAATCGAAGAGGTATTTATTCAGCACGATCACGTGATCGATAACCTCCCAGCCGTTGAGCAGTCCTGCAGAGTCCGGCGTCACAAGCAGGTCAATCCGCCCCTGCGGATAGGTCTCACGCAGAGCGCGCAGCGCTGGCGTGGCTAACAACAGATCGCCTATGCCCGCCAGCTTGACTACCAGGATATGCGCGTTTGCTGGTAAAGTGATATGTCGTCTATACATCATTTAACCTGCTACTCCGCCGAATCTTTGCCGGGTAATGTAGGAGCTTCCCCTGGAAATATAGAGGCACTCCTTGCGGGTGCCCTGCTCTGCGCAATGGCAAATACCTGCGCCGGTGTAATATTCTTCATACACTGCGTAGTGTAATAGCGGCAATCCGCGGGCAATTGCGCATTGTAGCATGGACTACACCAGATATGACTGCGCAAAACCGTCGCATCCGGACTGACTGGCCCACCCAGCGCTGGATTCGTGGGACCATAGATGCCAATGATAGGCGTCCCCAGTGCAGTTGCCATGTGTATAGGGCCGCTGTCGCCACTGATCATCAAGTCAGCTCGATGCAGCAGCGCCGCCAGTTGCAACAGGCTTGTCTTTCCGGCCAGGTTGACCGGTTGCTCGCGCATACGGCGTATCACATCCTCGACAATCGGCAGATCGACAGGAGCTCCCGTCAGCACTACCTGCGCACCTTCCTCGCTTATCAGACGGTCGAGCAGCGTCGCCCAGTAGGGAGTCGGCCAGCGCTTGGACTGCCCGTTATTCGAACTGACGTGGCAGGCGATCAATGGCTTACCCGCTTGCGCGCCCTCTTTGCATAATAGCTGCTCGACCTCCCACGCTGATTGCGCATCAACCTCCAGGTGAGGTACGCGGTCGTCCCGCGTGATCATTGCTCCCGCCGCCCGGGCCAGTTCCAGGCAATAGTCAACCTCATGTTTGTCGTCAAGCGGGCTCCAGTGGCGCCAGCGCTCCGGTATGCCCCCGGGCACGCTGTCGGTCATAAAGCCAGGATAGCTCTCGCGTCCATAGCCCACGCGTCTTTTAGCTCTGCTCAATACAGCCAGTATCCCGGCCCATGGGCCATAGACGCTCACGGCCAGGTCGTAATGGCGTTGGTGGAAACGGCGCAGCAGCGCTTGCGCATCGAGCCAGTTTTTAGGCTGCGCCAGCGCCTTGGGACGACGCCATATGTTTGGATCGTAGGTAATGACCTCGCTTAGATTTGGATCGTTGAGTGCGACCCTGGCGCTCGATGGTATAGCAAGCAGGTCAATCTCTGCCTGCGGATAGGTACGTTTCAGCGCCCGTACCACGGTCAGCGAGAGTACCAGGTCGCCTATCAAGTCCAGCCGGATCACCAGGATGCGTCGTGGATGAAAGCTCTGCGGCGTCAGAGGTGGATACTTTTTCCCCAGCCTTCCCAGCCACAGCAGACCTCCCACGAGACTCAGAACCAGGTAGATGCACTTGAGCAGCATGCCTTTGCTTGCGTGTATACCGATTTTGCGAACTCTTTTGTATGTACTCGGCGGCAGTGGATAACCGTAGTTATCTACATTACTCAGTTGTTTTTCCATTTGTGACACATATTCTGTATATTAAGTATATATTATTGCATGCGCTGGCCTGCACCAATATCACGTGCCAGGTATGGCAGTAGTGTACGAACTGCTGCCAGTACCTCTTGTTCTGCAAGCAGTCGCACGCAGGGATGAGCGGCCAGTTCTTCGGGGCGGAAATCGATGCGTCCACAGGGAATGGCCGGGCAGCCTGGGCAGCGCTGCGTAGATGCGACAACAAGGTGCTGCTCTGCCGGTCCCCACGGCCCATAAATGCGAGCGTCGGTTGGACCGTAAATTCGCACCGACGGCGTGCGCTGTGCCACTGCCAGGTGAAGTGGCCCGCTATCGACTCCGAGCACCAGTTGTGCTCGCGCCAGTAGTGCCGCCAGTTGCCCCACCGTAGCGTCGGATACGAGCAGCACAGGTGATGCTATGCCCCGCGCGATCTCCTCCATCATCGACCGCTCGCTTTTGCTTCCAGTAAGGATAATACGCAGCGGGACCGGACCTGTCAATAATGTGCCGAGTGCATTAGCACAATCCGACCATGCCTGTGTGCGCCATAACTTGACTGCTGCACCGGCTCCAGCATGTATCACCACAACCGGCGTCCGTGCGTCGATCCCCTCTTTGTCCAGTCGCTCGGCAGCCCAGCTGTGCTCCTCTGCCGTGGGGGTGAACTGTAGAGGATATCGCTCTGGCATATACGGTTCTTCAAGGGTTGCGTAGCCCAGGATTTCCAGGCAGGCGCTGGCAAGGCGGAGCGCGGAAACCGTCCAGTGCTCGTGTGGAGGATAAGGCAGGGTATGTGTGAGAAAAGGCGTTCCGGGCGAGATAGCATAGCCAACCCGGCGTGGGATACGCGCCAGGTAGGCCAGTGCCGCGCCCCACCAGAAATCGGGCCGCAGGTTGATGACAAGATCATAATGCTCCTGCCGTAGTTGCTGCGCCGCACTGAATAGCAAGCTATACGGCGTCCACAACTTTTGCGTCGCGCGCCGGAAGCCAGGGAAAGGAAAGGTAATAACGTCATCGATGTCTGGATGTCGTGCCACGATCTCGCTTGACCATGGCCCGGCCATCATAGTAATCCGTACATCGGGCGCTCGTGTTTTCAACGCGTGCAGCACAGGTGTCGTCAGCAGCAGATCGCCCAGGTGATCAGGCCGTATAAGCAGGATGCGTGATGTCCAGGGTCGGGGTGAGCGGGTTTGCCGCGACGCTGTGTAAGCTCCCGGCATGCCAATCAGGCGCACTACCAGTAGCACTAAGATGCGTAAAAGACGCTTCAACGTGGCACCTCTTTGCTCTGCGAGCTGGGGATGAGGCTTCGTACTGCGCTCCATACCTCTTCAATCGTCACGGCCTGCATACATGTACAATTAGTACAGGTCTGCATCTTACCTAAAAAGAAGCAGGGCTGCCCGGTGGGATGATGCCAGAGAGCTATGTGCCTGGGATCACCGGGTGGATAGGGGCCGTATTCCCGCGGACTGGTGGGGCCAAAGATAGCGATCACCGGGATGCCAACCGCCGCCGCAAGGTGCATCGGACTGCTGTCATTACCAATAAAGAGCGTGCAGCGTTCGAACTGCGCAGCTACCTGCCCTATACTCGTCTTGCCCGCGAGGTTGGTGATTGCTCCCATTGGTACATCCAGGCCTTCCAGCAGTTGTTCATTAAGCGCTGCATCATCAGGCCCGCCGATCAATATGATCTCTGCGCCTAACTCGTGTACCAGCCTCCGCGCCAGCTCTCTATAGCGTTCCAGCGACCAGCGTTTGGCGGTCAGTTCCATACCTGGATTGCTGCCTCCGCCCGGGAACAGCGCCACCCGCATAGGCGAAGGGGGAAGGGCTGCTTGCCGCTCCTCCTTCGAAGTCTCGAAACGCATCCGAGGGTGATCAATGGCCAGGCCTAGCTTACGAGCCAGGTCAAGATAAATCTCCGCCTGGTGCTGCAGGTGTGCCGGTGAACTGGAGACTGTGACACGGTCGGTGAGCGAGAAACCTCGTCCCAGGCTATCGGGGCCAACGCGCCGGGGCACTCCCGCCAGCCAGGGTAGAAGCGTAAGTATGGGCGAGCGGTCCAGGACGAATGCCAGCTCAAAGCGCTGCCTGCGCAACACGCGTACAAGCTTCATATAGTCGCTGAAATTGTAATGACCGGCGATACCCACCGTGCCGCTATCGATCACTCTATTGACGGCAGGCTGGTGCTCTGCCACAACTTTAGACCACGTGCCCACAACATAGGTGATAGTAGCTTGTGGGTAGGCATGGCGGATAATCTCCAGGAGCGGAGTTGTCATCAACACATCACCCAGGCAGCACGGTTTTATCACTACAATTGATTGCGGGTGCTGCCTCGCCCGCCGCGTAAAGGGATAGCATGCACTATCGAGTAGTGCAAATGGAACGCGCAGGATATAGCAGAGAATGGTAATGATGTGCTGGCGCAGTCCGCGTCCTCCTAAACTACTCACCGGAACTGCTGGCGTCCGCCGGCCCCGTCTGCTGCTCTGGAGTGACATTTCCAGAAAACGTCGTATCTGCCCGCACCGTCTCATCGCCTCCCGCATAAGGCGCTTCCGCTGCACCAGCCCGCACCGTCCCCTGGCCGGCAGCATAGATGGACTCTGCCGCGCTGGCGCGCATTGTAGGCAGGTGCAGCGCATCGCTGTTCTGTACAAGCGTTCCACAGTTAGGGCAAAAAGCATGCCCGGGTTGAATTTCAGTCCGGCAGGCAGGACAGGTCTGGCTTGTTGGTTGCGGCACGGCTGGCGTAGCGGGCTCACCCGCTGTATCTTTGCCCATCATCACCGTTTCCATCGAGGAGATGGTTAAAGATTCTATATCGGGTGGAGGTGGTGCTGTAACATCGCCCCCGCCGACGCTCTCCAGGTAGGACTGGTATCCTGGTGGAGGCGGCGCATAAATAGTAGGCGGCAGATCACCGCTACTTTCTGCTGGAGTATAGGGCATCGACACCGGCATTGTAGGAGGATATGTAACCGGTCCTTCGACCTGGCCCGTTGTAGCCGCTGCCGGGGGCTGGCTGGCCTGGATCTGCTTCAATTCCGTTTGCGCATCGTTGATTTGCTGCCTCAGGCTCACCAGTTCCTGGCAGATCGGAAGAAGTTCGCTTTGGATGAGCTGTCCTGCTGTGAACAGTTCCAGGGCTTTGTCTATCAGATTGTTGCTCTGCGTATTTGCCTGGCGCGTCAACCCATCAATGGTATTCCGCAGCCGTTGTGTTCTGGCAATGCGTGCCGCCTCTTGCGAGGCCTTTTCCAGGCCGCGCTGTACTGAATCCCACAGTGGCATATTCTCCTCCTGCCTGATCTTCCCTGGTCTTTTCATCTCATGCTGTTGACCGTCCTATTATATCAAAACCAGGCATCGCACGTCGAGAGCGCTCTTCCTGCTCAGCCCTTGCGGCGCGAATCTTGTCCAGTAACACCTCCTCGACATACTTCAATGGATAGGTGTATTGTGATGCTACTTCCGTGGCTGTTATCGGCTCACGAGCATCGTGCGTGTGCAAAATATCGGCGATTGCCTCCCTATCTGAATAGAGATACTGCTGCTGGGGCTCCTTCTTCCTACGACTAAGCCGCCTTTCAAGCCAGCAGATGATCTGATACTGTTCAGACTTCCCCTAAGGAGAATTTGGTGGTCAGGAGAGCAAGACACTGATGGAAAGGATTCAGACCTTGAGCGACCCAGGTGCCGAAGAGGCTCGCCAGTCCCATGCGGGTAGAGCTGCCTTTGGGGCTGCGCGTCCCCCCACTGATTTTGCGAGCAATGACCAGGGGACGCACACTGCGTTCGGCCAAATTGTTGTCAGACGGCACGCCGGGGTAAGCTACGAACACAAAGAGTTCAGGCAAAAAACGTTCGACCCGTTCGCACAGAGGACGCATGAGGGCTTGGGTCTGGGCAAAAGGCGCGCACACCTGCCAGAGTTCCTGTTCAAAGGCGTGTTGAAGCGCCACCCGCTGGGCATGCTGTTTGGTGGTGGGCAAGTATGGATCAGGGGCAGGAGCGGCTTTGGCTCGTTCGTAGATCTGCTTGACCTCCTTGGCCCACTGCCAGAGGGGCGCATCGTCAGGATGGGCCTTGGTGAGATCGTGAATATCGCGCAAGAAATGCACCCAACAGCGTTGATGCAAGCCTTGATGGATATTGTATCCAGCGTAAAAATCGCTGCCCAACACGCCCTGGAACTCGTCGCCGATCAAGCGTTTGACCACTTCCCCCGCGCGCGAGTGATGATACTCGTAATAGCGCACCGCTGGCGTGCTCACGCTCCAAATGTATCCATTCTCGCCATCTTCTCGCCAGCCTGTTTCATCTGCCTGCACCGCAGGGCTGGCCCGGATCTGGGTCAAGAGCTCATCCAACACAGGGTGGGCATGCGCGCTGAGCCGATGAAGCAATTCCACGATCTCTCCAACACTAATCTCAAAGCCATGCAGGGTGTGCAACACCTCACGGATTTGCCGAATGGGCAAGCGCAGGCTGGTGCGCAGGTAGGCGATCATGCTGGCCAGTCGCACCCCAATACGCCCTTGCCCCAGCACCTCTGTGTGCAGATCGACGGGGGCTTCGTGCCATTTTTGACATCGGGCGCACCAGCCTTTAAAGATGCGATGTTCGGTGATCTGGACGGTGGGTGGGGCAGGAACATCAATGACTTCTCGGCAACGCGCCAGGCTGATCCCACCCAGGCGCAGATCGCAATCCGGGCACAGTGCCAGATGATGTTCAACAATGTGTGTCGGCATGGCTCTGCGACGCGCCCGATTGTGTTGGGCCTCGCGCTTCTTGCGCGGCTTGTTCTCTGCGGCGGCTGGCTTCTGCACATCGGCTTTGACGAAGGCAGGCGGCGGCGTTTTCTGCTTTTCCAGTGCTTCGATCCGAGCAAGGGCGACACGCAGCTGTTCCTGCGTCTGCTCCAATGCTTCACGCAGTTCCTGGTTTTCCTTCCGCAGCTGCATCGCTTCTTCTTCTGTCATAGCTTGAGTTTATCAGAGAGGTCAAGTCTGAACAGTTTCGATGATCTGGTCAAATTGAAAAGTCCCATCTGCCTGTATCTTCCATTCGATATCCACGCCTACCCGGCGCAATAGTCCATAGAACAGGTGCAGTCGCGCAACGCGAATCTCGTGGCCGAACTGGAAGACAGCATAAGGAAGAGAGTAACGGGCATGTTCTAACACGCAAAGTGTAGCCAGGCGATTCGCTTCTGTCATGTAGTAAAATGGTCTGCGCAAATAACGTGGGTCAAACATCCAGGGCGCGCGTCGTATCGCCATTCCTACCAGCAGCCAGGGGTCGTTCGTCCAGGTGTTGTGGATAAATACTTCTCCACGGGCTACATCACGCACCTTCCCACTGCGCAGGCCATACCGCTGTGGGATACCACGAAACGCCTGGATGTATTCAAGGCGCCTTGACAAATCCTCTTCGTGAGCAGCCCGTTGCTTGAGCGCGTGCAACACGTATTGTGCCCTGTCGGTATTGTCAAGTGTATAGTAACGACAGTAGCGAGCAGAACAGTAAGCAATCCACCTCCAGAAGGTATGGGAGCGTTGCAGTGCCAGTAGACCTCGGGCGATGCACCTGTGTGGAGCAAGTTGCCACAGGGCACTGAAAGTAATGGGTACACGTTCCGCGATGAGCCGGATGAATTCAGCGCCAACGGGTAGGTATAGGATAAACGTCGATAAATGGAGCCCCGGAGGCCCTGCTACTAAGCGGATCAGTATTAGAGTGATGCCCAGGTTGACAAAATCGCCAACCATGTTGATTGCCTCGCGGAAGTAGGTACTCTGCGCTGACTCGTAGCGGACTCTGAGCACAAAGAAAATGAACAACTTTGCGAGATACGGAAGCAGGCCGAGCGGCGCCCTTAGTAGAGACAGGATATACGCGGCAATGTAGGCAGCCCTTCCAAGCTGCCTGTCAAGCGGATGTAGCTCCAGGGGTTTCTGCGAAGGATCAGGTATCCAGAGCGTGTAGCAGGCCAGTTCGAGAGCTGCTACAACCACAGCCAGAGAGCCGATGATGATCATAGGTTCCTCTCTACGAAGACAGGGTTGCAGATAGTGTAGCGGAAGCCGACCGTGTTTTCCATATTCTGCAGCCCACTGCCTGTGCACTTGAGTGCCTCGTAGAGATACATTACGACCGCTAAATTAGCATGAGCCATCCCGAACTTTTAGGCAAAAGTTCGGGATGGCTCATGAAAGTAGGTAAGAACTTGCGAATGCTAGGACTTCTTCTCCGACCCAAGGATGGCATTGACGGTAGTGCCGCAGACCGAGCATTGACCCCTCAAAGCAGGCTTTCCGTTCTTCATCGTCACCCGCTGTGCATCCTTCATCTCGGTCTTCTTCTTGCACTTAACACAATAGTACAGATCGGCCATGGTAAATGTGTCTCCTTATTCCACACTAGAAAAAACTTACACTCCCTGCATAGGGGTGTATCGCACGCGATAGGTACACTTCGTATCCTTTGCCTTGCAGTTGTCCCTGTACCCGCGTGGCGTCAGCATGTTCAGCAAACGGTGCGAAGAGCGTCGGCCCGCTTCCAGAGAGTCGCACAAGAGAAGCGCCTGCTTCTAGCAAGTCATCCCTGGCCTAGCGCCGAACAAACTGCCTGGCTGTGCCTGCCATCTGTATAATCCCTGGTGGGCAGTGAACGAAAGATCGCCGCCGTTGATATACTGATGGCTGGTTTGAGTAGTAGCAGCCAGTTCATGGCCCCGGGCCAGTAGGGAACGAGAGATGTTATTCGTTCACCACGCCCCTCACAAAGTGCGAGGCCACCGGTCAGAAAAAATGGCACGTCTGAACCAAGTGAGGCTGCCAGGTCGAGCAAGTCGGAAGGTAATAATGGTAATTGCCACCACCGTTTTAGGGCGAGCAAGACGGCAGCAGCATCGCTACTGCCCCCACCCAATCCCCCCGCGACCGGGATACGTTTGTGCACTTCGATCATGACTCCTTGCGTGAGCCCAAGCCGTTGGCGCAGTAGTTGTGCGGCGCGTACAGCCAGGTTCTCGCTATTGTTCAGTGCCGGCAATGTGCAAGCAATCTGCACATCATCGTCATCTACAGCGCTCAGGTAGATAGTATCGTGCAGATCAATGGTTTGCATCACCGTTGCTAATGCATGATAGCCATCATCTCGCCGCCCCAATACATCCAGTGTAAGATTTATCTTGGCGTAAGCCTGAACTATGCAGCTATTATCCGGAGTCTGTGCTCGTTGTGCGTGACTCATGCGTGCATTGTGCATAGAAATGTCAAGCTTGTCAAGCTCAAGAGATGAATACCGCCCAGAAATACTGTTTTTAAGAAGGCTATCTTAAGTGTAACCTGCTCATCCAACAAAGGTACTCTTCAAGAGCAATTTATATCTTATCTGTGGTATACTCTGCTCTAAGGAACACATACAGGTTTTGCCGCATCTTCGTATGTTTCCAGCTATCACTGCTGAATGGTAATCTCATGGACATAACTGTCGCTTATTTTCATCCCCTGCTTCACCCGGAGACGGTGAGGCGTGATTTTGACCGCATTCGAGCCGCAGGTGCAGGAAGTATCGTCTATGCTATTTATGAGCAGGAAGAGCAGCGCCAGCATCATGATCTGGAACGTGGTTTACAGCTGGCCCAGGATGTCGGCCTGAAGGTCTACCTCAGCCTTGGGCGTTACGGCAACCTGTTCGCCGGGCCATCGCCTATGCCAAGCTGGTATACCTTTCGTCACCCGCACTCGCGTGTGATGGATAGCCATGGGCGCTATCACGACGCCTCCTGCTTCAATCATCAACCTTTCCGCACCTGGCTCTTCAAAGAAATTGAGCACTACCTGGCTTCTTATCCCATCAATGGTATCTTCTTCGATGAGCCGCGTGGGACAGATATAACCTGTTTTTGCTCCGTCTGCCGGGCGCTCTGCCCCGATGTGACAGATCTACCGCGCTTCTGCCGCCGTTCCATGGTCGATTTCCTGGGTGAACTCTGTGCCTGTATCAAGCGTGTGGACAGGCACGCAAAAACAACAATTGTATTGCCACCTGACGATTTGTACCAGCTAGATGAGCTGGCCGAGCTTCCCGAACTGGATACGCTTGGCTGTCATCCCTTCTGGCATTTGTACAATGAAGATGTGGCGGCGGTAGAAAAATGGGGACGTACCCTTGTGGAGACGACTCGCCAGCACAAAAAACGCAGTCAACTCTGGTTGCAGAACTTCAACCTGAATGAAAGTGGCGAGAAGCAATTGGAACCGGCCTTTACGCATTTGATCAACGTCGAGCCGGATGAGATTGCATGCTATTACTACTGGCGCAATAATGTAAACCCCATGACCGTCTGGCAGGCCACTCTTAGTTTGCTGCGGCGCGTACCCCGCAGGCAATTGTACTGGCACATTTCCTCATCTGACCGGCAGGGAGAAAAAGAAGCATCGTAACTGCCTACGCCCCTTCGCGTCACACCTATGGGGCAGGGCAAACTATCGGCCCGGGCTTGTCCCGCCCTGGAAGCTCAGCTTAGCGGGCCTGGCGCGGGCGCGCTTGTTCTACCCAACAACATGGGTGGATTCTTCTCCTTCTCCTTCTCTTCAGCGTGTACCTTTTCCAGCAATTCGCGCAACGCTTTAATCTGCTTCTGTGTCTTTGTTCCCATATCGCTGGCACTCAGCACGACAGCCTGCACACCTAATGTGAGGAGTGTATATGCATCGGCCTCGTTCAAGTTCCCTCGCACATTGAGCAATGTGGGGAAACGTACCGCCTCGCGCACCGCGCGGTAGCGCAGCGCGTCCTCGATAGTCATTGTACCGATCTCATCAGTCAGCCAGAAATCCAGCCGTACCGCCGTGATATTGTCGAAAGCCGTCAGATTGCGTATGAAAATCGGGTACATCTCCCCTTCACGCATCGGTACCGTCACGACCAGGTCTAGATCCTTGATTTTCAGCGCGAGTAAACGCGCAGGCGCCTGGAGCGGCAGCACAATGTACTCTACGCCCGCGTCTCTGAATCGTTCGATGCTCTCCCGTTCCAACTTATCCCAGCCGCCAGTGATCTGTAGTCCACAAACTATTTTCTCCTCGCTCGTTTTAGCAGCATCGATGACCTGCTTGAGCTTTTCAATCTCGCTCTCGCCCTTGCCATCCCACGTGAGGAGCAATCCATCTGCTCCCGCTTTGATGGCGGCCTCTGCGCTTTCTCCATCAATCTCGCCCAGTTCCACGACAAGCGCGGCAGCACGTGGCTTCATCGCGGCCTTGCTTTTGCCCACAAAACCGATACCACTCCCACCCTGTGCCCGGCGTACCTGCGTAAACATATCTAGTAACTTACTCATCTATTCTTTAATTCTCCTTAGTCACCATCTGGTGAGCGGACATACCTGTCTCAGCAGTATTCTGGCCTCTCCGGACAGGAAAACTGCAAGGGCTCCAATGCTCTCCTATAAGCTTGGAGACCCCCTATTAGTTCTTCTGTCACTGTATTATAGCACTTTTGAGAAGCACGGAATGTCCTCATGCCTTCACGAGCGTTCATCAAAATCGGGGGGGGCTTGCCCCTGTCAGGCGACGCGCAAAAATCTCACGCGCACTTCTAGCGAAGATCCCAAGTATAAGAAAGATACCGATATGATATTATTTATAGACAGAACCAGGTGTTTTTATCCAGGAGGCAACATGACCCTTTATGAGCAGGTAACCGAAGCCGTCGCCAGCATTCAAGCGCGCACAACCCTGAAGCCTGCTATAGCCCTCATACTCGGCTCGGGTTTGGGAGATATTGCAACCGAACTACATGATGCTACATCCATACCTTATACGGAAATCCCGCATTTTGTGCATTCAACCGTCCCCGGGCATGCAGGCCGCTTACTCCTTGGCTTATTCGAAGGCCTACCAGCCGTAGTTATGCAGGGCCGTTTTCACTTCTACGAAGGATACTCGTTGCAAACCGTGACCCTCCCTGTGCGTGTCATGCATATGCTTGGCGCTCACACATTGATTGTCACCAATGCGGCCGGTGGTATAAATGCCTCGTACCGGCCCGGCGATTTCATGCTCATTCGCGACCACATCAATATGCCAGGCCTTGCAGGAGCAAATCCACTGATAGGGCCCAATGATCAGCGTTTTGGTGAGCGCTTCCCCCCTTTGGCTGGAGCATATGACCCCGCGCTGCGCGCTCTGGCACGTTCAGTGGCAGCTGCGCAGCCTGAAACCACCTTGCACGAAGGAGTCTATGTGATGGTCACCGGGCCAAGTTATGAGACGGGTGCAGAACTCAAATTCCTGCACGCCATTGGTGCCGATGCCGTCGGCATGTCTACAGTGCCGGAGGTAATCGTTGCGCGGCACATGCGTGTGCGTGTCCTGGGCCTCAGCCTGATCACCAATTCCGCGACAGGCGAAGAAACTGAAGAGGTCAATCATGCTGAAGTGCTGGCCGTGGTCAGTACTGTCCGGCTGAGGTTCGCAGCGCTGATGCGGGGGATTGTCAGCGGAATAGCTACGCTCCCTGCTTCTTGATGGTGACCACATTCCAACTCCAGGTGTAATGCAGGCCTTTCCAATCGGTCAGTACCACCAGGTAATAGCTTCCCGGGTTCACCGAGGTGGCTACCTGGTACTTCCAGGACCCCACGCCATCGTTGCATAGCTGCGTTTGTGGAGTTGAAGCGTCGAAGATAAGCCCGGCAATCTCGCCAGGGAAGGGTGAGCTTTGCAGCGTATCTGGAGCTTTAAGCCTGTCGAGTGGTACAACAGGATTTTGCTTGTTGTCTACCAGCCAGAGCCTGCACGTAATACCGGGAGCATGAACCGGCTTGCCATGAGCCCTATCTGGTACTTGATCTATCGCGTGAGCGGTAAGAGAATAGACGGTGGTACCATCCGCTGCTTCAAAGCTGCTGATGGTATCTATGACAGGGTAACCCAGCGCCACAGGGTGTATAGTTGTCGGTGGGGTGCGCGTCTCCGTTTTGTGTACTATCGCAATATTACCTGAGTTCGCAGATGGCTGTGTGATGAATTTAGGCGGGTAGAAGGCCGCCACCGTAAAGCCACTGATGAGTCCGGATAGAGCAAAGAATATCATGGCAGTGATAGCAATAGTTCGTGATCGCAAACTCAAGCCTGGCGTTGAATCTTGTACCGCTATGTTCTTCATATAGCCTATCCTGCTAATTCCTCAATACATCTCCTGAACACCATCCTACCATAGTTTTAGCTTCCTCTCGCTTTAATAAACGCTATATAGCCAATATTGGTACTGCTAAGCCGATGGGGATGCAATCGCCTCAGAGGTGATTGCCATCTGGACAATACGCGGAAGGGTGAAGCAAAAACGACTGCCCCGTCCTGAAATTCCTGCGCTCTCAACCCAGATACGCCCACCCATCGCTTCCACTAATTGCTTGCTGATATATAATCCCAGGCCGATCCCACGTATTGGCCCCGAGAGATCGCGTCGCAGGCGTACGAATTGACCAAAAAGCAGGGGTATTTCATCCGCTGGGATACCCGGCCCCGCATCCTGCACGCTGATACATACCTCCGGTACATCATTACTGTGGCATCTTGCGCTGACGACAACCGCTGTGCCGTCCGGAGAATACTTGAGCGCGTTGGAGATCAGATTGCGCAGCACCTGGCGTACATACAATGCGCACGCCCGTACAATCAACGGCTCGGAAATATCCAACTGAATGCGGTTTTCTTGATCCCCTGGCTGCTTGTTAGAAGTAAAGTATCTAACTGCATCCTCCACTATCGCCTCAACTGCTACCTCCTCTATGTTGCCGGCCTCCATTCTCTTGCTAGTCGACCCGGCGTCTTGCAAACTATTGACCAGCAACTGTAGCTCATCGCACGCGCTCATCGCATTCTTGAGGAAGTTCATTTGCACATTGGAATCGAGGTTCCCATCCAAAGCAATGAGCAGTTCGAGATAACCATAAACTACAGTCAATGGCGTTCGTAGCTCGTGGCCCAGATTCAACATGAGCTGATCTTTGAGACGGCTCAACTCCTGCTGCTGCTCATATACACGCGTCAATTTTTGCCGGGCCATATCTGCCAGGTCCAGTGAATCGCGTTGTGAGCTGACAAGCAGGCCTACAGCCAGTAATGCCAGCGTACCAGCAATGAAGAGTTCGATCATCAGAGGCGACAGCCACATACTACGCATCCTGAAGCCATAATAAACCCACAGCACAGGTATTATGCTTACCACGCAGATCAACATGCCGCGTCGCCTGAACATCCATGCCGCCAGCGCCATAGGGATCATCAGTATGCTTGGATTGCGCGCTGCTGGCGTCATCATGTACAACATAAGAAAAAAGACCACGGAGAGTGCAACAATGCCGAGACGAACCACACGTGGCAAGGTGAGAAGAAAACGTGGTAGAGCATTTAGGAATCGCAATTCTCGCCTCCCTCTACCTCTCAAATATATCAGGATCATCTCTGACCCTGCCTCTTTGCAACATCTATGCTGAAGGAACAGGACAAATAAAAGCGCAGGGACTTAAGTGTTCATATGGTTATGGATGTGCCTAAGCGGCACAATTCTACCATATATCAACCGCAATTGACAATACTCTAAATTGTGCTCACCGCACCACCCTTACCAGCCCCTCCGCTATGGCCAGGAATACCAGGTCGAGCCCCAGCAACACTAACAAAGCGAAATCGATGCGTGTAGCAACCGATGAAGTGAGAATAAGCAGAGCGTTGTCGAAGACAAGCGTTTTAGTAAGCCACAGCACAGCAACTGCCACAACAATAAGAGACGACAAACCACCCACGAACCACCGGGCGCCCCTCCAGTCCTGCCGGCTGGGCCAGAGTTCGGAGGTGACAGTAAGAATGAGGTAGGGCGCGAAGATCAATGTCCACCAGGGCCAGCCTGGTTTCAACAATTGCAGGTGGTTGATGCTGATATTCTGCTGGATCTCCCAGATGTTGTAACCGGTCGCTACCCAGTACAACAGCAGCAGCATCACGATCCCGCCAAAGAGGGGCGCAACACCGCTCAGTCCATCGCCAATGTAGCTCACCAAGCGGCCCTGTGGCCGCATATACTGTACTTCACCCAGCTGCAGCGCCTGTCGTCCGCCGATTCTCATACTCCGGCCGTACAACCCACGCTGCATCATAGGCTTGATACGGAAAAGCGCAACACTTGTGAGCCGGAAGCCAAAGGGCATGAACAGCAGCACAACCAGTGCGTGACTCAACTCGTGCAACATCACTCCCGGCGCGTTCATCCAGAACCAGATGAGCGCCCCCCGTTCTCCCAGCATTCTATAACCCACCTCGTCCACGCGCTGTCGCAGCCGCTTGCGTGTCACGCGCAGCAGGAAGAATAATATCACGGCTCCGGCAATGATGAGCCAGGGCTGATACGGTTGGATTTGTGCTAGCAGGGTGGGGTCCATCTCACTTCTTCCTCAAGGCGTGATCTCGTCCAGTTCGGCTACATCCTGTTCTTCTTGTGCTACATCCCTCGTCTTCAACTGCAGCGGGTGCTTCCGTTCAAAGTAAACGCTCCACAGGCCGAAAGTAGCTATACTTATTGACATCAGGTAGAGCACCCGGTCTAATCCGAACAGGTCGGCAATGGCTCCGATGAAAAGAATGACCGGGATCGAGCATAAATTGTATAGCATCAACTGTAATGCCAGCACGCGTCCCTTGATCCATTCAGGTGTCCGCTCTTGCATGGCAGTGTTTGCCGGAATATTGATGAGGTCAAGTCCGAACCCCGCGGTCAACATCAGCAATGCAACAGTGCTCAGAAGGAGTGGATTTGTATTCCAACCGTGTGGCTGTAGTGTCCGTGCCAGTATAGTAACGAGTGGTAAGAGCAGGGTGGCAAGAGCAAGGGTGCCGCTGCCGATGAGGACGGCCCGCGCTTTGCCCAGGCGGCGTATGATGCGCGGCATGAGGATTGACCCCGTAACGAGGCCAATCCCCGCCGGGGCAAAGACAAATGCCATCGCATTTGGTGAAAGTAAAAGTAGTTGTGTGACAATCGGAGTCGCCAGTTCGCCTATTACAAGCAGCAGCGCCCCCGCGAAAGAGAGCTGGACGACAGCAAGAAAGAGCTGCGGGTTGCGGCGCACGAAGCTCCACCCCTGGCGCATCTCGTTCCACATCTTGCTCACCATACCCAGTGGCTGGTGCTCGGCTATCTTTCTTTGTTGCGAGAAACGTTCGGCCGGGATGAGCCAGATGAGCGCGGCACAGACGAGGTACAGCAGCCCGATAATGGCGTAGAGCATCTCGACTGGCGCGATAGTAATAGTCAGCAGTTTGAACGTGGGGAGCAGGCTCAGCACGAGAGGCGCGAAGAGAATGAAGCCCAGCGCCTGTGAAAGCATGAATGTAATCTGGAACAACGAGATGGCAGGCATCAATTCTTCCTCGTTGACCAGCATCGGAATAGCCGATCCCTCCGCCGGCGCAAAGAATTGGCCGGTGGTAGAAATCAGGAAGGTGAGCAGGTAGATGATGAGAAGCTGTTGACGATCAAGCAGCAAAGCAATGACAAAGCCAAAGGTAGCGATTGCGCGCAGGCAGTTACTCCCCCACAGTACCCGGCGTTTATTCATACGGTCCACAAAAACGCCCGCGGGCGCACCAAAAAGTACTGCTGGCAGGCTGAAAGCGATGATAGCAACGCCTATCAACGTCGTGGAACCGGTGATTTCCTCAATCAAGACGAGCAGGGCATAGTTCGAGGCATTCAGGATGGTCATGGAGAGCAGTTGCGCCAGCCACAGGAGCAGAAAATCCCTGTTTTTGAGCAGGGTCCGAAATCCTCTCTGTGGATTGGCCATATCCATAGTAATCTCCTCAAGCCTATAACTGTAAAACGGAGAACTATCCTCAAAGGTGCCTTAACTGATAATTACGTTGCTGGTGGTAATCAGGTTGGTGCGTTAGTATCAGTATCTATGGCCCGTGAGAGTACTTGCTTGGTGCGCCGCTCAACCTCGGCTCGTGGCAATAATACACGACGCCCGCATTTTTCGCAACGCAGCCCGATATCGGCCCCCAGTCGTACTACCAGCCAGTCGTAATTTCCACACGGGTGCGGTTTGCGCAGGCGCAGCCGGTCTCCTAATTCTATCTGCATGGGCGTCATGTGCTTCATTCCCCCATTCGGTGTCTCAGTCAACCTGTGCCTTTCTCCTACAAATGTCGATACAATCCATGTTCTATAATATAGTGCTCAACCGCCTCTGGCGTCTGGTACTTGATGGGTCTGCCTTCTGCAACACGCTGGCGCAAATCCGTTGCAGAAATATCCAGTTGTGGCGCCTGCACGATGATCAGGCGTTGCTTTATCCCTGGTAAACGGGCCTCTAGCGTATCGCGGTAGTCCGCTGCCTCTTCGTATCCTGGGCGCTGGACGGCCACCAGCGCTGTCAGTTGCATCAGGATACTGGCGGGATCGTACCACGTCAGTAAATCTTCCAGGCTATCTCCGCCAATGACGAAGTAGATGGCTGTCCGTGTACCCCACTGCTGGTGTAACAGGCGTAGTGTCTCCACCGTATACGATGGCCCCGGGCGCTCCAGGTCCACCAGCGAGATCGAAAAATACGGATTCGAAGCAATCGCCAGCTCTAGCATAGTCAGGCGATGTTGTGCCTCCGTCACAATTCTTTCTGGTTTGTGCGGCGGGTTCCCCGCCGGCACAAATACCATCTCGGCCAGATTTAGTGTTGTACGTACCTCCTCTGCTATGACGAGATGCCCATAATGAATCGGGTCAAAGGT
>WNGP01009020.1_pt1 | contig 18324 bp, 16 predicted proteins | sample 5407671 | NCBI WGS metagenome assembly WNGP01 (sample SAMN13153381, study PRJNA577476) | soil metagenome | isolation source: 40 cm soil or saprolite under Garry oak tree replicate 2 | place: USA:California | collected 2016-06-15 | reverse complement strand
CGGAAGTATTCAAAATACGAAAGAGCCATGCGCGGAGGTTAGTGCCACGCTGATAGGTGTTAGCGAAACGAAACGCCTTGAGCATGGTCTCCTGGACCAGGTCCTCCGCCTCTTGCTGGTTATTGGTCAAACGCAATGCAGTACGATAAAGGCTATCCAATTGGGCCAATACCCCCGCCTCAAAATCCTCGGTAGGGACTTGTGAGTCACTGGCTGCAGCTTGTTCTCGTGGTGCAGTCGGCTGTTCTGCTTGTTTGTTAGCTATGGCTTCGGCACCAGGTACTGTTGGCTGTTCCGACATGCAAAACTCCTGTGTAGTTGGCCTTGTGCGATGTTTGTAATCACTCGGCCTATTAGCAGTATATCGCACTGGCACCGGGAATGAAAGTCCCGCCGAATATGTTAAAATAAACAGAATAATGACGAGCCAATGCAGGAGAAGATACTATGTATTGTATGAGTTGTATCGAGGTTGTTGCTCGTCTTCATCTCTATCTTGACCGGGAACTCACTATCGAGGAAGTTGTAACGGTACAGCAACATCTTTCGGAATGTCCGAGTTGCGAATGCCGCTTTCACTTTAATTCTGGGCTCAAGCGGCTTATTCACGAGCGTTGTACAATCGAGCACGCCCCCGCTCATCTGCGTGAAGCTGTGTTGCGCTTGGCTCGTCTGCCCCGTGGTGAGTTGGCCGGTCTCGATCCTGATCTGGAGATGGAGATCAGAGCTGATCTCGAAGAATGGAAATAGTGCCCACCACGTAGGGGCAATCGGAAGTTGTCCCGGAGTGAGGAGAGTAGCTGCCCGGGGAAGAATGCCCATCACATCCCTAGCATTTGTAGCAAAGAAAACTTGAGTTGCGCCAGTACGAGCATTTCGGCAATGGTTAGCAGAAGGGCAAGGCCAAAGAACAGTAGTAGCTCTCGATAACGTTCAAATGCCTGGTCGTGTTTGCTCACCGCAACTACGACGATCAAGTTGACACTGCTTAATACTGTCAGGATGCCGGCCGTACTCAAAAGCGCAATTGGATAGAGGACGAGTCCATTCTGTGAAGCTACTGCGAAAAAGCTCAGGATCACCCCTGGCAATAACAGGGCAAGTCCTCCCCAGGAGGAAATGCTGCGCTGTTCCTTATATTCGCGCCAGAGTAGCCTATTCAAAAATGGTAGACCGAGTGATGCCAGAGCAAGGCCTGTTGCTAGTCCTGTTGCCAGTCGCAGCAGGTTATGTGGTTGGTACAGGTGATTGAGGCCAAGGTCCAGGAAAAACGAGTTAAAGCCATCAACCGCTAATGCACCTATACCCAGTACTAGCACCACGATGATAGGCCATGAAGGCAGTTGTTGAGCGCGTCCACGTCCTGTGGCATAAAAAGTGATCAGTGTAATAATGAAGCCCAGGTAAATGCCCGTGTTGCGCGCGCACAACGGCAAGCGCTCTCCACCAGGATAGAAAGAATGGCTTGGTAGTTGTGCACAGATGCCGCTATCGAGCCAGCGCAGTCGGTCGAGTACTGGAGCCCCCGGCAAAAACACAAGCGCGGCCAGCAGCCCCAGGTAAAACAGCGCAAGCAGCCCAATCTTCCAGGGTTGTGTTGCTTTGTATGTCACTTCCACCAGGGACTTTTGTGCCATGTTGCTGATCCCCTTTCCACGTAAGCACTTGTTATGCCGTGACCAGGTTGAAATACTGGTTTAAGTAGAGCAACAGGTTGAAGTAGATCATTACACCCGCGAGAATAATGACCACCCCGGTACCAATCTCAATCTTGCCCAGGTATGGCCTCAGCCACTTCAGCGCTTTACTTACCTGGTCCAGGCCCAGACCGAGTAACAGAAATGGTATTCCCAGGCCCAGTGAATAAACCAGCAGCAGCAGAACACCTTGTGTGAGTGTGCTGGCGCTGGCAGCCATACCGAGAATGGCCCCCAGGATGAGACCCACACAGGGCGTCCAGCCGATTCCAAAAATGATGCCAACCAGCAAAGAAGCTGGATAACTTGGGCGAGTAGGATGAAACTCGAAGCGCTTTTGCCGGTAGAGAAACGGCAATTTGAGTATTCCTACCATGTGTAACCCGATGATAATCAGAATAATGCCACCAATCTGGCGCAGTTGGAACTGGTGCGCACGCAAAAAACTTCCCAGTGCGCTTGCTGTAGCGCCCAACGCAACAAAGGCAAGTGTAAAGCCAAGCACGAACACAGCTGCATGCAGGAAAGTGATGAGCTGCGCAGGTTTGTCGTTTTGTTCGTTGGTCGATTGGTAGATGCTCTGACCGACAAGCTGTGCCAGGTAAATAGGTACAAGTGGCAATACACAGGGCGAAACGAAGGAGACTAGCCCTGCTGCGAAGGCGACACCAAAGCTTAATTCCGATGCATGCATAAACGTTTTTGAATCTCCTGATGGCGCACTATCTATTCGTTTCGATTATATCGCTCTAAGGGGAACTGTGCAACTTGTGACCCTTGATTGGTCCTGGAGATTCACTGCGCCGCTTGCGCCATTTTTTCAGTAGTGTCCGCGCAGAATGTGCCAGGGAATTGATGTCATACCCACCTCTCTCATAGAGAGCCAGTTCTTTCATAACGTAGACGACAATGGCGTCATTGGGGCCTGCCACACGCTCAAGCGAGTTGAAGGCAGTCTCTGCCACGCTCTCATCGGTATCGAGCAAGGCTTGTAGAAGCGCAGGGATAGCCTGGCGCACACGTCCCTGTCCCAGGTGATAGGCGATGCAGGCGCGTACTCCGCTGTCATTATCTGAAAGCAACAATTGCGCGAGTTGCTGCTGGAATGTGTAAAGCTGGAGATTTACCATAGCCAACAATTCAACTGTTCTCTGGCGTACCCAGGCGCTTGGACTTGAAAGTAGCCGGGGGAAAGCTCCGTCAAGCATGATCTCATGAATGATTTTGCGAAGTGTCTTCATCTGCCCACGCTTGTGTGCTTGCCGCATCAAGTAGCTCAACGAATCAAGAGCTGTTACCTGCACTTCTTCTCGCGGTTGGTGTAGAGCCTGTAATAACCAGCGCATAACTTTTGTGCGCGTAGGCCTACGCAACCCACCATGGAGGAGGCGTAACCCCTCGATGGCTTCGACGTGTCCCGGATGATCGCTATCGAGGATGACGACGCCCAGCGCTGCCATTGCATACTCTCCTCCAAAGGTTGCCAACGTGTAGCATGCCTGTCGGCGTACCTCCGTCTCTTCGGCTCGTAGTAACCCTACCACGCGAGCTGGCGGCATATGGTGTTGGATCGCTCGGCGTATCATGGTACGGCTTGCCATCCCTTCCAATGCTGTCAATGCTGCTACCTGTACCCGCGGCTGTGATGAATCGAGCAAGGTATACAGCGCGGGAAGTGTGGATGGTGGGGCGATACTGCCAAGTGTACAGGCAGCATATCCGGCTAACTCCTCATTCTGATCCTGCAACGATAGGATTAGCAGGTGTGTCAGGCGTTTGTGCTGTGCTAATGACAGCACTAGATGCGGCCTTGGAGACTGGAAGGCTGTAGCCAGTACAAAAGCAGATGCCTTGCGTGCTTCTTCTGAAACATCGCATCGCAGTAGGCTGGTGAGCGTCTCTATACTACTGCCGTCTCCTTGGAGCAGTAGTGCATATGAGGCTGCAAGTTGTACGGAAACAGTTTCCTCTGTACATAGATGTGCACGTAGCACCTCTAGCGTCTGTTCAAGCAACGACACCGTTCCTGCTAATCTGGCAAGCGCCATTGCGGCAGCATAACGGACCGTTGTCCAGGGTGCTCTGAGCCCTTCACGTAGTAACAGTTCATAACCTGCGTGCGAATGTGAGTTAGCAGCTTCGATCACGCTCGTCCAGAGCACTGGACCTGGCGGCTGGGACACTGTAGGATATTGTAAAAGTGTCTCAAGTGGTACCTGTGCACTTTGGCTTAGCTGACTCAGCAGATAGCTAGTATGTTCATACTGTGGTGGCCACCAGGGCCATGGGGGTGTCGTGATCTCAGGATAGTTACTGAGCGTTGCCAGTACCATTGGCAGCACTTCAGGTCCGCACCGTATCAGCCTCCGTGCAGCGCGCACGCGCACTGGATAGTCAGTTTCAGGACCGAGCAGCAGTGCCAGTGCAGCAAGGATACCCTCTCGATTGTAAGTACAATAAGCGGAAAGTGAAGTTTCAGTTTGGTACAGAGATTGTTGTATGTATCTTGTATGCTTACGTGTCATCAGACTTCTTTCGTTTTGAGAAATATCCTCTTTTAGTTATAAGGGTGCCTCAAAATCTGCATATGACACGCCTGGCTGGTTTGAGGGGTTACGTTTTCGGCAGTTATGCTCTCTAATTATTCGACAATATTCGTCGCAAATGCCGCCAGAAAGTACGGCGCTTATTTCTACCGGAAAGTTCCCGATTTCCGGCTGGAAGCCTGATTGTCTTGACCCTTGTAAGGGATAATTCGGAAGCTGCCCGTGCAGGAAATGCGGGGGAATGAGCAGTGGGTTGATCAGCAAGAGACTTCGCCAGGTCCAGTTCTAAATACATTGGCCGCCGTACTTGTGGTCGTTTAGGGGGATGAACCGTACGACCTCTAGAAGGTATATCAGGTGGCCGAGTACGAAGTAATACTGCCTCTTGCCGGCGCTCGGCTATACGTGTTCTTAGATCAAGTGTGCGTAAGGCATGCGCCATAAATGCTGCATGCCTATAGCGTTCGTTCCGATCCCGTGCTATGGCTCTCAAGATGATCTGTTCCAGCCCTGGCGAGAGTTCCGTATTAAATATGCCAGGTGATTTGAGTTCCTCGCCAGTAATTGCTTGTGAGAGTTCTGCTAAAGAGCGGCCGGTAAATGGTCGCCTCCCAGTTACCATCTCGTAAAGGACAACTCCAAGCGCATAAATATCGCTGCGATTATCTAACTCCTGTCCCCATATCTGTTCCGGTGAGGCATAATAAATACTGCCAACCAGTTTCTTTGCAACTGTGATCTTCTGCTGGCCCATTGCCCGTGCCAGGCCAAAGTCCATCACCTTGATCTTGCCCCGGTGATCCAGCATCAAATTTTCTGGTTTGATGTCCCGATGGATCACATTGCGTTCCAAGTAGGCAGCATCCAGGGCATCGGCGATCTGTGCGGCGTACTCGGCAGCGCTATGTTGGGGAATAGAGCCATCGATATGTAGCAGACTACTCAAGGTAGGCCCCTGTATGTACTCCATCACAAAGTAGAGCAAGCCGTTTTGCTGTCCAGCATCATAGATCTGCACAATATTGGGGTGATTGAGCCCCGCGACAATCTGTGCTTCGCGGATAAAACGTGCCACGTAGGATGCGTCTTTTGCCAGTGATCGTGGCAGCACTTTGATAGCAACCTCGCGCTCAAGCGCAATTTGCTTGCCCCGGTAGACTATCCCCATGGAGCCACGCCCGATCTCTTCTGCCAACACATATCCGCCCAATGACTGGCCTGCCATTTCATTCATCCTGTCAACCCTCGCATACAGATTCGACCTCCGGACCTTCTCTACAATAGTAAACGTATCGCGAGTGCTGATATATCATTTGTGTTTTAAACAACTCGAAAGATAGGATAATATACATGGAGTAAGTATGATTCCTTGTAGACGCCTATCTCAGGGGGCAAGTAATACTTTGGGCGGGTGCTCTTGTGGAGCTTCAGTCGAGGTAATCCTTGAGGATGCGGCTTGCCTGTGGATGTCTTAGCTTGCGGATAGCACGTTCCTCGATCTGGCGTACTCGTTCGCGGGTCACCTTCAGCTTCTTGCCAACTTCCTCCAGTGTATGATCGTGATCATCGACTAGCCCAAAACGTAGTTCGATCACTTGCCGCTCGCGCACCGTAAGCTGTCCCAACACTTTGCGAATCTCCTCGCGCAACAGTTGCTGATCGGTCTTTTCCACCGGACCGCGATCATGCAAGTCTTCGATGATGTCACCCAACGTGCTTTCATCCTCCTCGGAGAGAGGAGCGTCTAACGAGAAGGTCTTTTCGGCCCAGATCAACAATTCGCTCACGCGCTCAGGTGGCATACCCAGCCGCTGGCCGATATGTTCAGGCGTGGGTTCCCGCCCCAATTCCTGGTAGAGCTGGCGTGTCACACGCTTGACGCGCATTACCTCTTCCATGATGTAGACAGGTAGCCGCACCACGCGAGTCCCTTCAAGAATGGCGCGAGTGATAGCCTGCTTAATCCACCAGGTAGCGTACGTAGAGAAACGGAAGCCTTTGCGGTAGTCAAACTTGGTAACGGCCCTGATGAGTCCAATGTTGCCCTCCCCGATCAAATCTTCAAGGGAGAGGCCCTGCCCAACGTATTTTTTAGCAATGCTTACGACCAGGCGCAAGTTTGCCTCGATCAATTGGTTACGGGCTTCCCTATTTCCCTGCTCGGCACGTTCGGCAAGATAGGCTTCCATGCTGGCGGAAAGCAATCCGATACGAGAGATCTCGCGCAGATAGAGGCGCAGGCTATCACTTTGTGCCAGGGTATTTAAGTCGGCCTCCTGGATAGCCTCTCGTTCCGGCTCTGGCGGTTTATCAGCGTCAAACATCACATTTTGTTCCAAGTACTTACTCTTCTCCTGCAAAGGGGATATCGTGTTCCCTTTGACTAGGTGAATTGATCATCACCTGGCAGGCATCTACCAGCTCTATCCTTCAAGCCGCAGTATAGCACTTGTAGATAGTATCCTGCAACTGGGATCCTTACTCCAACTGCGGCTGCAGCCGGAGGTCGAGGCTGCCTTCTCTCTTGAGAAGACAGAACAAATGAACTACACTCAACGTATTCATGAGTACACTGAAAAGGTAATAGTGTTTCGCCGGGTTCTGCCGTAAGTCGTTTCGGCAGGGAAAAACACCAGTGCATTGGATGTGTACCATGCGATACAGTAGCTTTTAAGCGCCGACCAGCTACCTGCTATGCATGCTATGAACGTCCTGGCTCGGACTGAGCCTACATGGGCAACTGCGTCGAAGCCTCTGGCTTCGCCAGGGGTACGTCACAAATGCCTCCATATGACCCGTCTGATACAGAGCCATTGTATCACACATATATACGATTTCAAGCAATCCCCCAGGACCCATCTGAAAAGGCTTATCGGCTGCAAGATGTAACTTCTGTACTGTTTGTAGCGTAGATATTTCCGAACGGTCTATATATCTGATCTGGTACCGCTGTCAGGCACTCTGGTGAGAACAAGTATGCTTCCCGATTTTTTATGCACAAAATTGAATGATACAATACTATTGCTGTGTCTGTTAGAATAGCAACGTCTTAGATAGTAGTTTGAACGCTCCGGAAAGAAATATATGAGTTTGCCGCTACCGCTGGAACCAGGAACCTTGCTCGATGGCTGCTACATCGTGAGTACACTCATCAATCGAGGAGGTTTTGGCGCTGTCTATCGTGGTATTAATACCGGCGAATCCAATCAGCCTTGCGCGATTAAAGAGACCTATGATGTGACCCCATCTGCACGCCGGCAGGCGCTGACGGAGGCCAGTATCCTTTTTACTGTCAGGAGCAAACATCTTCCCCAGATCTATGATGCATTCGGAGCAAATGGCCGCTTCTACCTCGTGATGCAACTGATCGAAGGTGAGAATTTGCTGCAGATGCTCAAAACTCTTGGGCGGCCTTGTAGTGAAGAAGAGGTCATCACGTGGCTGCTACCCATCATGCAAGTCCTACAGGAGCTGCATAGTCGTACTCCCGCGGTAATTCATCGCGACATCAAGCCAGGCAACATCATTCTTACTCCCGACCAGACGGCCGTGTTGGTCGAGCCCGCAGTCGGATATTTATTCCATAGCAGCCACCATGTATTTCCTGTTGACCATGAAGCCCCCACCCTTATCGGTCAATCGCAGCCTGTGGGACGAATTGGTAGCGCCCCGCGTCCTCAATCCGGCAGTATCACCGAGGGTAGAGCGTATCCTTCTTAAAGCTCTGGCCGTGAATGCCGATCAGCGCTACCAGAGTATGCAGGCATTTATTCGGGCCTTGCAAGAACCTGCCTTTACCGCTCACTCTGATCCGACCATCGTGGCCACCAGTGTGCAGGTGGCCAGTAATACTACCGGGTCCTCAGGTCTTTCGACTCCATCCAGATCTCCTATCAATATACAGGCTGTACTGCCACCACCACCGCCTCCTTCTGCGCCACCTGCCTACCGTGCACCTGGTACAGCTTCCTACCCGCTATCCGGTTCTTATGGATCTGCCATGCTACCGCCTGGCTATGTGCTGGTGCCGCAATCTGCATTGGCGGCCCCCTTACCAAGCTCATTTGGTCAGGGCTGCCTGTGGGGCTTAATCCAGGGTATATTGGCCGCGTTTATTATACTGATCCTCAAGCACGAAGTCTATTTCTACATGGCCATCCTTATAGGATTTCTATTTTACCTGCTGGCAGGCTTCCGAACTACATACAAAGGCGGCTCATTCTGGCGTGGGGGCTGGGCGGGCCTCTGGTCTGGCATCACCAGTACTATCATTTTCTGGATTGTATTTGGCATTGGCCTGCTGCTGCTGCTGTCACAACGCATAAGCGCTGATACCCAGGCAGCTCAACGCCGGGATACTACCTTGCCGCATAACGAAGTCGACCGCGCTTTGAAGGCGATTGCGCCAATCATTGCTAACCATCCCGCGACCCGGTCATCAGGATCAGACATAGTGACATTTCTTATAGCTGGGATAATCCTTGCTGTAAGCTTTGGCCTGCTTGGTGGTGTACTGGGCAAGCTCAGGCACATGGACGCATTGAAAAGGGGGAAGCCTGTATAATATGCGAGTAATCATTTCCGAGAAGTTACAGGCGCACCTGCATAGCATAGGGAGCGCGGTCCTGACCGTCACACTGGAGCCTCTACGTTGTTGAAGTGGCATCCTTTTCGAGGTATCGGTCGATACCCGCGAGCCGCGTGATCCCTGCCGCTACGCGTCATTTATGCAAGATGGCATCCATATCTACTACTCCCCCAGGCTTGCCCGCAAGTCGGATACCATGGAGCTTGATTATGTACGCGTATTGTTCCGCGGCAAGCTGCTCTTAACTGGACCAGAGAATCTGGTGGCGAGTGTCATTATGGGACGTATATAGTGATGTACTTCCATCGGGACCCATTAAAGAATCCGGTTTACATGGCGCCTCCTGAGAAAATACCCAAACCTTAAAGCCTCTTTAGTTACCCGCATCCTTGACCATCGAGTTATTCGTAATATATAATATTGTATATCCAATATTGGATATACGTTGTTGTTTCATGAAAGGCCCCTATGATCACCCGCTTGTTCGTGCTTGGATTACTCTCTCTCCAACCAATGTCAGGTTATGCCATCCAGCACTATTTACACCTCAACCGGGCTGAGCAATGGGCTGCCATTTTGCCTGGCTCGATCCATCATGCCCTCAAAAAACTCGTCGCCGAGGGTCTCATCAAGTTGCAGGCCACCGAGCAAACTGGCTACCGGACAAAAGCGATCTATGCTATCACCACTGCTGGCTTGGAGGAGTTTCACCGGCTGCTTGAAAAGCTCTGGAGCACCCCTGGGCCGCACTACCCGGTCGGTCTCTATGCAGCACTCACCTTTCTAAATGCCCTGTCCTGCGAAAAAGTGTTGGCAGCGATCGACGCCCATATCGCCGCACTGCAAACCGAGCTGGAGGCCTGGAATAGTGGAGAGGCGACGCAAAGCGTTGAGATACCTCCGGAGATGCAGGATTTCGTTCGCCTGAGCTTTGCCAATGGGCGTGAGCATATGGAGGTGGACGTGCGTTTTCTACGCACGTTACGGGAGCAACTCCCGACGCTCCCGCATTTCAGTCCATCTTTGCCATCTTTTGATGAGGAGCATTAGGCATAATGCCGACTTCGGTGCCATCTGTGATTTTGTCAGCACGAATGTAAGCCTATTATCTTGATGCAAGGAGTGTATAGTATGAGCGATTTCAACACATCAGCAGCACCAACAAGCGAAACACAGCGTCTGGCCTGGCGCCTCAGTATCTGGGGAGGGAGGAGGGCTGAAAGCTCCTGGACAATGACGACTCAGCCCTGAGGTAGGTTCGGGAATACTGAGATGTGGTTTAATAAGAACATCCAGAGAATGCTCAGGTGTCCAGATGGCTGGCTCAAACGCAGCTATTGTGGTACTATCTTCCTTGATACAATACAAGTTGTAATCATCAGGGGAAGGCAGGCAACTCTTTTGACAGGTCAAGAACAACTCGCCCCGGCGGTTACCGCAGAGACCCTCTCCGTCGCTGAGTTAGCCCGTACGCTCAGCACAGAGTTAGGGCTGGGCAGTGGGCCGGTGGCACGTACCATAGTTCTACTCGACGAAGGTAATACTATCCCCTTCATCGCCCGTTATCGCAAAGAAGTGACGGGCAGCCTGGATGAAGTGCAGATACAGGCCATCGCAGACCGGGCGGCAGCATTACGGACCCTGCACGAGCGCAAAGCAGATGTGCGCAGGCTGATCGATGCCCAGGGCAAGCTGACGGCCGAACTTGTCGCAAGTATCGCGGCTGCTGCCACCTTGCAAGAGGTCGAGGACCTCTACCTGCCCTATCGACCCAAACGCAAAACGCGAGCCAGCGTCGCCAGGGAAAAAGGACTGGCCCCCCTGGCCGAACTGATACTCCAACAGCCCGAACTCCGGGGAGATGTAAGTGCAATGCTCGAACAGCACGCACGGCCCTTCCTGGATACCGAAAAAGGCATCGACACCAGCCTGGAGGCATATGCAGGGGCCCGTGACATCGCAGCCGAGATTATCGCCGAAGATGCCAACGTACGCGGTAGCATACGTACTATATTCTTCAAACGCTCGACTGTTGCCGCCAGACCTGTAGACTCCGAGAAAATCGCCGAGAAAGATCCAAATGGTCTCTACCAGCTTTACTACGATTTCCACGAGAGTGCCACGAAACTCGTACCCCACCGTGTGCTCGCCCTCAACCGCGCCGAGCGCGAGGAAGTGCTGCGTGTCAACGTCTCGCTGGATTACGTACAGGCAGAACCAGACATTGCCCGGCACTATCCCGTTAAGGCTACCTCACCCTTTGCCGGACAACTCTCTGCAGCTGTGGAGGACGGCTATAAACGTCTTCTCGCGCCCGCCATGGAACGTGAAGTGCGCGTAGAACTTACCCGGCAGGCTGAAGAACACGCCATCAACATCTTTGCTGCAAATCTGCGTAATCTGCTGTTGCAGCCGCCACTACGTGGCCGCAAGGTGCTTGGTATTGACCCGGGCTACCGCACAGGCTGCAAGCTGGCCGTCGTCGATGAAACCGGCAAATATATCGAATCGGACACCATGTACCTGCACCAGCTTGAAAAAGCACAGCAGGTATTGCGCAGGTTGCTCGCACAACATAACATCAACGTCATCGCCATAGGTAATGGTACTGCTTCGCGTGAAACCGAGCAGATGGTTGCTGGCTTGATTCGCGAGCTTGAGCAGGAGACGGATCGACGCGATCAGCCTGGCTACGTCATCGTCAACGAGGCTGGTGCGTCGGTCTATTCTGCTTCAGAGGCCGCGCGTCAAGAATTTCCCACCCTCGACGCTACCCAGCGCGGGACCATCTCGATAGCGCGGCGCTTGCAAGATCCCCTGGCTGAACTCGTGAAGATCGACCCGAAAGCCGTTGGCGTGGGATTGTACCAGCATGACGTAGATCAAAAAGAGCTGGCAGCCATGCTTGATCGCGTAGTGGTGTCCTGCGTCAACTTCGCAGGTGTCGAGGTCAACTCTGCTTCTGCTGCCCTGCTCAAGCACGTATCGGGCGTCAATACACGCGTTGCCAGCGCCATCGTTAAATACCGCGAGCAGCATGGGTCATTCCATTCACGCGAAGAATTGCGCAAGGTACCCGGCCTTGGCCCAGCTACGTTTGTGCAGGCGGCAGGCTTCCTCAAAATTGCTAATGGCCTTGAACCGCTTGATAACACCTTCATCCATCCAGAGAGCTACGCAGCGGCACATACCGTCCTCGCGATGCTGCCAGCCGATAACAACAGCAAAGCCACAAAAACTGCCGAGCGCGTAGCCCAGTTGCGCCAGCTTATCAAACTGCAAAATAGCCCTGGCCGCGGCAGCCGTAACCGCACCGCCAGTGGCGGTAGTAATAGTGAACAGGCTGCCTGGACGGATATTGCCAGAAAGGTAGGCGTCGGTCTGCCCACGCTCAACGACATCCTCGACAATCTGGAGAAACCCGGCCTTGACCCGCGCGATGCCTTGCCTGCGCCCATCCTGCGCCACGATGTGCTGAAAATAGAGGACTTACAACCGGGCATGGTTTTGCAGGGCACGGTACGCAATGTCGTAGACTTTGGCGCTTTCGTCGATATCGGCGTCAAACAAGACGGCCTGGTGCACGTCTCAGAGCTGGCAGATCGCTTTGTCAAAGATCCCCTGACCGTCGTCGCCGTTGGCCAGGTAGTGCAGGTACGTGTCCTCAAAGTCGATGTCCAGCGTGGTCGTGTGCAGTTGAGTATGCGCGGAGTGTCACAGTAGAGAAATTTTCAGTATATGGTACAATAAGTCTGGTTCGCATGCAGCAAGGAGGAACAACTATCATCAGCTTAAGATTTGCTGCTCTGATAGTGCAATAGTATGCATGCAGCATGTCGCTCCAGCAGGTGGACTCTGGAGAGCAACTGTGACAGGCTGAGCGACATGCAGTGAAAACCTATAGTAGACACAACTTATAGCATGGTCTTACCCACTCCACACGCCTGCAAAAACTCGCTGCGTAGTGACGCATTCTTGTCGTACTCGCCTCGCCAGAACGTTGTACGGGTCAAAGGACTCGTCTCGCGTACCCCGCGCATCGCCACACACAGGTGGTGAGCCTCGAGATATACTGCCACACCATGTGGTTGGAGCATCATATCCAGTGTATTTACAATCTGCTCCCCCAGTCGCTCCTGTACCGCGAAGCGCTTCGCAAACAACCGCACGAGCCGGGTGAGCTTAGAGATGCCCACAATATGTTCGTGCGCAATATAGCCCACGTAGGCATTTCCGAAAAATGGCAGCGCGTGATGCTCGCACAGCGCGTAAAACGGGATAGGTCCCTCGATCACCTGGCTCAGGCGACAATCAGGCCCGCCCCGGCACTCGGTGTCGAATACCTTGAGCAACTTGGGGTCGCCATCATAGCCTTCAGTCGCGTCAAACAGAGCCTCAACAAACCTCTGCGGCGTTTCTTCGGTTCCCGGCGTGTTCAGGTTCAGGCCGAAAGCTTCAAAGATTTCGGCCATGTAGCCGGCAAATTTCTGCATCTGCTCCCTAGAGACTGAACGCTGGTGAAGCTCCATGGCCTTACGAATGTTCTGATCTATATCATCGACAAACAAAACAAAACTCCCATATAATAATTACTCGTTCCAATCATAACACACTGTACTCATGGAGCTACCGGCACATTCAGTGCTCGCTGAGACGCTTGACCTCGATTTGTCCATCACGTACACGTATATCATAGCGCGTTAACCGTCGTTTTTGCTGAGTAGAGCCGGGCGCCTTCGCCACCTTGCCCGGTCCATAGCCTGCGAACAATTTGACAATGATTAATGATCGCTCTATGTTTCTATAACATAATTGCTCCAGAAAGTCAATAATTCATTTGACTTACTTGACAAATAGACCAGGCATTTGATACACTTTGAAACAGCACCGGAGGCAATAAATGGCATTACAACATTGGAACCGGCGGTTTTTTGTCAGTACACGCGGGCGTATCATTACGCTGCTTCGTCGTGCCAGCCGCACCATAGATGAATTAGCCGGGACGCTTGGCCTGACCGACAACGCTGTCCGGGCACACCTCGCCACGCTTGAACGTGATGGATTTGTGCGGCAGCAGGGAGCACGTCGTGGCACTAGCAAGCCTGCTTATGTCTATAGCCTGTCGCCGGAAGCTGAGCAACTCTTCCCAAAGGCGTACGGCTCCGTACTTCATGAGCTTTTAGATGTGCTCTGCGAGGAGATGGCAACTGAGGAGGTGGATGCTTTGATGCGTACCACGGGACGCCGTATAGCTTCGCAGTGGAACATTCCTCCAGGTCCTGTGCAGGTGCGTCTTCGAGCGACTGTCGAGATACTAAATCAGCTTGGTGGACTGGTAGAGCTTGAAGAGCATAATGGCAGTTACACCATTCGCGGCTATAGCTGCCCATTAGCCGCCGCAGTGCCAGGCCATCCAGAAGTCTGCCATCTCACTGAAACGCTGCTTACAGAGCTGGTCGGTGTGCCGGTTCAGGAGCACTGTGAGTCTTGTGAGCAGCAGCGTTGTTGTTTCATCGTACAAAACGCGTAACTTCGTTCTTGCAAGGCGTTCTACCTCTACTGCCAGTGTATCGGATTACGAATACATGCCGTAAATACGTTGCTCTGCTTGCATCCTTCTTCTCCGCGAGGTCTAATAGTAGTATTGGGACGCATGAGTATGCAAATATAAACATCGGTAGGAAGGAGTGCCTCCGTTATGCCAGGCTCACTACATCTCGGCAGGATAGCTGGTATCGACATTTATATTCATTTTAGCTGGCTCATCATCTTCGTATTCCTTACCTGGTCCCTTGCCACAGGCTGGTTTCCCCAGTTATATCCAGGCTGGTCGACTGCCACGTACTGGTTGGTGAGCGCCGTCGCGGCCTTGCTCCTGTTCGTCTCGGTGCTCTTGCACGAGTTAGCTCACTCGTTCGTCGCTCGTGCGCGTGGTTTACCCGTGAAAAATATCACCCTGTTCATCTTCGGTGGCGTCTCCAACATTCAACAGGAACCGGCAAGCCCCGGTGTGGAATTCCAGATGGCGGTAGTTGGACCAGTCGTGAGTTTGCTGATCGGGTTTGTGGCTTATTTGCTCATGTTACCCCTACGGGGAAGCAACTCGCCTCTCCAGGGAATATTGTTCTACCTCGCCGTGACCAACATCCTGCTGGGCATCTTCAATTTGATTCCAGGCTTCCCGCTTGATGGCGGGCGGGTCTTGCGCTCAATCGTCTGGAAGGCCAGTGGGAGCCTGCGCGTGGCCACGCGCGTGGCCACTATTGTGGGTCAGATCATTGCCTACCTGTTCATCCTCTTGGGCATCTGGTTGTTCTTCGGCGGCAATGTGCTGAATGGCATCTGGATTGGCTTTATCGGCTGGTTCCTTTTAAGTTCGGCTCAATCGGCCAATTCACAGGTGATGCTGGAATCCATGTTCCGTGGTGTCACTGTAGGTGAGGTAATGAACACCAAACCAACCACGGTTCCTGCTAACATCTCGCTGCAAAGGCTTGTCGATGAATACTTCCTGCCATATGGCCTGCGTTCAGCCCTGGTAATGCAGGCCGATCAACTGGCTGGCCTGATCACGCTGAGCGATATTCGTCATGTCCCACGCGAGCAGTGGGGACAGGTTCCTGTGGGTCATGCTATGGTGCCACTCGATCGCCTGCATGTAGTTCAACCCCAGCAAAGCTTGAACGAAGTGCTGCCCTTGATGGCCGGGCGAGACGTGAACCAATTGCCGGTAGTACAAAACGGCGTCCTGGTTGGAGTACTGAGCCGGGATGCTATTGTGCGTTTTCTCGAAGTCCGCCGCGGCCTCGGCCTGCAAACGGCTGAAGGATACGTTGGAAAACGCTTATCAGACGCTGCGCAGCTTACCACTGGCCAGGAACTGCATCAGTTCCATCGCTGCCATTGCGATGCGATCGGCACGCCTCATCTGTGACGTCAGCCAGTAACCAATAATGGCCTGATTCTTGTACATCAACTGAATGCCAGAAAACTGTACGATCTTACCGCTTGCCGCCCCGTAGACAACCATACGACCGAAAGGTGCAAGGCATTGCAGGCTCTGCTCAGCAATTTCTCCTCCCACCATCTCTAGAATAATGTCGGCCCCCTGACCTTTCGCAGCGTTCTTGACTTGCTCAACCCAGCCAGCTTCAGTGTAATTAATGGCAATGTCGGCCCCCAGGCGGTGTATGAGATCGAGTTTGCTGCTATTGCTGGCCGTTCCGACAACGATGCCAGCTCCCATCAGTTTTGCAAGCTGTACAGCAAGCGTACCCACCCCACCTGCTGCCGCGTGCACCAGGACGCTCTCGCCAGGTTGAATACGTGCCGACTCACGCAGGAGTTGGTAGGCGGTAAGCCCCTGTACAGGAAAAGCCGCGGCCTGGGTAAAATCAAAATTCGGAGGAATAGGAATGACTGTAGTGGCCGGTGCGACGGCATACTCTGCGTAACCTCCATCGACAAAGGCAATCACGCGGCTCCCTTCCGCTGGTATGCTGACCCCCGGACCAAGCGCTGCCACAGTTCCGGCAACCTCGACTCCCAGGGTCATTGGTGTCCGTGTGCGTGTCAGATATGCTCCCTGCCGCTGTGCCAGGTCAGCATAGTTGACGCCTGCCGCCGCTACTTTGAGGAGCACCTCGCCCTCTCCTGGGGTTGGTGTCTCGATCTCCTCTAAATGCATGACTTCGGGACCGCCCGTTTCATTGATGCGGATTGCTTTCATGACCCATATCCCTCATTCGAAATTTGGTCTCTGTGTTAGTCCACTAACACAGTTCGTGTGACACGTGAAATGTAGGGGGGCATTCCCTGCCCCCAGGCATGGCATCCTCTCCCTTGGAGAGGTATCTTGTCCCCACATGGAATGCCCTGGCGGGCGCCCGGTTCTCACTTGTGAGCGTCCTAGAAATAACACACGTGTATGTTGATTGTATCATGCAAGCAACACTTATGTAATGCATCTCATGTCATGATAGCAGTAACCCTGAGCGTATTGATATAAGAGGTATACGAGCAGGGCCTGTTAGAAGAGGCACAGTACCACTGGCCTTGGTAGTAACGAAACAGCCTTTTCATACGTATGAAAGGTACATAGTGGAATGTGATGAGATGCATAGAAATATCTTGAAGATACTCTTATAATTAAGAAGAAAGTACCAATTGCGCGCTCGCTCCTTGTATTCCAGGCGCTGGCAAGCTGTACAATATCCTCTGGCATCCGTGAGGAGAGCACCTGTTTTCTTTACTAGATATCATCCTTTGGCCTCTTTTCTGCGTTTGTTGTAGTTTTAAAGAAGGATTCGCCCGCTAGAGAAGCAGCGAAGATGTCGACAGAAGCCAATGACGGCAGCGGGAGAATGTTGCTCATCTAGTAGAGTGAAAAATATCGAAGCTAGAAAGAAAACATGTGAGGTCGGCAGTATGCTTTAATCTGTACGGCCTGTCTCGGATGAGGTGAATATATGGACGAAATGGGTGGTCGCCGCATTCAATCGGGCAAGCAAGACACAATTTGAAGCGAAGCTTCATCAAATACCTGGCGTTTTTCAGAAAGCATAAACAATCTTTCCTCGCGACGGCTCTGCTAACCATCATTACAGTGCTGCTTTTCGGCATCTTCAGCCAGCTCCAGGCTCCCACTACGAACTCAGTTCCCAGCGGGATGACGGCTGTTGACTACAGCACATTTGTGGAACAGGTAAAAGCAGGAAATGTGCTGGCTGTTGCTGTTCAAGGTAATGATGTCAATGGCTTACTGGTGAGTCCTATAGGGCAATCTTCCTCTTCTGCCCCAGCAGCATTGACCCCCAATGAACGTGCGGCAAAAATTGCGGCCTGGACTCACTTTATGGCAGCAGGCTATAGCGTGTGGTCAAATTCGTCAATGGGCCAGCAGGCTCCTGACGCTGCCCACACCTTCTACACCCGTTTGCCGGCAGATGGTGATTCGGCATTGATGCCGTTACTACTCAATGAACATGTAGTAATCAAAATGATCCCCACGGCGCAGCCTTCCGGGTGGTTTAGCCTGCTCATGCGCTTTATTCCCATCATACTCCTGGTCCTGGTGCTGTTAGCGGTCATATCATCTCGCAAGAGTGGCCCCTCGATTCGTACGATGGATGATCGCATTACCCAGCTTGGAAAGAGCCGCGCTCGCCGCTTTGTGCGCGCAAAAGAGAATGATGCATCGCAGCCTGCGCCTGTAAAACCTGCCGCGAATAGTCGACCCGGCCAGGTGCCATCTCATGCAGTGCCGCGTGCCAGTCTTGAACCTCCTGTCACCTTTGCTGATGTTGCAGGCATCGACGAGGTACGTATCGAACTCGAAGAGATTGTCCAGTTCTTGCGAGACCCGGAGCGTTTTAAACGTTTGGGAGCGCATATTCCGCGTGGCGCGTTGCTTGTTGGTGCTCCTGGAACGGGCAAGACGCTCCTGGCGAAAGCCGTCGCTGGTGAGGCTGGCGTTCCCTTCTTCAGCATGAGC
>WNGP01007210.1_pt1 | contig 18326 bp, 26 predicted proteins | sample 5407671 | NCBI WGS metagenome assembly WNGP01 (sample SAMN13153381, study PRJNA577476) | soil metagenome | isolation source: 40 cm soil or saprolite under Garry oak tree replicate 2 | place: USA:California | collected 2016-06-15 | reverse complement strand
TCTCCTTTGGGGCAGAGATTGCAGTCATAGCTGCAGATGTTCTGGATGACAATCCAGTGATTATCGCCCTGATTCCTATCTTGGTTGATCCACATCTGATAGTCGGAGGACAATATACTGACGCTGGTTCCGTTGGGCTCGTTGAGAGGTTCCCAAATGATCTTGGAATAGCTGTTCTTGAACTGCTGAACGACGGGGGCCCAGAAATTCAGCCAACAAGACGGCCCACCAGTCAAGTCAGTATTGCCATGATAATCGATTACTATCCAGAAACCATAGTACTGGGCTATCTGAACCGCCCTCTGAAGATTTGTGGCGTTGTAAGCACTCATGTAGTTCTGATCGGTCTGGTCAGTGCAGTATGGGTCGAAGTCGACCCTGACCGTGTTGTAACTGAGAGACTTCAGTTCGATCAAAAGAAGCTCCATGCTAGTGGCAGATTCTCCAGGGAAGACCGCAGAGGATGTTGTAATGCCTGGCTGGTTGACGTCGTTGACCGCGGCCTCATCCAGCCTGATTCCGCCCCATCCTATCAGAACAGGGACTGATGAGGTCCCTGTTGAGTTCGGAAGTACCGTGAGAAGCTGTGAGGTTGCGAACGTCTTACCTGTGCTGTCAGAGACGGCCAGTGTGATGGTGTACGTCCCGTTCGTGAACGACCGGGACACAGGGTCGCCTGTCTTGTTTGTTCCTCCCAAGTTCCAGCTGTCAGTGTACGGGCTCGTCCCACCCGATGCAGTGTCCGTGAAGGTTACGGTCTGCCCTGAGACCGGAAGAGCGGGATTATCGCTGAAGCTTGCAGTCAAATTCCCTACGGGTGAGACGGTAATGGATTGGGATGATAGAACAGAGGTCTTGACAGAATCTGTTACGCTCAGGGAGACGGTGAATGTTCCTGATATGGGGTATGCATGACTTTGCATCTGTCCAATGCTTGCTGCTCCATCTCCGAAGCTCCATGCGTACGTGTAAGGTGTCTTTCCTCCGGACGCGTTCCCCGTGAAATTGACCGCGGTATTCACAAATGGTGTCGGTGGGAGGTAACTGAAACCCGCTGTTAGAGGAGGTGCAATGGTAGTTCCCATTATCTCCGCTGTGAGGCCGGTCGCCGCTGCATCATTCGGCGTCAGCGTTGATAGCCCCCAGTTGTCTTCGAGCATTCGCAGAGTGGAATAGTGGTCGAAGGAGTTGCTTATCGAGATGAACGGTTGTTTTATCGTGGGTCCATAGAAGAGTATGGGCGCGGGATCGTACTCGTCCCACCACAGGACCAGGAGGGTTCTCTGTCCAGCTTGGAAGAGATTGCCTGCCAGCAAGGACCCCGTAGCGGGATTCGTTACGGTGCCGGTTCCAACCAGGAAACTCTGAAGGTATGCGTCTCCCGTCTGAATTGAATTATCATGCATGTTGTGGTTGTCTGTTGGTGTGTACCAGAGGAAACTCGGTGGGTTGGCGGAGTTTGCGGCCGCGATGAAGGTGCTTGTTGAGACTGAGCTTGAAGTGAAGATGTTTGGACTTTTAGCAGTACTGGCAAATCCGGTGAAGGGGAAATGGTCGTTGCCTCTCGGACAACCAGCCTCGCAATAAGCTTGCCATGTAATCCCATGAGTTGCGAAGGAGTCCATTAAGGTTGGAGCGTTGAGACAGCAGGAGTATCCGTCAGAGACACTCTGGTCGGAACCTGAGACCAGAGCAAGGTAACATCCGGCTGAACATCCGTTTATCGTTCTCCCATTGGCACCATATCCATGGTACAATGGTACTGTTGACCCTTGGGGGAGAAGACTCGTTGTGAACGGAGCATTCGTGCTACCCGTGCCCGTACCCATCACGTCAGCATAGTTCTGGTTCTCCATCGCAATCATGACAACATGGTCGAAGTTGGATCCAGCCACAGCCGCAGTGGTTAGGGGAGATGCTTGCCCTTCGTGAACCAGTAGTTGGAAGGCTATGGTGCTGCTGAAGAGGGCGATCAGGCAGAGGGCGAGAGCTTTGAGACTCTTTTCTACCGCTCTACTCAGTTGCGGCTATTCTCCAGGCCTCGAGGAGAGCTGGAGTGGAAGCGAGTCAGATTCCCATTGCGAACTCATTCTCGCAGTGTATCCTATATCGCACTCGGTGCAATTCCTCAACCTGATGACCAAAACGGATGTATGCATCCTATGCGAATATAACAATTGTGGTGATGTGTATTGCTATGTCATACAACTGACTATCGACCCGAATAGTCTAAAACACTCCCTGCTTTACAGAAAAATGTAAATCTCCGGAGGCATACCAGAGTCTTAAAGCGATCTATAGCTTTCTTCCGGGAGCTATAATCTATTATATGCAGAATGTTGAGGTTCTTGCAGGGTCCCCAGGATATCTTAACCTGATGACCACCCAAGAGCGTCTTGCGACCCTCTTGGTTCGGGTTTCTTACCCTGGGGACCTCCCTTTCTCTTTCTCAAGAGAAACTATGGCAAGATTCTTGACAGGCGCATGCGGAGGACCCCGCACTTCCCGTCTCACGCACTACGAGAAACCTGACGTCGTACTGGACTCTATGCTTGAAGGAAAGCCCCGGGTGTGTATATCTTCGTTAGGAGAGAATGAAAAAGCTGCAGGATTCTCCTCCAGGGATGAACCTCTTGACCGCTGCAAAAAGAGCAGTATGAGAATGAGCTGAAGCATAGAATCGCGATTGACAGGGGCTTCCACGTACGTGGTGCCGGTCCTATCCATCGCTCACAACGGCTCAATGCCCCGTTTCCCCATTTAACACTATGGATGTAACGCGAGAAAAGTGGAGACTGGGGTTTCTCCGAGGTTGATGATACTATCCATCGTCAACTGTAGATATCCTCGAAAAACAGTTGATCAAGCAATAGGCACGAGGCGAAGCAACATGTCTTTGTCTTCTCCAGCCCCCACATTACCCCATGCCGAGTGCCCGAAATTTGGCTATCTCTTATAGACCCTTTTGAAGATCGGGTTTCGTAGAACGTTGGACCTCAACAGATCGGTCGTAGAGAAGCTCTTCTCCTACTCGAACTCACTGGTTGTCAAGGAACAGCTAGGGCTCACGATGGCGATCGGGTCAAGGCCGGGACGATGATTCTCTCAGCTCTCGGTCCTGCGCGTGCGTTGTTAGGTGCTGAGCGGACATTGTTGAACATCCTGGCTCACATGTCAGGAGTTGCAACCGCGACAGCAGACTTCGTATCAATCGCCGACAAAGAGAGTCGCGGTAAGATCAGGATTGCGTGTACTAGGAAGACGCTTCCGGGTCTAAGATATTTTGAGAAGAGGGCGGTCGAGCTCGGCGGAGGCGACACACACCGTCTGAGACTGGACGATGCCGTCCTGATCAAGAATAATCATCTCGAACTAGCAGGTTCCATAACCGAGTCTGTTAGAAGAACCAAAGAAAGAGCGAGTTTCACAAAGAAGATCGAAGTCGAAGTGACGACTCCCGACCAAGCGGTGGAGGCAGCCAAAGCAAACGCGGACATCATATTGCTCGACAACATGACAGCGAAGGAAGTAGAGAGGTCAGTGGCCTTGCTGAAGGCCAAGAACTTGCGAAACCAGGTTCTGGTTGAAGCATCGGGCGGGATACGAAAAGAGAATCTTGCAAGTTACGCTCAAACGGGAGTAGACGTAATCTCGGTTGGCGCAATCACTCATTCTGCTCCCGCCATTGATATGAATCTGGAGATACATGCTTCCAGAAAATGACGAAGGTGTTCTGGCTCGAAGAAAAACGAGCTGATCAGGAAAGCCGAAGCGCTCCGAATCCGAGAACATCGACTCAAGCCCACTCTCCGCCTGAAGACGCAAGATGAGATCGTTGAATTCATCCACGCTAGAGGCTTGGTCTCGGTGCTGGGAGGTAACGAACTTCCAAGCTTCATCAGCGCAGTACTAGGCAAACCATGGAAGCCATCGGCGAGGGGCTTCACTGGCTGGATGGACTGGTGGTCGATCAAGATCTCAGGCAATCCAGTAGCCCGCGTCTCCCGAAATATTGAAGAGCGAAAAGATGTTCTCGCTACCAGAATATTCAGACGAACCAAGACCTTCGTATCGAACAAACTCTGGCCGATTCTCGACACCATCGTGAAACACCACCAAGACCCCGCTGTCAAAAGAGAGATTCTTTCAGATATGGAACTGAGGATTCTCGAATCAATCGAGACCGAGGGTTCAATCCGAACAGATCGACTCAGAAAGAGGCTCAAGCTAGAAGCTAAAGAGAACAATTCCAAGTTTCACCGTTCATTAAACAACTTGGAAAGCTACGCGCTAATAATCGGCGTGGAAGACCCTCTTCCAGAGAGACATTTACACGCTAACATTTGGCAAACGTGGGATGCGAGAACTCGGGAAGGAAAGAGTCATGCTAGCCCGTCCTACAGTGAAGCCTTGAGGAAACTGCTAGTGAGGACCATCGATGCATCTGTTCTTGCACGCGAAGACCAAATCCCCACATGGTTCCAGTGGAGCTCCGAGATGCAAGTAGCCAAGGAACAATCATTGCTGGATGGAGCTATTCTTAGGTCCGACGACTACCTCGTTTCATCTAGGGTCAGGGATGCCAACAACTAAGACAAGAACTCGCTCGGCCCGCTCTAGCCCAGGCACCTGAATAGTCTAGTTAGATGCTCGACCCGACAATCATCAGGATGAAAGTCACTGCGAGGAGGAAGACTCCCAACCTTGCAGCCATGCCTAGTCTCTTCTGCAGGTTTCCGACCTGAGCAGACATCGTTGCGTCACCGCCGGGTACGGCTTGTTTCTCTGACTGCTTCAACAGTCCAACGAGCTTCCTACTAGTTGGTATTAGCACGCCGAACGCGATCAGAAGAACGATGAGAGTCACGATTGCACCGATCTGGATATAAATCAGACCAGAGGTGGATGGCGCAAGAGAGGTCGCGACCTGAGCGATGTAGGCGTAAAGCGCGAGCCCTGCCACAGCGGCCGCGATCGAGCTTCCCCCGATGAACCTCATGTAAGATGGAATTACGGACAAGACGAATTCGCCTCGCGATGCGGGAGACATTCTTCGAAGTGCGGGAGTCAAGACCGAAACGAACAATGTAGCACCTCCCATCCATGCGATTATCGAGCCAACGTGAAGAACAAGAAGAACGAGAAACACGGCATCGGCCATTCTTGTTCAGACTCGAACCTCCCTTCAGAGAGGTTTCTATTTATCATATGAGTCGCTTCTTTGTGTACCGTTAATTTATGGTCAGAAAAGAGGAGTGCGAACTGTTCGAATGCTTTTAGATAGTGAACAGTGAAGGACTGCCAGCTGATTCGATGACTCTCTTCAGCAATCCCCTTGTTCTCGACCTTCTAGCCAAGTACAAACCGATCGCCGCGATGACCCATACCTCCGCCCTATTGGGATGGGATTTGGAGATCAACATGCCCGAGGCCGGTGCCGCTGCGAGAGGTCAGGCCCAGGCAGAGATCGAACTGCTACGCCAGAAGATGACCCTCGACCTAGCCGGTCTCATTGAGAAAGCTGAGAAGCAGAAGACCCTCAACGATGCGGAAAAGGGAGTAATCAGAGTCATCAAGAGAGAACTGGATTTCTACCAGAAGATTCCAGCAGATCTGCTGGAACAGCTACAGAAAGCTACTGTCGAAGCCTCTGTCCCCTGGAGAGAAGCGCGGAAGAAGGCTGACTTCCGAATTTTCCAGCCCCACTTGCAGAAAATAACTGATCTGAAACGGAAGCAGGCAGAATATCTCAACCCGTCCACACATCCCTACAACGCGCTGCTGGACCTCTTCGAGGAGGGACTGACGATAGATGATCTGGACAAGATCTTTTCCGTGCTCATCCCGCAACTCAAGAAGATCCTCGCCAAAACCCTCGAGGAGGGAAAATTCCCTGAGAAGCATCCGTTGGAAGAGGCCGACTATGATGTTGAAGCGTTGAAGCAGGTAAACCAGAAACTCACGTCGATGCTCGACATGCCTGGCAAGAGATTCCGGCAGGATGTTTCCACGCATCCCTTCTCGACAAGAATCGCCGGGGATGATGTACGGATCACAACAAGGTATGAGCCTAAGAACTTCAAGGCCTCAATGTTCGGTCTAATCCACGAATGCGGTCACGCGCTTTACGAGCTCCAAGTGGACCATGAACTCGACTTTACACCTACCGGGACAGGTGTCTCCTCAGGAGTACATGAGTCACAGTCCCGGTTCTGGGAGAACATCGTCGGAAGAAGCCGACAATTCACCTCGATGACCTACCCCCTCCTCAAAGCCAACCTCAGCTTCCTATCACGTTACGATGAGAACCAGGTCTACTCCTACTTCAACACGGTAAGACCTAGCCTGATACGGGTCGAGGCGGACGAGCTGACCTACAACTTCCACATCGCCATGAGATATGAACTAGAGAAGAAGATGTTGCAGGGCACAGTCCAAGTCTCAGAACTCCCCTCCGTCTGGAATGACATGATCGAGGAGTATCTCGGCAAGAGACCACCCGACGACGCACAAGGAGTCCTGCAGGACGTCCACTGGAGCTGGGGCCAATACGCCAACTTTCCAGGCTACTCTCTCGGAAATGTGATAGCGGGAATGCTCTGGAATACTCTGACAAAGAAACAGCTACTTCCAATCAGCGGAGACAAGAGCATCCCGGCACTAAAGGGATGGCTGGCAGAAAACGTCCACAAACCAGGAGCAACATATCCACCCAAGGAACTACTCAATCGAGTCTTCGGCCACGGGTACGACCCGGCGGGACTAGTAAGCTATCTCGAAAACAAGTATCTCGGAGCAAATTGAGCCCATCAAACCTTCCGCTTAGAATCTTTCTGGAGGCTTATGCCAAACCATTTTCGTAACAACCTATCGAACTCCGCCCGACCCTTGACAGGCCGCTCAATACGCCTACCTCCCCTCGTCAAAATGAGCTTCGAATCTGTCAGAGTCACTCTTCCATTCCCTGTTAACAAAGTGCAGACTCGGCCTCTCTTGAAATGCGAGTTCGTAGAAGTCTCCTGATAGCGGCATCTACGAACAAAATCCCCAAGCTTTCTTGGTCGAAGACTGAACAGGTATTGGGGCTCCCAGAGATTCTTCACGCGATCCCATCTTGACTGCAACCTCCCTCCAGCTCTGCGATTGATACGGTAGATCCTTCCGTTGTCAGTTTGTGGACCCTGAAAATCTAGGCGTTTTGGTTCAGTAAACGAGTCTCCGAAACCAACATCGGCCAGCCAACGATCCTTCATCGTCAACAACAGAGTCATGTGATCAAACTCTGGAGTGAAACCACCATTCTTTAGCGCGACTCGTGCAGAAAGCACGCGCGCCTTGAAGCCCAAGCTCGTGAGTAGCGCTGCAAACGATCCGTTGAGTTCGTAGCAAAAACCTCCACGTTTGTGAGTGATGATCTTCTCGTAGAACGCATCGTGACTGAGAATTATCGGTCGTCCAAGGTGAATGTCAAGATTCTCAAACGGTATTGAAAGCAGGTGCTTCTTGTGAAGCCTACACAGAGTCTTCAAGCTTGGCGGAATCGGCTCATGATATCCAATTCGGTCTAGGTAGGCGCGAGTTGTGTCGCTGACATGTCTGATTTTCAGTGAGACCTACGATCCGGCCTGGATTGATTACTGCACCAGCATCAATTGACTTTGGCCTAGGCTAGCTGCAGCATTCTCTCGATAGAGAGCCTAGCTCTATCGGCGGTCTCTTTTGGAACCTTGATCTCGTAGACCATGTCCCTCAGCGACTGGTAGACCTTCTCCAGAGTTATGGTCTTCATGTACTGGCAGACAGCATCCTCCTTCACTGGCAAGAACGTCTTATCAGGATTCTCCTTCTTCATCCGATGAAGAATGCCCGTCTCAGTAGCTACTAGGAACTTGTTAGCCGATGACTGTCGCGCGTGGCGGACCATTCCTTCAGTAGAGTAGACTTGCGTCATTGGAAGGTTGAAGTCGCCTTTCTCGGAGAAGTAGAGGAACTGTGTGACACACCCGCATTCCGGGTGGACCAGGAATTCCGCGTCCCGGTGTTCTTCGAGCTTCCGGTTAATGACGTCAGGTGTGATCCCAGCGTGGACATGACACTCTCCCGGCCAGACCTCCATCTTCCGCTGGGTCTTCTCCATAACGTAGGCTCCGAGAAACATGTCTGGCAAGAAGAGGATCTCCCGATCCCGCGGAATACTATTCACCACTTTTACGGCGTTGCCTGATGTGCAAGCGTAGTCGCTCTCTGCCTTTACCTCGGCGGTCGTGTTAACGTACGAGACGACGACAGCGTTCGGATGCTCCTTCTTCCAAGCCCGCAATTTGTCAGCGTCAATAGTTGCAGCTAGGGAACAGCCTGCTCCAAGATCCGGAAGCAGGACCCTTTTCTCAGGAGAGATTATTGACGCGGTCTCGGCCATAAAATGGACCCCACAAAACACGATCACATCAGCTTCGGTCCGGGCGGCCACCTGAGACAGTCCGAGAGAATCGCCAACATAATCGGCGATGTCCTGGACTTCCGGGACCTGATAATTGTGCGATAGTATGACCGCGTTCCGGTCCCGCTTGAGCCTCGTGACCTCCGCTACAAGATCCTCTCTACTGTTAGGCTTGAGTGTAGCGGGCATTAGTCCCGACCTCTAACTGACAGGAGGCTAATCCTCGGTTAAAATGTTGCTTCGAAGTGCCTCCCCCCAAGAGACTTTGTTGGGGTGCCAGTAACAACATTGTTTTCCTCGACGCTTACTATACTATTCTTGGGTTCCTGAGATTCCAGAATAGCTGATGGATGAATTGAATCCCTCTACTGGATCCCGAGATACGACGTGCACACGTACGAAGCGGAGTGCTGAGATAGGGATGATCCATCGATGAAGTTCAGCTGGCACGACGTGGCTGAAGACGTCGAGAAGCATGCTCATAAGATGGCCGAGGATATTTTCGCCCTTGAGCCGGATGTAGCGGAGGAGGTTGACCTCAAGGCATTATTCGAGCGCATTCTTGGGAAAGAGGATTGGACTGACAAGCTCGCCGCACAGCTCGGACGGTTCAAAGCGCTTCTTCACCGACCTCAGAAAGAGACAGAGCTCCCTGAGGACCTCAAACAGCTTATTCCCGACATGAGGGACGTGGAGCGCGCCTATGTGGACATTACAAGCGGATACAAGGACTTCATCAAGGCGGTCTGGGTCGCGCAGCACGAGCGTCAGTGGCGCGAGTGAGACGACTCGCTAGTACATTGGCGACTGCAATCTGGCTATTTGCGAGGACACACGGTCGATGTACTCCTTCAACCGTGACAACATGGTCTTCGCAGTGATCACTCCGAGAACCTTGTGATCCGAGATAACGAGAACCCGTCGTATTCCTTTCTGAGTCATTATTTGGGCAACCTGGTCTATGCCCTCGTTTCCATCGACCGAAACTAGGTTGCTGGTCATTATGTCGCCGAGCTTCACTTCGCCAGGATCTTTACCTTCTGACGTAATCTTCGCCAGAAAATCCCATTCTGTAACAATGCCCTCCGGGACGGCACCGGCTGACGCGATTATTACGAAACCGTGGCCCTTCGCCTTCATCTGACGCGCGGCTTCAAGCGCACTCGTGTTTCTCGAAAGGGAGATGAAATCCTTCTCGACAATATCCTTGGCGACTAAGACCATGATTCAGGATCGCCAGCCGGATAAATAATGGTTGAGAAATGAACACCAGAAAACTGCCAGGTCTCCTCTAATGTTTTCATGCTACTTGTTCACGGAGTTCCAGCTTCTGGTCGACCACTACTCGGACTCCTCGACCTCTGAGGGCGGAAGGAACTATTGCTACCAGACTCATTATCGCCATGATCAGGAAGATGGTGTGCATTGGTCCGATGAAGAGATCCACGCTCGGCGTGGCTCCTGATGGAAGCGGTAAGCCGGCGAATATTGCCTGCAAGACGTTGATGCGTATGCTGGTTGCCAAGACGGCGAATGAGATTGAGAGGCTCAGAAGAGCTCCAGTAGTCACCAGGGTGGCAGACATACCGGAAGCCACGCCCCTCCTAGTCACGGGGGCTGAACTCATGATAGAACTGATGTTAGGTGCTACAAACATTCCCCCTCCAGCTCCTACGAGGACCATGAGGAGCGCAAGAACTGTGTAGGAGACGTTCACGGGGATGAGCGCGAGCCCTATCAGGCCAGCGGTCGAGATTGAGAGACCGGTCGTTGTGAAGAATCGAGGTCCATACTTGTCTGAGAGGTAGCCGCTTAAGGGTCCAAGACTGACAAACGCTACCGCGAACGGTATCAAGGCGAGCCCAGCTTTGAAAGCGTCGTAGATCAGCACTCCTTGGAAGTAGATTGTGAGGACTAGAGATACGCCGCTCCGGGCTATGGAGGCTAGGAAGTTGCTGAATATGCCCGCGGAGAAGGCACGGATCTTAAACAGTGTCAAATCCATCAGCGGAGTACGAGAGTGTAGTTCCACGTACACGAAGCCGCAGACCATCAACAAGCCTGCTCCCATCGATGCCACATCAACCAGAGTGTAACCTGATAATGCTCCGAGAGTCAGTCCAACTAGGAACGCTGTTAGTCCACCCGCAAATAGAACATTGCCCGGCAGATCAATTCTCTCATGATGGACCGTGCCGAGTTCTCGCAGCTTCTTGTACGCCCAGAAGGTTGCGAACGCTCCTATTGGCAGGTTGATCCAGAAGATAGACTGCCAGCCCAACGCCACAGTTAGAATGCCACCTAGAATGAGTCCGATGACCGAGCCACTGATGCCCGCTACGAGGTTGACGCCGATAGCTCGTCCTCGCTCGTTCGGCGGAAATGCGTCTGTCAGAATTGCAGCATTGTTGGCCCAGATGAGTGCTGCTCCTACCCCCTGTAGGAGACGGAAGAAGACCAGCATTCCACCGTTGATCGACAGACTGCAAAGGCCGGAGCCTATGGTGAAGACCGCGAAGCCGAGATTGTAGAGCCTAACTTTGCCGTACATATCGGCCAACCGGCCGAAAGCCAAGAGCAGAACAGCAGTCATCAGAATGTAGCCCATGAGGACCCAGAGAGCTTCGAACGCAGAAGCGTTCAGGCTCCGGGTGATTGTTGGGAGAGCGATGAGGACGATGTTGCCGTCCAGCTGGGACATGAAAGCCCCGATAGTCGTGTTGGTCAGAACAGTGTACTTGTACTGCAACCCAGAACCTCGGTTGGATTAGTCCGGTTCGAAGACTATTGCTTGTAGACCTTCTCTTCTACACAACATACTGTTCTTGTTTGAAGAGAGCTAGGATGCTCTCTTGGCTCCGATGTAATAGTGTTCTTTTGCGACCTCTTGGAAGACCACGATCGTCTGATCCCTCGGAGCCTTAGCGATATTCTCGACCGCATCGGTAATGGCGCGTGCTAGATCATCTTTCTGCTGTTGAGTCCGCCCACCATACATCAAGACTTTGACTATTGGCATAGTTTGACATCCGATATGGTCCGGAAATGTGGTTGAAGAAAGTTACCTTCACAACGCTCGATGGGAAAAGTGCAGATCGTCGAAACTGTCGCGTACGATTGAACATGCGCCAAACGTGCAGATGAGAACCAGTCTTCTTTTCAGTTCAGCTTCTGGACGACCCGAGATGTCGCGGCTACTGCAACAATCGCGCCGATGACAACGCCATTTAGGTCGTTAAGGAACAGTGCCAGAACAGTCGTTGCCCCTCCCGCAACCAAGTCTCGAAAGAGGCCCCTGTTTCGCGGAGACTTGTCTATGACGTCGGCGGCTAGAACTAGGAGTAGAGCAAGAAAGTATGATGGTTGCTGAGAGATTGCTGAGGTCAGAAGGAAGAATATCGGCCATGCTACGAACTGGCTGACTGGCAGCAGAAACGATCGGATTTCTGTCAGCCGAAAGGACAGGCCGCTCATAGATTGAAGTGGAAGTAGTTGGATAGAAAAAGCGACCCAACTATTTCTACTACTTTTCAGTTTAATTTTTCATACTGCGTCTCAGTCGAGACATGGGCCTGTCAAAGCCCTTCACATCCCTCGTCGTTACCTCCTTCCCCAGCTCGTCACGAATAGTCGTGACTCTCTTCTGCACACTAGCAACATGCCTGTCGGCGAGCTTCACCTTTGGAACATTCAAGACCCGTCCGAGAATCGACAGGTCAGAAGCCACTAGGATGCAACCGTGATGGAATACGCTTCCCCATCTGACGCTTCCAGCGGCACCGGAGACCTTTTTTCCTTCGACTTGAATATCGTTGATCGGTTGAAACTCAGCGTTTACTCCGAGACCTCGCAATCCTTCAACGGCTCCTTGTGAGAGTCTCTGAAAGACAAGCTGAAGATCAGCATCCGGGACCAGTGGATGCCCCCTCCTCAATGATATCGCATAGTTCAGGTTGCCAGCATCATGATAGACCGCCCCTCCCCCAGTAAACCGTCTGACCACCGTGGTCCCAGTCTCCTGACACGCATCGAAGTTGACCTCGAGCGGCGCGGACTGGAAGCATCCAAGGACGATCGTATTTGAGTTATGCCAGAAACGAACACTGTTCGGAGCCTTCCCCTCGCCAACCGCCCGCGGAATAGCCTCCTCCACGCTCATGTTCATGAACGGATCGTCCCGGTACTCCAGATCGACTAGTCGCCAAGTCTCCATCAGGACCCTGACTCCCCAGGTTTTGCGGCGAGTATTGCTTTGACAAAATCATCCGGCGCCACTCCTAGCCCCTGCGCACTGGTTCCTCGGAAGAAACGATCCACCAGAAGCTTCAGCTCCTTCTCTCTCAAGGGGACATCCTCCAACATCTTCTCAAGCTTCGCGAGACTGTCCTCCGGAATCAGGAAAAAGTCTCCGGAGATTTTTGCGGACTCGATTCGTCCCCCTGTTTCTCTCAATCGGACTCTTAGCAACTTTCCTCCCGGAGCCTTGTAATCTGCTGAAAGCAAGGTCCTCCCGCCGTTGGTCATTGCGCTAGTCCTTTCTCCACAATCTCGACCTCGGGAGTCATCAAACTAGTTAGCTGTGAATCGTTTCATTTGCCCTTTAACGATCCTCAGACCAGTCTGAAGATTTTCCTTGCCAAAGAGACCGGTGAGGACCTCGTTTCCGTTACCCGGTGCCCTTGGGAGACCCTCAATAATTTTTCTCATTTGTGAGAATAGCTTGTGGTAGTGTTCTAGCTTGTGTTTTTTTCTATCTGATAGTTGCCAGTAGAATCGAGTACAAACAGTCTCCCTGTCTCCCCCGTCTCCGTCGTCGATGACCGCCTGCGCTTCAACGGTGAAATCACTATTCTTCTTTCGAAGACCAAGGTACAGCGCGAAGGCCACGTTAGACGGCGGAGAGAATGCAAGGTATCCGCTCTCGTGACGGTTGACCTTCCATCGAGGATTAGTCGGATGCCCCCCGCTACATGATGAAAATGTCCGGTATCCCTTCCCGTTGAGCAATGTGACAACCTCTCTGATCGCCGGATCTATTCGATGGATATTTCGTCCGTCCCGAAGGCTCTTCCAGTTCGACCGTTCCAGCTCCCCCAACCTTTTCGAGTGGGCGCGAGGAAGAAAATCGTCACTCATTTCTCTCGACTTTTCAACCGTATCCAGCGGAATACTGACTCGTCGAAAACATAACTCTCGTCCCTACTGGTCGAAGTGAATCCTTTGAATTCGTGCCACCTATCAGACTTTTTGTCGTAGACCGCCTCGACCAGTCTCAGCGGCTTTTCCATCGTCTCGGGACGCAGCATCTGACCCAGAATCCCTGTAAGGTGTCCTATCTGGTCGAGGGCGGAGCTCAACTCTTTCTCCTCAAGAATTCCAGACTTGAATACCAGCGTATTCTCCTCTCCTATGAAACTCAAGGTAACAGCGGCGCCGGCTTTTCCTCTACGATATCTGACCTGTCTGAGCAGCTCTTTGAGGACACGCCAGTTTTCCTGCAAGACATCTGTAAAGATCGTCGAAGCGTAGGGATGGTGGAACGTTATGTTGATTCGGGTGGCCAAATCCTCGTCCAAGAGCTCCGTGTACGATGGATGATCAAGCCGGAATCCCTTCCTCAAAACTCGGTAGAGAGTCTCGTGTTCGAACGGCGATAGTTCGCCTTCGACCAGGACCTCAGCTAGAGGCTTCTCCGGGATGCTGAAAGCCTCGCGAGCAGTCAAGCTAGGCATTAAGTGGTTAGAGTCTGAGATAAGCGCATGGCTCTACCACTCAAAGGTCTACGGGTAATAGACCTGACCCAGGATTTTGCGGGACCCTTCTGCACAATGATACTCTCAGACCTCGGAGCGGAAGTCATCAAGGTTGAGAAACCGGTGTCCGGGGACGAGACTCGTGCTTGGGGACCACCTTTCGTCAAGGACCTCAGCTATTACTTTCTCAGCCTCAACCGTGGAAAAAAGAGCATCACGCTTGACCTCAAGACCTCTGCTGCCCAGAAGGTAATCCGGCAGCTAGCGCAGGATTCTGATGTCCTGGTCGAGAGCTTTCGTCCCAGGGCACTAGCCCAGTTCAACCTCGACTATCCGAGACTCCGGCGAGTAAACAAAGCCCTCGTATACTGTTCTATCTCAGGATTCGGACAGACAGGTCCCTACCGTGACCGGCCCGGGTATGATCTTGTCGCGTTCGCTATGAGCGGCATCATGAGCACCACTGGCGAAGAGGGCCGTCCATCTGTCAGAGTCAGCATCCCTGTAGCAGACATCGCCGCCGGCCACTACGCATCAACAGCAATCCTAGCATGTCTCTCCCGTCGGCTCGTGACTGGAAGAGGAGACTACATCGACATCTCACTCTACGATTCGATCGTTTCCTGGCTTAGCTATCTGGCAACCTACTATTTCGCGACCGGAAAAGAACCCGTGAGAATGGGTTCAGCTCATCCCAGCATCGTACCTTACCAAGCCTTCAGCGCCAAAGACAGGGAGATCATAATTGCGGTGGGTAATGACCAACAGTTTCAAAGACTCTGTCAGAGCCTCGGACTAGAGAGGCTCTTAGAAGAGAGACGGTTCAGCACTAATCCTCAACGAGTCCGAAACCGACAGCGACTAGTCTCGATACTATCGCGACGTTTGAAGGAACAAAGCGCAGCATACTGGAACAAGCTCCTCAATCAGAACGGAATCCCCTCAGCACCAGTCTACAAGATCGGCGATGTTGTCAGGGATCCCCAAATCAAACATCGGGGTCTCTTCAAGAAGATGAAATCCGGAATACCGCAGATGACCTCGCCCATCAAGCTATTCAAACAAGAAAAACGTTTCTCGAGTCCCGCTCCTACGCTGGGGCAGGACACAACCCAAGTTCTTCGAGAACTCGGCTACTCTAAACGTGCAATAAGAAGAATCACAGGGAACAAGGCTAGCTAATTCCTCCTTTAGCTTTTCTATGGGCGAACGCTACCTTAGCAGGCGTCCGGAAAGAGGTCAATTCGACTCCCCTGAGGCGACGTCCAATCTTTGCAATGACTCCCGGCGCGTCAGTGTCGAACTTGCAGACAAGGCACTGCACTAACAGTGATAGTGTTTCGATTTTTATGATGTCCAGTCCGAGATTTTCTGACTGGACTATTTTCTCAGCATAGCCCCTATCGATTCCGGCGGCGATCACCCGGTCGAAGAGCAGCTTCCTCCACCACATGAGCTGGTCTCGGGTCCTGTCAGCTAATTCGACCGTGACGTTCTCTCCCTGAAGCTCGATAACAATCACGTCGACAGGAAAATAGTCCGCGAGACCGTTCTCCGCCAGAATCTCTCGGGATGATTTCGAAGCACCATCGGATAGCTGAGCTCTCATTCTGTGCAAAGGATAGAGCGCGTCTTTTCGCGCAGGCTCAAGAATTCCTAAGTCGATATAGACGCCGAATCCTACTCTTCCTGATCCAGTGATGAATCCCTTGCGAACATCCCAGCGCTCCACCTTCGAACGGAGCACAGGTGCTTCCCCAAACTTTTCCCTGACAAGGTTGAGGAATGTCTCTGCATCCTCGCCCCGAGCCCGGACCTGCAACCATTGCTGTGGAGCAGCAATTTCCCAGTCTACCCTTAGACCCTGAGCCTCTCTCGAGAGAACATTCCAAACAGGCTTGGGCCCTCGGTTCAGAACTGTTTCAGGAATCTTCTCAGCAAGGGTGGCTGTCTGCCAACCCTCAGCCAAGACCAGTCCTCTCTATGGATCAGACTTTCTCGGTAACGAAAGCCGCAGGTCGGTCGGAAAGCTCCGATTCCAGTTTACGCGAAAGATCCTCCAGCAACTGTATAGTCTTACGGTTATCATCACTTACCATCTGGCCGTTACAGCCGCTGCATCGGAAAGCCGACTCCATCGCGTCCTCAAACGTCACACGCACGTTCAAGCATTCCTTGCACATGAAGAAGCTATGACCCTTCTCAAACTCCAAACGGGTCCGCAACGTCTCTAGAGCCTTCTTCTTCCTACTCCGAACGAAAGCGTCCAGCTGGTCTGGCTGAAGCTTCCAGTGATAGATGAACCATCCAGTCTTCTCATCCCTTGACCTCTGGCAAGTCACCAGGGCATGATCGTAGAGCTTGTAGAGAACCTTCCGAGCCGTGTTCAGCCGGACGTTAGCCTGGGTCGCAATTACATCGTCAGTGGTTGTCCCAGCTTGGGCCAGCGCCTTAACGACGCTGATGGCCTCTTCTCCTCCGAAGAAGCTGGCCAGACGTGCAAGATCATCGTGATGATTCGTCATAATCTCTGATAACCCTCGATACACCCTATAGTGTGCGCTTCTCCAATTTAATCTATTACCCCAATCGACCAAACCGCCAGCATTGGCGAGAATATTCATTCTCCGGATAGGCCACCGAGTCTTCAGAGACTCACGAGTAACCACACACGTCTGCCTCACCGCTCGGGCCTTGGGCGCTGACGGAGTCATAATAGCGGACCAGGAGGACAAGGTTGTGGAATCCACAATTCGCGATGTGACAAACAGGTTCGGGGGACCCTTCGAGGTCCAGAGTGGAAAACCGTGGAAGCAAGCGATCCGGGACTGGAGGGCTATAGGTGGACGAATAGTCCACTTGACAGCCTATGGACTGCCACTACCGAAAATACTCCCAGCAATTCAAGACCCTGACAAGGATCTTCTCGTAGTCGTCGGGTCTGAGAAGGTGCCGGGAGAGATCTTCAAACTCGCCGACTGGAATGTATCAGTTACCAACCAGCCCATGAGCGAGGTGGCCGCGTTAGCCATATTCTTAGACTGGTTCAAGCAACACCGAGAATTTGAACATGAGTTTTCGAAGGCTCAAGTCCAGATTGTTCCATCGAGAATCGGAAAGGAAATTCAACAACTCTCCCCCTGAATACGACGGTTATTAGATTGTGTTAGCCGTGACTTAGCCTAGGGCTTAGGCGCCTTGACCCCAGAAACCCACAATTGCGACAGACAGATCGTGACATTCTCTTGACAACTTTTCCGCCTTCTTGCTCCCCGAATGATTAGTCAATTCTCTGGCCAGGACCTCGGACACGTTTCTTAGCTTGCTGACAAGTTCTCGAAATTCCTCAAAGGTTAAACCCGGAGAAGAAGAGGACTTGACTGCTGGTTTTGGCATAGCGTCGTCCTAGAGAAAATTCGCAATTAATGTGTACTGTTACTGGAGAACTACTCTGAGAAAAAAAGCCCCGACAAACAATCGAAAAGATTGAGCAATCAGCTGATCGGATTCGTCCCCACTACACGGTGCTAAATCGGTTATTTGTCAATATCTTGCTTGTGCTTCACCAAAGCCACATCACCCAGAGTGACTACAGGAGCCGGCGGAGCCTTGCGAGGCGGAGAGGGAAGCTCAAGCTCCTCCCGTGGAACAAGCAGTCTGACTCTGAGAATATGCTCCAGTTCCTTCGAGAGCCTCATCGTCGGCAGCATCTTGCCAATCTCGATCTTCTGAATTACCGTCAGCTTCTCCTTCGCCTTGAACGCCAAGTCCTGCTGTGAGATACCGAGCTTCTCACGGCCCTCCTTTACGACGCGGGGATACTCCTCGATAAGATCAGATTCTTCAACCGCTTTCGGCAGCCTCTCGATGGGTGCGTGTGTATGCGACGGGGCTATCATAGGGCGGCGGGGCCTTTCCGAAAAACTGGGTAGCCTAGTGCCGATACTCGAGCATTGTTGGCATACGATGAGGGTTGCTCCTTCCACCAGCGATCTTCCAGGTTTGCCGACGATCTCGTGTCCACAAATCTCACAGAACATGAGTTCAGGATGCCTCTAGGCGAGAACGTTAGAAATAGGCTCTCAGGATGCTTATGTAGGTATCGGATTTAGAATGCCCCTCCAGCTCGTAAA
>WNGP01006140.1_pt1 | contig 18330 bp, 14 predicted proteins | sample 5407671 | NCBI WGS metagenome assembly WNGP01 (sample SAMN13153381, study PRJNA577476) | soil metagenome | isolation source: 40 cm soil or saprolite under Garry oak tree replicate 2 | place: USA:California | collected 2016-06-15 | reverse complement strand
ACGTTAACCTTACCCGTTCCGGCAAGACCCCTCCTTCACGACCCCAAGCAATTGCCGTCGAAACCTTAACCGCGGCGTGGTAAAGGGCGCGCTCCGCGCAACAAGTTTTTACGCGAACAGCGCCATGTCCGAGGCGGCAGCAGCGACGAACCGGCCCGACGCGCGCGCGCAAGCGCTCGTGGCTTCCTACGCGCGCGCCGGCTATCGGCGCGCCGAGCCCGCCATCCTGCAGCCGGCCGAGCCGTTCCTCGATCTGTCCGGCGAGGACATCCGGCGGCGCATGTATCTCACCAGCGAGCCCTCCGGCCGCGAGCTGTGCCTGCGGCCGGATCTGACCATCCCGGTCTCGCGCGACTACCTCGCCTCGCCCGCCGGCGCGGCCGGCGAGCCCGCCGGCTTTTGCTATCTCGGTCCGGTGTTCCGCCAGCGCGGGGATAAGCCGGGCGAGTTCCTGCAGGCCGGCATCGAATCCTTCGGCCGGCGCGATACCGCGGCGGCCGACGCCGAAATGCTGGCGCTCGGGCTCGAGGCGCTGGCGCAATACGGCATCGAAGCTCCCGAGATCCGCATCGGCGACGTCGGCCTGTTCACGGCGCTGATCGAAGCGCTCGACCTGCCGGCGGCGTGGCGGCGGCGCCTCGCCAAGGACTTCCACCGCGCCGGAAGCCTCGCGCACGATCTCGACCGGCTGCGGCTCGATGCCGCGCGGAGCGGCCCGGACTACCAGGGGCTGCTCGCGGCGCTCGCGGGCTCCGACCTGCGCGCCGCGCATGCGCTCGTCACCGATCTGTTGTCGATCGCCGGCATCACTACGGTAGGCGGGCGAACGGTGGGCGAGATTGCCGACCGGTTCCTCGAACAGGCGGCGCTCGGGGCCGGCGCGCGGCTGCCGCAGCAAACCCAGGCCGTGATCGAGCGCTTCCTGAAAATCGCCGGCGACCCGGACGAGGCCGCCGCGGATCTGCGAACGTTTTCCGAGGAAACCGGCGCGGCGCTCGGGCCCGCGATCGATCTGCTGGAAAGCCGCACCGGATTTTTCGCCGCGCAGGCCATCGACGTTTCGCGCATGCGTTTCGCGACCGCATTCGGGCGCGGCGTCGATTATTACACCGGCTTCGTGTTCGAGATTCACGATGCGCACGCGCGCGTCCCCGGCCAGCTGGTGGGGGGAGGACGCTACGACGCGCTGCTGTCGCGGCTGGGCGCGGAAAATCCGATCCCCGCGGTCGGGTTCGCGGTCTGGATCGATCGCCTGCAGGCGATCGGGAGTTCTCCATGACGACGCCGTTCGTGCTCGCGGTGCCCTCGAAGGGCCGCCTGCAGGAGAACGCGCAGGCGTTCTTTCGCCGCGCCGGGCTGGTGCTGGTGCAGCCGCGCGGCCCGCGCGAATATCGCGGCACGCTCGACGGCATCGCCGGCGTGGAAATCGCCTATCTGTCCGCGGCGGAGATCACCATCCAGCTGGCGCAGGGCGCCGCGCAGCTCGGCGTCACCGGCGAAGATCTGGTGCGGGAGATGGTCCCGGACACCGAGGCAAGCGTCGTGCTCCTCGAGAAGCTCGGGTTCGGACACGCCAACGTGGTCGTCGCCGTGCCGCAGGCCTGGATCGACGTACGCTTGATGGCCGACCTCGACGACGTCGCCACCGCATTCCGCTTGCGTCATAACCGCAAGATGCGGGTCGCGACCAAATATGTGAATCTGACGCGGGACTTCTTCGCCCGCCACGGGATTGCCGACTATCGCATCGTGGAGAGCCTCGGCGCCACCGAGGCGGCGCCGGGCGCCGGCACCGCCGAGCTCATCGTCGACATCACCACCACGGGCGCGACGCTCGCCGCCAACGGATTGAAGGTCGTCGAGGACGGCGTGATCCTGCGCTCGGAGGCGAACCTCGTCGCCGCCCGCAAGGCGTCGTGGGGCGCCGCCGAGCGCGAGATCGCCCGCGCCGTTCTCGACCGCATCGCGGCCGAGGCGCGCGCGCGGCAATTCCGCGAAGTGCGCGTCCGGTTCCCCGAGTGCGACGCGCGCCTCCTCGCCAGCGCGCGGGAGCGCTTCGGGGTGGTGGCGCCGTTCGGCGGCCCGACCTCGTCGGGTATGCTCACGCTGCATTGTCCGCCGGCGGCGATCCACGCGCTCGCGAGTTTTTTGCGCGAGAACGGCGCCGCCATGGTTTCGGTCGCCGAGCTCGAATACGTATTCGCCAGCGAAAATCCGCTCTACGCGCGGCTCGAGGCCGGGCTCGGCGCGTTGTGAAAGATGCCGACTCCACGGCGCGTTGTGAAAGATGCCGACTCCACTCGCTGCCGCGGTCATCGCTGCTGAGAGACAGACATGCAGAACCAAGAGCCGCGCCCGCCGCCGGGGTTCGAGCCGCTGTTCCGCACGAGCCCGTTCCTCGACACCGTGGGCCCGTTGTTCTACCGCAAGGAGCCGGACGGCGGGTTCGTCGTCGGCTTGCGGGTCCTCCCCAAGCACGCCAATGCGCGCGGCAGTGCGCACGGCGGCCTGTTGCTCACGCTCATCGATGTGGCACTGGGTTATCGGGCCGCGTTCAGCCAGGACCCTCCCGCGGCGCTGACCACGGCCAGCGTGTGCGCCGACTTCGCCGGTGCGCCGAAAGTCGGCGATTGGGTCGAGGCGCACGTCGACGTGCAGAAGGTCGGCAGCCGGCTCGCCTTCGCCAATGCGTTCCTAATGGTCAATGGCGAGCGCCTGGTGCGGGCCAGCGCCGTGTTCTCGCGCAGCGCCGGAGCCTTGCCTGGCAGCGCGAGCGCCGCACCACCGGTGCGCGGCGAGCAGCGCTGAGCCCTCACTCCGCCGGCCAAGGCCGCGGCCGGAACACGATGAAGCGCGCCAGCGAGAAATTGACCAGGAAGCTGACGCCGATCGCGAGCAGCTTCGCCACCACCACGGGCAGCAACAGCAATCTGGCCGCGATCAGCAGCGTCGCCGTATTGGCGATGAGCCCGGCCAGCCCCGAGCCGACGAACCCGGCATAGGCCCGCAAGCGCAGCCGACGGCCGGATTCCGCCGCGAAGGTGATCAACGAGTTCAGAGCGTAGGAGCCCGTTACCGCGACGGTCCAGGACAGCACGTTGGCGGCAACGAGCGAGGACGTGAGAAACGTGATCGCGAACAGGAATACCCCGAAATCGACCGAGGTGTTGACGACGCCGATCATCGCGAATCTCGCCGCCTGACCGACAAGCACGCGGCCGCCGAGCAGGGCGAAGACGCGGCCCGACAGGTGCTGGAATCGGTCGAGGGAAGCCATGGCGGTCGCTTAGCATTTTCACCGGCCTTAACCGAGCCCTATTGTCGGGCGGCGGCCATCGCGACACCCGAGGGCGATTGCGCTATAGATCGCCCGGTATCCGCCTGCCGGGTTCGGTTCCGAAGCTGCGGCAGCCGTTGCGTTAAAGGTAGATCGACGGGAATTCCATGACCCCGGCAGCCACGAGCCGAGCCATCGCCAAAGATGCCGCGCCGCCGGCGCCCGGCGAGCCCGGCCTCTCGATCGTCATTCCGCTGTTCAACGAGGCCGCGGGCCTGCCCGGGCTCAACCAGCGCGTCTGCGAGGTGCTCCGCCGCCTGCGCGAGACCCGCGGATTGCGCAGCGAGATCGTCTATGTCGACGACGGCAGCCACGACGCCACGCTGGCGATCGCGCGGGCGCTGCCGGCGAGCGCCGCCGACGTCCAGATCGTGGCGCTGTCGCGCAATTTCGGCAAGGAGGCGGCGCTGCTCGCCGGGCTCGATCATGCTCGACTATCCGCCGTGCTGTTCATGGACGGCGACGGCCAGCACCCGCCCGGCCTGATCGACACGCTGGTCGCCCACTGGCTCGATGACGGCTACGACGTCGTCTATACCGCCAAGGCCAATCGCGAGAACGAGCCGCTGCTGCGCCGGCTCGGCGTCAAGACGTTCTATTCGATGATCAACTGGGGCGCGCGACAGAAGCTTCCGGTGGACGCCGGCGATTTCCGCCTGCTCTCGCCGCGCGCCGCGGCGGCGCTGCGGCAGCTGCCGGAGCGCAACCGGTTCTTCAAGGGGCTGGCGAGCTGGATCGGCTTTCGCCAGATCCGGGTCGACTACGAGCCGGCCGAACGCGCCCACGGCTCGACCGCGTTCCAGCTTCGCTCGCTCGTCGGCCTGTCGATCGAAGGCCTGACCTCGTTCTCGGTGGCGCCGCTGCGGCTCGCCAGCCTGCTCGGCCTTCTGCTCGCGGCGACCGCGCTGCTCTTCGGCGGAATCATCCTCGTGCAGACGCTTATCTACGAGGAATCCGTTCCGGGTTATCCCTCGCTCATCGTCGGCCTGATGGTGCTGGGCGGCGTCCAGCTCATCATGATCGGCATCATGGGCGAGTACATCGGGAAAATCCTCTCCGAGCTCAAACAGCGCCCGGTCTATTTCGTCGCCGAGCACAGCGTCAAAGCCGCGCAGACCGGCGCGGGCGCGACGGGTACGGCGCAGGCCGCGGCCGAATAGGCCGCAGGCCGGATGCGAAAAATCTGGTTGTGCGCCGACGATTACGCCATCGCGCCGGCGGTCGACGCGGCGATCCGCGATCTCCTTGTCCGCGGGCGGCTCAATGCGACCTCGGTGATGGCGGTCGCGCCGAGTTTTTCGTCCGAGGCGCCGCCGCTCGCGGCGCTCATTGCCGAGCGGCGCGCCGCGATCGGCCTGCACCTGACCCTGACCGGACCGTTCCGGCCGCTCACCGCGTTCCGGCCGCTCTGCGAGCGCGCGTTCCCACCGCTCGCCGCGATGGCGCGGCTCGCATTCTTCCGCCGGCTCGACAAGACCGCGCTCGCCCGCGAGATCGAGGCACAGCTCGCGCAATTCGCCGCCGCGTTCGGGCGCGCGCCCGACTTCGTCGACGGCCATCAGCACGTGCATCTGTTTCCGCAGATCTGCGAGGAAATGCTCGCTGCGGTGAAACGCGCCGCGCCCGCCGCCTGGGTGCGGCAGTGCGGCAGCGCGCTCCCGCTGCGGATTTTGCTCCAAGACTTCAAGACGCTGGCCTTGAGCGTGCTCAGCCGCGGCTTTCGACGGCGTGCCGCCGCGCTCGGACTTAAGACCAACCCGGCATTCGCCGGCGTCTACGATCTCGACGACTGCCGGAGGGCGGCCTCGTCATGTGCCATCCCGGCCACGTCGACGCGGAGCTTCGCGGGCTCGATCCGCTGACCGATCTGCGCGAGACCGAATACCGATATTTCGCGGGCGATGTTTTTCCGCGCGCGCTCGCCGCCGCGGGGCTGACGCTGGCGAATCTACCTCCCCGTTAGGGGAGGCATAGGCGGCCTGCGGCCGCCGTTCGAACAACGCCGACACGACGCATCGGCTATGGAGCGTCGTGAGACGCGAGCCGGGTGGGGTGAAACCGCGCCGCTAGATCACCACCACCTTGGTGCCGACCTTGACCCGGTCATAGAGGTCGATCACGTCCTCGTTGCGCATGCGGATGCAGCCGGACGACACCTGGGTGCCGATCGTCCACGGCTCGTTGGAGCCGTGGATGCGATAGAGCGAGGACCCGAGGTAGAGCGCGCGCGCGCCGAGCGGATTCTCGGGACCGCCTGCCATGTAGCGGGGCAGATCCGGCCGGCGCCGGAGCATCTCGTCGGGCGGCGTCCAGTCCGGCCATTCGCGCTTCATCGAGACTTCCTTGACGCCCGACCAGGCAAACCCCGGGCGGCCGACTCCGATGCCGTAGCGGATAGCCTTGCCGCCGTCTGCGACGAGGTAGAGCAGACGCTCGCGCGTATCGATGATGACGGTGCCCGGCCTCTCGCCGCCGGAATAATCGACGACTTGCCGGTTGAAGCGCGGGTCGGAAGCGCGCCGCGACCACTCCGAGCGCTCGGCGGGCTCGCCGCGCGCCTGCTGCCAGGACGGTGCGGCTTGCTGGTAACCTGCCGGATCATTCGGGGCGGCGCGCATGGCACGCCCGCCGCCGAACAGGAACTCGAGGAAGCCGCCGCCGAGATTTCTCTGCCGTGATGCATCCTGGCGAAGCTCGGCGGCGTGCCAGCCGGGCCCGGGACTTGACGTGTCGACGGGATACGACTGCGGGCCGGCAATGGCGGGATCCGCCGCCACGACGCTCAGGGCGAGCGCGGAGAGGATGAGGCGCTGCATCGACGTACTCGTGACTGGTTCGTCGGATCGAGTGCCGGCGAGCGGCACCCTTGCCGGGCAATAAACGCCGAAACCGCGACCGTTTGGTAAACAGATTACGCGACGCGGTCGGCAGGATTGCGAGGCGAGCGTTTTCTTCGCATTAGGGTTTCTTTTTCGTGACGCGGGATGGTTAATAGGAATCAGAGATCAGAATTCGTAGTCAGAAATGCGTCTACTGATGACCGACTGCCGGCCTCTGTTCCCTGATAACGACAAAGCAGGCAAGCGCAATCAAGGTGAGGCCGGCTGCGAGCGAGAGCGCCATCGGGTCGGAGCCGCGTTCGGCGACGAAGGCAAGCACCAGGGGCGCCACGCCCTGCATCAGCAGCGAAGGGCCAGCGATGCGGCCGATCAGCCGGCCGTAGCCAGCGGCGCCGAACAAGGCGAGCGGCACGGTGCCCCGGGCGATCGTGACCAAGCCGTTGGCGGCGCCGAACAGGATCGCGAACGCCGCCGCGGCCGCGACCGGGAATCCGAACAGCGCCAGCAGCGCGAAACCGGCGACGAGCACGCTCAACGCAAACCGCACCACCCACAACGGATGCACGTTTCGGGCGAAGGCGAACTCGCAAATCCGTGCCGCGACCTGGGAGGGTCCGAACAGCGCACCGATCATCACGGCGGTTGCCGGGTCGATGCCGTGGCGGGCAAAGATCGCGAGCAGGTGGGCGGAGAGCCCCGAGGGAACGAAGGCATAGGCGGCGAACGCCGCGGCGACGAGCACGAAGGCCCGGCTCTTGGCCGGGAACAGCGTTGGCGCCGGCTCGGCGGCCCCGGTCGGACGCAGTTCGGATTCCGCCCGGCGCCGCGGCAGGGCGAGGGCGTGCAGCGGCGCCGCGATCCCGGCCAGCAGCGCCGCATAGACCAGATACGTGCCGCGCCAGCCGAGCGCATCGAGCAGCGCCTGGGTCGCGGGCCAGCTCACGGTCGAGGCGAAGCCGCCGGCGAGCGTCAATGCCGTGATCGGCCGGCGCGCTCGCGCTCCGAAGATGCGGCCGAGGCTGGCGAACGCCGGATCGTAGAGCGACGCGGCCATGGCGAGCCCCAGCACGGTCCAGACGGCGAAATACGCCAACGGATCGGCGGCATACGTCAGCCCGACCAATCCGAGCGCACCGAGCAGCGAGCCGGCCGGCATCACGCGGTGCCCGCCATAGCCATCGATCAGGATGCCGACGTAGCGCGCGACGAAGCCGGCGACGAGCAGGCCCGCCGAAAATCCCGCCATCGCGAAGGTCGCCGTGAAGCCGCGATCCGCCGCAAGCCGCGGCAGCATCAGCACCGGGGTGTAGAACATGGTTCCCCAGGCCAGGATCTGCGTCACGCCCAGCACCGCGACGGCGCGCCAGGGGCCGACGAGAAAGAGGGGGAATTTGCTCATGGGCAGCGAATGTTCGGGTGGAGAGGCAAGGTAGCACCGATCAACACGCTCGGCCGTCGTCCCGGCCAGCGACCCGGACCTAGTCCGGGGAGCGCGAGCCGGGAGCCATGACCACGGCGCGTGCCGTCTTGCGTTCGGTGTTCATGGGTTCCGGGTGCGCGCCCTCGGCGCGCCCCGGAATGACGATCGCGTGTCAGTCCAGGTCGATCTCGCCGTCGATCTGCAGCAGGAGCTCGATGCCGCCGACGTGCAGCCGCATCGTGGCGGGCAGTTTCTGATTGGGCTTGAGCGCGCCGCGCGCCGCCGCTTCGCGCACCGCCTTCTCGATCTCCCGCTGCGAGGTGATACCGACCTTCTTGAGGAATTTCCGCACGCTCGAATTCAATGCGTCTTCGTTCATGATCGTTTTCTCCAGCTGATTGAGTCACGAACCGAGGGCGCTTCGAGGTCGTCGACCGGCAGCCGCGCCTTGACGAGCGCCTTCGACAGGCCGCCGCGCTCGCCGAGTTTCAAGGGATGCGCGAACAGCCGCGGCGGTTTCGATCCGGCCATCATCGAAGATCCGTCAGCCGCTGCGAAACCTATCTTCAGGCGCGCGCGCCGCAGCGCACGTAGACCCCGGTGCCGTACCGGCTCGCGACTTCCGGATCCATCCAGCGCAGCACCAGGACCCGGCCGTCGAAGGTGACGACCTCGCGATCCTGCGGGCTGGCCGGAGGACCCTCGGGACCCACATAGGTCTTGCCGCCGGGGGCGCCCTTCAGGCGCAGCTCGCTCGGCTTGGCATCGTCGGCGAGATGCATCATCACCCCGCCGCTCGCGCCACGGTTGATCACATAGGGCTTGTTGCATTGGGCTTTCGCGGCGGCCTCGGTGCGGGTCCGGTCGCCTTCCTTGTGATAGGAGGCAAACCCCCAGCGCCCGACGATCTCCTCCGGCTGGAACCCCGGCGGAAGCGTCGGCAGGACGGCAGGCGCGGCCGGCGGCGGCGCGGCCTCACTCTCCCGCTGAAAGGGATTCTGGAACGATGCACAGCCGGCAAGCGCAAGCGCGCCGATCAGCCCCACCGCACAGCGTTGCGGAAACAACTTGAGCATGACAGCAAGGCCTCCCCCGATCCTGGCGACGTGCCGTGGCGCGACTCTGCTGGGCCGCGGCGTTCCGCGCAAGCTGGAATGCGCCCGGACCCGGCCGCGCAGGCCGAAACTATGCGGTCCCGACACCGGGCCGCGAACCGGCCACTGCCGCGGCGGGAGGATAGAGCGGTTCCGGCGGCTCCGGCTTGGTCCAGGCGAGCTTGAGCGAGCCGTTGCCCGGGGCGACGAAGAGGTGCTGCAGCACCTGCCGCTCGATCGGCTTCTGCAGGATCGGGACGTGGGCAAATCGTCCGTCGATGCTCTCGGCGCCGTAGCCGGTGACGAAGACGAAGGGCACGCCGCGGGCGGCGAGCGTATCGGCGACCGGATAGATCAGCTCCCCGCCGAGATTGACGTCGAGGATGGCCGCGTCGACCCCGTCGTCCCGCGCCGCCGCCACCGCCTCGGCCGGCGTGCAGAACGGACCCGCAACCGATAGCCCGAGCTCCAACAGAATGTCGCGCATCATCATGGCGACGAGGGCTTCGTCTTCGACCAGCAGGACGCGCCCGGCCACGACTTTCGCGGGAGCGACCGTGTCCCTCTCGGCGCCCGCATGGGTGCCGCCGGCGATGCGCAACGCCGGACCTTTTTCGCCGACGCGGGGCAGCGACAGGACGCAATGCAAGCCTTCGGGGCGCCAGTCGAAGCTGGCGCGGCCGCCGAGCTGGCGCTCGATGCTGGCGCCGATCACCCGGGTGCCATAGCCCTCGGAGCACGGCGGTTCGACCGAGGGTCCGCCGGTCTCGGTCCACTGCAGCACCAGAGTGGCGGGCTCGAGCTCCCAGGCCAACCTCACGGTGCCGGCGGCGGTAGAGAGCGCGCCGTATTTGGCGGCATTGGTGGCGAGCTCGTGCAAAGCGAGTGCCAGCGCCTGGGCCGTGGCCGGCTGCAGCACCACTTGCGGGCCGATCGCCGCGACGCTCTCGGCCTCGCCGGTGCGATAGGGAGCCAGCTCCTCCGCGACCAGCTTGTGCAGATCCGCGCCCTCCCAGCGCGAGCGCGACAGCAGCATGTGCGCGCGCGACAAGGCGCGGATGCGGCCCTCCACGGCAACCACATAGTCGTCGATGCCGCGGGCGCGGGTGAGCCGTACGATCGACTGCACCACCGCGAGCGCATTGCGTGCCCGGTGGTCGACTTCGCGCGCCAACAGCACCTGGCGCTCCTCGGCAAGCTTGCGCTCGGTGATGTCGACCGTCACGCCGCTGACGCGAACCATGCGCCTGGCCGCATCGAGGGTGGCGGCTGCGGTGCCGATGCACCAGCGCAGCTCCCCATTGGGGCGGCGCACCCGGAACTCGGTCTGGTAGGATTGCGCGTCGGCAGAAATGCGCTGGAGCACCTGTTCCAGGCGCTCCAGGTCCTCGGGGTGAACGAGGGTGCGAACGTGCTCGGGCGTGACCGCAAACGTCCGCGGATCGACGCCGAAGATCCGGCACTGGCCCTCGTCCCACGCGCATTCGCCGCGAAGCAAGTCCCAATCCCACGATCCCATCTGGCCGGCGGCGAGCGCCAGCGTGCGGCGCCGCTCGCTCTCGATGAGGCGCGTGGTGGATGCTTCCAGCGCCGCGGTGCGCTCGGCGACCCGCCGCTCCAGCTCCTGATTGAGCTGCTCGAGCTGCCGGGTCTTGCGATAGAGCTCGGCGAACACCTTGACCTTGGCGCGCAGCACGTCGGGGATGACCGGGACCGGCACGTAGTCCACCGCGCCCATCGCGTAGCCGCGCAGGCGATCCATGTCGGTGAGATGCACCGCGGAGATGAAGATGATCGCCGTCTTCTGAAACCGCGGATGCTCCCGGATCATGGCCGCGAGCTGGAAGCCGTCGAGCTCCGGCATGCACACGTCGACCAGCACGATGGCGATCTCGCGCTTGAGCAGCTGTTCGAGCGCGCCGCGGGCGGAGCTCGCCTTGATCAGGTTCTCGTCAAGCTCCTGGAGCATCACTTCGTAGCTCAGGAGCTTGGCCGGCTGGTCGTCCACCAGCAGGATGTTGACTTCATCCTTCATCGGGTTCCTCGACTTAGCGATGGAGCCACATCCGCAGCGCGGAGAGCAGCTGTTCGGTGTTGACCGGCTTGGCGAGATAATCGGAAGCACCCGCCTCCAGGCATTTCTCGCGGTCGCCCTTCATGGCCTTCGCGGTGAGTGCCACGATGGGCAGACGGCGCAGCGCCGGCTTGGCGCGGATCGCCTCGATGGTCTGATAACCGTCCATTTCTGGCATCATGATGTCCATCAGCACGATCGCCAGGTCGGGGGTCGAGTCGATCAGCCGAATCGCCTCGCCGCCGGTGGTCGCGGTGAGCACCCGCATACCGCGGCGCTCCAGCACGCTGGAGAGCGCGAAGATATTGCGGGCGTCGTCGTCGACCAGCAGCACGGTTCGGCCGACCAGGTCCTCGTCCGAGCTGTTGAGCCGCTCCAGCATGCGCTGCTTCTCCGCCGGCAGGTCGGTCACGACCCGATGCAGGAACAGCGCGGTCTCGTCGAGCAGGCGCTCGGGCGATTCCACGCCCTTGACCACGATGCTGCGCGCCATGGTGTGCAGTTGGGCATCTTCCTCGGCGGAGAGTTCCCGGCCGGTGAACACCACGACCGGAACGTCGGAGATCTCGGCGTCGCTGCGGATCCGCTCCAGCACTTCGAAGCCGGACATGTCCGGCAGCCGAAGGTCGAGCACGACGCAATCGCTCGGCTGTTCTTTCAGCGCGGCGAGCGCCTCGGCGCCGGTGGCGGCGGTCGCGATCTCGATGTCGTCGTGACCGAGCAGCTCGGCGATGCTCAGCTGCTCGTCGGGATTGTCCTCCACCACCAGCAGGCGCTTGCGCCGCCGCGCGGTGTATTGCTTGATTCGCGCCAGCGCATCTTCCAGCCCCTCGGTCGTGGTCGGCTTGGTGACGAACGAGAACGCGCCGCGGGCGAGCCCATGCTGGCGATCCTCGTCCAGCGTGATGATCTGCACCGGGATGTGCCGGGTCAGGGGATTCTGCTTGAGCTGGCTGAGCACCGTCCAGCCGAGCATGTCGGGCAGGAACACGTCGAGCGACACCGCGCTCGGCTGATATTGTCGCGCGAGATCGAGGGCGTCGGCGCCGCGCATCGCCACCAGCACCTTGAAGCCCTTGTCGCGCGCCAGATCCACCATCACCCGCGCATAATGCGGGTCGTCCTCGACGATGAGCAGGATGGCGTCGCCGGGCTCGATCTCCAGGCGATCATCGGGGATCTGCTCGACCGGCCGGTCGGGCACGGTCTGCAACGCGACCGAGGGGAAGACCTGGTCGCCGCCGGGCAGCATCCGGACCGGGTTGGAAGCGCCGGCGTATTTGATCGGCAGGTACAGCGTGAACGCGCTGCCGGCGCCGGGCGAGCTGCGCAAATGGATCTCGCCGCCCAACAGATTGGCGAGCTCGCGACAGATCGCGAGGCCGAGACCGGTGCCGCCGTACTTGCGGCTGGTCGAGGCGTCCGCCTGCTGGAACGCCTCGAAGATGATCTTCTGTTTCTCCAGCGGGATGCCGATGCCGGTATCGGAGACTTCGAAGGCGACCACGGTCGGCGATTGGTTGAGCACCGGATGCTCGGCGCTCCAGCCGCCGAGCGAGGCCGAGACGCTGAGCCGCACGCCGCCCTGCTCGGTGAACTTGAAGGCGTTCGACAGCAGGTTCTTGAGCACCTGCTGCAGGCGCTTGGAATCGGTGACGATGCTGCGCCCGAGATGCGGATCGATCATCGCGTCGAAGGAAAGCTGACGGTTTTCCGCTTCGTGGCGGAACGGGCGCGCCACCATGTCCACCAGATTGGAAAAGAAGATCTCCTCGGCGTCGACCGTCACGGTTCCGGACTCGATTTTCGACAGGTCGAGAATGTCGCTGATCAGGTTCAGCAAGTCGGTGCCGGCGCCGTGAATGGTGCGCGCGAACTCGACCTGCCTGGGCGTGAGGTTGGCGTCCGGATTGTCCATCAGCTGCTGGCCCAGGATCAGGATGCTGTTGAGCGGCGTGCGCAGCTCGTGCGACATGTTGGCGAGGAATTCCGACTTGTATTTCGAGGTCAGCGCCAGCTCGGTGGCCTTCTCCTCGAGCGCCCGGCGGGCCTGCTCGATCTCCTGGTTCTTGCGCTCCACCTCGACGTTGCGCTCCGCGAGCTGCTGCGCCTTCTGCTCGAGCTGCTCGTTGGTCTGCTGCAGCTCGCGCTGCTGCGCCTGCAGCTCGCCGGCGAGCTGCTGGGATTGCTTGAGCAGCCCCTCGGTCTGCATGCTCGCCTCGATCGAGTTGAGCACGATGCCGATGCTGGCGGTGAGCTGCTCCAGGAACGTGGTCTGCAGCGTGGTGAACGCCGTAACCGAGGCGAGCTCGATCACCGCCTTGACCTGGTTCTCGAACAGCACCGGCAGCACGATGACGTTGCGCGGAGCGACCTTGAACAGCGCCGAGCCGACCGTCACGGCATTGCTCGGCATTTCCGCGACGAGAATGCGGCGCTTGTCCGCGGCACATTGTCCGATCAGGCCCTCGCCGACCTGCATGCGCTCGGGGTGCCCGTTCCTGCCGCCGTCGGCATAGGCGGAAAGCAGTTTCAGGCTCGGCCCCTCCTCGCCCTCCATCTGATAGATCACGCCGAGCTGGGCGCTGACCAGCGGGGTCAGCTCGGTGAGCAGCATCTGGCCGACGGTCGTCAGATCGCGCTGGCCCTGCAGCATGTTGGTGAACTTGGCCAGGTTGGTCTTGAGCCAGTCCTGCTCGGTGTTGCGGTCCGTGGTGAGCCGCAAGTTGTCGATCATCGTGTTGATGTTGTCCTTGAGCTCGGCGACCTCGCCGCGGGCGTCGACCTGAATGGATCGCGTCAAGTCGCCCTTGGTGACCGCGGTGGCGACCTCGGCGATCGCCCGCACCTGGGTGGTGAGATTGGCCGCCAGCAGGTTGACGTTGCCGGTCATGTCTTTCCAGGTGCCGGCGGCGCCGGGCACGTTGGCCTGGCCGCCCAGCCGGCCTTCCACGCCGACCTCGCGCGCCACCGTCGTGACCTGATCGGCGAAGGTCGCCAGCGTGTCGGTCATGTTGTTGATGGTCTCGGCGAGCGCCGCGACCTCGCCCTTGGATTTGACCGCGAGGTTCTGCTTGAGGTCGCCGTTGGCGACCGCGGTCACCACCTTGACGATGCCGCGCACCTGCTCGGTGAGGTTGGCGGCCATGACGTTGACGGTATCGGTCAAGTCCTTCCAGGTGCCGGCGACGCCGGAGACCTGCGCCTGGCCGCCGAGCTTGCCCTCGGTGCCGACCTCGCGGGCGACGCGAGTGACCTCGGACGCAAAGGCGTTGAGCTGGTCCACCATGGTGTTGATGGTGTTCTTGAGCTCGAGGATCTCGCCCTTCACGTCCACCGTGATCTTGCGCGAGAGGTCGCCGCGCGCCACCGCGGTGGTGACCTCGGCGATGTTGCGGACCTGGGTGGTGAGGTTCGCGGCCAGCAGGTTGACGTTGTCGGTCAAATCCTTCCAGGTGCCGGCCACCCCCGGCACCACCGCCTGCCCGCCCAGCCGCCCGTCGGTGCCGACCTCGCGCGCCACGCGGGTGACCTCGGCCGCGAACGAGCGCAGCTGCTCGACCATGGTGTTGAGCGTCTCTTTCAGCAGCAGGATCTCGCCGCGCACGTCGACCGTGATCTTCTTCGAGAGGTCGCCGCTGGCGATCGCGGTCGCGACCTCGGCGATGTTGCGCACCTGCGCGGTCAGATTGCTCGCCATGAAGTTGACGTTGTCGGTGAGGTCCTTCCAGGTGCCGGCGACGCCGGGCACTTGCGCCTGACCGCCGAGCTTGCCCTCGGTGCCGACCTCGCGGGCGACGCGGGTGACCTCGGAGGCGAAGGCGTTGAGCTGGTCCACCATGGTGTTGATGGTGTTCTTGAGCTCGAGAATCTCGCCCTTCACGTCCACCGTGATCTTGCGCGAAAGGTCGCCGCGCGCCACCGCGGTGGTCACCTCGGCGATGTTGCGGACCTGCGCGGTCAGATTGCCCGCCATGGAATTGACGCTGTCGGTCAAGTCCTTCCAGGTGCCGGCGACGCCCGGCACGTTGGCCTGGCCGCCCAGCCGCCCCTCGGTGCCGACCTCGCGCGCCACCCGCGTCACCTCGCCGGCGAAGCGGTTGAGCTGGTCCACCATGGTGTTGAGGGTTTCCTTGAGCTGCAGGATCTCGCCGCGCACTGGGCCTGGCCGCCGAGCTTGCCGTCGGTGCCGACCTCGCGCGCCACGCGCGTCACCTCGGCCGCGAACGCGTTGAGCTGATCGACCATCGTGTTGATGGTCTCCTTGAGCCGCAGGATCTCGCCGCTGACGTTGACGGTGATCTTCTTGGAGAGATCGCCCTGCGCCACCGCGGTCGCCACCTCGGCGATGTTGCGCACCTGGCCGGTGAGGTTCGACGCCATGGAGTTGACGCTGTCGGTCAGATCCTTCCAGGTGCCGGCGACGCCGCGCACCACCGCCTGGCCGCCGAGCTTGCCGTCGGTGCCGACCTCGCGCGCGACGCGCGTCACCTCGGACGCAAAGGCGTTGAGCTGGTCGACCATCGTGTTGATGGTCTCCTTGAGCTGGAGAATCTCGCCGCGCACGTCGACCGTGATTTTCTTGGAGAGGTCGCCGTTGGCGATCGCGGTCGACACCTCGGCGATGTTGCGCACCTGCGCGGTCAGATTGCTCGCCATGGAGTTGACGCTGTCGGTCAGATCCTTCCAGGTGCCGGCGACGCCGAGCACGTTGGCCTGGCCGCCGAGCCGGCCCTCGGTGCCGACCTCGCGCGCGACGCGCGTCACCTCGCCGGCGAAGGCGTTGAGCTGGTCGACCATCGTGTTGATGGTCTCTTTGAGCTGCAGGATCTCGCCGCTGACATTGACGGTGATCTTCTTGGAGAGGTCGCCGCCGGCGATCGCGGTCGCGACCTCGGCGATGTTGCGGACCTGGGCGGTCAGATTGCTCGCCATCAGGTTGACGTTGTCGGTGAGGTCCTTCCAGGTCCCGGCCACGCCCGACACATAGGCCTGGCCGCCGAGCTTGCCTTCGGTGCCGACCTCGCGCGCGACGCGCGTCACCTCGCCGGCGAAGGCGTTGAGCTGGTCGACCATGGTGTTGATGGTGTCTTTGAGCTCGAGAATCTCCCCGCGCACGTCGACCGTGATCTTGCGCGACAGGTCGCCGCGGGCGACCGCGGTGGTGACCTGGGCGATGTTGCGGACCTGGTCGGTGAGGTTGCCGCACATGGCGTTCACCGAATCGGTGAGATCCTTCCAGGTGCCGGCCACGCCCGGCACGATGGCCTGGCCGCCGAGCTTGCCCTCGGTGCCGACCTCGCGGGCGACCCGCGTCACTTCCGAGGCGAACGAGCGCAGCTGGTCCACCATGGTGTTGATGGCTTCCTTGAGCTGCAGGATCTCGCCGCGCACGTCGACGGTGATCTTCTTGGAAAGGTCGCCGTTGGCGACCGCGATCGTCACATCGGCGATGTTGCGGACCTGGGCGGTCAAATTGCTCGCCATCGAGTTGACGCTCTCGGTCAGGTCCTTCCACACCCCGGTGACCTCGCGCACCTGCGCCTGGCCGCCGAGCTTGCCCTCGGTGCCGACTTCGCGGGCGACCCGCGTCACCTCCGAGGTGAACACGCTGAGCTGCTTGATCATGGTGTTGACGATGGTGGCGGAGCGCAGGAACTCGCCCTTGAGCGGCCGTCCGTCGACGTCGAGGCGCACCGTCTGCAGCAAATCGCCCTGGGCTACCGCGGCGATCGCGCGGGTGACTTCGGTCGTCGGCCACAAGAGATCGTCGATCAGGCTGTTGACCGAGCCCTCCATCTCGCTCCAGGCGCCGCTGGGGAGCCCGAAGTTGACGCGCTGCCGGGTCTTGCCCTCCTTGCCCACCACCTGCCCGACGCGCTCGAGCTGCTGCGCCATGCGCTGATTCGCGGCCACGATCTCGTTGAAGGTATCGGCGATCTTGCCGGCCAGGCCCACCTGGTCTCCCGCCATCCGCACCGAGAAATCGCCCACCCGCATCGCCTGCAGCGCGCGCAGGAAATCGTACATGGCCGGATCCGCGCCGCCATTCATTGCGTCCGGGCCGTTCTTTTCCGGCGCGACCCCGGGCGGAACGGCGGCGTCTGCATCGGCAACGGCCTCACGGTTGGGCTGCTGCATGGGTTCACTCCTGGGCGATGGGGTGAGACGTGAGCTGGCGAATCGGCCAAGCGCGGAGAGGCGGCGCGGGGCAAGGCGGAGAGAGCAGCGCTTGCGCGCGCTTGCCGGCATCGAAACATGGCCCGATGCCGGGCCGGCACGCCGATATGGATGGAAAGGAGGAAAGCGCGAGGGCGCGGACGTCCATGCCTGGAACGCCTCCAACCCTTCCCCCGCGCGCAAGCTACTGCCCCCCGGATTCCGGCGCAAGCCGGGATCGAACTGGAATCGGTGCACTTCGCAAGGTTCGGGCGTCAGTAGACAGTGGTCGGTACCGAGCACAGACCCCGGGGGGCGGCCTGGGGGTCGGCCCCGGGGGTCAGAGGTCGTACGGAGCACAGATCTTAGGGTCCGCCTCGGGGCTCGATTGCGACCACAAATTACCGATTTCCGCGCCCTGACTTGACAGCGCCCGGCGCGGGCCATATTTCCCGGCCTCTGGCACTCGCGATGGGCGAGTGCTAACGACCCCTCCGCGATCGACGTTCTCGGTCCAACCCCAGGGCGTTTCGCGCCGATGAGGAAGACATGGCCAAGCTCAAGTTCCGTCCCCTGCACGACCGCGTCGTCGTCCGCCGCATCGAGGCCGAAGCCAAGACGACCGGCGGCATCATCATCCCCGATACCGCCAAGGAGAAGCCGCAGGAGGGCGAGGTCATCGCGGTGGGCCCGGGCGGCCGCGACGAGGCCGGGCAGCTGATCAAGCCCGACGTCAGGGCCGGCGACAAGGTGCTGTTCGGAAAGTGGTCGGGCACCGAAGTCAAGCTCGACGGCGAAGAGCTGCTGATCATGAAAGAATCCGACATCATGGGCGTGATCGCCTGAACCGGGCGGTGCCGCCTGCAAATACCCGCGCCGATCCGCGTCGGCGCCTTCCAACCCAGACCAGCCAGACCAGAATGAAAGAACCGGAGTAGAATGCCATGGCCGCCAAGGACGTAAAATTCTCCGCCGACGCCCGCGACCGCATGCTGCGCGGAATCGACATTCTCGCCAGTGCGGTGCGCGTCACGCTCGGCCCCAAGGGCCGCAACGTGGTTCTCGACAAGTCGTTCGGCGCGCCGCGGATCACCAAGGACGGCGTCACCGTCGCCAAGGAGATCGAGCTCGAAGACAAGTTCGAGAACATGGGCGCCCAGATGGTGCGCGAGGTGGCGCAGAAGACCTCGGACCGCGCCGGCGACGGCACCACCACCGCGACGGTGCTGGCGCATGCGATCGTCAAGGAAGGCGCCAAATCGGTCGCGGCAGGCATGAACCCGATGGACCTCAAGCGCGGCGTCGACATGGCGGTCGCCGCCGTGATCAAGGACATCGAGCGGCGGGCCCGCAAAGTGAGCTCGTCCGCCGAAGTCGCCCAGGTCGGCACGGTGTCGGCCAACGGC
>WNGP01003268.1_pt1 | contig 18332 bp, 21 predicted proteins | sample 5407671 | NCBI WGS metagenome assembly WNGP01 (sample SAMN13153381, study PRJNA577476) | soil metagenome | isolation source: 40 cm soil or saprolite under Garry oak tree replicate 2 | place: USA:California | collected 2016-06-15 | reverse complement strand
CGGATATTTTCTGCTGGGTGGATACAAATTGATGTCGCGCAACGCGCCTGCCAGAGCGTTGAAGGCCGACGATGCGCTGCTCGCGCACGAAGGGCCGTTTACCGGGCACCAAAAGCTCACGCTCGCTCTGATTGGCGCGATGGTGATATCGGTGGCTTATTACAAGATTGACGTTGGAATGGCAGCCATCATTGCTGCGGCAATCATGACACTGACCCGTGCAGCCAATGAAGAGAAAGCCGTGAAAGCCATGCCCTGGAATGTAATCCTGATGGTTTCCGGTGTCACCGTCTTGATTTCCATTCTCGAGAAGAAGGGCGGCATGGACCTGTTCACCACCATCCTTGCGCGTTTCTCGACGCAAACTTCAGTGACGGGGGTTATGGGATTTGTTACAGGAGTTATCTCTGTTTACAGCAGTTCTTCAGGTGTGGTTTTGCCGGCGTTCATGCCGACTATTCCGGGACTGATCCAGAAGATTGGTGGCGGTAACGCCATGGCGATCGCGTCGTCGGTCAACGTCGGCGCGCACCTCGTCGATGTCTCTCCGCTCTCAACGCTTGGCGCGCTTTGCATTGCCAATGCGGCAGCTTCCGAGGACCGAAAGGCCTTGTTCAATAAGCTCATGATCTGGGGTTTGTCCATGAGCGTCATCGGTGCCTTTGTTTGTTGGGTGTTCTTCGGGCTCTTATGAAAACTGTCCGCTGGATTTTCTGCTTCTTGGCGGCCGCCATTCCACTGCGGGCTGAGAGCGTCAACGTCGCGGCTGCAGCCGATCTCAATTTTGCTATCCAGGAAATCATCCAACAATTCGAGCACGATACGGGGAACGTGGTTCATCTCACGCTCGGCTCCTCGGGAAACTTTTACGCGCAGATCTTAAATGGAGCGCCATTTGACGTTTTTCTCTCTGCCGATACCGAGTATCCCAAGCAACTCGAGCAGCAAGGATACGCCGTGCCCGGATCCACATTTCCCTATGGCGTGGGCCGCATCGTTCTGTGGATACCAAACCGGTCGCCTCTGGACCTGAACAAGCTCGGAATGACGTCCCTGCTGAACGATTCAGTGAAAAAGATCGCAATCGCGAACCCTGCGCACGCCCCGTACGGCCGCGCGGCGGCAGCCGCAATGGAATATGCAAAACTTTATGATCGCGTGAAGGGCAAGCTCGTCCTGGGGGAGAACATCTCGCAGGCCGCTCAGTTTTTGCAGTCTGGCGCGGCGGACGCCGGCATTATCGCGCTGTCCCTTGCCGTGTCTGGGCCGATGCAGAAAGCTGGGCGATATTGGCTGATTCCCTCCGAAACGTATCCACGGCTCGAACAAGGGGCCGTGTTATTGAAGCGTGCGGGTTCTGCGGGGAGAGCCTTTCACGAATGGCTGCGCGGGCCGGAACCACGGCGGATTTTCGAGAAATATGGTTTCGGGAAGCCGTAAAACCCTCTCCCAAAGGGAGAGGGACTTACCTATGAACTGGGAAGCACTCATTACAACGCTCGAGCTGGCGTCGGTCACTTCAGTGATCCTCATGGTCATTGCGCTGCCATTGAGCTACTGGTTCGCATTTTCGGAGTGGCGATGGAAATTTCTTCTCGAGGCGGTTGTGGCATTGCCTCTCGTATTGCCACCGACGGTATTGGGTTTTTACGTTCTAATCGCGCTGGGGCCACAGAGTCCATTGGGACGTTTCGGTTTGGCGTTCACATTCAACGGTCTAGTTCTTGCGTCCGTCCTTTACAGTCTTCCTTTTGCGGTCCAGCCGATTGCCGCAGCCTTCGGTGCAGTTGAGCGCAAATACATCGAGGCTTCCTGGATGCTGGGTGTGTCGAATTTCGAAACGTTCTTTCGAGTGATCGTTCCTCAATCGTGGTCGGGCGTTCTCACGGGTTTCGTTTTGAGTTTTGCACATACGTTGGGTGAGTTCGGCGTGGTGCTCATGGTCGGCGGAAATATTCCTGGCGTAACCCGAACCCTTTCCATTGATATCTATGACCAGGTGCAGGGCTTGAATTACGCCTCGGCTGCGGTGACCTCCGCCACGCTGTTGATTATTTCATTCGTCATCCTTTCCATTGTTTACGGACTCAACCGGAAAGTGTGGTTCTTTGCTGCTGATCGCCGACATCGAGAAGCGGTTTGAAGGCCGTTTGCGCGTTGAGGCCTCTATTCGTATCCCTTACGGCCCATCTACTACAATTCTTTTCGGGCCTTCAGGCGCAGGAAAAACAACTGTCTTGCGATGTATTGCAGGGTTGGAGAAGCTCAATGCGGGCCGGATCGTGTTCGACGGGAAAGATTGGGCGAATGTCGGGCCACAAAGAAGACCGATTGGATTTCTCTTTCAGGATTACGCCTTATTCCCGCATCTTCGCGTTTCCGAAAACATTGGATACGCTGCCAAGCATTCGGCGGAGTCCGTAAAAACCATTGCATCCATGCTGAAAGTGGATGATGTCCTCAATCAATGGCCGGCGGAACTGTCGGGAGGACAGCAACAGCGTGTGGCATTGGCGCGCGTGCTCGCGCGCAAGCCCCGATTGCTGCTTCTGGATGAACCGCTTTCGGCCTTGGATGCAGCCATGCGTGATCACGTGCGATCTGAGCTTGCGCAGTTGCTTCGCACTCTGGGCATTCCGGCCATTGTCGTCACACACGATTGGGTTGATGCGCTGACGCTGGGCGATCAGATGCTCGTTATGAGCAGTGGCCGGGTTTTACAAGCTGGTCCTCCTCAAGAAGTCTTCACGCGGCCGCAGCACCCCGAGGTAGCGGCAGCGGTCGGAGTAGAAACGGTTGTTACAGGACGCATACGCCGGCGTGAAGGCGGAATTGCTTTGCTCGATGTCGGATCGGCGCAACTCGTGGCGGCCGATCCTGGGGGCGAAGAATCGGATTTTTACGTTTGCGTCAGGGGTGAAGATGTGACGCTCGAAAAAGGACGTGCCGAACAGAGCAGCGCCCGAAACCACTTGCGCGGCACAGTCTTGCAAATTGCCATTGCCGGCGTTCTGACAAAAGTTACTATTGATGCTGGATTCGAGCTCGTTGCATTGGTTACGCGGCAAGCCGCCGCCGACCTCGAGTTATCAAAAGGTGCCGAGATTTTCGCAGTTTTCAAAGCTTCTGCCGTTCATCTTATTCCGAAGGCCCACGCATAAAGACGCCGGGTGAGGATTACAATTTGGCCGTTTCTTTAATTTACGACTCCATATATCTAAAACACGACACGGGTTTTCATCCGGAAAATGCGCGGCGGCTCTCGGCCATTTTGGAGGCACTCGGGCAAGATGATGCGCTTTGGCGGAAGCTTGCTCGGGTTCGACCGCAGCCTGCACGCGATGAAGACATTGCGCGGTGCCATCGCGAAGACCTCATCCACGAAATCGAAGCGCTCTCGAAAAGCGGCGAGAGCTTCGTCGACGCCGATACCCGTATCAGCCCGGAGTCGTTCGAGGTAGCGCGGCTCGCAGCGGGTGCCGCTCTTGCTGCTGTCGACCAAGCCATGCGTGAAGAGGGGGGCCGCGCCTTTGGCCTCATTCGCCCTCCCGGCCACCACGCAACGATTTCAACTGCGATGGGATTTTGCCTTTTTAATAACGCCGCGATCGGCGCGCGGTACGCTCAGGCGAAGTACGGCGTTGAACGTGTTTTGATCATCGACTGGGACGTCCATCACGGGAACGGCACGCAAGAAATCTTCTGGAACGATCCGACGGTTTTCTATTTCTCGACTCACCAATACCCCTATTACCCCGGGACTGGCTCTTCGGGCGAGCGAGGAGGCGGCAAAGGAGAGGGTTTTACGTTGAATATTCCTCTGTGTGCGGGCACGCCGGCTGGCCAGCACCGGCAGGCATTCACTGATGCCATTCATGAAATCGGGCGAAGGTTCCCGCCAGATCTCATCATCATCTCCGCCGGTTTCGACTCGCGCCTCGGAGATCCTCTGGGCGGATTGATGCTGGAAGATTCCGATTTCTCGGAAATGACAAAGGAAGTCCTTCGCATCGCTGAGAAGCATGCTGCCGGCCGCGTGATTGGATTATTAGAAGGCGGTTATAACCTCGATTTATTGGGTAACTCGGTGAGAACTCACATCGCAGCGCTGATGTAAAGAGGATCTAGCCACAAAGAGGCCCAAAAATCACAAAAATGTCTTCCATTTCATTTCGATCTCTTGTGTTTTTTGTGCCTTTTTGTGGCCATTTATCAACTCTCCTCGTCTTGCTCCGGCCGTCCAAAAAAGGCTAGCATTTTGGGTTTGCCATTTTGAGGAGGTAGTCGTTTGTTGTTAGTCCTCTTAGTAATAGTTTCATTCAGTGCCTTGCCGGCGGCCGCGGCGTCTTCGGCTAATCCCGTTTACGGGAAAATCGATTTAGCTTTCGAACGAAATCTTGGTCAGGCCGATGATCGCGTCGAATTTCTCGGCCGTGGAACTGGACATACAGTTTTTCTCACCCAAAACGAGGCAATTATTGGATTTACGGCTCCGAAGACACCGGCATTTCGAATGAAACTGCTAGGCCAGAACAGGCATCCCCAAGTGGAAGGTATGGACCGCCTTCCGGGATCGGCAAATTACCTGACCGGGCATGCTCAGACAACCGACATACCGCGATACAAGAGGGTTCGATATTCCGATATTTATCCCGGAATCGATGTTGTCTACCACGGCAATGGTCAGCTTCTCGAATACGATTTCGTCGTCAATCCGGGAGCCGATCCAAAAAAAATCCGGATCGCCTTCTCGGGCATCCGCGCAAGATCGCTCGACACCGCGGGCGACCTCGTCCTTACAACTGATGGTGACCCGATCCTCGAACGGAAGCCCCACGCGTATCAAACCATCGACGGCATCGAGAAAACTGTCGATGTGTCGTACGTCATTTTCGCGAATCACGTGAAATTCAATATTGGTGAATATGACAAGACGAAGCCGCTCATTATCGATCCTCTGCTCGTCTATTCCACGTATTTTGGCGGTTCTGGCCCCGATCAAGGAAACGCGATCACTGTCGATGTTGAAGGCAGCGTGTATGTGACCGGTGTCACGACCTCCGCGGATTTCCCGGTTGCCTCCGCCGCTCAGGGCAAGAACGCCGGTGGGACGACGGATGCGTTCATACTGAAGCTCGATCCAACGGGTACGCAGCTTGTGTATTCGACTTATATCGGCGGTTCTGGTTCCGATGAAGGACACTCGATCGCCGTCGATACCGGCGGCAATGCCCACATCACCGGTTACACCTCCTCTAACGATTTTCCGATCGTCGGCGGCTTTCAGAGAACCCGCGGCGGACTTCTAGATGCCTACGTCCTGAAGCTGAACAGAACGGGCAACGCCATTTTATTCTCGAGTTTTCTTGGCGGCTCTGGTGATGACCGAGGATACGGTATTGCTCTTGATGCGGCCAGCAACATCTACCTCACGGGGACAACAAGTTCCAACAATTTCCCAACCGCTAATCCATATCAGCGCAACTATGCAGGAGGGTTCGCAGATGCCTTCGTTGCAAAGATCGGTTCCGCCGGAAATCTGATCTATTCTACCTACACGGGGGGGCTCGGCAACGATAACCCATTCTCTATTGCGGTTGACGGCAATGGCGCAGCCTACGTGACGGGCTTCACGAGCTCACCCAATTTTCCGCTTGTGAATGCTCTGCAGAACACTTACGGCGGGGGTACTGATGATGTTTTCGTGTTCAAACTGAATCCTGCGGGTACAGCGCTGCAGTATTCGACATATGTCGGTGGAATCAATTCCGATGAGGCAACACGGATTGCCGTGGATGAAGCGGGTAGCGCCTACATCACCGGTTATACCGATTCGATAAACTTTCCTACCCACAATCCGTATCAGGTCATTGACGCAGGGAACTTCGATGCTTTCGTTGCAAAGCTGTCGCCCGACGGCGCGTCGCTGACATTTTCAACGTACTTCGGCGGTAGTCAAGTCGACAGCGGTACCGGTATTGCCGTCGATCGAGCGCACAATGTTTATATCTGCGGCTACACCAATTCATTCGATCTTCCTGTAGCGAATGCAGTTCAGTCCTTTATTGCCGGGGATCGCGACGTCTTTCTGGCGAAATTCGATCCGGATGGAGACATTCTCGTTTTTTCCACATTTCTGGGAGGTCTTGGTCCCGAAAGCGCCATTGGTTTGGCTATCGACGGCTCAGGGAACGCTTACGTCACAGGTTTTACACATTCAACGAACTTCCCCACTGCGAATCCCATCCAGGAAACGAACGCCGGCACACCCGATATCTTTATTGCCAAACTGAATTCGGCAGACATTGTGTCGGCCCAGCAATTTCAGGTGGCGCCTCAGGGTGCGACTTCATTAACTACGGAAGGAAAGCGCACAGATGCTGTATTTGGCTATGCCACCGCGGAGTCGATTCCCGGCACGCCGCTTGCAGGCTTGGCGATCGTCAATCGCATGCAGAATGGCGCGACTGTCAGCGAGGTGAATGTGCCGGCGCCGCCATTCTTGGATGTGGGACGGCTGTTTGTGGATGTCTCGGCCAGCGGCCGTTCGGTGTTGTCGATCGCTAATCCGAACGATGACGACGTCACCGTGGATCTTGTTTATACCGACGACAAGGGAAATTCCTCAAAGTTCGCGACGGTTACGGTGGCTGCGCACCAGCACTTTTCGAAATTCGTCACGGATGATCCACTCAAGATCGATGCGCCGGGAACGCTGAACTTCGTATCATCTCTTCCGATTGCGGCAACGGCCTTCTTCACCATTACCAACGAGTCCAGCGAGCTTTTACTCAGCAGCACGCCCATTGTACATCCCGTTCATTATTCCGCTGATGTTGGAGATAGACCCGTCACAATTCCACAACTTGCCGACGGGGCCGGCTGGCATACGGATGTCGTGCTGGTCAACACAACGGAAGATCAAATGAGCGGGGAGGCCCGTTTCTTCGATCAGGGGAACGGCTCTCGTCCCGGAAGTCCGATTGAACTCGGCATAGGCGACGGCAGCACTGCGGCTTCTGTGGTGGAATACGACATTCCGCCTCGAAGTTTTCAGAAGATCACCACCGCCGGCACCGCCAGCGTTTCGGAGGTTCCGTTGACCTTAAATCCTGGCGCTTCCTCCAGCACACCCGGTGGAGGAGCGACCCAGATCTCGGGCTGGGCATCGGCCGATACTGCAACTCCGGAGACGCGGCTGAATGGATTGGAGATCCTCCAGTATCGCCAAAACGGTATTACTCAAAGCGAAGCCGCAGCGCTCGGGCCTCGCCTTCGGCAAAGTGGCGGCCTCTTTGTCGAAGTGACAGACAAGATCCGATCCTTCATCGCTATTGCCAATCCAAACGACCAGGATGCCGCCGTGGACGTTTACTTAACCGATAACGCGGGCGCATCGACATCTCCGGTAAGCGTTACGGTTCCTGCCGGCGGGCAGTATTCCACGTTTGTTGCAGACGCTCCGATCAGTGTGCCCTCAGGGCAGGCTCGCTCATTGACCTTCAGCGCATCGCTCCCGGTTTTTGTCAGCGCATTGCGGTACTTTACAAACGAGCGAAACGACATTCTGCTGAGTTCGATTCCGATAGCTGATAATGCAAATGTTCCAACTCAGGTGGTTGTGATTCCGGATTTCGCGGATGGCGCAGGTTGGAGCACCAAGGTCATCCTGGTGAACAACACCGAGGAACAGATGGGAGGTGTCGTCCAGTTCGTGGGTCAAGGAACACTAACGGAGCCTCCTCCAGGTGTACTGGTCGGGACAGCGGCCGGCACGAACACGGTTTTTGAATATGCCATAGCGCCGCATAGTTTCTTTCGCCTCGAGACCAATGGCGCGCTGGACAATCTGTCGGTCGGGTCGATCTATATCCAACCGTCCCCAGGTTTCAAAACACCACATGCGCATGCCATCGTGCAGCAGCAAGCCGGGGGGAATACGATCTATCAAACTTCCTTTGAGGCCCAAATTCCCTCCACGGTCTTGAGGTTCTATGCCGAGGGGATCGGCGATTTTGATGCCGGCCAGCCAAAGTCGTCGCGGACCGCTATTGCCATCGCCAATCCGTCCAGCGCGGCGGCGACCGTGCAACTGGATCTGACGTCGTTCAATGGTTCCGCGTTGGGAACGTCATCGCCGATTCAAATTCCGGGTTACGGCCAGACCGTAGTGTTTCTTTCTCAGGTGCCCGGGCTGGAATCCGTGAAGACGCCGTTCCGAGCAATATTGCGGCTGAATGTCGCAGCCGGAACGGGTGTTACTGCCGCGGCGGCCCGCGTCCTCATCAATGAACGTTTGGATTACCTGATCACGACCACCGGGCCGCTGAACGAGGACGCTGGTTTGCCGGGCCGTTTGGTCTTTCCTTATATGACCGACAGCACCGGCTACACGACAGAATTCATTTTGATCACTACTCGCGGGGCGGCTGCTATGAGCGCGACGCTACACTATCTTGCACCTGACGGGTCTCCGCTACAGGTAGCTTCGCTGCAGTTCGGTTCAATCCAGATCGTTCCTTTCGGTGGTTTCAACACGCCACATGCTCACGCGATCTTGAGCCGGAAAGAAGGCGGAGTTCTCATATTTCAGACCTCCTTAGAGGGCGAGCGGCCGCTCCAGACCTTCCGCATCTATGCCGAGTCGACGGGCGATTTTGATGCCGGAATCGTCGGCTCGACGCGTACGGCTATTGCTCTCGCGAATCCCTCCAATACGCCGGTAAGCGTTCGGTTGGAATTGCGAGGCCTCGACGGCGCCCTATTGCGAACCTCGCAGCCGCTTGCGATTCCAGCAGTGGGACAAGTCGCAATGTTTTTGAATCAAATTCCAGGGTTTGAGACTCTCGCCGTACCTTTGGAAGGTATCTTACAAGTAAATGCCCCGTCCGGTTCAGGCGTCACCGGCGCCGGATTCCGCGGGATATTCAACGAGAGAGGAAATGCCCTGTTTACCACCACCGGACCTTTGATCGAAAATGCGGGCGTACCCGGTATGGTAGTGTTTCCGCATCTTGCCGAAGGCGGCGGCTATACGATGCAATTTATCGTTGTCGGCGGGACTGCAGGGCAGAGCAATTCTGGCTTCCTTCGTTTTTTCAACCAGCAAGGTAATCCGTTGAACGTCACATTAGGCGAGCGCTGAAAGCCTGGACGCTGCTACCGGTGTTCGCGAGTGTCGGAGGGCCGCTGCCCTCGTCCATCCGACCGCGTTGTCTGCGGCAACGCTTCGTTTACGGTGAGGACCCGACCGCCCATGCGTTGGCCGTTCAGAGCATTGATCGCATCTTTCAGTTTCCATTCTTCGTTCAATACGACGAATCCGAAACCACGAGATTGCCCCGTCGATCGATCGCGAATTATTTGCGCCGATTCCACTTGAAATCCCTGTGATTCCACCCACTCTTGCAACTCTGTGTCGGAAGAAGCATGGGGTATGTTTCCGATAAAAAGTTTTGGCATCGATACCTCTCTGAGTTTTGACAGTCTAGAAAAAGTATAGCCGTGGCCAAACAGTCCCAAAGCCGGTACGAACAGAGTTCGGCGTTAGGTATTTGTCCTACGCTATTTTTCTTCCCGTGGCGATGATGACCGCAAAATCGTCGTTGACCGTTTGAGATGCGGTCAATTGATCTTCTACTTCGAAGAGCTTTCTCAGGCGGTCCGATACACTGGAGAATTCACGCCTCTGACCCTGAATTTCCCTCGATCGTGTACGACGATGTGATTTCGATCGCGTTATGCAGGGTGCGGAACAGCGGGCATTTGTTCGGGAACAAGCCGTGCACGCGTTCCACGGTTTCGCGCATCTCGTGCGGTGCTCGAAGCGTGAAGGCAATGTGAATTCGCCGAATCACCAACACGCCCTCTTCACTTTCAATCTCGCCCCGGACATCGGCTATGAGCCGGCCGTCGCTCGCGTCAATTTTGCGCGCTTCCAGCGCGCCGCCGAAGGTTCCCAGCATTCAGCCGGCGGTGGCGGCAACGACGTAGTCGATTGTGGCCGCGTGCGATTCGCCTAATTTCTTCTCATCGACTCCATAGTGTTTTGCGATTCCGCCATGTACGCTGAACGTAACGGGTGTTTCTTCACCGGGCAAATACGCCAAGCGTAATGGTCCTTTGCGTCTTTCCAGACGAACGTTTGAAACATAAACGACTTCTGTCATGGTCTCCACGATAATCGAATCCGGCCGGGAACACTACGATCGAATTGCGGGATTTCGGAAGCGGCGCCGGATATGGCATGTTCATATCTACGAGATCGATTTAATATAGTTCGGCTGGCCTATGGGCGACGGGATCACGAACGAACTTCAAATATCCTTGGACGCGTGGAACGCGCTGGCAGTCGAGGAGCGCGTCACGGCGTTTCAGCAGTTGCCGTACGCGGAAAAGGGCGACTTTTTTCTCGCGTTGAGTGCGCGCGATCAAGCCGAACTGATCCTGTCGCTTCCGCCGGGCGAACGGCGTATCTGGATGCGCCTGCTTCCGCCGGATGACGCTACCGACCTTATTCAAGAAGCACCCGAAGAAGAGCGGCCCGGACTGCTGGCCTTGATGGACGACTACACCCGGCGTGAAGTGGTCGCACTACTTGCCTACGCGGAAGATGATGCCGGCGGTTTGATGAGTCCCCGTTTCGCCCGTCTTCGTCCCGACATGACCGTGGACGAGGCGATCGCGTATCTGCGCAGGCAAGCCGAGCAGGTTGAAACGATCCACTATGCCTACGTGCTCGATTCCGAGCAGCACCTTCTCGGAATCGTTCCACTGCGCCGGTTGATGTCGGGAAACAAAGACCGGACTGTGCGTGAAGTCATGCGGACGGACTTCGTGGCCGCTTCCGAAGAAATGGATCAGGAAGCGCTCGCCAAGCTGTTTTCGGAAGAACATCTCTTCGCGATGCCCATTATCGACAGGGAAGGCCGGATGAAAGGTATCGTGACGGCAGATGACATCGTCAACGTCGTTACCGAGGAAGCCAGCGAAGACATTCAGAAAATCGGAGGTATGGAGGCTCTTGAGGGACCGTATCTCCAGGTCCGGTTCCCCGAAATGGTCAAGAAACGTGGTGGCTGGCTTGCGGCTCTATTTCTCGGAGAAATGCTGACAGCGACTGCCATGGGTTTCTTCGAACAAGAGATCGCACGAGCCGTTGTGCTTGCGCTGTTCATTCCTTTGATCATCAGCAGCGGTGGGAATTCGGGGTCGCAGGCCACAAGTCTGGTTATTCGAGCAATGGCTTTAGGCGAAGTCCGGCTTCTCGATTGGTGGCGCGTCGTGCGCCGCGAAGTCGCGGCGGGATTTGTTCTTGGATGCATGCTGGGTTCAATCGGAATGATCCGTATTCTCGCGTGGCAAACGGTTCGGCCCGGCCTTTATGGGCCACACTACCTTCTGGTTGCGATCACTGTGGCGTGCAGCCTGATCGGCGTTGTCCTGTTTGGGACCGTTGTCGGCTCGATGCTTCCATTCCTCCTTCGCAGCTTCGGTTTCGACCCGGCTAGCGCCTCGGCGCCCTTCGTGGCTACTCTGGTCGACGTCACCGGCCTCGTCATCTACTTCACGGTCGCCAGCATCATCCTTAGCGGCACGCTGCTTTAAGCAGTCCCAAGTCAATGAGCCTTCACATCCGTCGCACGATCGTCTTCCAGTTCGACGCTGATGCCTGGGTAGTTCAGAATAGTCTTCTTCCCAAAGATCACTGTTTGTTGGGGCGGCCCTAACGCGTTGATGATTTCTTCTTGCGATATACCGGGTCGAATCTCAATCCTTGGCGCGGCCTTTCTTTGCTCTTCCGGGGCCTGCAATGCCGTCCGATACTCACTTACCGGCAGGAGGTACTTATTGACTTCCCGAACTACGGTTTCATAGTCGCCCGACGTCATCACGTTTGGCGGAAACTCGAACGTGAATTTCACACCAAAAAACTTCTTTTCTCCTGGCCTGGGTGACCGCCCAAACCGGGTGATAGAAGGCGAGATCAGATAGAAGACCAGGCCACTGCGAGAGGTATAGAACTCGGACACGTAGAGTCTTTCTCCGGGAACGAGGCGCTCGAGCGCGGCCGCCCGGACGTCGGAATCGCCGAAGGTACGCTCGTCCAGTTGCTCCTGGAGCCGATAGTTTTGAGGAACGGCGATGGATTCGTTGAAGTGGGTATATTCGACGCCAAAGTTGGGCTGAAGACCTTCCGAGAAGTCAAGTCCCAACACCAGTCCGGGCAGTATAGAAACAACATCTTTCCGGTCGTATCTTTCAAAAAGCCGTCGTTGGAAATCTTTTTGGTCGTCTGCGGCGCTGACTACGCCTGCAAGCGCGACAAAGAAAGCTACAAACCAGGACAGTGTGAAACGCACTGTCGCCATCCAGCAGCGGACTCGAATTCCAGTCATTCTCATCACGGCCTCCTATCCGCTCGCGCCAATCCAGCCGTCGTTTGGCGCGAGCTCCTTGGTTGTTGGTTCGCGCTCAGTTGTGCAACCTGCGCTCTGCGTAAAACTTTACGCGCGGACGGCTCGGTCCGTCAACCAATGGTGGACTTGGACGGCAGCGACTACGGCGGAAAGCGATCTACTGTTTTCACTAAAGTCCCGGCACAAAACCGCCGATAGTATTTATCAAGGGATCATTATGAGAATCGCAGGTAAAGCTGAACAAGACTTAGAACATCTCGCCACGTTTGTCCACGGCGTGCTGGCAGGCTTGCACGCGCTTGGCGTCGTTTACAATATCAAGCGTCGTAACTGGATCGATGTCGCTGCTCACTCGGCAGCGATGTCTTACGACATGTTTGCCACGGCCAAGCACTTGGTTGCTTTGGACCGCTTGACCAGCCGGCCGCGCCTTGCCTCCGTAGACAAACTTCAATCCGTCGGGGAAGACTAGTAACATCTGACGTCGATTTCTACAGGATTCATAGGTTCGCTTTAATCTTGTATTGAACGATTTTCCGCGCGAGTGTATTGCGGTGCGTGCGAAGTAGTTGCGCTGTCTAGCCCGGAACCCGTGTCAGATCTGAAGAATATCTTCGTTGATGCCGGTGCACGGTTTTGGCAAAGTGGAGATACGGCGACTGTTGTTTATTCAGCTCCCTCATCGACGCCGGCCAGCATCATCACTGCCACAGGCCCGGGAGAAATCGAAGGATGTCTTGCTCCGCTGCCCTTTCAGTTAATCCACCGTTGTTGTTTGATATGGCTATGGTCTTCGTCAAAGGATCCTTTACCGCGCGCGTGCTCGTTCGTTGCGTCCTCGACAATCGCCTGGATCGACGAGCGGGCCGTTTTCCAACGTGCCGCACGGTTTCGCTTATCGGTCAGACAGTCGGCAGTTCGGGGACGGCTTCCATCTGATTGAGCAGCCCGGCGGCGACTGATGCAGATCGCGGGAACACGTTGTCGGGGACCTTTAGGGAGACGTGCAATCCATAACCGACCTGCGGGTGAACCCTGTCTGTGTCGAAAGTGAGCAGGCTGGCAAAGCTGTGGTAAGGAAACTCGGCCACGAGCCCCTTTTCATCGCCCGTTGCGATCATACTATAGCGTTCCAACAGGGCGAGCGTGTCCAGCATGTCTGAACCGGTCCAAGCCGAGGGTTCCTTCCCGTGCGGAACGATCAGGTGTTCGATAATGTCGAGGCAATCGTGCCCATGGTCCAGGCGTGGGCCGGAAGTCGGGTGTGCGCTCAGAGCCTGACGGCCCTTGAGCATCTCGGCGAAGAAGGGTGCCTTGATGTGCGCGTCGGTCACCTGCATTGCGGCGATGAAAGAGAAGAAGTGCGAAACAAATTCGAGCGTCTGTTCGTGAACCGTGGTTGCAGCGACGTGGCGGACCACTCCGTCCTGACCGAGAACCATCGCGCTCAGCGTGCCGAAATAGGCATTAGGCACGTTTAGTAGGTGATAGGCGTCCTCAGTAACCGCCACACCCTCCACAATCGGGGTTACTGCGACCAGCCGGGATACCCAGAAATCACCGGATTTCACGGGCTCCGTTACGGATATATGCTGGACAAAATCCTTCGCCCACCAACTGAAGCTGCGCTCGCCGCGAACACTCCATTCGGTGTCGATCTGCATGCGTTGATAGATGTTATTCAGTGCTCGCAACCCAACCTCTTCATGTGGCGCTTGAAAGATATGCTGTTCGACTTTCATTTGTCGCTCCTAAGCTCCCAGAGAGCCAGTACGGTAATATGAGCAGGATTATTTTCGAATGAAACAGTGAAGGAAGCTGTAGAACGGACGAACCAAACGACCTGGCTGTTAGTGCTGTCCGCGGAATAGCCAAAACGTCGTGCTCTGTAAACCGTGGAGCCTTCTACCCCTTTTGCCCACCGAGCAGCACGCCGAACTTCTGAACGCCCAGGGCCAGCACCATATAGAAAGGACTTACAGGCATCAGACGCATCTCGCTGAATCTCACGGTCCAAAGCTGTTTGAAACCCGCACAGTGCCTTCCAAACTGACACGAAAACTGACACAATAAAATCCACGAATAAAGTGGTTGCACTGTCTCCTTTATCCGTACAGCGGGGCGTAGCGCAGCCTGGTTAGCGCGCCTGCCTTGGGAGCAGGAGGTCGATGGTTCAAATCCATTCGCCCCGACTTTAGATTTGAATAGCTTACCGGAGTGTTCAGAAGCGCCTAAAGCCACTGCCTGAGTTTTTGCCTGAGCTGAATTTCCTGCCGCGCTTTTGTTGTCTGTGGTCTTCGGTGTTGTTAAACAGCGCATCCCTGATCGGGACAACATTATGAGTCTCCGTCCGATATGATAGGACGACAGGAAAGGCCCCTTTGAGATGGCAAAACCTCCTTCGAACAAGAGAGCGCGTGAAAAGGCCAAAGCAGAACGTAAGAAAGAAAAGGAACAGCGCCGTGCGGAGGCTCGTGAACGCAAAGCCAACACTCCCGTACGCTCAGGGGATGAAGATCCAGACTTGGCTGGAATGCAACCGGGGCCTCAGCCCAAACCCGACTGGTTGCAAGATTTCGACGAAGATGAAAATGCGGATCGGAATTGATTGAGTAAATTGATTACACAGAATCTCTGCCTTATGCCTTGAGTCCGACGTGGGAGCAGGAGGTCGTTGGTTCAAATCCAATCGTCCCGACTTTTCCAAATAGCAAGAAAACATCACCCTGAGCAGTGAGTCGTAGATTTCCGCTATGCTGAATGTATGAGTGCCGGTCAGTGTGACGAGAAGGACCGACTCGTTCTCGATACCGCAGAGCGGCAGGAGCTGTATTCGGCTGCCGTTGCCGAGCTGAGCCGCAGGATTGGCATAACTTCACTTGATGAGACTCATGCGTTCGGGCGACGCGCCGCCGTTTTGGGAAGCTTTCTATGTTGGGCGATATCGGCCGACGTGAGGCTGATGGAAACAGGGACAATTCCGGAGCATCCCACGACCCGACACTTCAAGGTCTCGTAGCAAATGCCGGCGCATTCCTGTATGGCCACGTGGTCCGGTCCGGAAAACAGAGGGTATGGTGCCTCGACGGATATCAATTGCAGGGACGCATCCGAACGGGAAAATGAAAAATCGAACCGTCTACTCCCATCCGAGAGGGCCTGGAATCCGAGGTAACGGACAGTGACCTTAGGGTCCTTCATACATTTCTCCAACCCGACGGCGCCTGCTAGCCCGCCTCACTTCTCCGAAAAATATTTTTTCCACATCCTCTCGAGCGTAGAGCGGATCAAGTTGCGATTGGGCTCGAAGAGCCCTGCCGGAATCCGGGGAAGTTGGGCTTCGACTCCCTTTGCGCGATTCTGCAGCATTCTCGTGTACTCTATGGCGTATTCCTGCGCAACGATGTCTGAAATGCCTTTGCAATAGACCACGGCTTCTCCATTGAACCCAAGCAGGGCAGCGCTGAATTCCGGATTAAATCGCTCATCCAAACGAGACCTCCAGTCCGCTAACGCTGCAGGTTATACCGTTAGGGGTGTTCCAGACAGTTTCTTTCATGCCGACACCCCTGGAGCATCAACTTTCGGTTTGGTGCCGAGTTTGGAGTAGCAATGCGAGTGATAAGTCTTGCCCCCAACGACAATTCGTTCTTCGTTCGGTGCGACTCGAATGCAGCAGCTTTCGCACCATACCTTAAACTCAGCGCTTGTGTTTTGGACTTTTATTACTTTCATTGTTCCTCCCGGTTTCGTTTGGCTTACCCGGTTGCTTCTGAAAGCGCGAGACGACAGCGCCTGTATAGTCTGCCTGATGTCTGCAATTTTCCAGCGGGCAGGTCAACACAAGTTTTCCCGCCGACAGAGCCTGGTGTTTTCCTGCTCCTTCGCTGTGGTCGAGGGCAAACAGGATGGGCATGTGGCACTTCTGGCAGCGAACACCGAGATACCACCGCATGTCGGCCTTGGGCCATCGAGAAATATTCAACGAATCTCACTTCCATCAGAAAGAATGAGGCGGGTAATTTCCCCGGTTCAGTCGATTCGGTCCGTCGTCTCTGAAATTCCGACCCGCATCGCGACATTAACGTCATGCCTGTTTTGATTCAGACTTTTGCGCGGACCCGCCTTCCCGTAATCTAAATGTGTTCCGCAGTTCCCGAATGCGAGTTCGGTTGTGGAGCTCCTCCCTACACTGACGACGAAAACGCGAACGATCGCCATTTCTTCTAGACATATTGCTCTCCTTCCCTTTCATCCGTTCAAGCGCGAGGTCGTTGAAGCAACATCAGGATTCTCTTGGAAGTATTCGACCGCCACGAGGAAGACAGTCCAGGAATGAATCGGAGAGAATCGACATGACTAGCATAGTCCTTCTGCGCATCGATAACAACACGAATAGGCCCTAGCGGCCCCCCTTTCTTGGCGGACTCACTTTTTGGTATTCGCTTTCGCGCAGAAATGCGCGCGCCTTTACCGCGGACAGTGCGCGATCGCGCTCTAGCGTGTCCTCGGGTCGCCAGGCGTAAGTTTGACTTTAATTCAAAGCGATCCTGATAATGGCTCGGAAATCGGAGGAATGGAATGGCGGAGATTAGGCTTCATGAAGGTGAATCGATTGAAAATGCGTTTGCGCCGCTTTAAGCGTAAGGTGATGCAGGAAGACATCATCAAGGAGGTCAAAAAACACTCCTTCTATTTGAAACCGGGAGAAAAGAAACGCATCAAACAAGCATTAGCCCGGAAACGCAGCCGGAAGAAAGTGCGTCGCGAACCCCTCGAAGAGCGAAAGTAGTCAGCCACCGAAAAACATCAGACCCACGCGTATACTGCTTGGATGGCAAAAAAAATCTTCGTTGGAAATCTCTCGTTTCAAATCACAGAAACTGACCTTAGTAATATGTTCGGCGAGATCGGCCGAGTTGAATCCGTTCAAATCATCACGGATCGCGATACCGGACGCTCGAAAGGTTTCGGCTTTGTACAGATGACGGACGACGCCGCTGCCGAGAAAGCAATCGCGCAACTCAATGGCAAAGAGATCAACGGACGTAATCTCACTGTCAATGAGGCACGGCCGATGCAAAAAAGGGATTTCGGGAGCCGCGGCGGCAGCGGCGGCAGCGGAGGCCGGCGGCGATATTAAGAGGGAACGTATCCGAACTGCGGGTTCGTCCTCAATCTGTATTAACTAAGAGCCGTTCCGTAAACGGCGCGAGCCCCGCTTACGACGTGTGGGTGGCGAATTCGCAATTCAGCCGAAATCCGGCATCGTTCGGTCCTTGTTACCATATCCTGTTCAACGTGAAAGAAATTATGAAAACTGGACGCATCAAGGCAAAGGTGGGAAGCGACATTGATTCTTGGTGCGGTAAGTGCAAGCGCATACTGGCGCACACCGTTGAGGCCATGGTTGGTGATAAGCCGGCGCGGGTAAACTGCAACACTTGCAAGTCACAGCACAGTTACAAACCTCATCCTCTAGACCGATCATCTCAACGGGCCCGAAAGCGCGACGGGAGTGATGGGCAAACAATACAGCGGTCGCGGAGACCTATTCTCCCCAGAACAGGTATGAACCGGGTGACGTCTTGGAAACACCCCACGTTCGGCCGTGGCATTACAACGGCTGTGAAAGATGGAACCAAGATCGAGGTGCTGTTCGAGAGCGGGTCGAAAACGTTGATTCATGGAAGACGACCCTCTCTTGAACGAAGTTTCGGGTACTAGCATTGCCTGCTATCCTTATTGAACTTGAGGCATTTGTAAGCGACGACACCGCCCTGGCAAGATAGGACAATCCATTGGCACTTGAAGACCAGTTTACCGACGGGATACAGAAGCTAATCGATATCGGCAAGGAAAAAGGGTACCTCCTCTATGATGAGGTGCGCGAGCTTCTGTCTTCTGAAATCG
>WNGP01001663.1_pt1 | contig 18333 bp, 12 predicted proteins | sample 5407671 | NCBI WGS metagenome assembly WNGP01 (sample SAMN13153381, study PRJNA577476) | soil metagenome | isolation source: 40 cm soil or saprolite under Garry oak tree replicate 2 | place: USA:California | collected 2016-06-15 | reverse complement strand
AACCGTCTGCGCGTGACGGCGCAGCTGACCGACGCTCGGAACGGATACAACCTCTGGTCGGAGACCTACGACCGCGAGATGGGAGACGTCTTCGCCGTGGAGGACGAGATCTCCCACGCGATCATGCGGGCTCTACAGGTGCACCTGGTGAGTGGGGACAGCCTGACGCTCTTGCGCCGCCCGACCCGCGACGTCGAGGCGTACGAGCTGTATCTCAAGGGACGCTACTTCTACAACAAGGGCGGCTTCGAACCCGTCCAACAAGCGCTGGCGTACTTCCAACAGGCCCTGGCGCATGATTCGAAATATGCGCTCGCGTACGCCGGCCTCGCCGACGCGTACCAGAGCCTCACGGCTTCGACGTATCTTGGCCCCCGGGAAGGCATGCCGAAGGCGAGAGCCGCCGTCCTCAAGGCGCTCGCGCTCGAGCCCACGCTCGCCGACGCCCATGCATCGCTCGGCGATCAGTTGTGTGTCTACGACTGGGACGCGCCGGCGGCGGAGCGCGAATTTCGGCGAGCCCTTGAGTTGAATCCCAGCCTTGCCAATGCCCACTATTTCTACTCGCACTGCCTGGCGGCGCACGGACGATTGGACGAGGCGCTCGCCGAGGCCAGGCGCGCGCACGAGCTCGATCCCCTGAATCCGGAGGTCGCCACAGGGCTCCCCTGGGCCCTGTATGCCGCCCGACGATACGATGAAGCGATCGCCGGGCAGCAGAAGTCGCTGGACCTCGAGCCTGGCTTCGCCCAGGCCCACATGCTCCTCGCCCTATCGCTCGCCGGGAAGGGGAGCTACGCCGAGGCGCTGGCGGAGGCTCGAAAGATGGCGGCTCTGGCTGGCGACGCGCCCAACTTCGTGGGGATCTTAGGGTACGTAGCCGGGCGCGCCGGCGAGCGCGCCGAGGCGCAGCCCATCCTCACGGCGCTCGAGCGCCGCCCGCCCGGCAACAGAGCTTTCGCCATCGCACTCGTCCACCTGGGTCTGGGGAACAACGACCAAGCGCTGCGCTGGCTGCAAACGGCTTACCTGGAGCGCTCCGAGTGGCTCGTGTTCTTCACGCCGGCACCCTTGTTCGACCCGCTCCGCCCAGATCCGCGCTTTAGCGCGCTCATGAGGAAAGTCGGCCTCGAGTAACCGCTGAGGAGCGTAGAGGCGCGGGCCAAGAACGTGGGGCCCACCCCTTTGGCGCGGCCTGGGGGACACGCCGAGCGGCCTGTCTCTCTTAACCGCGGCCGAGCAGACGCGGGCGAGCATGCACGACGGTACGACGGAACGACGGCACGAGGGTAGGAAAAAACGCGCCGCAGGCGCCGAAGCGTTGGAGCGCCCCCCGCACCGGCCCCGCCGCGCGGGGCCGGTCGGGGGCAAACCCAACCTCAGTGCCCGGTCGTGTCCGCCGCGACCGGCTTGAGTCTCGCTATCTGGAACTTGATCTTCGCCATCATATCCGGCGAGGAGTTTTTTTTGTGACACTTGAAAACGATCGCCTCGGCGCGCTCGGACGTTTCGGTGTTGAGGTAGAGAAACTCCTCACGCTTCGACGCGAACATGCCGAGCATGAGCTTGCGCCCGACGCTCCCGGGATCGGTCTGCAGCGAGTTGGTCACGTCCTTGATCGTGGCCAGCGGCACCGTGAAGACGGTCGAGTCGTGCTTGGTGAAAAACGTCAGTCCGGTCTCCTGGATGACGAGCTTCCCCTTGATCTTTTCCGGAAACCCGGTTCTGCCCTGGATGTACTCCACATCGGGGAACACTTCCTGCGCCCAGACACCGACGGGCAGCGCAACAATGGCTGCCGTGGCGAATACCGCGGTAACGAGCCTCATCTGCTCCCTCCGTCCGCACGTGGCTAGCATCGGAGAGGACTGTCGTACCTCCCCCACACCAAGCCGACTGCAGACGTACATACGGGCGGGTCAAGCGCGCGTCAAATACCAACGCACGTGCCATAATGAAACACACAACCGGTGCCACCGTGATCACCTACGACGACTTCTTGAAGGTCGATATCCGCGTCGGCCGGATCGTGCAGGTCGACGACTTCCCCAAGGCGAAGAAGCCCGCCTACAAGCTGCGGATCGACTTCGGGGAGCTCGGCGTGAAAGCCTCGAGCGCCCAGATCGTGAAGCACTATGACAAGACCGAGCTGCTGGGGCAGCTGGTCCTGGCGGTAGTGAACTTCCCGCCGCGCCAGATCGCGGATTTCTTCTCGGAAGTGCTGACGCTCGGCTTGATTGTGGGCGACGGGGACGTGGTCCTGGTGCATCCGGACCGCGAGGTGCCGCTCGGCGCACCGCTGCGCTGATTCGTCCCGCCCCGGGCGCGCCGCTGGCGGCGCCGGTCGGCGGCCGGTAAGTTCGCCGCGTGGGATCGGACCGATACGCCTTGACTCGTGTGGCTCGGCGTGCGCTGGTAGCGTGGTGCCTCACGCCCTGCGCCCTCCCCGACGCGGCGGCGCAGCAGACTGCTCCCCCGCCCTCGTCCCCCGCCGCGCGCGCCCCCCGGTTGTTCGGCACCGACGAGCCGCTCCCCCTCACCCTGGCCACCGACTGGAACGCGCTGGTGAAAGACCGCGGTACCAAACGCCAGCCGCACGCCGGCGTGCTCAGATACGCCTCGTCCGGCGGCGATTCGGTCGCGCTCAACGTGACGCTGCGGACGCGCGGCCACTTCCGGTTGAAGCGCGACATCTGTGACTTCCCGCCGGTCAAAGTCGACTTCGACCGCGCGCAGACGACCGCCACCGTGTTCCGCCACGAAGGGAGCATGAAGCTCGCGACCCACTGCCGGGGCGGCCGAAACTTCGAGCAGTACACGCTGGAGGAGTACCTCATCTATCGCATCTTCAACCTGCTGACCGAGCGGAGCTTCCAGGTCCGCCTCGCGCACGTCACCTACGTGGACACGGCACACACGCGCGATACCCTGACGCGCTACGGGTTCTTCATCGAGGACGACAACCGCATGGCGCGGCGCAATCACACGCACGTGATCACGTCGCAGGGGATCCCCCAGGAGGGGACCGATCCCGATCAGGTGGGCCTGATCGCGGTGTTCGAGTACATGATCGCCAACACGGACTGGTCGGTGGGGGGCCTGCACAACATTGTGCTGACGGAGGACACCAGCGGCACCGTGTATCCGGTGCCGTATGACTTCGACTGGTCCGGCGTGATCTCGACCCCCTACGCGCGACCCGATGCGCGCCTCAACATCACGAGCGTGCGGCAGCGTCTGTTCCGTGGGTACTGCCGCCCCGCCGACCAATTCGCCGCAATCTTCGCCCGCTTCAACGACCGCAAGGACGCGATTTACACGCTGTACCGGAGCCAGGTCGGAGCCGACCCGAAGCGAGTGGAGCAGGCGCTGCGCTATTACGACGATTTCTACAAGGTCATCAACGACCCGAAGCTGGTCCGGCGGGAATTCCTGCAGGGGTGCAAGGGGTGACCCAGCCATGAGCCTCAATCCCGTCGATCGCTCGCTGCTGCGGCTGCTGCTCTATTACGTCCTCCTCGTGGCCGGCACCATCGTGCTGGCGCGCTACGTGCCCGCCGTGCGCCACGCCGTCTCGCTCGAGGGGCCTCCGCCCGGGATCACCGCCAAGGAACTGCGTAAAACGCTCGAAGAGGGAGGTGGCGCAACAGGCGAGGCAGCGGCGGCGCGACCGACCCCGGCCACCAGTACCGCGCTCGCGATGATCGGCGCCCTGGCGCTCGTGATCCCGGTCGCGCGGGTGTACATGCTCACCAAGCAGCGTCAGGGGTACGACCCGTCGGTCGTGCAGACCGTGATTCTGCTGCCGGTCGCCGTTGCGGGCATCGTGGCCGTGGTCCAGAACAGCCTCGCGCTCGCCTTCAGCCTGGCGGGGCTCGCCGCGGCGGTGCGGTTTCGCAACACGCTCAAGGATACCAAGGACGCCGTCTACATCTTCGTCGCGATGGGCGTGGGTATCGCCGCGGGGGTGCAGGCGCTCGCGCTCTGCTTCGTGATGTCGGTGATCTACAACGTCTCGGTGGTCACGCTCTGGGCCCTGAACGTGGGCGACACCTACCCCGGCGAGCCACGCCCCAGCTTCACCGGCGAGTTCCAGATCGCCACAGCCCTCCCCGCGATCCGCGACGTGCTGCTCGTGGACGCGGACCCGCCCGCGCAGCCGCTGGTCGAGCGCATGCTCGAGCGGCTCACGAAGAGCTGGCGGTTGATCGAGGAGGGCTCAGGCACGGACGGGCGAATGACGCTCACCTACGAGGTGCGACTCAAGAAGAAGACGACGCGGGCCGCGCTGATCGATGCGATCGCCCGCGAGGCCGCGCCCCACGTGGCGACGGCCACGTTCCAGGCGCAGCCCGCTACGGGGTGATCTAGCGCGGCCGTGGGTCGGCCGTCGCAGGCGGCTTGCGCTCCACGACCCTGGCCATGACGGGCGCGCCCGGCGCGAGCAGCTCCAGCCCGCCCACCACCACTTGCTCTCCGGCATTCACGCCCTTCGTCACCTCGACGAACCCCGGCGTGCGGACGCCGAGGTCCACCTGGCGGCGATTGACCTTCCCGTCCACCACGACCCAGACCGCGTTCGCGCCCTCGGCCGGCACCACCGCCTCCTCGGGGATGACGATGGCTTTGGGACGCACACCGGTCACCAGGTGGGCTTCGATGAACATCCCGGGCTGCAGGAGCCGGGCGGGATTGGGGACGCGCGCCTTCACCAGGATTGTCCGGCCCGGCAGCTGCACCACTGGGTCCACGAAATCCACCTCGCCCGTGAAGTCGCGCCCCGCGATGGCGGCGACACGAAACGACACTTGCTGTCCCGGCTTCAAGTCCCGCGCGAACCGCTCCGGTACCTGGAACGTGGCGCGCTGCGGGTTCGCGGTGTGGAGCGACGCCAGCTTGGTGCTGGTAGTGACGTAGTCGCCCACGCTCACGTAGCGCTGCCCCACGACGCCGGCGAACGGCGCACGCACCGTGGTGCGGTCCAGGCGGATGCGCTGGAGGTCGTACTGTGCCTGCGCGCTCCGGGCTTCGGCCTCGGCCTTCTCGAGATCGGCGGCGGAGGAGGCGTTCTGCTGCGCCAGCTCCTTGGCGCGGGCCAGGGCCTGCTGCGCGAGGTCGCGTTGCGCCTCGAGCTGGGCCACCTGCGCCTTGAGCTGGGCGTCGTCCACTTTGAAGAGCGGCGTCCCCTGCTCGACCTCCTGGCCCTCGCGCACCAGGAATTCGACGATGCGCCCGTCCACTTCGGGACGCAGGTCGATCGACTGCACCGCCTCGATTTGCCCAGTCGCGGCGATCTGGTCCCGCACCGTGTCGCTGCGGGCGACCGCGACCTCGACCGGCATGCCCATGGGGGCGCCGCCACCGAACCCCGCGGCGCCGCTCGCCTTGCCTTTCTTGCAGCCGCCGATGGCGACCACCGCGCCCGCGACCATTGCGCACCACGCACCACGCGTCATGTTCGTCACACTCATTTCTGTTCCGGTTCGGGAAAGAGGCGCCGACCTAGGATAGTCTCGAGCCCCGCCAGCACGAGTCGCGTCGCGTAACGCGCCTGAACCAGGGTGGCCGACGCGTCATCGAGGTCGGACTGTGCCTTGAGCAGGTCGAGGATCGCGGTAGCGCCCGTCCGGTAGCGGGCTTGCTGCACGCGGTAGTTCTCGCGCGCGACCTGCACCTGCTCGCCCGCAAAATCGGCCGTAGCGCGGGCCGTCGTGAAACCGTCATAGGCTGCGACCACGTCGCGCTGCACCGAACGCTCGGCGGAATCGCGCGCCGCCCGGAAAATGTCCCGGTTCACGCGCGCCTGACTGATCAAGTTCTGCCGCTGGAAGTTATCCCATATCGGGAACGTCGCCGTCAAGGTGAGCTGCGTGAACTTGGCGCTCGTCGGGTAGAAGCGATTGTCGTACGCGATCCCGACCCCCGTCAGACTGAGGCGTGGCAGGAGGGTGCCCAGCCGGCTTCGGAAGATCGCCGCGGCCTGGCGTTCGTTGGCCCGCGCCAGCCGGTAGGCCGGCCCCTGGTTCGCTGCCTCGTCCACCGCGGCCTCGAGCGTCACGGGCAGAGCGCTAGGCAGGACGCTGTCGAGCGGAACGGCGTCCATCGGGCCCGCCGCGCCGACCCGGCTCCCGAGCGCAAGCCGCGCGACCCGCACCACGCTTTGCTGTTGCACCAGACCCACGCGCGCCCGACTGAGCTCGAGCCGCAGCTGCAGCGAATCGGTCTGTACAGCGGCCCCGGTCGTCACCCGCGCGCGCGCGACGGCCAGCTGCTGCTCGGCGCGCTGGACCCGTTCCCGCGCGACGCGCAGCAGTTCCGTGCCCGCGAGCACGGCGTAGTACGCTGCCTCGGTGAGGAGAGCGGAGACGAACCGCGCCTGGAGCTCCCCGGCGTGGGCCCCGTCCAGCGACGCCGCCGAGCGCGTAAGCTCGGCAACTTTCTGTCCCCCGGTGAAGAGGTCGTAGCGCAAAGCCACCTGAGCCGAGACGGCGTACGACTCGGGCTTGAGCGTTCCGAAGTTGAAGAACTGTGGGATGTTCTTCGTGGCGTCCGTCTCGACCGCTATCGCCGGGAGCAGGAACACCGCGAACGCGCTGCGTCGCGCCCATCGGGCGTTGTCCACCTGGCCGAGCGCCGCGACGTAGTTCGGGTCGAGTCCCGTGGCCCGTCGCAGCGCTTCGGGGAGCGTGACGGTCGGGAGCGAGTCGGGCGCCGGGTCGGAGACGGCGGCTGGGGAAGCGGCCGCCAGCTGCGTCGCGGCGAGCAAGGCCAGCATCAGTCGGCCTCCACCGGTCGTGCCACACGCACGCCGCCACGCTCGCGCGCCGTCAGGCGGTTCAGCAGCACGTACCCCACGGGCACGACGAACAAGGTGAGCACTGTGGAGAAGAAGATGCCGCCCACGATCGCGTAGCCGAGCGGCCGGCGCGACGTGGAGCCCGCGCCGACTCCGATCATCACCGGGATCGCGCCCATGATCGTCGACACCGACGTCATGAGAATCGGCCGCAGCCGGATGCGGCCCGACTCGAGCACCGCGGCGACGGTGTCGAGTCCCTTCGCCTTGAGCTGGTTGGCGTATTCCACCAGCAGGATCGAGTTCTTGGTCACGAGGCCGATCAGCAGCACCATGCCGATCTCGCTGTACAGGTTGATCGTCCCGCCCGGGCGATGCAGCACGGCGGCCAGGAGCAGGGTCGCGAGCGCGCCGGTAACCGCGAGCGGCACCGCCAGCAGCACGGTGAACGGGTGCACCAGGGACTCGAACTGCGACGCCAGCACCATGAACACGACCAGCAGCGCCACGCCGAAAGCGAAGTAGAGCGCGCCACCGCTCTCCCTGAACTCGCGCGAGTCACCCGCCAGCGCCGTCGTGCTTCCCGGGGGCAGCACCCGCCGCGCCAGGCGATCGAGTGAATCGAGCGCCTCACCCTGGGCGAACGGCGGGATCAGCGAGGCCGACAGCGTAAACGACGGCACCCGGTTGAAGTGGTTGATCTGCCTCGGGCCCACGCCCTCCTCGACCTTCGCCAGGGCGCCCAGCTGCACCAGCTGGTCGCCACGCCCGCGGAGGTAGATCCCCGACATGTCGCTCGGCGTGGCGCGGTGACTGGGATCGAGCTGTACCATCACGTAGTACAGCTTGTCGTTGCGGGTGAACGTGCTGACCCGGCGGCCGCCGAGGAACGTCTGGAGGGCGGCGGCGACGTCGCGCACGGGAACCCCGAGGTCCTCCGCGCGGTCGCGGTCGAAGGTGACGCGCAACTCCGGTTTGTTGACGCGCAGGTCGGTGTCGATGTTCGTGAGACCCTTGATGGCCCGCGCCCGCGGCACGAGCGTGTCCATGGCCTGCGCCAGCCGCGCGAAATCCGGATTCTGCACTACGAACTGCACCGGCTGGCTGAACCCGAGCGCGCCGGGGCTATACGGGAACGCTTGGAGGCCGGCGATCCCGAAGAGCTGGGGGAACAGCATGCCCACGAGTTGCTGGACGCTGTTCTTGCGTTCGCTCCAATCTTTGAGGATGACGCCGACAAACGCCCGGTTGACGCCCCCGGCAAATCCTCCGATGATCGTGAAGTAGCCTTGCACACCCGGGGTCTTGCCGATGATCTGCTCGATCTGGCGCACGTAGCCGTCGGTGTACTCGAGCGATGATCCCTCGGGCGCGAATGCTACCACGAGGAAGAACCCGCGGTCGTCGTCCGGTATGAGCTCCTGCTTCAGGTTGCGGTACAACACGAATGCCAGGGCCACCGTCACGACCGTTCCGGCCACCACGATACCCCGATGCCGCAGCGCGGTCTGGAGCAGCTTCGCATAGCGATCGGCGAGGGCATTGAAACCTCGCTCCAGCAGCTTGAAGACCGCCCCATGCTCGTGCGGCACCCGCAGCACTTTGGCGCAGAGCATGGGCGTCAACGTGAGGGCCACGAATCCCGAAATCACTACCGCCCCGGCGACCGCGATCCCGAACTCGCTCAACAGCCGTCCCGTCGAGCCGCGCAGGAACCCGAGCGGCGTGAACACCGCCACCAGGGCGATCGTCGTCGCGATCACGGCGAACCCGATCTCGCTGGTGCCGTTGATGGCGGCCTGCTCCGGCGCCTCGTGCAGCTCCTCCTGGTGCCGGTAGGCGTTCTCGAGCACGATGATCGCATCGTCCACCACGATGCCGATCGCGATCGTGAGCGCGAGCAGCGTGAAGTTGTTGATCGAAAAGCCGAGGAAATACATGATGGCGAACGTCGCCACGATCGACGCCGGAATCGCGAGCCCGGGGATCACGGTCGCCCGCAGGTTCCGCAGGAACACGAAAATGATCAGCACGACGAGAATGGCCGCGATCAGGAGCGTCAGGCGGGCGTCGTTGATCGAGTGCGTGACGAACACCGACCCATCGAACGCGATTTCGAGCTTCACGCCCGGGGGCAGCGTCTGCTGGATGCCCGGCAGGGCGTCGCGAATGCGCTGCGCCACGTCGATGAGGTTCGCTTTCGACTGCCGGACGACGCCGATGGCGACTGCGGGATTCGCGTTGTAGCGGAAGATCGAGCGAGTGTCCTCGGGTCCGAGCTCGACGTGCGCTACGTCCTTGAGCTTGACGACCTGCCCGCCCTGACTCGTCACGACCAGCTCCCCGAATTCTCGCGGCGTCTTGAGCTGGCCCAGGGATCGGACCGAGAACTCCCGCCGCGTCGATTCGATCCGGCCCGCGGGAATCTCGACGTTGCGCGCGGTGATCGCGCCTTCCACGTCCTGCACGGTGAGGCCCCGCGCCGACAGCTGGTCGGGCTGTGCCCACACGCGCATGGCGAAGCGCCGCTCGCCGTACACCCCGGCGCTGCCGACACCCGCCAGACTCTGCAGCCGCGCCTTGACCAGCCGGTCGGCGACGTCGGAGAGCTGCATCAGGTCGTAGTTCGGGCTGCTCAGGGCCAGCCAGAAAAACGGCTGCGCGTCGGCCTGCTGCTTCGCGATCACGGGCTCGAGCACGTCCACCGGGAGCCGCCCCCGCACCCGCGACACCTTGTCGCGCACGTCCTGCGCGGCGACGTCGACGGGCCGGTCGAGGTTGAATTCGAGGATGATCTGGCTGTTCTCCTCCGCAGAGGAGCTCGACAGCGTGCGCAGCCCCTGGATCGTCGACAGCTCCTCCTCGAGAACGTCGGTGACCGCGGTTTCGACGACCTGCGCGTTGGCGCCGGGCAGGGTGGTCGAAACCGAGATGATCGGAGGATCGATGTCGGGGAGCTCACGCACCGACAGCCGGGTGTACCCGATGACGCCGAACAGCACGAGGGCTGCGCTCATCATGCTGGCGAGCACCGGCCGCCCGATGGCAACGTCGGAGAGCTTCATGCCGCAATGCGTCCTTTCAGAGGCTTATCCCCTACACCGTATTGACGAACGAGGTGCCGCGAAATCGACCGAGCCGCCGCTCGAGTGCAGACGCATGGAAATGCCGCACGGTTTCATGTAGCATCAAAAGCTAACCGCGCCCCGGGCACTTTGCAGGGGCTGGGCGCTTCACGTCTCATCGGCCCCGTGCGTATGAATGGAATCGAGAGAGGAGCCCAGCCACTCCACATGGTGACCGCAACCGATGGCTCGCCCGCGCGCCAAGGCGGAGCGCGGGCGATGGGGGCGCTCGCGCTGTTGGCCCTGAGCGCCTGTCTGTCCAACCCACCCGGTGTCCGCGGCGTCGCGGGCACGGCGCCCGCCCCCAATGTCCTGTGGACCCCGCCGCGCGAGCGCCACCCGCGCGACACGACCGCGGCGACCCCGCCCCCCGCCCTGCCCGCCGATTTGGCCCAGCGGGTCCAGGCGCTCACGCTCCCGGACATCGTCGACCTCGCGCTCCGCAGGAACACGGCGACCGCCGCCGCGTGGGCCGACGCGCGCGCCGCGGCCGCGACCTACGGCGCCGCGCGCGGGCAGTACTTCCCTACCCTGACCGCGGACCTCAACGCCACCGCGGTCAAAACCGCCGCGACCGCGGGCCGGGTGTCGGTCCAGCAGCAGCTGTACGGGCCCACGCTGAACGCGTCGTGGCTGCTGTTCGATTTCGGGACACGGTCCGGATCGGTGGCCGGTGCGCGGGAGGCGCTGCTCGCCGCCGACTGGACGCACAATGCGGTCATCCAGAACGTCGTGCTGCAAGTCGAGACCGCCTACTTCCAGTACCACGCCACGAAGGCGCTGCTCGCCGCCCAGCAGACGACCGTGAAGGAGGCGCAGACCAATCTCGACGCGGCGGAGCAACGGCACCGCGTGGGCCTCGCCACCATCGCGGACGTGCTGCAGGCGAAGACGGCGCGCTCCCAGGCCCAACTCGCGCTGGAGACGGTCGAAGGCACGCTGCAGACCGCCCGCGGGGCGCTGGCCCTCTCGATGGGCCTGCCCGCCAACGTGCCGTACGACGTCGAGCTCCCCCCGGACACGACGCCGCCGCTCGGCATCACCGACAGCCTCGACGCGTTGATCGACCGCGCCGTGCGGGCGCGACCCGATCTCATGGCGGCCCGCGCCACCGCCCAGGCGGCCCAGTCGCGCGTGGCCGTGGCCCGGGGGCAAGCGTTGCCGTCGCTCGTGGTGAGCGGCACGGGATCGGGGACGTACTTCTTCCGCAGGCCGCTCGCCACCCAGCAGGGAAACAGCTATTCGGCCACGATCGGGCTGCAGATTCCGCTGTTCTCGGGGTGGTCGCAGATCTACGACGTGCGGGCCGCGAGCGCGGTCGCGCGCGCGGCGGACGAGCGTCGCCAGGGCGTGGAACAACAGGTAATCTTCCAGGTGTTCAACTCGTTCTACGCGGTGCGCACCGCCACCCAACGCGTCCGGACGAGCGACGATCTCCTGGCGAGCGCGACCCAGTCCGAGCAGGTGGCGCTGGGGCGCTACCGCGCCGGGGCCGGCAGCCTGCTGGACCTGCTCACGGCGCAGGCGGTGCTGGCCGACGCGCGGGCCCAAGTGATCGACGCCCGCCTGGCCTGGTACTCCGCCCTCGCCCAGCTGGGCCACGACACCGGGATTCTGGGACTCGACGGGCAGAGCGGGTTGCATCTACAAACGGACTCGACCGGACCGAACCGATAGATGAAGGCCATGATCGCCGTCGCGACGCTGTGCCTGTTCCTCTCCGTCGCTTGCTCCCGCAAGGGCGCCGGTGGTCCGGCGCGCGTTCCCGTCACCGTCGCCCGCGCCGAGCAGCGGGCCATCCCGTTCGAGATCGTCGCGACCGGCACCGCCGAGCCGCGGCAGACGGTGTCGGTGCAGTCACAGGTGACCGGGGTCCTCACCCAGGTCGCGTTTCGCGAGGGCGACGACGTCGCGGCCGGCCAGGTGCTGTTCCAGATCGACCCGCGGCCGTTCCAGGCGGCACTCGAGCAAGCCCAGGCGATGCTGGCGCGCGACCAGGCGCAGGCGCAGAGCGCCGCGCTCGACGCGCAGCGCTACGCCGAGCTGGTGAAGCAGGACTACGTAACGAAGTCGGACTACGAAGCGAAGCGCGCCGCGGCGGACGCGTTGCAGGCCGCTGTGCGGGCCGACTCCGCCGCGGTCGCCAACGCGCAGCTCAACCTCGAGTGGGCGCGGATCCGCGCGCCGATCGCCGGTCGCACGGGCCGGCTGCTGGTGCGGGAAGGGAACCTGGTGCGCGCCAACGCGCCCGATCCGCTCGTGATCATCAATCAGATCCATCCCATCCTGGTGCGATTCGCCGTGCCCGAGCGTGCTCTCCCCGACATTCAGCGATACCGCAAGAATCGCCTGCCCGTGCTCGTGAGCCCTTCGAAGGAGGACACCACGTTCACGAGCGGGTTACTCACGTTCGTGGACAACGCCGTGGACACGACGACCGGGACGGTGCTACTGAAGGCGGAGTTCGCCAACCAGGACGGCGTGCTGTGGCCGGGTGAGTTCCTGAACGTGCGGCTGCAGCTGTACGTCGAGGAAAAAGCCGTGGTCGTGCCGGCGCAGGCTGTGATGACCGGCCAGCAAGGGACCTATGTCTTCGTGCTCAACCAGGACGGCACGGCGCGGTCGCAGCCGGTGACGGTCGAGCGTGACGCCGGCAGTTACATCGTCATCGCGCAAGGCGTCGCGCCCGGGGACGAGGTGGTCACCGACGGCCAAGTCCGCCTCGTCTCGGGCGCGCCCGTCGAGGTCAAGGGAACGGCCGATCCGGCGCGCGAAGTGGAGGGGGGCAAGTGAGCATCTCCGAGCTGTTCATCAAGCGGCCCGTCATGACGACGCTCGTCATGACGGGGATCCTCGTGTTCGGCTTGATGGCGTATCGCCTGCTCCCGGTGAGCAACCTGCCGAACGTGGACTTTCCCACGATCCAGGTGAGCGCGGGGCTGCCCGGGGCGAGCCCGGAGACGATGGCGTCCGCCGTGGCGACGCCGCTCGAGAAGCAGTTCTCGACGATTGCCGGGGTCGATCAGATGACCTCATCGTCGAGCCTCGGCAACACCAACATCACGCTGCAGTTCACGCTCGATCGCAACATCGACGCCGCCGCGCAGGACGTGCAGGCGGCGATCTCCAAGACTCTGCGGCAGCTCCCGACCGGCATCGTGCCGCCGTCGTACCAGAAGGTGAACCCGGCGGACCAGCCGATCATCTACTACGCGTTGAGCTCGAAGACGCTGTCGCTGCCGGAGCTGGACGAGTACGCCGAGACGTTCATCGCCCAGCGCCTCTCGATGGTGGACGGCGTAGCGCAGGTGAACGTGTTCGGCGCCGCCAAGTACGCCGTTCGCATCCAGCTCGATCCCAAGGCCCTGGCGACCCGCTCGATCGGGATCGACGAGGTGGCGGACGGCGTGGCGGCGGGCAACGTCAACCTGCCGACCGGCATTCTGTGGGGCCCGCATCGCGCCTACACGGTGCAGGCGAACGGGCAGCTGCAGGATGCGGCCGCGTTCCGGCCGCTCGTGATCGCCTACCGCAACGGCGCGCCGGTGCGGCTCCAGGACCTGGGGCAGGTGCTGGACGACGTGCAGGACAACAAGAGCGCCGCCTGGTTCAACGGCTCCCGGGCCATCGTGCTCGCGATCCAGCGGCAGCCGGGCACGAACACCGTGGCCGTGGCGGCCCGCGTGCGCTCCGTCATGCAGAACCTGAAACAGCAGCTCCCCGGCTCGGTCGACCTGCAGCTCCGCTCCGACCGCTCGGAGTCGATCCGGGCGTCGCTGCACGATGTGCAGTTCACGCTATTCCTGACGCTGGCCCTCGTCGTCTTGGTGATCTTCTTGTTCCTGCGCAACCTTTCGGCCACGATCATCCCGAGCCTGGCGCTCCCCTTCTCACTGGTGGGCACGTTCGCGGTGATGTACGCGCTCGACTACAGTCTCGACAACCTGTCGATGATGGCGCTGACGCTGTCGGTCGGGTTCGTGGTGGACGACGCCATCGTCATGCTCGAGAACATCGTGCGCCACATGGAGAAGGGCACGCCCGCGCTGCAAGCGGCGTTCGCGGGGTCGCGCGAGGTGGGATTCACGATCCTCTCCATGACGCTGTCGCTGGCGGCGGTCTTCATTCCGGTCCTGTTCATGGGCGGGATCGTCGGACGGCTGTTCCACGAGTTCGCCGTGACCATCGGCGCCGCGATTCTCGTCTCCGGCGTCGTCTCGCTCACCCTGACGCCCATGCTGTGCAGCCGCTTCCTCAAGCCGTCGCGCGAGGCCCAGCACGGACGATTCTACGACGCGTCGGAGCGCGTGTACGAGCGGGTGCTGCACTGGTACGAGAGCAGCCTCGGGTGGGTGATGGAGCGACGGCCCGCGGCACTCGCCTTCTCGGGCGCGATTCTGCTCGCGACGGTCGTGCTGTTCGTGCTGGTCCCCAAGGGCTTCCTGCCGAGCGAGGACAACTCCCAAATCGCCGGAACCACGGAGACGGTCCAGGGAACGTCGTTCGACGACCTGGTCCGCCATCAGGAGCAGGTCATGGCGGTGCTCGCGCAGGATCCCAACGTGGACGCCACCATGTCCTTCCTGGGCACCGGGCAGATCAACCAGGGGCGCGTCTTCATGCAGCTCAAGCCTCGCTCCCAGCGCAGCATGAGCGTGGACGAGCTGATCCGCTACTTCAATCGCAAGCTGGCCGGCATCCCCGGGATCCAGGTGTTTCTTCAGAATCCCCCGCCGATCCAGATCGGCGGGCGTCGCACCAAGAGCCTGTATCAGTTCACGCTCCAGAGCCCGGACCGGGTCGCGTTGTACGACAACGCGAATCGGCTCACCGCCGAGCTCCGCAAACTCCCCGACCTGCTCAACGTCACGAGCGACCTGCAGATCTCGAACCCCCAAGCGACGGTGACGATCAACCGGGACCGGGCCGGGGCGCTCGGCGTCACGGCCCAGCAGGTCGAGGAAGCTCTGTACGACGCCTACGGGTCGCGTCAGGTCTCGACGATCTACACGGCCACGAATCAGTATTGGGTGGTGATGGAGCTCTTGCCCCAGTACCAGCAGGACCTCTCGGCTCTCAACCTGCTGTATATCCGCTCGCACAACGGCACGCTGGTCCCGCTGGCATCGCTCGCCACCCTGACCTCCAGCGTCGGCCCGCTCACGGTGAGTCACTCGGGGCAGCTACCGTCGGTCACGATCTCGTTCGACTTGCGGGAGGGCGTCGCCATCGGGACCGCGGTCGCCCAGGTGCAGCGCATCGCGCGGCAGGCGCTGCCGTCCAGCATCACGACCAGCTTCTCGGGCACCGCCCAGGCGTTCCAATCGAGCCAGGCGGGGCTCTTGTTCCTGCTGATCCTGGCGGTGTTCGTGATCTACATGGTGTTGGGGATCCTGTACGAGAGCTTCATCCACCCGCTCACGATCCTGTCGGCCCTGCCGTTCGCGGGATTCGGCGCGCTGTTGACGTTGTTGATCTTCCGGGTGGATCTGACCGTCTACGCGTTCGTGGGCGTCATCATGCTGGTGGGGCTCGTGAAGAAGAACGGCATCATGATGATCGACTTCGCCCTGGAGGCGCAGCGCATCGAGGGCAAGTCGGCGCGCGAAGCAATCCTGCAGGCGTGCAGCATCCGCTTCCGGCCGATCATGATGACCACCATGGCGGCGCTGATGGGTACGCTGCCGATCGCGCTCGGCGTGGGAGTGGGCTCCGAGTCACGGCGACCGCTGGGGATCGCCGTGGTGGGCGGCCTGGCGTTTTCGCAGTTCATCACGCTGTACGTGACGCCCGTGATCTACACCTACTTGGACGAGCTGCCCGGGCGTCTCAGGAACCTCGCGCTCTTCAGGCCGGCGCCGACCCACCCGCAGCCCGAAGCGACACCGGCGGACTGACCGCCTTCCCGTAGCGCGTCGCGACGTACTGCTCGAGGATCCGCAGGAACTCGGGCACGATCGCGTCGCCCTTGAGCGTGACCTCGAGGCGCCCGTCCACGTACACCGGCGCCTTGGGCTCCTCGAACGTGCCCGGGAGCGAGATCCCGATGTCGGCGTGCTTCGATTCCCCGGGCCCGTTCACCACGCACCCCATCACCGCGACGCGTAGCGACTCCACGCCGGGGTAGCGCTCGCGCCAACGCGGCATCTGCTCCCGCAGGTGCGACTGGATCTGCTCGGCCATTTCCTGGAAGAAGGTGGACGTAGTGCGGCCGCAGCCGGGGCACGCCGACACCTGGGGCGTGAAGCTGCGCAGGCCGAGCGACTGGAGGATTTGCTGCGCGACCTGCACCTCCTCGGTGCGGTCCCCCCCGGGCCGGGGCGTGAGCGAGACGCGAATGGTATCGCCGATGCCCTCCTGCAGCAGGATCGACAGGCCCGCGGCGCTGGCGATGATGCCCTTCGCGCCCATCCCCGCCTCGGTGAGACCGAGGTGCAACGGGTACTCGGAGAGCTGGGCGAGCCGGCGATATACATCCACGAGGTCCTGCACGCCCGACACCTTGGCCGACAGGATGATGCGGTCGTGCGGCAACCCGCACTGCTCGGCGAGCTCGGCCGAGCGCAGCGCGCTCGCCAGCATGGCTTCGATCAGCACGTCACGCGCGTCGAGCGGCTCCGCGCGGCGCGCATTCTCGTCCATCAGCTCGGTCAGGAGCTGCTGGTCGAGGCTCCCCCAGTTGACGCCGATGCGTACCGGTCGGTCGTTCGCGAGGGCGACCTCGATGATGGTGCGGAAATGCTCGTCGCGACGCTTCGCCCCGACGTTACCGGGATTGATGCGGTACTTGGCGAGCGCGCGGGCGCACGCCGGGTACTTGGTGAGCAGCAAGTGGCCGTTGTAGTGGAAGTCGCCGATGACCGGCACGTCCACCTGCGCCACAATGTGCGGCACGGCCTCGGCCGCGGCCTCGTTGTTCACCGTGACCCGCACCAGCTCGCTGCCGGCGGCATGCAGGGCCCGCACCTGTGCCGCCGTGGCAGCGATGTCGGCGGTATCGGTGTTGGTCATCGACTGGACGACGATCGGATGGGCGGAGCCCACCTTCACGCCGCCGACATCGACGGTTACGGTCCTGCGACGCTGGGGGTCGGGCACGGGGACAATATAACGGGACGACGGTACAGGCCCCACTCCGCGACAAAAATATGCAGTCGCTTCGTGGGGCCTGTACCGTCGTCCCGTTACGACCTTCGACGAGCTGTTTACCGTCCGCGCTTCGTAGTAATGATGATCACGCCATTGGCGCCGCGCGAGCCGTACACGGCCGTCGCTCCGGCGTCCTTCAAGACGTCGATGCGCGCGATGTCCTGCGGGGCGAGACTGGCCAGCATCGCGCCGGCCGACCCGAGGGCCGGGATGTCGTCGATCACGAGCAGCGGCTCGTCACCGGCGACGGTTCCCGTGAGGCCGTGGTGGCCGCGGATCCGCAGCGTGAAGGAGCCGGCCCGCAGCGGCAGGACTTCCAAGCCTGGGACGCGAGCGCGCAACAGATCTTCCACCCGCGCCACGCGCGTCTCCGCCTCCGTCGGCGAGATGGACGTGATCGCCGCGGTGAGGTTGCTCTTGTGCTGCGTGCCGTACCCGACTGAGACCTCGTCGTCGGGGGTGGGGGTGGGAGTGGGCTTCGCGAGCTGCCGCGGCGCCGGGCCGGCGCAGCCGACCACGAGCGCGAGGGCGAGCCCGCAGCTGAGTGGAATAACACGAGGGCGCAGGAGCTTCGTGCCGTTCATCGGGGAACTCCTGGTAGAGGGTATGGGCCGCACGCCAGGGACAAAGCTCCCCCCTGTTGTTGCGGGAATACCATAGTCCGTTGGTGTTAGATCGAAAGGATGAGACGAAGGGGCGGTTGGAAAGCGCTCTGCCCGCAAGCAATCCGGGTGTTCATAGTCCCCTCCTGATCAGCTAGGTGCACTCGGTTGGACACTGCATCAGGCGCCCGGGTTCCTCCCGGGGCCGTTTCACAACGAACGCCGCCCCTCGCCGGTTTCACCGACGAGGGGCGGGGCTCGAGAGGCGCAATCAGTAGCCGGGATTCTGGGTCAGCGCCGGATTGGCGTTGATCTGGGTCTGCGGAATCGGAAACCGCTTCTTGAAATCCGGAAGTGGCTGCCCCGTGCCTCCGACGGGAGCGTAGGAATTGGGGTCGTGCCCCTCCAGGCTGTTGCGCCAGAACCCCGACTCGCGTGAGTCGCGGCGCACCAGGTCAAACCAGCGTTTCGCCTCGAACGCGAATTCCCACGCGCGTTCCATGTAGATCGCATCGCGCACCGACGGCTGATCCAGCGGCTCGCCCGCGGTGCCGTAGTCGTGGGGCTCCGTCCGGTTCTCGGCGCCCGTTCCTTTGCGCGCGCGCGCGCGGATCATGTTCAGGTATTGGACCGCTCCACCCGTGTTGCCCAACTCGTTCTG